>Ga0116131_1000093_pt1 | contig 88076 bp, 104 predicted proteins | sample June2015DPH_17_1_FD_89734 | JGI IMG/M metagenome (GOLD analysis project Ga0116131, IMG submission 89734) | Peatland microbial communities from SPRUCE experiment site at the Marcell Experimental Forest, Minnesota, USA - June2015DPH_17_100 | ecosystem: Environmental > Terrestrial > Soil >...
ACAAAGCCTCGATCTGGATCTGGTTCGATCTGGTGCTGTTAAAATGAGCGTTGTTAAGAATGGGTTGTTAAGAAAGGGTTGGTAGCGATTTTTTAACACGGTGTTGACTTTTTAACAGAACGTGTAGGAGCGATACATGATTGAGGTAAAAAAACTTACAGGTAAGTTTAAGCGCTTTGCAAGAGATTGTTCAAGGTATCATGGACAAGGCTACGGTATTTGCATTGAACGAGTATATGCTCAAGATTGGAGCAGCTATCCAATGTTCAAGTCGCGTTTCGGATTTGATCAGGCAGTACGAGAAGCTTTACGGCGACGAAATTGGTGATATCTTCATTACAAACTACATTAAAGATGATAAAATCCATTTTGAGAACTTGTGGTTCTTTTCAGAAAAGCGCTGGTGGGAAATGCAGGACTTCCTTACCGAAGACCATATGACTCTGGTCAACCTGAAAAACCGAGTACAATCTTGGACCGTGCAAAAAAAGGACTACGATTTTAAAGATTTTGAGGGTGACTACTACAACAAGACTGCCGCATCTGCATCATCAACACTCTCTCTGTCGGTAATACTGACAAACGAGCAGACTTTAAGATTTAAGGCTGCAGGAAAGAACTGTGACTTCCTTTATGAAATCCTAAAGGAACACATAACTAAGAACGAAGGCTAGATTGAGTAAGGAGTTAAGAGCTGAATTCAATCTCCAGCTCAAACATCTCTTGTATCACAACACAGATGTTGTGGCACAGCACTTTTAGCAGCACCTCGTTAACCTGAGCAACCTCCGTTTTGCTTCTCACAGCGTCGCCAAACTTGCTCTTTATCATATGAAACGTCGTCTCGCGTTGCTCCGCTTATGGTAGCGCTCTAAGAATTCTTCATTCCTGAACTCGAAGTAGTGATATATCTTCTTCCACGTCGGAGCGTTCTTCGCTCTTCCTGTCGTCCCTTTCTTGAAGGGGATATAGGGAACAGCGCCAACTTTTTTCTACAGAACTCCCTGAGAGAAGCTAAAAAAAATCGAATAAGGTACTTAACAGGCAAAAAAGCTAGCCGCACAAATCTACGAAATCGGGTTCCGGGCCAACAAAATCGCAGGTCCGGAGGCCGGGAGCTTTTTTAGCACTTCACCTACCGATTGAGCGCGCCTATGAAGAGCGCAATTGGGTTGTCGGGGGCGGATTTGGCGTCCCCTTAATAGCCCTTGTGTTACGACGTACCAAGGTTGAGGACAACTGGGTTTTCCGACGATGAAGACTTGCGAGTAATAGCTTAATAAGATACTGTCGGGTCTATTGGGTCATAAAGGATGCCGTGATCTCCTGCATATGGTGTCGTGTGGAGGACCATATTCGAAAGAAGGTCTCCAGGTATCTCGCGCTTTGGATCAGGGAAAGCGTCGCAGTTGTACAACCTTTCAGTCGGGTAGGCGTCACATTTGTCCCCCTCCGTATGGAAATGTTTGCAATTGAAACACTGTGGAAGCATTTGTGTTATTCTCTCACCTCCGTGCTGCGTGCGTTCCATCTTTTCACGCATATAGGTTTTGATGATGGCAGTTGACCGCCAGCACCGCAGACGAAACCCCGCCGCTTCGATAAAGCCGGAACGTAAGAAAAGCTGAGAAAGAGTTATTGTTTAAGAATGTTATTCTTTTAGCGATGCTCTCGTCAAAAACCAGATGGCGTAAGCTATTCCGAACGTCGAAGGGGTTTTTTAGATCGAGAGCGACGCGCTCAAGGAGGAGCGTGCTAAACTCAACTAAGTAATGGAAGTGGAGAAAATGCTATTCGTTTTATGGTATAAATTCGATCCCGATCATACTGAACGGGTTCGCGAGTTGTGGAAGCACTTTAAGTTTCCAGAAAGCGTTAAGGTGATAGGCCGTTACGTTCTCATAGGAAGGCATATGTCTGTGGCAATTTTCGATGCACCAAATGAAGCATCACTGCTCAAGATTACCGGCCCGTTCAGCAGCTTTGGCGTGGCCCACATCGCGCCGGCAATGCCGCTCGAAGAGGCGAACCAGGTAACGTGGTGAGGAAAGAAGAGCAGACGAGCACAAACCGATTCCCCGATATACCCGTTTGAAGAACGGAGCCGTCGGAAGCGTCTCGCATAAGTCAGCCGATAGAAAAGCTACACCCTGCCACCAACTCCAAAAGACGGGAAGGCGTCTTTGCCCGCCCTGTGGGGGTTATAGAAACAATCATTCTGGTACTTATCGTTTTACGTCAGATCTCTCAATACAAAAGCACGGCCCCCGAAACAAATAAACGCATTGTTCGAGAGACCGTTGTTGCCCTCTTCTCACGTGTATGGCAACGCACTTACATGCACGCCGCTCTACTGGCGCGTAAAAAAAAGAAAAGGCGGGTGGTCGCCCCGCCTGCGATGCCGCGCGCTAAACAGCGCCGGGACCGCGTTCGCCCGTTCTGATGCGGATCACGTCGTCTACCGAGGAAATGAATATTTTGCCATCTCCTATGTTGCCTGTTTTTGCAATTTCCAAGATCGTCTGGACAATACGCTCCGCGTCTTCTGTCTTGACGACCATGTCAATCTGCGTCTTAGGCAAGAGATCGAGGCAGTACTCGCTGCCTCGGTAGACCTCCTTAACACCCTTCTGCCTGCCCTGGCCTTTGACGTCGGTAACCGTCATTCCAGGACCGCGCTCTCGCATCGCGTGCTTTACGGCATCGAGTTTTTCCCGTCTTATGATTGCCGTGATTCTTTTCATCTGCTCACCTCCAACCTGTTTCTTATGCTTCTCACCCGCGAAGACGTGGTGCGGGCACATACGTTCGGCCCGGGATAAAGCGGGCTGCTTCTTTTTCGAAGTTGCTTGCGCAGCTCAGAGCCCGTAGCCGCCATCGTATCCTCCTACTCCCATTTCTGGGACGTCCAGGCCGTCTACTTCGGTCTGCGATCCGATCCTCAGTCCGACAACTTTGTCTATGAATATGAAGATCGCAAGTGAGATCGCCGCTGTATAAACGAAGCATGTCGCCACTCCGATGCACTGTGCAGCGAGCTGACTGGGATTTCCGTAGAGAAGACCGGTTACCGCGCCGGAAACGCCGTTCCAGCCCGCGCCGTACGTGCCATCTGCGAGGAGTCCTAGGCTGAGACATCCCCACGCACCGCATACGCCGTGCACGGCCACCGCTCCGACCGGGTCATCAACTTTTAGCCTTTTGTCAATGAAAAGCGCGGCTTCGACCACGAGAATGCCAGCGACCAACCCGATGAAGACTGCGCTTTGCGAGTTAACGAACGCACAAGGGCCGGTTATCGCTACGAGCCCGGCAAGTAACCCGTTGCACATAAAACTGACATCAGGCTTGTTGCTGCGGACCCGCCACATCCAGAACGTTGCCGCCGTCATGCCAGCAACCGACGCCAGCATCGTGTTAACGGCGACGACACTAATACGGAGATCGGTTCCTGCGAGCGTCGAGCCCGGATTAAACCCGAACCATCCGAATGCGAGGATGAGCGATCCGAGCACAGCCATAGGGATGCTGTGCGGTGGAATGGCGTGGACCTTCCCGTTGACGTACTTGCCGATTCGAGGGCCGAGCATCCACGCGCCGACAAAGCCGATCGTACCACCTATCATGTGTACGACCGTCGAACCCGCAAAGTCGACGTACCCGTTGCCCAAGCCAAAGTTCGTGCCGAGCTGCGAAAGCCATCCACCGCCCCAAACCCAGTTGCCAAAGAGCGGGTAAATGATCGTCCCGATGAAAAGACCGTAGATGCAGAATGCCAAGAATTTCCATCGTTCGGCCATGGCCCCGGTCGGAATCGTGGCAGCGGTATCCATGAAGACGACTTCGAACAGGAACAGCGCAAACACGCCGACGTCATAGGCGCCGGTCAGCGCAAAACCGTGAGCACCGAACAGTCCGAACGGGTGTCCCAGTATACTGATTGCCACCTCGCTGTTAAGTCCGGTAAACCCGCCCAAGGTGGGAAGCGTCTTCAATCCGCCGAACATTATGGCGAATCCGCAGAAATACCACCCGAGCACGCCAAGCGCGTAGATCAATATGTTCATGCCCATCGTGTGAGCCACGTTCTTTGAGCGCGTGAAGCCGGTTTCAACGAGCGCAAACCCCGCCTGCATAAAGAAAACGAGGAAGCCGGCCATGAGCGTCCACACGAAGTTGATGGCCGTTGTATTATGGCCGACAGCATTGGCGAGCTCAGATAACGTCGGTTGGCCAGTTACGTTAGCCGGAACGTTGGCCGAGCCAATGCTGCTGCCCGTTGGGTCGGGCTGACTTCTGTCGGGCAACGCCTGCGTAGCGGCAATTGGCGTTGAGGCGTTCAGCGCAGAGTTTGTAGGTTGTTGGGCCATTCCGGTGATATACCCGGATTTTGCCATCATCAAACTCACGAAAACGAGTATCAACAGGCAGTTTATTATCAGTTTTTTACTTGGTTTCCATGTCATTTTGAAACCTCACGTTGCGGGAAATGTGGGCCAGTTTTTGGCCTGTTTGACGTAAACGAGCGGAGAGCGCACACGGAGGATCGAGGCGCTCCCATTGGCGCAGTTCCGTGTTGCGCCCTGTTAGTAGGAAGCTATATCTATAGGAAGTAGGTTTCCTACTTCCTACCAACAAAATGCGTAAAGCGATTATCATATTTAAAATTTTCGCGAAGCAAACAAAATGAAATCAAACAATATTGCAAGTCGGTCGCGACGTGACGAAACTACCATCGCGTGTTCATACTAATCGACCAATCTTAGTGACAGATGGAGAAACAGTAACTAGCGATTACTACTTATCGTTCCACTTCAAAGTGTTCGACACCAATCCAAGGCCGGAGGAGACTAATCATTGAAGCCTAACGAAATCGATATGCGCGGGAAGATTGCTGTCGCCCTGGGCCTCGTGGAGGAATGCAAGGAGTTTGCAGCCTTGATTCCCGAGGTCAGGACCAACCTCGTGTACGCTCGACCCAATTCTAGAAGCAGAGATGATGTATTAGGAATAGACGGACGCATAACCGTCGTGAGCGGCGTACCTCACGCTGCAGGCAAGCCCAGATTCGGCGCGTCGAGCCACATGGCCCGACTGATGGTAGAGCTGGGCAAAGCCGATTCGGCGTTTAGGGCAGGCGTGAACTTCGCCAACAATCCATCTCTGACGAAATGGCTCGAGGAGTATTGCAAAGCAAAAGGGTGGGTTTTCAGCGTGATCGACCGCAGTAAAGAACCGGAAGAAATCAAGGAAGCGGAAGGCGCATCGATGCCCTGGAAAGTTCAGCAAGCGATAGATGCCGCCGGTGGCCGGGTCCCCAAGATCTTCTACGAAACGGGTGCTATCGGTAAAGAGCCCGTGTCGGTGCTTGTCGGACGGGATCCCATAGAAGTCGCAGAGCAGATCTGTGAAATCGCGAGGCGCTATCATGAGCGATAAGATAGGAAAGATAGACCTCGACGCCTTCACCTCCTTTCTGCTCCCGCGGCTCGGAAACAAGGATGACTCGGTAATCGTGCCACCGAGAACAGGGATCGATGCCGGAGTTATCGACATCGGCAACGACAGGGTGCTCATAATAGCGGAAGACCCGATCTTCGCTATCCCGAACCAGCCCCTGGAGATGTTTGGATGGTATACCGTCCATATAGGTGCGAGCGACGTGGCGGTCATGGGCGTCAAGCCCAGATACATGACATATTCACTATTGATGCCTCCCGAGACGAACGAAGAGGACTTCCACACCATCGTGGATGCCATCCATAGAGCTGCCGTGGAGCTTGGGATAGCGATCGTCGGTGGGCATACGGGGTACTACCCAGGGTTTGTATCACCCACCATAGGTGGAGTCACCGTCTTTGCCATCGCAGACAAGCACGGTTATGTTACGCCAGCCGGCGCGAAGGCGGGCGACGACGTGATTCTGACCAAGGGGCCGGCAATAGAGACAGCGGGAATCCTCGCCGTGATCAGGGAAACGGAGCTCTTAGAGAATTATCCGCCGCCTCTGGTTGAGAAAGCTAAGGCCCTCTGCATGCAAATGACCGTGGTAAAAGACGCCCTCTTAGCTATGGAATCCGGGGGCGTAACTGCTATGCACGACGCGACTGAGGGCGGCGTTATCGGCGGGCTCTTCGAGATAGCCAGCGCTAGCGGAACGGGGATGGAGATACATGAGGAGGCGTTCGTCTATCCAGAAGAGGTACGGATGGTCTGCGAGGCATTTGACATTGATCCCTTGGCAGCGATCGCCGAGGGCTCGCTCCTGATCACGGCAAGGCCGGATCATTCAAAGGTCATACTCCACAAACTAAGTGCCAGCGGCATCGAGGCATCTGTTATAGGAAAAGTGACTGATGATCCAAGGACGAAAACAATCAAGCGGCGCGACGGGACGCTCGTTCCCCTGGCAATTCCAATCCAAGATCCTTTCTGGCCAGTGTTTTTTGGCGCGTTGTGACAGCTCATTTGGAGCCATGGCTGCATAACCGCTGACATGTTATCGCCTAAAGCACAAACGAGCAGCCAAAGGGTGGCAGTTTGCAATCCACGCGCACAAAGCCCCGTTTGCACGCGCTCAGGCTGCGGGGCAGTATGAAGCATCGAATGCGGTAGGGAAAACTCGCAGCGGGCGCAATCTTGTGGAAAAAGACGGACGCGGAATCATAGTCACGCGCCGGCAAGAAGGGTTGCAAAATCGGGGTTACAAATTTGGCGTTAAATGGACCCAGGGTAGGTGTCCAGCAAAAGGCTAAGTACAACCCCTCTTACATGAACCAGCGCGAACCCCACCCGAGTGTGTTTGAGGCGGATTGGGGGGTTGCATATTTGCGACCATTTTCCATAAAAGCTGGGTAAGCGGTAATACTTGTCTTCATCCGCGCGAATCATGCGTCTCTACTAAGAAAGCCTCGTCTTACTCATCTGTGAGCATGTGAACAGCAATTCTTGCCGCAAGGTTATGGTTAGCCGCCTTAAGCACGCTGTTTATAAACTCTCACGTGTCAAAATTGATATCCTCGAGCACTATAAATACCACCACAGGTCAACACGTATTGTGGAACAGGATTCTGACTATACCAACATCCTGAACCGCGCGATCACAGTCTTTTTTAAAGACGCAGCGCGAATTACGCTCAGAGAACCATCGAAAGCCCTCTTCTTCTTGCGTACCGCGTGGTGGCAAAAGAGAGCAGCCCAAAAGAGGCAGAGATGGCAAAACGAAAATCTCCATGTGCCTCCATTTCTCATCATCAGCGTGACGAACGAGTGCAACTTGCGCTGCAAGGGATGTATCGCATTCGCACACCGGGAACACCGGCCAGCTGCGAGAGAGCTAAGCGAGCACAGGCTTCGTAGCCTCGTTAGTGAGGCACATCAGCTTGGCGTATCAGCGATCCTCCTCGCCGGCGGTGAGCCGCTTGTCCGCAGGGAGCTTCTGGCCATTACTAAAGACTTTCCATCAATTGTTTTCCCTCTCATCACGAATGGCACGCTTATCGATGAGACCGTGATGCGACAACTCAAGGAAAACGAAACGTCATTCCCGTCATAAGCATCGAAGGTGACGAATGCAATACCGATGAACGTCGAGGCGCTGGCGTTTACAAGCGTCTCCGAGGCGTCATGGAAAAGATGTGCGCGGAGGGAATCTTTTTTGGCTGCTCGTTGACAATAACTAGGTCAAACGTCACAACGATCACCGATACGAACTTTGTAAAAGATCTGGTCGACGCGGGGACTAGCGTTTTTCTCCTTCTCGAATACGTCTCTTTTGAAGGGGGGACAGACGATTGGGTCTTGACTGACGAACAAAGAAGTCACCTGCGACAAACGACCGAGGCGTTTCGTACTCAATTCCCCGCCCTCTTCATCGCGATTCCCGGGGACGAGGAACAATACGGAGGCTGTCTGGCTGCAGGGCGAGGATTCGTCCATATCAGCGCAGGAGGGGACGTTGAACCGTGTCCCGCCTCTCCCTTTTCAGATGCGAGCGTGCAGACGGCGTCACTCAGAGAGGCCCTGCAATCTAACCTATTGCAAACCATTCGCCAACAGCATGCCTTACTCAATGAGACCGAAGGTGGCTGTGCCCTTTGGACAGAGCGTGAATGGGTGCGTTCTTTGCTCGCTCGCAAAAAGATCATAACTATTCCAGTTCGTACGGTCGGTTCGAAATATTAATAGGAATCGGGAAGCGGAGACCAAACGGCAAGCAGATATCTCGTACCTTTTTACTGTTCGGATTTGCGACGTCTGCAGACATACCCGCTGTGACCACGTAGGGTTTCAAAGAAGTTTACAAGACAAGGGCGCTCTCTGCTCTCAACGAATGGATCACTCGGGCAGTGAGCGTTAAGAACCCGGAATAACCGCAGCAATCTTCTCGTCTTACGACGTACACGCAATCGCTGCGCATTCAGCTTCCTGAGAGAATCAAACGGTTCCATCCGTCAGGTGTGCCTACAGCGCCCGCTATTGTAGTTTTCAAGGCCCATGATAGGCAGAGCTTCGTGGCAGCAATTTTTGTCATGACCTGAAGGTATATCCGCATGAGCAGCGCACAGCCCCTGCACAGCGTTATCAGAAAGACCGACCATGAAAAAACTCCTCCTCAAAGCACTGCCACTAGCTCTCCTCTTCTTGAGTGCCGCCATACATGCCTGTTGTGCGTGCCCCATGGAGTTTCACGATGAGGAAGGTCCGGGTCCTGCAGAACGGGCTTGCTTGCGCCCGCTAAGCGCTGCCAGGGAGCCGCGCCCGCACCCCCCTTTTTTGACGAAAAAGAACGGCTCATTACGATCAAACGGCTGACTTTTCTACTCGCGGCATCTCTCAAAGGAACGTGTATACCAAAAATTGCTGCGATTGAAGGCTAACTCTTTATTTTAGTGTGAACGTACTGCTCAGCAGGTGAAAGACCTGATAGCTGTAGCTGGATCGACCTCGTAATGATGGAATCACCATGAAAGTGCGCGAGAGTGATATCCCCACTGAAGAGGTGTGGGAGGGTTTCTTCGAGCCATTCGAAGTTCTGAGTGCCCTCGGGATTGATGGTGCAGTCGTCGACGTGGCCGAGTTTGGGTGCGGTTACGGAACGTTCACCATTCCCGCAGCGACGCTGATATCCGGCACCATATATGCAATCGACATAGAGCCAGAAATGATCAATACGGTGAAAGATCGTGCGCAGGGCAGCGGGCTTACAAACATTGTGTTATTGCTTCGTGACTTTATCGCCGACGGGTCAGGACTCGCCGACGTGAGCGTTGATTACGTGATGCTTTTTAATATATTGCACGACGAGAGACCTGAGCGCATGCTGAACGAATCCTATCGCATTCTAAAGCCAAAAGGGAGGGTCGGCATCATTCATTGGAACTATGATAGCAGCACTCCACGGGGGCCGCCGATGGGCATCCGACCGAAACCCGAGCAGTGTTACGAGTGGGCACTAAGAGCGGGATTTACCTACGTGAGTAGCAACGACCTTAAGCCCTACCATTATGGGGTCGTCTTCGCAAAACCAGAGGCGTAAGAATGAAGATGAGTAGCAGACGCCTCCTTTTGATGAACCCTCTCAGTTTTAGATGGACTTCCATACCTTTGCGAGAGATTCCCCCCTCACATGAATGGTAAATTCGAGGAAATAGCCAAAAGGCGTCATGCTAGTTTCAAGTCCTTTCGCACAGAGCGCATCCATGATTGATTTGAACACCGCCTCGGCAAACGTTATGCTCGACTTACTTTCCGAGAGATGAGCAAACGAGTGGAGGACCACCTTTTTTCGATTTGTCTTTCTCGCGAGCCAGCTGATGTTTTCAACTGCTTTTTTGACGACTCTGTCCCGTTGCGCCTCGTCCTCTTTCTCGACATTTATGAAGATCACGAGCGAATCCTGCACCGACGCTTCTGTATCTACCGGGCTGACGTGATCAACGGTCTTTTCAAACGTCTTATACCAGAAATCATCCGTATCAAACATCAATAACTTCACTCGGATCACCGCTTGGATGGTGGCGCGCAGCTGCGCAGTAAAGCTTCGTGCCCGGCTAGTACCTGAGCCTTGCCACGCAATGCTGCTCCCAGCGCTCCCGTAATTTGAGGCTCAAAGGGCACGAAAAGCGTTACACCTAGCTTTCTTTCCAACGCCGCCTTAATGCCTGCGTTTTTTGCCACCCCACCGACAAAGGCAACATTCTCTTTTAAACCGATCTGTTTGGCCATGACGGAGACTCTCTGCGCGACGCTTTCTACCAGACCCGCAGCGATATCCTCCTTTGTGATTCCTCTCGCTCGTAACGATATGACCTCTGATTCAGCGAACACTGTGCACATGCTGCTGATGCTAACAGGCGTTCGTGACGCGAGAGCAAGGCCGCCTAACGCCTCTGTAGACACCTCCAACGCTTTTGCTGTGAACTCCAAGAACTTGCCGGTGCCTGCCGCACATTTGTCGTTCATCAAAAAGTCCACAACCCTCCCTTTTTCCACTGCTATGACTTTGCTGTCTTGTCCGCCGATGTCGATGACTCCCTTAACGTCTGGAAAGAGGTAACTTACGCCCGCCGCGTGGGTGGTGATTTCGCTCACGGCTTTGTTAGCAAATTCGATGCTTTCTCTGCCATACCCGGTAGCGACGACATTTTCGATATCACCCCCCCGTATCCCCGCATCAACCTGAACCGCCCTGTAAATGGTCTCGGCGACGTGCAAAAAATCGAATCCAGTGGGGGCTATCCTGTACGCGGCAATCGTGTCATCTCTGAGGATGACTGCCTTCGTCGTGGCCGCACCAGCATCGATCCCTACGGTGATGATGCGATCATCTCCATGAACGCATCTACCCGTGTCGCTATCTGCTCGACATCCGAATCGCTATAATCCGTTTCAATCGCGAGTAGAGGGGTGTGCGTCTCCTTCAACGCCTGCTGAACTCGGAATCTCTCGATGTTATACGCGTGGCACGACTGCAGCGTGTAATACACGACGCCATCAACGTTGAAACGTTCGACCAGTTCACGTATGTGTTCCGTCCGCCATTCGTTCGGCGTCATGCAGGAACACGGTATCTGCATGTATCTTTCTGCGATCGCTCTGAGCGGATCCTTATGCTCATCCACGAGGTTCCAGAATGCTCTGGTACCCGTGCAGCTCTCCTCCACGACGATGACGCCCCCTCGATCCTCGATAATCTTCGGCACCTTGATGTTTCCGCCAGCCATCGGGCACCCCGAAATCATGATCCTCGGCTTACGCGCACCCTCATTTGGCTTTCGCTCCGCTTCGTCGCACAACTGGCGGAGAATGCGCCTCAACTCCTCCGGCGATAAGAAAAATTGTTTTTGAAGCACCGTCAAAACGTCGAGGCCCCGTATTGGTGGGGGATCTCTTCGTCTCAATTCGTACAGCCTGTGGAGTAAGCTCCTTGTCTCGTTAGCTGATTTGATCTCTCGTCGCAAACGGTCGTCAGTGATGAGGGTGCCCGTCAGTCCCTCCATGGCGTCTGTAAACTGCTCCAACTGCACAGTATAGTACGCTATTCCTGCAGGGCTGTCCGGTTTCTGTGGGAGGTCTATGACGTAGGTCGGAATATACTCATTCAAGAGCTCATACATCTTCTTCTTCGCATCGCACGTAGCTTCCGCTACCACCATGTCGATGAGGTTGAAGTGGGGACACGCATCTCCTCCGCTGCACTCCGTGCTCACGACAGAACCGAAGGACGATTTTACCAATGGGCAGATATTTCTCGGCAGATACTCCTCGGCGAGCGAAACCGTCGCGTTTCGTCCCCCACATAAAATGACGCGGTCGGCCCCCGCGGCATAAATAATCTCATCGGGAACGAAAAGACAAAAGGTGCCTACTATCTTTCTCGCTTGGTTCCGTCGAGCGGTTAGCTCGTTTATTCTTCTCTGATATGCATCTTCAAAATCACTGAGACATTGGAGCGTGTAAGTCGTTATACTTGACTCCCTCAGGGTTCTTACCATCGACGTGTTTTTAAAGCATCACGGTGGGATAGCACGTTCCAACCGTGCATCTAGAAAGTAACGATTCTATCTCTCTCCTTCACTATTTCATACAAATCTGCAAGCGTCGACATTGGACACGTTTGCGACACCATCGTTCTTTTTACAATCGGAGACACTGCGACTTTCTCATCTCGCCTCGCTCGTACGGGTTTTTAAGCATTCCCCTTTAGCTATACGATTTTGCATGTAAGATTAATCGCGAGTCTGAATAGTTATTCGAGCACTCAATAGTTTTAAGTTTGCGTTAGTCAAATTACGTTTTTGAATCAGCTATGCGAGGCACAGCTTGACGGAGGCGGAAAGTGGTTAGACTTATTGACAACAGGGATTACGAAATACTGCTTCACGACATAAGCTTCACTGAAGGTGCCAAATACATTGTGGAGAACGCAGAAGAGGTCTACTACGTGGAGCCAGGCTACAAGATCTTCGGCAAACGTCTTGTCGGAACTACCCGGATCCCTGTTGGCGTCGCCCGCGATCGCATCCTCTTAATCTATATCACGCCGCCATATTACCGGGGGTACCTCTTGGCGCTGCCTTGGGATGAAGAGGAAATGGCTAAGCTAAGACAGCTCAAAAAGAATCAAAAGAAAAGATAACCCACAAGAAAGCATCTAAACCCCCTAAGCTGTGCTAGCTTTCGATTTCGTTATCGTGCCCCGGCGCGAGCACTCTGAGAAAAAAGCTCTGCGACTGTCCGATCCTTTTGCGTGTGTGGCGCCATTGCAGGTTTTTTATCGCAGCTGGATGCATCCAGTCCGCCCAGAAATCGGATAAAAAACTCAGTCCGACCTTTTTTACGACCGCGCAAAGGTGGCAATTCTTGCCATCATCTTAAGCCATATCTACGATTCTGACGATGTTCACAACTACCCGACGGAGGGGGTGTTGCCGATGAAGTGGTGCACGCTAAAGAAGAAGAAGTGCGTGACCGAGGTCGGATGTGATGAATATAGGACCAGCCTGTGTGAGTCGTTTTTGATGTGCGACCATGTGACGTTCAAAGTATGGAACACGAAGACAAAGCGCTGGGAGCTGTAACAGCGATGTGTGGTGCGACGAAGACGGCACTCGGCGGCTCAGGCGATGTTTGGCAGAAGCGCAGACTTTCGCAGACTGCACGACTCGGAAACTCGCAACATATAGGCAGTGGCGTTACCTTGCTCGTTGACCAGGTCAAGAACAGCATCAGTAGACGAGGAGTAACCCGTATGAGTTTAAGTTCGTGTGGGTGATCATTCCGTACACATTCCCCTCGCATGGAATTACCTCTATTGGCAAGCCAAGCTTCCTTACCGTGGCAAATACGTCGACCCCGACTGCTTCCATTGAGGTTCGAACCCTCTCGGCGTGCCTGCAAGCCCTCTTCAGCGAGAGGTCCACAACGCCCTCTGACTGCTCAGCTACGCACTCGTCGCAGTAAATACACGGGTACGCGGCAAAGGCCAGGGATTTATAATAACCTTGATAGAACGCGTGTTGCTCGAGTTCGTACACCGTGTCGCCGATCCAACGTATCAGCCCTTTGAGAAATTGATGCCAATCTTCAGGTATGCTCTTCGGGTCGATATCTTCCATTCCGGGTATTCCCTTGAAGTGCACGATATACGCTTTTGAATACTCTTTGAGAAGGTCTCTCGTCTCCGAAGGACCTGGGACATATGGGGGACAGCCGAGGTGCTTTGCGAAGCCCTTGCAACCAAACTTACAGCGCCATCTGACCCATTCGCTCACCACAATTTCACGCGGGTCAATCTCATAAATTTGGGCGTTGTTTTTCTTAGCTAGCGCCTTAAGCTCATTTTCTAACGTTTTATCGTCCATGCGCATCCCTCTAAAGCGTGTCAAGAAAAATTTCGCGATTGTGAGGCCTCACGGTCATACTTTTGATAATATGCGCGCAACCTTTCATTATTTTTGCTATCTCTTTAAACTGTTTCTGTTTTCTCGTTGTGTGCAATGCGTTCGGTATCAGCAGTGTCTTGCTCGAACGCGCGCAGCGTTCAAAAAAAGCTGTCCGCGGATGCAAATTTCAGCCGCTCGTAACAAGATCCTCTATTCGTTGTTCGCCGCCCGCGATTTCCAGTTTCCGAAGGGCGCGCGCCAGCGTATCTTTGCCAGCGATGTCTGCGGCGTATTGATCAGCCAAATGCTCGTCGTTGTATGGGACAAACGTCAAAGAGCTTAGTGCTGCTAGGGACGACACGAGCTTGCTCGGGCTGTGCTTGACGTGGTATGCTTCGTGAGCTACGACGGCTGTTACCTCATCTTTGTCGAGCCGTTCGAGGAGCCCGACGGACAGATAAGCGGCGCGCCGATGTGCAAATGCCCGTATCCTTTGCGTGTCGATCACGCGTATGGGTATGCAAAACTGCACCTCGAGCGTTGCAATGTACGACGAAAGGCCTGCGTGATTTGGCTGGCCTTCGCGCGTGAGGCAGTATCGAACGATGCTGACCGTTAGCAGCCCGAATGAGACAACCCCAAGGTACGCCCAAATCCACTGAAACATGGGACAGCTCATCGAAACGATTCCCACGACAATTGCCGATGCTGCGGCTGCTTGTCCGGCGATTAGGAGCTCAAACCGCTTCCAAACAAGAAAAACTGACAAAAAGCTAGCTGCTATAACTAAGATCGCTAAGAAAGGCAGCAACGAGCCGGCTTGTGTCAGGCATCCAAGAATGCATTGCAGCCAATCGATACGCCTACCTCCTGAATCTGCCAATGCTGCTGACGACTGCGGTGCCGAACGTGTCTACAAGACAGTCAACCACCTGTTCGGATATCTTCGTCCCGAGCTCCTGTTGGGTGCAGGTCGGGGCGTAGAGGTACCGCACCCGTGACTCGCTTGCATCTAGCGTTCGATTTACGAAGCCGCTTTTTACGAGCCGATCTAAAGTTCCTGCGATGCAGGCCAGCGAGAGATCGCCGCACTGCTTCTGTATTTGCCCGGACGTCACTCGCTCCTTCTCCCAAAGCAGCCCAAGTATTCTTACCTCGTTTGGACTGAAGAACTTCTTCAAGCCCTCGTTCCGCAGACTGATGCGCTCAAGCTTCACCATCGTTTACGTATAGTGTAAATACCCTTACTTCAAGGTTTCTAGCGAACTGACAATGTTTGCACCTAACGTAAACTATATGAAGAATCACCACCTCGAAGTTTACAGTCGGTGTAAACCATGTTCGTTCGACTCCTGAGGAAGTCAATTCTAAGGCGTAAGTCGCGGTTCGCGATGGGCGTCGCGTCAGTTCTAATCGGAGCTGCAGTCGTGACCGCCCTGTTTACGGTTTCACTTGGCGTTGGCGATCAGGTTGGGCAGGAATTTACAAAATACGGGGCGGACTTAATGTTGCAGCCACAGTCAAACACGATACAGATCGGACTTCCGGGCGTCAGCATAGGCTCCGTCACCGAGCAGAAATACATCAACGAAAGCGATTTGTGGATGATAAAAACTATCCAGCACAAGGCCAATGTGCTCGGTTTTGCGCCATTTCTCTATCAAGTGGTCACAGTCGGTGACGGGCCCAACGCGCAGCAGGCCGTCCTGGCAGGTACGTACTTCAATAAGACAATTCAGATCCTTCAGCCGGCATCGCCTCAGGACCCTTCAGTATTCAGCACGGGCATCGAGGATATCAGCTCGTGGTGGAAGGTCACCGGGAACTGGATAACAGATCAAAATGACACGACGAGTGCTATGGTCGGCTCCAATGTCGCTCAGAAGCTTAATCTCACTGTTGGCGACTCGTTTAAAGTCAGTTATGCAGGGGCGCAAAACGGTACTACCGCGACGACGCAAAATGGTACTACCGCGACGACGCAAAATGGTACTACCGCGACGAATGAGAAAGAGTTGAAGGTAGCAGGCATTGTGGAAAGTGGCGGCGCCGAGGATAACCAAATCTTCGTCAACCTGCCGGTGGCGCAAGATTTGAGCTCGAGGCCTGGTAAAGTGGACACGGTGCAGGTTTCCGCGCTGTGTGTCCGCTGCCCCGTGGCAGACATGGCATCGGAAATCCAAGGCAAGATCCCCGGCGTTCAGGGAACCACCATCACGCAGCTCACCAACGCGGAGATGAGCACACTCGACAAGTACCAAAGCATGATGGCGCTCGTAACGGCAGTGGCGCTGCTCGCTTCGACGATGGGGATCTTCACGACGATGACGGCCAATGTCACGGAGCGCCGGCGAGAGATCGGACTTATGAAGAGTATTGGTGCTGAAAACCGGAGTATAGCGTCGCTTTTCCTCGCCGAAGCTACCTTAACTGGCCTTATAGGCGGTATTGGAGGCTTCGGGGTGGGGATCGTCCTTGCGCAGTTCATCGGGCTAAGAGTATTTTCGACAACTATTCCGCTGAGGTGGGAGGTGCTGGCCGTGGCCATACCAATTGCGATCGGCGTCTCCCTCCTCGCGAGTGCATTGCCAGTAAGGCGCGCGACGGCGGTTGAGCCCGCTATAGTGCTGCGAGGTGAATGATCGAATGGACGAAGAACTGATCAGTCTGGAGAAGGTCACAAAGGTGTATGGCGGGGGGACGAGAGCCCTCAACGAAGTAACCCTCTCTTTCGAGAAGGACCAGTGGACCACGATCATGGGGCCTTCGGGATCGGGAAAGACCACGCTGCTTAACATCATCGGGTGCTTGGACCTACCAACGAGCGGAATCGTGCGCATCGCTGGAAAAGAGGTCACAGGGGTCGGTCAGGCGGCGCTGACGCGGTTGAGACGGGAGAACGTTGGGCTCATCTTCCAGCAATATCATCTCGTTCCTTATCTCACCGCGCTTGAGAACGTCATGCTGGCGCAGTATTACCATGGCAGCCCTGATGAGACGAAAGCAGTGGATGCCCTCAAAAACGTCGGCTTGGAGCACCGGCTCGACCACCCGCCAGCACACCTGTCTGGCGGTGAACAGCAGCGTGTGTGTATCGCAAGAGCCCTCGTCAACGAACCAGCTATCCTTCTTGCTGATGAGCCGACCGGCAATCTCGATCAAACGAACGGGAATGTGGTGTTGCAAATGATTCAACGATTACACGCAGAAGGCCGCGCGATCGTCCTCGTCACGCATAATCCGGACATAAGCGAGCTTGGAGATCGGACGATCCGGATTGTCGACGGGAGCGTGGAGCAGGATTTTAAATCTGGAGGAGACAGAAATGGTGAATGATCAAAAAAAGAAAGGAACGAACACAAAATTGCTCGCAGCGATAGCCGTCGCCGCAGTTTTAGTTGCAGGCGGGGGGTTCGTTGTGTTGTCTAGCGCCGGAGGTTTGCTAAATGGCATTGGGAACGCTGGTAATGGCAACCCGCAGGCTACTGACCTCTCGCCGGCGCAAGGTGTCGTCAAAATCCCTGTGTCCAACATCACCAAGACCCTTTCCTTCTACACCTACGATTCAAATGGAACGGCAATCAAGTTCTTTGCGGTAAAGGGCACTGATGGCAACGTCCACGTGGCTTTTGACACGTGCGATGTCTGCGGTCCAAAGGGGTATAAGCAATCTGGCAACGACGTGGTGTGCAACAACTGTGGCAAGCACTTTGCGATAAACACCATCGGAACGGCTAACGTGAGCGGCGGTTGCTCGCCAAGCCATCTGCCGATGAGCATCAGCGGCAATTCTGTTGTCATCAAGACCTCAGACCTGACGACTAAGGAATCAGCATTCAAGACGTGAAATAGCAACCTCTGAAACGACAACTGAACGAAAGAGAGTCACGACAACTGAACAGATGTGAAAGGGGATTGTCGGGGAGACTCGTTCGCGCGAGCTTTCCCACATATCCCCTCCTGCTGTTCAGCTGGAACGCGTTGGACGACGTCAGGTTTTCTCGGTCTCCGCGCTCAACGCTCACTAAACTTGCGTTATTACACCTTCGTGAATGCCCGGAAGGCAGTGTTCATAATACTGGGCACTCAGGGGCCAGCTGGTCGTTATCGAGACGTGCTTCTGGTTCTAGGTCCACGATGGTTGCAGTCGAAAAAATCTCACCGCGGAGTCGCGCTGACACGCCGCAGCTATCATGACCCTTGGACGGGGCAGGAACTACATCGAGTGTTACCGGGTGCGCAAAAAAGAGGGGGACTAAAGGAAAGAGCCGGGTTTTCGAGAGCGGTCAAAGCCTTTTTTCTTCTCCCTGTCTTGCTCTATTCCTTTGAAGCTGTCTCCATACGTTCCGTTCAAATGAGCAAACACCCGTCAACAACGCGCAAGCGACTATTGGAACTCGATGCTGTCAGAGCCGTCGCCATCTTGATGATTGTGGCCTCCCATCTCAGTTACTATTTCCACTCAAACCTCTTCGGGTGGAACAACGTCTTGGGCACGTATCTCGTGCTGTTCGGTTTAGGAACCTTTTTCTTCTTGTCAGGTTTTGTCCTCGGCTACAACAACAGGAAGTTTAATGCTTGGAGCGACGTTGCGAGTTTCTTCAAAAAGAGGCTGCTTCGCATCTATCCGCTCTATCTGGTTGCTTTGGCCCTGGCTGTCGGCGCATTTATACTACTTCCCTCGCAATCGCATTTTTCACTTTCCTCTTCGCAGGTCCTCATCTATGCATTGGGACTACAGGGCCTCCTAGCTCCCCGCTACGTGCCAGACTTCTACATGTTTTGGTTCGTCGGCGTCATATTGCTCTGCTACTTGATTTATCCGCTCATGATGCGCTACGGATCAAACAACAAAGTCAGGTTGCTTTTAATATCAGCCGCAATATTCGCATTATTTCTGGCGATGAGGCTCAGTTTTGGCATTGTTGATACGCGATTCTTCTTGTACTATTTTATCTTCGTTAGCGGAATTGCAGCGAGCACATTTCATACCAAGCTACTGCTGGATAAGCGGAGAACTTTTGTCGGAGCTGCTCTAGTATTGACTGCCCTAGTGACCGTGCATGTCGCAATATATAGTCATCAACTACCCAGTGATCCGACCTATGTATTCAACGCCGGGCAGTTTGGCCCTTACGCCGACATCAGCTTATTCCTGGTACTGAACGCAATGGTGTTGTTGTTCATGCCGTTGCTCTACTATTTCGCCAGCTACCTAATTTCTTTGACCAAGCTTGTCCCAACGCTTTTGTTCATTTCGTATGCTTCGTATACTATCTTTCTATTCAACCCTCTGATCTTAGCGGGCTTGAACACCATCTTCACCGGTATGCACTTACCTGTAGGGTTTCCGCGGGATATGCTGCTTACGATCATTGGCGTATCAGCGTCGTGCTTGTTCGGGTACGCTTTCCAACGAGCGGCAGATCGAACCGTCCAAACACTGGCACGTTGACGTAACCGTTTTCAATGTCATGGCCAAAAATCGCCGCCGCTGCGATATCGTCTCTCCTTTTTCTGTCATTTCATGTGTTCGGATCTCAAAGAGACGAAGCAAGCTATCGTAGAATCGCCTTTCACGCGTTTCTGTGCGGACCCCAGCTGATCGCAAATCCATCCACAAAATCGCCGTGGTCCACGGAATAGTAATCAACGACATGCTTCTCGACCCGAGCGTAGTTTTAATAGTGAAAAACGCAGAATGAGCTCGATACGGATGATCTGAAGAGGGACACAAATGAGAGACTACGATAATTTCTTCTTGCCGGCAACTGACTTAAAAGCGGCCAAAGAATTTTACAACCGCGTGCTAAGACTTCCTGTGAAATTTGATCTCTCGAATGAAGGTATGATAGCATTTGCCGTCGGAAGTCAAGAACCTGCACTTATTTTGAAGGACGTACACCAGTTTCCTGACGCCCGACCAACGATCTGGTTTGTAGTAGACGACGTTGAAGAAGAGTACGAGCGCTTGAAGCAACGAGGTCTTAAGTTTTTTTCAGGGCCGTTTTTGATAGCGACCGGACGGGCAGTCGAGTTTGAAGATCCGTTTGGCAACAAATTGGGGATAACAGACTACTCAGCTAACTTGTGAATGTGAGGCTGTCCGCGAAGCTGAGAGGATTTTTTTTCGGCGCGGACTGAGTTCTGTACATTTCAAGCACTAGCTGCAGATTTCCCGCCCTGGATCTCGAGATCGACACAGAGTTTCCAAGACGGTTGAACACTGATCTTTAGGCGCACATTCGTTATTTAGTTTTCATCAGGCTCTCTTAACACATATTTGGCGATCCCTGCTTGCACCGCGGACGGAAGCCTGCCTCGGCTTTTGTGCCCTCCTAGCACTACGCGTGTGCCGGACAGCTTGAGCATAGGGCTTATGGTGTTGGTCTGCTCATCGAGTGCTCCTGAGTGCCACAAGTCGCTATAAAAGCACCGCCAGAGAAGCGCTTCGTCTCGCTCGCGCGGGAGCGCATTGGGGGGGTTTGTGCCTCGCTCCATCCACCACGATACCGCATTCTGAAAACGATCTTTCCAACCCTCGATGAGGAGCGCGAGGTCTTCCGCAGACATCTCCCCCTGCGCGGCTATGCTTTCCCACCAGAATGCGGCGATCACCCACTGAGGGAGGATCCTGCTGCGCTGCACCACGTACGACGCGAAGATCTCGCACCCGTGCACGACGCTGTCTTTCACCATATCGGGACGGAGGCATGCAATGGCCCATTCCTCAGGGCGCAGTGCGTTGAGCAATATAGAAGCCCACACGGCGTTGTCGCCGGCTGGCGGATAGTCCCACTTCCATTGCGAAAGATCCCGCAACAGATCCGGGCCATAGACACCCTTGAGCTTTGCGACCTGCCTTAAGTGCGACTCGGAGAGTGCATTTATCCGCACGTAAAAGGTCAATGGTGCGGGCAGCCTGTGTAAACTCGGTTTAGGGGCCATGCCGCTCTCTTTCCTTGTGCGCAGCACTCATTTGGACGGATGTATGTCAGTGCTAGACGTCCCGGTGCGGTACAAGATCGCAGCCCGTACACGGCGCGCACATCGTTTGCGCGACGTCAGCCCTCAGCTCGTGTTTGTCTAGCAGTTCGCGTTCCTTTCGCGATAATCGCAAGAGTCTATCGGCATCAGGCCGTCGTATCCCGGCTTCTGGACGTAACGGATGCTCAACTGCGGCCCTCAACATCGGGATCACGCCCATGTTGGTCAGTTCTTCCATGCCGTCGATAATCGAGTCATCATCCTCGCCCAAGCCGACGAGGATGTTCGAAAAGACTTTATTTCTGCCGAAGACCTCTACGGCGTCTTTGAGGGCGTGCAGAATGAATTCGAGCGAAAGTCCAGGGCACATTGTCTGAAAGAGCTGAGGATCCATCGTTTCGACGTTGTACTTTATCTCATCAGCTCCAGCGTCCTTCAAAAGTCTCGTAGAACTCGGTGTCGGATAAACGGATACTCCGATGGGCAGATCGTATTTTTCTTTCAGGGCGCTGACTATGACTGCGATCCGCTCAACTTCGCTTTGTGGTGACTCTTCTACTCCAGACGTAAGTGCAATGGCTTTTAGTTTGCCGGCGAGCTTCGGATCAGCGAGAATTCGCTCAATCGCCGTTTCAACATCGTCGCGATCTTTTACAGAGCCCCCGAGGAGAGGCACGGGGCAGTACTGGCAATCGAAGATGCATACTTCGCTTACCGTGATATACGCTTGTTCGGGGCAGTGCGCGATGGCATCCTCAAGGCATCCACGAACGATTTCTTTTTCGTGGTCTCGGATCACCACTTCATCTCCTTCAAGTGATGCCTTAAGCCGGGAATTATGTTTTATTCCCAGGCGTACGCGGTGACCGTCAAATCGTAGAAAGAACGATGTTAGCCCTGCGCCCGGCCCCGAAGCAGGAGTCGTAATGCGTCCAAGTACGCGCTCATCAATGTCAACGCCTCCTTGCGCAATAAGAAAGGCTTTAATTTCTGCGCTTTTGTCTGTTGCTTGTGCTTTCATATGCCCACGAACTGGTCAATCGCGATCGCATCATTAAGTGGTTTGCGCACGCTGCAATTAAAGTTTCTATTGAGCATCCACTGGGCTTGGCTCGGCCCCCCAGCCGCGTCGCCCAGCATCCCGAAAGGTCGCCATGCTATCACTAGAAGGAGGATCTTGAGCTGCTTTACTGGCGGTTCCCTTCGTTGGAACCATGAAGATTCTCGTCTATTGCGCTACATATATGGTGAATTGCACTAGATATATGCTGAGTTCGTTACAAGAATTGTTGTGATCAGCAACGTTATATCGAAATCAGGTCGACGTGCAAGCAGAAGTGAGAATGTCGACCTGATGCCGCAGAGACGGCCCGCGGGCCACTAGTCACAAAAAACCATGAACTTGAAAGAGCTGTGTGCTAATATACGCTCGCACGAAAGCGCACTGATAGCCTTTTCTGGCGGCGTTGATAGCTCGGTCGTTGCCGCGCTTGCCAAACGGGCTTTTGGAGATGCAACAGTGGCCGTAACGGTAGATAACGGTGCGCTTCATCACGGCGAGGTCGAGCACGCGGCTGCGATCGCCAACGAGATCGGCATTCGTCACATAGTGATTGCCCTCAATCCGTTGACTACATTCGAAGTGAAGCAGAACGATCCTGAACGGTGTTACTACTGCAAGAAGTTGGTTTTTCGGACGTTGCGCGACTTCTCCGATGAACTACATCTCAATGCGGTAATGGATGGTACCAATGCTTCTGATCTTACGGGGTACAGGCCCGGCCTGAAAGCGTTACGAGAACTTGGCATTGTGTCTCCTTTGATCGAGAGCACCAAAGATGAGGTAAGAAACTTCGCACGCAAACTCGGCTTGCCGAATGCGGATGCACCGTCAGTCGCGTGCCTTCTCACTTCATTTCCCTACGGCACTACCATAACGCCAGAAAGGATCGAGAGAGTGAGAGAAGCTGAACGTGCGTTAAAGGCCGCAGGAATCACGAAAGCTAAAGTTAAAGATCACAATGGCCTCGCTCGCATTGAAGTCGACATTGAAGAGGCCGAAAAAGTCATCACACACTCCTCCAAACTAGCCGAGACGTTCGTGCAACTCGGGTTTACCTATTTGACGTTAGATCTCGAGTGGTTCCGATCGGGCAGCATGGACGTTGCCGTGAGTTCCGTAAAACGAAAGTCTGTAGAGGCGCGTTAGGGCGTTGACGAACGACGACTGTAATCGCCACTTGGACAACTTTGTGGCAAGCACACCGCAAAAAAACCCCGTTGGAAGTTGTCTTCCAGATCCCGAGTACGTCTTGCTTGTGATTTCAGTTTTAGCACTAGCCAAAAAGAGCTCAGCTGCGATAATCTATAAAAAAGCTGCGAGTCCGGCTCCGCGAACCACGTACGACAGCGCAAGACTAGCCTAGTAGCTTGTCGGATTCGCCACTACAAAATCCGTATGTCCTCAAGCCGCACGTGAATTCCCGCACGCTTGTTGAGGACCATGTTCACAACTGCGGTATGCGAGAGATTGATCATGCAGTATCCAGGCAAGAAGCGTTGCCTCTTCCCAATAACTGGTGCGTGGCGAATGACCTCTGCTATGCCCTCGAACGCGTGCACGTTATAGGCTTGAACGTCGTGTGACTTTTCTTTTCGAGCAGCAAGCGGGCCCAGCGTATGGCACTCGAGAACTCCCGTTACGGGGTTGGCAGAGAGAACCCGGAGAGCGTGATACAACGGGCATCCTGGACCGGCGGGACGACCAGTCACGAGGTCTCCTGCTGTAATGTCCCAGCGCTCCACCAAATCGGCGCGAAACGGAACGATGAATTTGCGCGCCGAGGGCTCGCCCGGCAAAGGGCGGAGCACGAAATCGTATTCATTCCCTAGGACGTCAGTCCCGGAGTAGGTTGGAGCTTCCCTTCGCACGCCCTCTTCTGTCTCGTAGTAAGGACAATCTTTGTACGATTTCTCTCCAGCGCGGACGTGCGAAAGAAATTGCTCGCACGTGGCCGTTCCGCAGGCTCCACAGTCTTTTCCGGCCGGCTCTCAAGCCACCTTAGTCACCCCGATAAATATTATCAGCCTCCTCGAGCGGCCGTATCACGCCAAAATGGTGCTGCCATCCGATTTCCTTCTTCCCGACGCAGATGGTACAGACTCCAAGCGGAGGTGACCCGCGGAGGACGATTTGCGCGGCGTCGCTAAGATCAGGATATGCTGCGAGCGCTTTCATCAGATACCGCATACCCGTGCCCTGTGTCGCATTGGTTTCAATAATGTCGATTGAAGGGGCGACCTCCTTAATGTATTCGCGAAAAACTTCCTTCTCGGCCTGGGAAACGAGGTCAGTCTTCGTGACAACGGCCATGTCAGCCTGAGCAATCATCGGCGCCATTTTCAAAGGTGAGTTGCTTCCCGAGACTGCTGAAAGAACAGCGATACCGAATGACTGGGTCGTGTAGGGGGTGCATCTAAGACAGAGGCCTGCGCTCTCGATGATGAGAAGGCCCGATCCTACGTTCTGCGCCCACGAAATAGCGTCTTGGAGCACCATAATGCCCGCGTGATCCGGGCACAGGTCACCGGAGTACACCTTGCGCGTCGGAATCCCAAATTCTTCTCTGAGTTCCTCGTCTTCAAACGCGCGAACGACGTCGATTTTCACATATGCCGGATTGCTGCTCTCGCGAAATTCACGGATGATCTGCCGAACGACCGCAGTCTTCCCGACGCTGGCGGGTCCCGCGATTATGGCGAGTTTCACGCGGGTACCCCTATCTCCTCGTCTATTGCGTCTTCTTCACCGATTAAATCTCCAGATCTGATTCTCTCGCGGAGGTCCCAGAGCAGATCATCGATCTCAGAAACACGTGCAATCGTCGCCCTCTCTCGTTCGCGAGGTTCAAGCACCTTGACCACAGCTCCATTGCTCATCACAATTCGCCGGTCCGTGCTCAGGGCGAGATAGGGATCGTGTGTCACGAAGATGACCGTTTTCCTGCACTCCTTTATGCACGAAATGACGCGTTCCTTGAAGATACCCGCGTTCTCCACTTCATCGAGGAGTAAGATCGGGGTCCTTCCGATGAGAATCGCATCTGCGATAAGAAGCGCACGCGTCTGCCCTCCTGACAGAGCGGTCATGCTCATGGCCCTGGTAATCTGCTCCCCCGTAAACTCATTTGCTAGCGCAATCGTGTTTTCAATGAGGTCTTTGATGTGCGTTTGCTTGCGCGCTTCGATGTGTAGCTCCAGAAAACGTGACACGTCCAAATCTGCAATCACACGCGTGCTCTGCGTGATAAGTGCAATCGGTTTTTTCGACGGATCTCGAGCCATCTCGTCAGAAGGAGGAACGCCATTTACGAGAATACGCCGGCCCGTAACCGTATCAGCCTGCGCCAGCACCTCGATATCATTTATGAATGCCGATTTTCCAGACCCGGTTGGCCCCACAATCGAGAGGGTATCCCCCGGGCGGATGATTATTTGGTCAAACCCTTCTCTTTTGCCATTGCGGTTGGTTCCCGGGAGGACGGTGATTTCACTCATCTGATCACGGTGCATACAAAACTCTTCATCTGGTGCCTACAAATAAGTTTCGAAAGAGGCAAAGAGTTATCCTCTAAGTAATAAAAAGAATTACGATTTAACCTATTAAGGAGAAAAAGTAATCAGAACTGATATGCGAAACTAGCTTCGAAGCCAGTTTCAAGGCATTCTGATGAAGGAATATGGTAGGAAGGGACAAGAATCACAGGAATTCGAGTATCCTCTTCCAGATAATCGGCATTCGTGACCAGCACGCGGTCGGCGGAAGAAAATCTGGTTTGCTCACTCGCTAAGACGAAGTAGTTTTGCTCACTATTATCATGGATCAGTTGCCATTGATTCGCGTGGCTTCGCCAACGTTTTCCACGGAGAATAGAGTGGGATCTGTTGTTTCTAAAATGCCGAAAGCGGACGATGGGCTATTCAAAGCGCCGACGAGCCTCTCTTCGTAAAGCAGCTCGGCTAACTTGGTCTCGTTGTTCATGCTGGATTTGATATCCAATGCTCTTCTCATAGCTCGACGCCACAATTTCGCAATTGTTCCGCTGATTTCCAAGTGATTGTGACCAAAGGCGTAAATGTGAGCATGCACGTCTTAGAAAATGGGATGAAGCAAAGCAGAGACGGGTTTGATGAAGGAAGCTAATCGTCCCTCACTGAGAATCGGGCATCTTCCCACCCTGTACCATACTTCGTTCCTCCTCATGGGTACAGCCCTTCTGAAGAATAATGGCGTGGAGGCCGAGTGGACACTTTTCCCCTCGGGTCCCGATCTTGTGAATGCCATGCGCGATGGACACCTCGACATCGGCTACGTCGGGCTTCCACCGGCTATCATTGGTGTTGACAAAGGTACTGGGCTCATATGCATCGCTGGAGGGCACGTTGAAGGAACTTTGATGGTCGCGGGACAAGGTGTCAGAACGGTTGATCAGTGCAGGAGCATGCCAGCGTTCCTCGGCCAGTTTTCAGGGACAGCCATAGGCTGTCCACCACGGGGCTCGATTCACGATGTTATTGTCAACGAATTGCTGAAAGAGTATCAGATCGAGGATGTGCATGTGAACAATTATGCTTGGGCGGATTTTCTTCCCGATGCGCTCGTGGAAGCTGAAATAGCAGCGGCTGCAGGCACGCCTGCGCTCGCCGTAGCAGCTCGGAGGTACTATGGGGCGCACACGATAATGCCCCCCGCACGATTATGGCCGTTTAACCCAAGCTACGGAATTGTGGCAATGCGAGACGATTTGGTTCGTCACGAGGATCTTCTCCGGAGGTTTCTCGTCGCTCACGAGATTGCGTGTGAGATGATCAGACATCACCCGGGCAAATGCGCGCGCATCGTTGCTCGAACGACAGGGGTGGTGGATGCAGCCTTTGTGGCGGAAGCGTATCAGATCTCTCCAAAGTACTGCGCTTCTTTGCCTCCGGAATACGTTTCATCGACGATGAAGTTCGTGAATGCGCTTGAAGCGCTCGGATACATCTCGAGGCGAATGAGCGAGACGGACATATTCGACGCGTCGCTTATTAATGAGGTGCATACGGCGCCGCCACACTACGAGTGCGGGTTACAAGGGGCTTTCTAGTAAGCCCGGAAAAATGCGAAATGCGCACAGCGCAGTGGGTTCCCTCCAGCGCATAGAGCAATCGTCCTTACCTGGCAACGTATCGAGCGTAAATGCTCTTGGCAGCCTCTGGATCGCGCGTACCCTTGATTATTGCGCGGCCGTCACGAAATAGGGTCATCTCGAAGTCGGTATGAGGGTCTTTGAACAGCAGGGTGTACTCGTTATGCTTAACCCGCCCGATCCGGTTGAGATTGCCGGCGAGCTCCGCTAACTTGATGGTGCCTTCTCGGGCTGGGGTAATCTGAACGGCATCGCGACCACAGAGTGTTGTGATTTTATCGCCCTTTTTGGCGTCCAAGAACTCAAACTGCGACTCGACACAGCATCGACAGGAGGGGTCCTTTATAACGTCCATCTTTTGCAGGGTTTGCTCCCAGACGTCATATATGATAAGTTTTGTAGCGGTCGCCTTTTTGCCCAACAAGATCCTAATGGCTTCCGTGGTGGCAATTGATGCGACGATGGTGGGTATGGTGTTGAGCACCCCGGCCAGATCGCACGTTTGGAGAACCCCCTGAGGCGGAATGTTTGGGATGAAACAGCGTAGGCAAGGGGTTGTGCGAGGAATAATCGGCATCACCATGCCGTGAGTCCCGACCGCTCCGCAGTATACCCACGGGATCTCATGCTTGGTGCAGACATCATTCACCAAAAAGCGTGTCTCCATATTGTCGGTGCCATCAACGATCACATCCGGATGTCCGAGGATGTCTTCCGCATTGTTGAGGTTGAGATCCTTAATGATGTCGTGGACGACAATGTCTGAGTTTGCGCGTCTCACCTTCTCAGAAGCCGCGAGCGCTTTAGGTAAGTCGAGGTCTCCCTCGTCAAACAAGACCTGTCGCTGCAGGTTCGTCAGCTCGACGAAGTCCCTGTCAATGACCGTCAGCTCTCCGACGCCTGCCCGCGCCAATAAGGTGAGGACTGTCGAGCCGGTGGCCCCGCATCCCACTACCGAAACGCTGCTGTTCTGCAGTGCAGACTGGCCCTCAGTCCCGATCTCGGGGAGAATCAGTTGTCTTGAATAGCGCGCATACTCGTGCCTGGCATTCACTACGGAGAAGTTAGCGGTGACGAGCTTATGGCAATCGTTAGGTGCCATTTTTGTCCCAAACGCAAGGATTAAGTCCAATGCTTTGCTGCGCGAGCTAGGTCGAGGTTGGTTAGAAATGCCTTGCCTGCGCGGCGTGGTCTGGTAGCCACGCATCGAACCGTAATCATGGGCTTGCGAGCTGCGTCCTTTATTGCGAGGGGTTGAGACCTCGGCAGGCTTGGTGCAGAGCCTTCTGTTCGACCCGTGCGCTCTCATTCTCTGTGCGACTGAATTGCGGTCTACTTAAAGGATATTGCTATGCTGAGCAGCATCAAAAACAAGACGAAGATGCTTAAGAAACTGTACAGTAAGCTCCTTTTCGTTGCGAAACTCACGAGTGCCACGCTGACCCAGACCAACGGAGAAACTATTGTTAGTAGGACTCCCAAAGTGGTGATACTGGGCGCACTAAGAGATTTGAGGCCCATCAGCGCGTCTTTGAGAGGCAGCGCCGTGTCACTATTTGAACTCGGGTTAGCAGCGAAAAGCAAAATGCCAATCAGACACACAGAAATGCTGACGGCAGAACAGACCGCCAATGTTCTGCCTAAACCTGAAGCTTCTCCTCCAATGATAGTATCACCTCTTTCATGTTATGACCTCAATAGCATTAGCGACGCCAAAATGACTAATACCACAGCAAAGCTCGCAGTTAGCGCTTCGTTTCGAATCTTGCCCTGCAGACGCGGCCCGATCAGGGCCCCCAAAAAGACCGCTTCAAGCACAATTGCGGCGAGCAGTGGCTGCACGAACCCGTTTGCATAGTAGATAATCGCACCGACCGCGGTCGTCAGCCCGATAATTAGTGCGCTTGTGCCAGTCGCTACCTTGATAGGAACTCGCATGCCGAGCGTCATAACTGGTACGTTTATGATTCCCCCTCCAATGCCTAACAGTCCTGATGCGTTGCCCGCTACGAATCCGCTTAGCAGCCCTAAGAGCGGGTTTCTTACCTGATAGGTTATTAGGCGCTCACCCATGGCGTTAGTATAGCTGCCGCCCAATTGGAATCGATCGTACTGCGCGTCACGTAGTCCGGTAGATTGCACAGCGTCGGCTTCCTTGCGTCGCAGAAACATAACGACAGCCGTCGCGACGAGGGCCGCAGCGAAGATCTCAGTTAGCAGCGTTCGGTTTATCTGCGCTGCTATTTGGGCTCCGATGATCGCGCCGGCGGTCGCGGTGATGGCAAACCACAGACCAAGCCGTAGATTTAACCTGCAATCTTTGACGTACGTCATCGACGCGGCGCTGGAGTTGGCTATCGTGCTGACAAGGCTTGTGGCAATTGCGATCTGTATCGGGATGCCTGCCGCGAGTGTGAGAAACGGAACCAAAAGAACTCCCTCTCCAATGCCAAGCATCGAGGTGATCACTCCGACGAACACAGAAACGAAGAAAATCATGAGCAGGCTTAGTGGATCCATCTGATCGCTCTTGCATAAGCAGCAGAAGCTTCGCCCAGCAACAAAGTATTACGTTGGACAGCGTAATGCGCCATAACTATCTGCACGATGCAATATCTAAAAACAAATCTCAGTACCGTGCTGCCCCGTTGTCCACCTACCGTCGACTATCCCCCGGAAGAGTAAATATATACACTAAGCCGACACCCGGAATCGAACCGGGATAAGCCGCTCTGCAGGCGGCTGCGTAGCCGTTCCGCCATGTCGGCACAAGCCGATGCACGTAGACACTCGATTGTAGTGACACAATTGACTTAACGGCTGCGATCAGGACAATATGTGCCCACATTTTACGATCATTAGCCACGAGAATGCTGAAAAGCATCGCCAAGCGACTCTTTTTTTGCTACGTCGAGGTGCGTCCAATAGGGCGAAGAGCCGGACAAAAGACCGCAACGAGCCGAAATAACGGCAGGTCATTCTCCGAACGTGATAAGTAGCTTTGAGTTCATAAATCGGAGACAGAACGACCCGAAACGCATCACCAAGGCTGCTATGCCAGAAGAAAAGTACAACGCACGTTCAGTAAGGCCGTGCAAAGGAGGCGGCATCTTAGTCGAAGGAACGTTCGACAAGCCGTTTTCAATGGAAATATTGTGTCGGATTCTGCGCGATACGGGGAAATGCGCTGAAAAACTCGGCGTGGCGCGCTTCTTCCACGGGGGATGTGGCATCACGTTATACAGAAATGGCCGGGTTGACGTCCACCGCGTCCAATCGACTGAAGAAGCTATAGCGATTCTTGACGAGGTGAAAGCAATAGTCCGCGAGGCGTTCGTGCAGGGCGATCAAAGCAAGAGCTCTCCAGCATCGTGGCGAGCCGAGTGAGCTTGACAAGATTAGAACGTTAGTTCCCAGGTCCGCCACTGGTTTCCGCTATAGTTCCACACCATCGCGACGCCTATTCCGATGAGTTGCGACGTGAGATAGTCGAAACCGAATAAACTCGTCAAGAGCTACAAAATCAGACGGTTGATTACAATCCCGACAAACCGCACGGCGTGATCTCTGTACAGGGCCGCGAGTGCGTATCGAAGCCCGCTTGTCCCTCTGTCTCTGAATGTGGACGATCTGTTCAACAAGAAGTTTGACAAAAGACCTGCTTCCGTCGCTATACCTCCCGACAGCAGATAGAAGACCCCGAGTTCAGTAAGCGCGTATAATACGGCTAAATTCAAAATAGCGCCCACGGCGCCCACGGCCATAAATTTCCAAAAACGATGAAACTCGACCGATCGCAAAAAGAGAACTGGTACAGGCCAACTCGCGCCGTGACCTATCAGTGCCACGTGCAACTGCAGGCCACACGAGTTGCAGGCCGCCGGCGAAGCAACGTAGCCGGTGGTTCTGTCAGTAACTATTCGGGCTTCCCTTAGCCTTCATCCCTGTACGCATAGAGAGGCGACATCTGTCGCAGCTGATCAACGATTTCGGGAAGGACTTCGTTAACGTATTGAACATCTGCTTCCGATGTATCTCGCCCCAGGGTGAGCCTCAGACTGCCGTGAGCATCAACGGGGTCCAGGCCGATCGCCAGCAGCACGTGCGATGGTTCAAGCTTCTTTGACGAGCAGGCGGAGCCAGTCGATCCAGCAATCCCCTTTGCGCTCAAGCGGAGCACAAGCGACTCCCCCTCAATGTAGCTGAAGCTGAAATTGGCATTGTTCGGAAGGCGGTACTCCTTTCCACCGTTGAGTCGAGTGTAGGGGATGTCTCGCAGTACGGCGTCGATGAGCTCATCTCTGAGTCTTTGTATGCGCACATTGTCCGCGAAATCTTCTGTCGCCAGTCGCATTGCCTCACTAAAGCCAATAATACCCGAAACGTTCTCGGTGCCGCTTCTGAGGCCGCGCTCGTGGCCGCCACCGAAAATGAGCGGTTTCAGTTTGGTGCCCTTCCGAAGGTAGAGGCATCCGACCCCTTTCGGTCCGTATATCTTGTGTGATGAAATAGAGAGCATGTCCACATTGAGAGCGGTCACGTCCACTGGAATCTTCCCGACGCTCTGGACGGCGTCGGTGTGCATGTAGACGCCGTGTGACGCTGCGATCGCTCCAACCTCAGCTATGGGCTGTATTGAGCCGATCTCGTTGTTAGCGTGCATGATTGATATGAGTCGCGTGTTGTCCCGAATCGCCTCTTCCACTTCGCCGGGATTTATCCTGCCGTCATCATCGACAGGAACGTAGGTCACCTGGTGTCCAAGTTGCTCAATAAACTTGCACGTCTCGAGAACCGCGGGATGTTCGATCGCGGAGGTGATGATATGGTCGCTCTCGCCACTTCGAGCGCGTAGTACTCCACGCAAAGCCATGTTGTCCGATTCAGTTCCCCCTGACGTAAAAACGATCTCTGGCGGGGTCGCTCCAATCGCGTGCGCTATCTGTTCTCGCGCGTCCTCGATTGCTTTGCGCGCCTCAAGCCCATAGGCGTGGAGGCTCGAGGGGTTTCCGAAGCGCTCTAAAAAGTATGGACGCATCACTTCGAGGATCTCAGGGCGCATCGGAGTGGTCGCGGCGTGATCAAGATAAATCATGGTCTCTCATTGTGTCGGTTGTTGAACGTCGTACTTAATCTCTCTCTTTGAGGCATAAAGATTTAGCACGTTTAGAACTAGCGAACGGCTGCTGCCCCTGCGCACAAGCCGCTTGCGTCACGCCGCGACCACCTTATAGTAGTATGTGTATCCATTAGTGTAGATCTTGTCAACTCCTGCGGCGCTGTGGTCAATCACTTCGATGCGCCCGGCCCATTGCGTGGCGTTTTGGGGGCTGAGCCTCCATTGTCCGTTCACAAGGTGGTCGTAGTAGTACTTCGGCGGCGTCGCTGTGAGGAACAGGTAGTTGACTCCGGTGTGACCGGTGCCGTTCCATTGCTGTAGGTATGCGGGATAGACGAAGGTGAGCACGGTGTAGTTCTCCAGCGGACTGGCCGGGGGATGCATCACTAGGGCGCCGGTATAGTACCAGTAAATCATCTCGTCTCTATAGTCGGTCATCGTGACGTTGTCAGGGTCTTTTCCAACGGTCCAGAGAGCGGCGGCGGTGACTCGGACGTCGAGCGGCGCAGTTATCGTGAAGCTTGTGTCGTAGTTCACCGCAAGAACGCTCGCGTTCACCGCTGCTAATACCAGGAGCATCGCAGCTACGGAAGGAGCCAGCCACCTTTTGTTGACCGGCACCCCGTGTGATACCAAGATCAAACCTATGGTGGCCGTGATGCCATAGATAAAAGCAACCCAAGTGATAAGACGGCCGCCAAGATCTAGAGACGGAAGCGCTTCGAGTGAGCTGAGGTAGGTAGGAAGCGTGCTTGTTGCGATGTAGAACTGCAAAAAAAATCCGAGCGCTGTCACAGCCGCGAGCAAGATAAGACTTAGAAAGAGGTACCGTAGATAGGCAACGTCCACTTGGTCCGCTTCGTGGCTGTGGGGGGACACTGAATGCGCACCGGCATAAACAACGAGGGGAGCCAGAGGCAGAAAGAAAGGCAGGTAACCTGACTGCAGCCGCGTTGCGAGGGAGTACACGATCACTCCAGCTCCAAGCACAATCGTCAACGCTGCGGCAGATCGTCGGTAATCACCCAATCCCACGAGCCTGTTCCGCAGACGCGCTAGTGATTGCGTGGTGGCTGTACGCGACTCTTCCGTACGCCAAAAAAAAGCGCAGCACAGCACACAGACTGCATACAGCGACGCCAGACCTACCGTCGTATAAAAAAAGATACCGACATATGAGCCGTTGTAGCCGTTAAGCACTTGGTAATAGCCCCACCAGGGCACAAAAATAGCAGCGACGTAGACGGGAGCCGCGTACTTGAGCGAGTATACGAGGAACGGCATCGCGAGTATCGCGACGACCAGAAAGCTCAGGTGGTGGGTGAAGATGGTGGCGAGTAGTATCGCCGTGAGCATCGAAAACGTATACGCGCGCGATGTTCGTCCGACATAGTACAGGTAGAGGAACAGCAGCGCGCCGCAAAAGAGGATGAAGCCCATGTTCTCTTCGATCATGCGCGACTGTTGGTGCGTGATACCCTCGAACACGCCGATGAGAAGAATCATCACTGGGATCGCCCAGCTCGTGACTCGGCCTGAACGCGACGTTATCAGGTAGGCAACCGCAACCATGACGATAGGTGTCGCTATTTGCAAGAAGTACTGCGCGAGCACGGTGAGATCAATGCCGGTAAAAACGGTGAGCGACGCAAGCAGCGCTTCGAGGCCGACTGAGTAGGCACCGTAGTACATCGACTGCGTCGCAGATGGGGAATAATGCCCGGTTACCACATACTTGTTGGTATCGCCGAGGAGCCTCCACGGATCGACGTCGACCGAACCGCCCCACGCGGCCACCGAGTATCCGACCCTGAAAATGACGAGCACAACAGTGATCACCAGCAATGCAGCAACGTACTTCCTGTTCAAGCGCTCACCCCCGTACCTCGGCGCGCGTTTTCAGGAGGCACCTCAACATCGCTAGCGTATCGCGCGTAAGGCTGACCTTGCTGTTCGCCTTATTGCTCCACGTTATGGGCACTTCGACGATGTTGAACCCCTCTCGGTGCGCTTTAGCGATTAACTCTGCGTCAAACGCAAATCCGTCGCAGCTGATAGTGATGGCGTCCCACACCTCGCGCCGAAACGCTTTGCAGCCGCACTGAAAATCGCGTATGGCAGTGTCGAGCAGGAGGTGGGCGAGCATGCGGTAAATGGATCCTGAGAGCCGTCTCGAGAACGGTTGCGGGCGGGCAATGATCGACCCGCGCAGCCTCCGCGACCCGACGGCGAGATCGGCCTCCTGCTCGATCGTTGCTGCGACGCGCATGAAGTCACGGGGATGAATCGATGCGTCGCCGTCGACGAACCCGAGCACCTCTCCCGTTGCCAAAGCAAGCCCGCGTCGCAGCGCTGCACCCTTACCGCCCAAGACCGGGCTGCTTGAGAGTATCACGTTGCTGTTGTGCGTCGCGAATTCTTGCACGATGTCGGGTGTGTGGTCAGTGGACGCGTCTTCGGCAATGATGAGCTCCAGGCCTTCAAAGGCACTGAACTCGTCGAGCAATCTGCCTATCTCGTCGGCCTCATTATGCGCTAGAATCACGACGGAAATCATTCTCTTTTCTTACACCGTGCTAGGGGGCATAAATATTGTTCTATTCCAAACCCTGAACGCACGCAGATCTAACCGCTCGTCGAACTTCAATCAGCAACAGCGCACCGAAAAAAGCCGTATTTCAGAGTGCAACAAGAATAAATAATAGCTATCGTCATACGATTACTGTTCACTCGGCGCAGTGATTGCTTTGGAGGAGCGGTGCCAAAAAGCTTAGAGGAGATCAACGAGCGCATTCGCGATGGGAGCGTTTACGTTGTGACAGCCGACGAAATGCCTGCCATCGTGGGCGAGCTGGGGTCTGAGGACGCGGCAAGAGAGGTCGACGTCGTGACCACAGGGACGTTTGGTGCGATGTGCTCGTCCGGCGTATGGATGAATTTCGGCCATTCAGATCCGCCCATCAAGATGAGTCAGGTGTGGCTCAACGATGTCGAGGCGTACGCCGGCGTCGCTGCGGTTGACGCGTTCATAGGCGCGACCCAGCTTTCGGAGACGCGGGGCCTCGAGTACGGCGGTGCGCACGTTATCGAAGACCTGGTGGCCCGCAAAGAAGTCCATATGAGGGCTGTTGGCTATGCCACCGACTGCTATCCACGCCGCAGCGTAGAAGCACCCATCTCCATCGTTGACCTTAACGAAGCGACGATGTTGAATCCGCGTAACGCTTACCAGCGGTACAACGTGGCAACCAACTCCACTGACAGAGTGCTCTACACCTATATGGGAACGCTTCTCCCCAGATTCGGAAACGCGACGTTCTCTGGTTCGGGCACACTCTCACCCATCTATAATGATCCGGACTATGAAACCATCGGCGTAGGGACGAGGATCTTTCTGTGTGGTGCGCAGGGGTACGTCGTCGGCAACGGGACGCAGCACGACCCGGCGAACAGCTTTGGCACGCTTATGGTGTGCGGTGACCTCAAAGCTATGAGCACCGATTACCTGAGGGCGGCGATTCTCCACAAGTACGGCACGTCGCTGTACGTAGGCATCGGCATCCCTATTCCTGTGCTGAACGAGGGGATTGCGCGAAAAACTGCCATCAGCGATGCCGATATCAAGACGACCATCCTCGACTACGGCGTCGGTCGTCGGTCGCGGCCAGAACTAAAGACGGTTAGCTATGAGGAGCTAAAATCCGGGATGATAGATCTAAATGGCAAGGAAGTGCGCACATCATCCATGTCGAGCTTCTTCAAGGCAAAAGAAATCGCCACCGAACTTGCCGCGCGTATACAAAAAGGCGCGTTTGAGCTCGCCCTGCCGACAGCGCGGCTCCCGCGGCAGGCCACACAGAAGCCCATGAAGCAACTTTCTGCGGTGCCACTCGTGCGTGAAGTGATGCTGCCAAGCATCACCGTGCGTGAAGCGATCAGCGTGCAAGAGGCTGCCAAGATTATTGTCGGAAGGCAGGTCAATCACTTGCCGGTTATCTCAGCCAGCAACAAGCTTATCGGCATAGTCACGGCGTACGATATCTCCAAAGCGGTTGCGCTAAACAAAGGCGATAGCCTGAAAGGAATAATGACGAGGCGCGTCGTGACGGCGACACCTGATGAGCCGATCGACCTCGCCGCACGGCGTCTCGAGCGGCACAACATCTCGGCACTTCCTGTTATCGATCACACGAATACGGTCATCGGCATCATCACGAGTGAGGATCTGAGCAAGCTCCTCGCGTGTAGGTAGGCTGAGGACAGGGGGGCATCCGTGAAGATCATATTGAAGTTTTCACAAAAGATTATGCAGGATCCGCTGCTTGCAGATGTCGTGCTCGAAACGGGCGTCCGCATCAACATCGATCGGGCATTTGTTGACCCCTCTATCGGGGAAATCGTGATCGACGTGCCCGACGAACGCGTCGAAGAGGTTGCTGCAGCCTTCCGGCGACGCGGGACTGAGGTGCGCGAAATGGACACGCCAATCGTATTCGATGAAGCGGAGTGCGTTCAGTGTGGCGCGTGCGTATCAGTCTGTCCTGTTGAGGTATTTGAGTACAAGAACGACAGAACGATTTCGATCAACCTCAAGCGGTGCGTGCTCTGCAAGACCTGTATTGCGATGTGTCCGCACGGCGCTCTGAAAGCTGCCGAGGAATGAAGGAGAAGTTTCAGCTCAAGCAAACGGTCGTCACAATCGTCGCGGACGCACGTGTGCACATCGAAAACGCAAAAGAGGCGATACGCACTCACCGACGCGAGCTAGAGCGTTTCATCGCACTCAATCCTTTTTTCCGGTTCGCACTTGAGCCTCTCGATGAGTATGTCGGGGTGCCTCCGGAGATCGTGCGCCGCATGCTGATGGCTTCTTCTGCGGCGAATGTAGGCCCAATGGCTGCTGTAGCGGGCGTTATCGCGGATCTCGCGGTTGAGGCAATGGTTGACGAGGGTGCATCTTATGCCATCGTCGACAATGGGGGCGACATCGCGCTCTCGACTGACCGCGAGATTACCGTTGGGATATATGCGGGCGAGTCAGCCTTCAAAGACGTTGCATTCAAGATTAGGCCAACCCCCTTTCTCGGCGTGTGCACGTCCTCAGCGACGGTCGGTCCGTCGATAAGCTTCGGCACGGCAGATGTCGCGTGCGTCGTTGCCGAAAAGGCGTGTTTAGCTGACGCCGCTGCATCGGCGCTTGGCAATTTGAGCACTGATCCTGAAGCGGCCTTTGGCGCGATAAAGGACATTAACGGAATTCTTGGCGCTCTGTTAATCGTCCAAAACAATCTCGCTACGTGGGGCACGCTGCCCACGCTCGTTCACGCCTCGTTTGACGGAGCGTGTATAACGCACGCCTAGCAGGCCAAACAACTGAAACGATCAAAAGAGCTTGCTACAAGCGCGCTCTTTCGTGGCGGCCACAAAGCATACTGAGGCGAACTGCCATAATTGACTCTGGACACTATAGGTTGTTGCGCCACCACTCGATCGTTCTGGTCAATCCGTCGCTCAGTCCAACGTGGGGTTGCCATCCAAGCGCAGTGATGCGCGAGATATCTGCCCACATCCTGTCTATTTCGACGGCCGCTGATCGGCGCTGTGCGCGCTGAGATACTACGGTTACGCGTTTTCCAAGGATCTGCGCCACGTGCGTCACCAGTGCTTCAATACTTACCTCGACTCCCGACGCGACATTGTAGATCCCTTGGCCAGCGTCAGCGAGTCGCAGCAGAGCCTCGACAACATCATCTACGTAGGTAAAGTCACGCGTCGGCCCTAGGTTGCCCATCGTCAGCGAGTCGTGGGTAAGCGCCTGCCTGATAATCGAGGGTACGACAAAGTCAGGATGTTGACGAGGGCCGTACGTGTTAAACAGTCGCGCGATCGCTGCCGGTATGCCGTACGCAGTGCTGTATGCGGAAATGAACGCCTCTGCAGCTAGCTTGCTTGCCGCATAGGGCTCTTGAGCGTGAACGGGGTGCTCTTCGTCGATAGGAACGTACCTGGGAGTGCCATACACGTGGGCAGTGCTCACGAATACGAATTTCTCGACAGATGGTGATCGCCGCACGGCATCAAGAACGGTTATGGTGCCGGCCGTGTTGGTCTCGAACGTTTGGCTTGGATCATCGAGGGCGTGCCCGACGTGGGCTTGGGCGGCCAAGTGAAACACGGTCGAAGCGTCGCTGATCGAGAATGCGTGGCTGAGGTCGCCTCGCACGACATTCAGGCGGGGGATTTCTTGGGTAAGCCGGTCAGGCCGCCCCCGCGCGAGAATGCTGATGGCGCCCCCGCGGTGCGCTAGACGTTCGACCAAGTGCGAGCCGAGGAAGCCTGTAGCACCCGTTACAAAGACCGTTTCCAGTTTAGCCATCTCATACTCCTTTGACGCCCTCGCGCTCCTTTGACGCCCTCGCGCAGACGGGGTGTAGCCACGTCACTCGTGGACGGGCTTCTTATCGGAGTCGGCATCCAATTCCGACGAGCAGCTCCGTCACGTCGCGGTGCAGCTGTCCTACGTCGCCGTCTCTGTAAGTGGAGACTCGGAAGGTGTAACTTGCGCGCGGCGCGTAGTGGTCGATGACGTTCACCGCGGTAACCCCTGGGACGGTGGAAAGCACACGGGCTATAACATCGGGATCCGCCCCGGCAGGAAACACTGCGGAAAAATCCCGGTACCGCTGGCCGCGCGCTAGCCGGTGCTGCTTGAGCTCTTCTTCCGTCATCAGTTGCACGTTTTCCGTCTTTAAGATAACCTCCTTAGATCCCTCTTCCACGGCGATTTCGTCCGGGGAAGCTCTCTTTATGATGCCGACGTGCACGGCTTCGGTGTAGACATTTCGGAGCCCGCGCGCACTTCCGATGGATTGCTTAAACTCTTCTAACTCTTTGATGTTGGCCATAATGAGCTTATTGGAGCGTTTTAGGGCCGGCTCGGCGTCCCCGAAGTGCTTTGCCGCGCGCTTCATGATCGCAACGAACGCGTCGCGATCCCTCGCGTTGATAATGTCAACGAGCGTCGCGCATTGCGTGAGAAAAGCCTCGTGGACGGATCGATCGGCGCTCATCTGGATTGAGGCGTAGAGTGCGGGGTTCTGCCCTAGGATTCGTCCGACGAAATCGATCATAATCTCATAAATGGGGCTCATGAAGCGGCGTGAGCGTTTGATATCAAAGCGGAGGGCTTCGAGTGTAGCGCCCGTGGCGATGTAGCCGAAGTGGGTTAGTCCTTGAATCACCGACATGAGGCGGTCGTGCTCGTCAGCTGAGAGCTCCTCGACACGAGCGCCCGCGCTCTCAAAGAGATCGACGAGAAACTGACGTCCGCGCTCTCCGCGCACCGGCGTGACAATGACGGTTTGCCCCTCCATGTCGGGCAAGCTGGGACCAAAGAGGGGATGGACGCTGACGAGCTCGACGCCTTGTGGGGCGCTGGCCAGCATCTGTTTGACGGGGTCTCGCTTGATGGACGTTATGTCGAAGAGCACCGCGTCTGGTTTCAACTGGGGTGCCACTTGTGCAATCACGTTGCATGTGACGTCGATGGGCACAGCGACCATAACCACGTCGTAGTCCGCGTAGCGGACGCGCGATGATCGCCCAACAAGCGTGACATCCACCCCTCGTTGCACAAAAAATCGTTCGAACCAGCGCCCCATCTCTCCGTGGCCGCCCACGATTGCCGCTTTGAGTGACATTACTACCTTCCCTCGTCGTCCGTCCCGCTCGCGCTTCGGAGCGCTTCGCGGACTGCCGCCTCCATAGTCTGCACGGGCGGGTCTAACGCGGTCCACAGGGCGAAGGAGGCCGCCCCTTGGTGCACCAACATCTTCACGCCGTCAATTGTTTGTAATCCTGCGGCGCGGGCCTCGCGTAACAAGGGAGTCTCGAGAGGGTGATAGACGATGTCGAAGACCACGAGACCGGGATGCATTTGAGCTGAGGCTACGAGCGTCTGTCCTTCGAGCACGCCGCGCATTCCCACAGTGGTGGCGTTGATAAGCACACGTGCCTCGCGGAGCAGGCGATCGACCTCATTTAGGCTGTGTGCCTCTATGTCGCCGCAACCGCAGTTGATGTTCGCAGCGGTCATTTGCTGGGCCAAGATGAGCGACCTGCTCGCCGTCCGATTGGCAACGAGTACGCGTGCTCCGCTGAGCAGCAGTTGTGCCGCGATCGCCTTTGCAGCGCCCCCTGCGCCCAGGAGCACGATGCTTGCGTCTTTGACCGTAACGCCGGCCTCCTCGAGCGCCCTGACCGCTCCAATGCCGTCGGTGTTGTAGCCCGCTCCCGCGCGGTCGATCGTGTTCACTGCGCCGATTCGTTGTGATAATGCATCAGGCTTGCAGTAATGCAAAGCGGCTTCTTTGAGGGGAAAGGTAATGTTGAGTCCGCCAAACCCGAGCGCCCGCGCTCCCCGTATTGCCATTTCAGCGCGCTCCTTGTCCACGTCGAAGGCGATGTACGCCGCATCGAGGTCCAGCGCGGCGAACGCGGCGTTATGCATGACCGGCGAAAGCGAATGAGCTATCGGGCTGCCAAGCACGCCATAAACGGTCGTTACTGCCATGAACGGATCTCTTCAATTGCGCGCTTTAGCCGTGAAACGCTGAGCATCCCGGGTGATGCGCGCTTTCCGGTGAATCCGTACGGCCGCATCTTGGGGGAGATGTGCTGTCCCACGTACCCATAAAGCAGCGATGAACCGTAAATTCCCATAAGTGGCCTGATATGTGATCCGAGGGCGCCCATGGGCACCAGGCAGAAAGTAAAGCCCTCTTCTCGCACGGCTAGGCTCATGTCAAGCACCCTCGGCACGTCTCGCAGGTGCTCAATGGTGACTGCTAGCTTGACGACGTCGCCGTAACCATTTGCCGTTCGCACGATTTCAAGCATTGCAGCTTCCGCAGGCGTTCCGTCGAGGTCGTGATAAGAGATCAACGTCGGACGCCCGTGCGTCGCCGCTTCAGCAATCAGGTCGTCCCTATCCGGCGCCATGAGCTCAATGTCGACGATCGACGCGTACGAAATGAGGGGGACGAGCTGCTCGCGGCGGTTCATCGCGGCGTTACCGCCCTCTTCGACTCGACGGTTCGTGAGAATGACGGGTAGCGAGACCTCTTCGAGGTCGCGCAGTACGCCGTTCGTATCATCAGCGAGATCGACGCGAAACTCGATGATATCCGCCCCCTCCTCAACGGCCTGTCGCGCTTGGCCTGGCTCGTATATGACCCCGACGATCTTTGGTCCTTCGTCTCCTCCAATAATCACATCGCCTAGCTGAATCACATCATCACCTCTCGATGAGCGTCTCCTCGACGCCTATGCCGAAATGCCGTCCTGCTCGCTCGCAGTGCGTTAGCACCACATCTCCTGGTTTCAATTCGGTAACGGCGATGGGTGTGCCCCCTTTCGCGACAAGCTTGATCGTCTCGGCGTTCTGAAGCAGCGTCTTGATCGTCGTCCCGTCCACGTCAGCCTCAATCAGAATGAGTGGGCGCCGCTCAATCTTTACGCGGCCGATCACGCCGTGACGCGTCTCCCCGTCACTGCGCACGATCATCACGTCGTCTCCTGCCTGTAGCTCAGAGAGGTAGCGCGTCTTTTCCTCCCCATAGATATACGCGTGCACCGGTCCGGCATTTACGCGAAACGGCCTCGGAGCGACGTACGGGCTCTCTTCGGTCTCCGCGTGGACTAGGAAAAAGCCGTTGGCGCCTGACCCGATAAGCATGCCCTCGCCGCTGACCATGAGTGAACACGTGTCGATGCACACGCGGTCGCCCATGCCGACAGGCTTCACGGTCGTTACGGTGGCGGGTACAAGCTCGATGATGTGCTCTGATTTATGCGCAAATTCGATCGTTTTTGCGACTTGTGATAGATCATCGGTATCGAGGAGCACGCCGTCCGCACCGTGTTCCAAGGTCTCAAGCGCGGTTTTTGCCTCTTCGAACGATCTTACGCCGGCGATAATGTCGACAGTTCCCTGCAACGCGGCGATCAAGTTCTCAAGGGGGATGACCTTCCAATCCGTTCCGATGATGATGAGGTGGCCGCACGCCGTTGCGACCTCTTGTGCGAACCGCTCATGGGCTTTATCGGAGATCACGACATAGGCCGCCGTCTCAGCGGCCAGCGAGCTTAGCCGTTTGTAGTCGGTCGCGTCGGTTGTCGTGCTTGGAAGAAGGAGCGTTCCGTCGCCTTCTCCACCTCTTCCCACGACGCAAATGTCAGCGTGATCGTCTCGCCCCTCGTCAAAGGCCGCCACGGCTATCCCGCCAAGTTGCTTCACGGCATCCACGTCTGTTTCGTTGACCAACACGCAATCGGCGCCCGATTCGAGCGCGAAGGTAATGATCGGCTTTCGTTCCTCCCACTGGCCCGCGTCCGCCTTAATCCACACGCTCTTCATAATTTCCCACCATGCACATCGCCCTCAGTCATTTAACGTTAACGCTCTAGTTCTTGGAGCGCCTCTTCGACGGAAGCGTTGTCATGCACGATGCGCGATATCGCGCGAACGATGTGAGTCGGCTTGTCGTGCTGGAACACGTTGCGCCCGATGGCCACGCCTCGTGCCCCTACCGCGATCGCGTCTGAGATCATCTGGAGGAGCTCAGTGTCCGTGTCTACTTTGGGGCCTCCGGCGATGATGACTGGTACCGGACAGCTTTCGACCACGCGTCCAAACGAATCAGGGTCGCCGGTGTAGTTCGTCTTGATCATGTCGGCACCAAGCTCTGCGCCTGCGCGCGCGGCGTGGGCGACGACCTCCTCGCCGTACTGGTCCGAGACCTTGGTACCGCGGGGGTACATCATGGCGAGGAGGGGCATGCTCCATTCGTTGCAGCGTTCCGCAACGTGACCAAGCTTTTGAAGCTGGTTTGCTTCCGTCTCCGAGCCGATGTTTATGTGCACGCTGACCGCGTCCGCGCCTACTTTGAGGGCCTCCTCGACCGTACACACGAGCACCTTGTCGTTTGGGTCGGGGCCCAATGAGGTCGAGGCGCTCATGTGGACGATCAGCCCGATATCGCGGCCGTACCCGCGATGACCGTGTGCCACCATTCCCTTCTGCATTAAAACTGCGTTTGCTCCTCCGGCGGCCACCTTATTCACGATGTCGGAAAGGTTTACGAGGCCTTTGACCGGGCCTATAGAGATTCCGTGATCCATCGGGATGATAACGATGTTGCCGCTCTCCCGATTGGTGATACGCTCTAGTCGTACTACTTTGCCTGTTTCCATGTCAATCCTCCATATTGCTAAAGTGTAACACAGTAACGCGGCTTCCGATATAAACTTTTTTGAAGAACCCTTATTACTCAAGCGACCAGAAAGAGAACGTATGCTCGTTGGCGTGCTCGGACCAAAAGGGACGTACAGTGAGGTGGCCGCGCTAGCTCTGGGCTTTCCAGAAGACACGCTGTGTTACTTTACCACCATAGAAGACGTTGCCCGTGACCTTATCGGGCGCCAGCTTGACTGCGGCGTCATCCCCTTGGAGAACTCGATCGAGGGGTCGGTCGGAACCGCGCTCGACGTGCTGCTCACCCTGCCCTTGCAGATCGCCCGCGAAATCATCCTACCCATACGCCACTTTCTTGCGGCCCTCGAGGGCGCAGACGTTCAAGTGGTGTACTCTCATTGGCAAGCAATCGCTCAGTGCAACACGTTTTTGCGCGCGTTTGGGCGGCAAGTGGTCGCGGTGAGCAGTACGTCACAAGCTGCGCACATGGCGAGCGAGGATCGACGCGCGGCAGCGATTGCATCATCTCGTGCCGTGGAACGCTATCACCTGCAGATCATCGAGGCGGACATTCAGGATGTCAAAGAGAACTTCACACGATTCGTCGTCGTGAAGCGGCGTGGTGGACAGCCGAACGTTCAAGAGGATTTGAAGACGTCAATCGTGCTCGAGCTGAAACGGGATAGACCAGGGGCCCTCTATGAGGTGCTCCACGTGTTTGCGGAACGGCAGCTTAACCTCACGAAGATTGAGTCGCGGCCCGCAAAGCGGTCGCTCGGTGAGTACATCTTCTACATCGACCTTCAGGGCAGTGCGTCCGACTCCGTGGTCTTGGATGCGTTAAGTGCGCTACAAAAGCACGTATCGCGACTAAAGGTGCTCGGCTCGTACACTTCCGAAACCCATTTTAGCCCATAACGGCAATAGGGCCACAAAGCATCCGGATACAGCTCTTCTCGCAATAGCGTTTATCGGACCGAGGGCGTCCACTGTCGTTCTCATCGCCACGCTTCACAAGCCACTCGTGTTCGTGTTTCTCCCGATAATCCTGTTTCTGTTGTGTCGGCAGGCGGTTCCCCCGGCCAGGCGCTGCGCCTCGTGTGGGTGGCACACGGACGACCGGAGGTATGACTACTGCCCGCGACCGCACGCCTCTGGTCACAGATGCTAAATACGACGGGGCGCAATGAGAAGAGAGCATGAAGCTGCTCGCTACCGACGTCGACAACACGCTCACGGGTGACCGCGCCGCTTACTCAAGCCTAGTCGCACTGCTCTCGATGCATCGTGACGTCACTGTCGCTTACGTCACGGGCCGCGATAAGATCCAAATGTTTGAGATTATGGTCGCCGAGTGCTTACGCGAGCCGGATTACTTGCTGTGTAACGTCGGCACAGAAGTCTATGAGGGGCCCGATTACCGGCGGGATGACGCGTGGACGCGGCACATCGATCGTCAGTGGGACCGCCTTGAGCTACACCAGGCACTTGCGACGATACCGTATCTTTTCCAACAGTCGCGCCAGTTTGAGTTTAAGCAGAGCTATCATCTTTTTCGCAAAGCCGATGTCGTCATACCAGAGATCCATAAGCGGCTCGATGAGATCGGCATCGCACACAAGGTTGTCTACTCGAGCGGGACCGACCTCGACGTCATTCCGGAACGAGCGGGGAAGGGAGAAGCGGTCGGCTACGTTAGAAAGAGGCTTCGAATTCGTCCACGCAGCGTCCTCGCGGCGGGCGATAGCGGGAACGACATCGAGCTGCTCTCTGCAGGGTTTTTGGCGGTCGTCGTCGGCAACCATAAATCGGAGCTCAACGCTGACGCGCTGCCTGAGGACGTTTACTGGGCGCGCGAAAACTACGCTGCAGGAATCATCGAAGGAATAGAGCACTTCGGATTATTGAAATCCTCATGAGATGGAGGCGCACTCGCCTATGTGGCGCGCGTTAATCAATCGATTGGAATCTGTCGAAGAGAGCCTTCGACGCGATCTTTTTCGCTTTCGCGCGCGTCAGCCGCGCGCTCCGTGAAGTAATCAAGCGCGGCTGGGCAGTTGACCGCCAGTTGTTCGTAGAAGCGTCGCGTTACTGACACTTCACCCATCTCGATCTCGTGCTGATAGGCGTCTGCGAGCACCTTTGGAAGGGCTCCGACACGTTTGAGGATAACGGCAATGGCTATGACCGCTCGATTGGCATCCTCGGTAGACCAGCTCTCTACCATCTCGGCATACAGTTTCGCTGCAATTACAAAAAGCTTACGCAGCCTTTTGGGATTTATTTGCTTGTTTCTGCTCAACAGGGGCTTTTCGTCTTGCGTCCGGAAGAGTTGTGGGCCCGCGTAGGCGAGCATGAGTGACGTGGTGCGCGGCGTCAGTTCATTTTCGCTCAGCTCTCGCAACGTTTTTCCCTTCAGATTTGTATTGCATTACGCGATGAGCTTTGCAGCTGAGATGAAGGAGAAAAAGCGGCGATTCTTGCGCGAAATGTACACTATTGCGCAGGGTCGATTCGGGGTCCTAATTGATTCGTATGACGTCGGCGAAAAGCACGGGTTTGATTGGGAGACACTCGAAACGATCGTCGAGTACTTGGAGGCAAAAGGGTTTATCGCTTCGTATGAGGGCACGCTGTACGCATCGCTTACGCTCAAAGGAGTTGAACGCATCGAAAGCGCTCAGTGATTCACTACCTCAGTACTCATAATTGAGCTCTTACTTCACGTTAGCTAGTTCCATTGGGAATAGCACTGCTGACCATGATCGCGAGCATACGCCCTCTACCAAGTTGAACGCATGAAGAAAGGCATTAATAGTCTGCGCACGTTGACGATCTGGAGGCGAATCCCGTGAAAGTTCCACTTAATCAAGACACGATGATGAAGTGCATCTGCCCCGGCTGTCCGACCTTTCAAAAAAACGACCTTACCGATGGCACGTACTGTGCAATGGGCGTGAGCGAAAAGAAGCCCGCAATGAAGGGGTGTAACTGCTTGAGCTGCCCCCTCTACGCGGAATATAGCCTAGGCGGCGCCTACTTTTGCATACACGGCGCGGCAGATTGAGACGCTTACGTTGAACGAGCGACGCGTGTCGCACTCATATCTACTCGCTGATTCGATACTGTCGTCAGCGGACGAGCATACGGGCGCCAATAATTGGAGCTTTGTCCGACCGTTTTTTTGCAGTTTTGGCCGTGTGACTTTGAAATCGTCCACGCTTCGCGTTAAGCCCAGTTGATGCCGAGCGTGTTCATGTTGTGGCTTAGAACCGCTGAGCAAAGCTATTAACGCACAACCCGCGCGCTTTTGTCTTATCTCGGCTCATGTGAATAGACATTTAGTCGTTCGTCTGATTGCAGGCCGCCCGTGAATGTGGCGCACAGCTTCCAATCAAGCCTGCAGGGTGGCGGAGCGGACCGATGAAATTAAGGTCGATCTTGCAGAACTCAAGGCGATGCAAGCTGAGGTGCCAAGCTTGAAGGGACCGCTGTAGGCGAACATCAGGAAGATTAATGGAGCGGCGTAGTGGCCAAACGTGCTGGGTCCGGTCTAGCCACTAGTCGGTCTTTTTTGATCAGGTGGTTCCGAGTGCTTGCGATAGACGTTGAAACGCGTCAAGTGGCAGCACGTTAGTTGGTAAGACTGCCACGCAGTAAAGATAGGCTGCCACGCAGAGTAGTGCGAGAGGGATAAGGAAAAGCACTCGCTTCTTTGGGATGAGCTCGTCGAAGCCGATGATGAGTGCGAACGGTGCAATAGGCAGCAAATACCGGCTAATGTCTTCGTGGAAAACAAACAGCAGCGGGAGAAACATCACGAGCGCGTACAGAAAGAGCTCTCGAAAGCGCTTTTCATAAAGCTTGACAATACCGAGGCCATAGAGGAAAAAGAGCACGACGTACCACTCGCCAGCAAATGCACTGCTGCTCTCAGGAAGAACGGTTTTTGCAGGGATGAGCAGCAAGGGAATAATCTGCAGGTACCCCGCGTTCACCGCAAAGTAGGCGAAGAAGTTACCCAGCGAATACGCGTAAAACGTGAACAGTAGCAACAAGGATGCAGGGACCGCGAGGGCTAATACGACTCTTTTTGGTGTCAGTTTCTTATTCCAGAGCCAGGAACCTACCAGCACAAAAAAACTGAGCACGCCCCATATCCGTGTCAGCGAAGCCGCGACGCCGCAGAGCGTCGCCTTGCCCGGCGCATCTTTCTTCAAAGCGTAGAGCATCAGCAAGCTTACGAGCATGAACAGCGGTTCGGATGCGCCGACGCTTCGGTACAAGAACCATCGCGGTGGGAAGAAAAGGAACAACAGGGAGGAGGAAAATGGATCGTGCACCAGTTTGAATCGCGCCGTGAACACGTAAAAAGTGACCACTGTCCCCGCGGAGATAACAAGGTTCGCCACCACCATCGCGGTAAGCGGAGCAGTTACCAGCGAAAAGAGCCATATCACGGACGGGTACCCAGGCAAGTGCGCTGCATAGTACGCCGCCGGCAAGCCAAGGGCACCGTAGATACTAGCGCTCGGGGCGTAGAACGTTTTTGAAACCACGGCGTAGAGCGGTCCGTCGTAGTACCGCTCGATCACGGTGATCCCTGTAGCTGGCAATTGTACCCCCAGAATGGCGTGAACATTTAACGCAAAGGGTAGGTACAAGAGCAGAGATGAAACGATCGAGACGGCGACCAGTATAGCGATCTCACTCTTTTCGTTCATCGCCTCATGTTTTGCATTTTCCTATAAACGGCTGGCGATAAGCGAAGAACGGACGGTGCCCACGGGCCTTCCCCGTTTGTTGTTTCGCTGACCGTCAGTCACGTGCGGCGACAGAGTGTGCGGAGCCAACGCGCTTGAGCACGCGTCGCTCTTGGCTGACCGATGAGCGCTCTGCGCTCTGGCGGACGAAGCCTCACGTTGTTCTCGTCTTTCCGCGTCGTTCAAGCTGGGCCGGTGTTCGAAGCCAAGGAGGGAAAACGTTTATCTCTGGCTGCACGTTCTGGTAAGCGATGTACCGTCGTACGCGAGGTGAAGGATGTTAGGCAAACTAGCGCTCACGAAATTGCTGCTGATACTAGGTTTCGTAATCGTCTTGATACACGTCCTTGTATTGGCAGTGACCCTATTGATCCACGTTGTGCTGTTGGTCCCTGTGCTGCGAAAATCCGTGATGAAGCGTAGTTCGTGCTGTCAAAGCGACTAACTGCTCTCTATTCACTGGCGCGACTCGCAAAAGATGGCTGTTATGGAGCCTTCTGTGTCGCGCGTGGCAAGCGGGACATCGCCTTACGCCTTCAATGCGCTCTTAGTCACGGCACGAGGATCTTAGCAAATAGGCACATTCTGTTTCAAATTTATGCTCTTTTTATTGGTTTCTGTCGCGTCCGGAGTCTCGAACACAGCAAAAGTGGTGAGTTACTCGTTGGTCGCCGTAAGAATCAGCGGGGTTAGGAGACCGATACCACATGGCGCAAGCGGAGGATAGGGGCGCCCGTGTTCGACAGGGGCGCAAAGGGCTTGCTGTAGCTGCGATAGCAATAGTTGCTGGTATAGCCCTCATCTACGTAGCCAACAACACGTTGAGCGCCACCACCCCAAGCCAAGCACTTGTTGCCTATGTCGGAGTATTTGTGGTCGCAGCAGGGATACTATACGGCGCAAGCACGCTGCTCGTCCCTGAGTGAGTTCATCATGTTTCGCAGACGTTCTAGGCAAGCCAATGGTTGGGATTCCCTATCCGAGACGGGAAAAGCGAACGCATCTACTGCTTTGACGCGACTGTCGGATCCGGTGCGTCATCGGACCCGATGTTGGTGGCATCGCCTCCAAGAACATCCACAAGCCAGCGCGCCTCCGTAAAATTGCTCAGCAAGACTCGAATCAACAACGTGATGGGCACTGCAATAAGCGTTCCCAGCGCGCCAAGAAGCCAGCCCCAGAAAAACACCGAAACGAGCACGACCCACGGCGGGATGTTGAGCCCTTTGCCTGCGTATCGGGGGAAGAGGATGTATTCCGCGATGATGTTGAGTATAACAAAAACGAGGACGACCGCGATCGCCCCGATAGGCCCGTACTCTATCCACCCTAACAACGCGGGTGGAATCGTCGCCAGCGCGAACCCGATGTATGGAATAAAGCTGAAGATAAAGAGCAAGACTCCCCATAGCAAAGCGAAGTCGATGCCCGCTGCGACGAGGAAGATCGTGGCGGGAATCGCCATAAAGGCATTCACTTTAGTGCGAATGACCAGGAAGCTCCACAGGTCTTTCCTGACCGCCAGCAACGGAGCAAATAGGGGGTTCGAGTCGACGTAGTCCACGAGCTCTGTAGAACGGAACCTCGGAAACGCGATCAAGAAAAAGACGAACAGCGTGATCAGGATGACCAATTGCAGGACCGCACTGCTGACGGCGTGCAGGATAGCCCCGCTCGCTTGAAGCACGAACCTGTCGCTGAGGATATTCGCTGGTTCCAGCGTTCCGTTAAGTCCGAGGCCTACGAGCGACGAGCGCGCAGCTCCAAGCGCTCCAGCGTTCGCGGCGGACGGCAGAATGAGGATCTGGCGAATCGAGAGGTAAATTAGCGCGACAAAGCCGCCGCCAAGCGCTAGCGTTCCAGCAATCATCACTGCCAAAGCGCGGGCAGTGGAGAGCCCCCGATTTTCAAGACCTTGGAGCAACGGACTCGCGAGCGTCGCAAGGAAGATCGCAAAAAGAATAGGAGCTGCAATTTCGGCTGCAGCCTTTAGGCCGGCGAGGATGATTATAACGCTTGCTGCGATGACTAGAAGGCGTGCCAGCGGCGATAGGCGCGCGCCTGTTAACTCATCTCCTATGTCGGTAGCCGTCTGCACTCACCCCGGCGTTAGCACACCCACATTGTGCATATGTCCGATAGCAACGTTGCGTCGGATCGGAAAATGGCGGACGAGGGAACCCTAAGCTTTGAGGACTGTTAGTCAGTCGTTCACTTAAACTTGACGATTTTGATGCTTGCGGTGCGTGTTCGTCTTTTGCGGCCCCGTTTGGTGCTGGTGCGTCTTTGCCACGCAACGACTTGCTCGTTTTTTCCAAAGTGTGGAGGCACCGAACCACTCTCTGGCTGATCTCGCGTGGCTCTCGCTAAAAATACCGCACCTTCGAGCTTGACCCCCGAGAGAACGGCGTACGTCAAGTCGGCGTGTGCCAAGTTTGCCCCTCTGAGGTCCGCGCTGGTGAGATCAGCTCCAGTGACCACCGCGAAGCGCACGTCGGCGCCGTGCAAATCAGCATCGATGAGAATAGCACCCTTGAGATTCGAGCTACTAAGATTTGCGTGCGCCAAGTTCGCGCGATTGAGCTGCGCTCTCTCTACTGTTGCACGCGAGAGCGTCACTCGAGAGAGGTCGGCGCCCGTCAGGTCAGCCCTATATAGCGTCGCCCGTTCCATAGACGCGCGGCTCAGGTTGGCATCGCACAAGGCACCAAATCGGCGGCGGTAAGATCCGCGTTACGAAGGTCGGCACCACTAAGATCGACCCAGCCCAACTCGGCCTCGCGCAATTCGGCGTTTCGCAAGTCTGCCCTCCTCCCGCCTCGCTGCTCCAGCCGCCATTTCTTATGGCGATTGACGATGGCTCGTATCGCTGAGGTGTCCATGTCCTATGCCGGTGTTGTCGGAGGAGTTCAGACTGTTCTTGTCTGTCATCAACGAAACGGACTCTCAGCTACTGCCTGCCGTACTCAGCGCCCAGCGCTTTCCGTGACTCATCGAGATCTTTTATGATATCGAGCGCTTTTGCGATGTGGACCGCAGACATTGTTTGCGATTTTGCCAGTCCGGTGCTGAGAGGTCTTTCAACTCTGCCCCCGCCGACTTGAACGCATTTTGAGCCGTCTCGTAGCGCTGGGGCAAGTCATTGATCTTCTCCATCCCTTTCGCGGTCCAGGTGCCGCGCCATATAAACGTGGCCATAGCGGCCTCACCTCCTACTTTTGTTTTTTGAACGGGTTGAACCGTTACTAGTTAGTCTTTACCGTACTTAAATCGCTTCTTTGTGCGCCGTCAAGGCTCTTGTTCCTGCGGCCCTGCACCGTGCTCCTTCATGATGCCAAATGCTTCTGTTTTGGAGGTATCAGCCGCACAGTCCATCTCGTTGCGCAGCCAAAATCCACTCACCATAACGTCATTGTCGAGACAGTGGTAGTTCTCGCACGGCTTCCCAGCATGCGCCAAACTGCCCTCGCACACGTGAAGAAATGAGTAGAACCCGCGAAAGAAGTTACTTATCTGCTCAATCGCAAGCAAAAAACCCACCTGTTCGTGGGCGCGTGCCGCGGAGTCTTATCTCCTCGCCGTTCCGCTCGTCGGCGCTCCGAAAAGGCAAAAAGTGAGGAGCTACGTTACTCTAACGCACATCAGGCCAGCGACACACGCACGTGGACAGCTTACGCTGTAGCGGCGCTCAAGGGGGGAACGCGTGACCGTGTCGTCTCATGGCAACGGGAAGGTGAACGGTTTGGTGCCCTCTGGAGATACCGATGCACAAACGGTCGCTGCCGCAGACAGGACGCTCGTTTTGATCGTCGTCGCTCTTGCCTCCTTCCTCACGCCGTTTGACGTGTCCGCCGTGAATATCGCGCTTCCGTCGGTCGCAAGTGAGTTCGCCATGGACGCCGTCACGCTCGCCTGGGTCGCGACCGCGTACCTGCTCACACTGGCGATTTTTCTCGTCCCGTTCGGCAAGTTCGCCGATATCTATGGCCAAAAGCGCGTCTTCGCCTACGGGGCGATCCTCTTTGCCGTCGCGTCATTTCTCATTTCGCTCTCATTTTCAAGCACGTCGGTTATCGCATTTCGGGCGTTCCAGGGCTTCGCAGCGGCTATGATAACCGGCACGGGCGTTGCCATCCTCACGTCAGCGTATCCAGCGGGCGAGAAGGGCAAGGCGATCGGCATAAGCGTCGCCGCCGTCTATCTCGGTCTATCGGTCGGCCCGTTCCTCGGCGGTCTCATGACGCAGTACATCGGGTGGCGCAGCATCTTTTACATCAATATCCCGCTGGGGATCATCATTGCTCTGGTGAGCGTTCGCAAGCTCAAGGTGGAGTGGGCCGACGCGCAGGGCGAACGCTTCGACCTCGTCGGCTCGGTCGTATACGGGATCGCCCTTCTTTCATTGGTGTTTGGTCTCACGCAGATTCCTGCGTTGAGCAGCCTTGGACTCATCGTCGTTGGGGTCGCGGCGGCCGCGTCGTTTGTTGTCTGGGAGATGCGGGTACGATTTCCTGTCTTTAATGTCAATCTCCTCGTCAGGAATCGGGCGTTCGCCTTCTCAAACGTGGCAGCGCTGATCAGCTACAGCGCGACGTTTGCCGTAACCCTGTTGCTGAGCATCTACTTGCAGAGCGTGCGGGGATTCAACCCTGAGATAGCGGGCATCATCCTGATAGCACAGCCCATCGTGCTGGCTGCCGTATCGCCGGTGGCTGGACGGCTCTCGGACAGGACCGAACCGCGGATTGTCGCCTCGATCGGCATGGGAATAACCACGGTCGGTCTCGCTCCCTTCATTTTTTTGACGGCGACGACGCCTATACCGCTAATCATCGCGAGTTTGGCCATTCTCGGATTTGGGTTTGGTCTCTTCAATTCTCCAAACACGAACGCCGTTATGAGCTCCGTTGAAAGCCGCTTCTACGGGCTCGCAGCAGGAACGGTCGCGACCATGCGCACCATCGGGCAAGTGGTGAGCGTGGCACTCGTTGAGCTTATTTTCGCGCTCATCATCGGACAGGAATTGATTACGCCGAGTTCTTCGCAGCTGTTCCTCAAGAGCAATCAACTCGCGTTCTCACTCTTCACGGTGCTCTGCATCCTCGGCATCTTTGCGTCGCTGGTGCGCGGGAAGGTGCGGTAGCGCATGCAAAAAGAAAATCTCTGCGCCGTTTTGAAAAAAGCATTAGGTAACGCGCACGAGAAATCAGACTACGCGAAGTAACTCGCGCTCGATCGGTCAAAATCTTCTACGAGCTTGATTTTGAGATCCTTCGGTTGCCACGAGACGTTCGGGTACGCGAGGTGCGGGATGAAACGCTCGGTATTTGCCGCGAGAAGTGTCGCGGGGTGCTCGTCACCGAAGGCGTTCTTCGTAATCGCGTGGACGCGCTGTCGGACGACGCGCTCGCTCAGGTAGCCCAACGAGTGCATGTACTCGTGGAGCTGCACGTGGAACACGTAGGGCTTCCACAGCGTGGGGTCGGTCTCCTTGATCCGCTGCAGCGGCACTTGGTTCATGACGATGATGTTCGAGCCGACCGGGTAGAAGGCGCCGAAGAAGCCGTTTGGGTGGTTGCCGAGGTTGGCCAAGCCGAGCATGATGCCGCCTCGGCTCATGCCCGTTGACTTCTCGACGGTCGCCTTGACCACTTCGAAGATGTCAGACAGCGTTTCAGCGTTTTCAAGCAATTTGATTAAATATTCGTCCATAGTGCTCCGTTCTGAACAGTGTGCAAAGGGTGTCGTAGGAAGATGTCTTTAGATATATATTCAGATATAATCGTACTTAAGCATTTCACTACGAAAGTGCGGCGCTGACGGTCGGCTTTCAGGGCAAGTCTGACGCACGAATAGTGGTAGCAAACGCGCGGTTTGCAATCCGGGTGGCAGCGCCAGCTCCCTCTCTCGGCGGTGTGCTGCGGTGGACGTGACATCACCACACGTTTGAGTGGACCCTGTCCGCGCTAAACCTGTGTTGTGCTGGCGACTCTTCGGCCGGATGGCCGACCACCACAAATGCCAGCGGAATCACGCCTTCGGGGAGCTGGCAGTGCTTGGCAAATCCTGCCACGTGTCCCTCCATCGGATAGACACCGGTCCATACGGCTCCCAATCCAAGCGCGCGAGCAGCAAGGAGCAGGTTCTGTGTCGCCGCCGAACAATCTTGCACCCAAAATCCCGGAACGATAACGTTCCTCGTGTCAGCACAGACGAGTATGCCAAGGGGCGCGCGCTTCACCATGCTCGCAAACGGGCTAAACGTCGGAATAGCATCGAGCATTGTCCGGTCCCTGATAATAATGAACTCCCAGGGCTGTTCGTTCGCCGCTGAAGGCGCACTCATCGCCGCCGCAAGGAGTTTTTGCATCGTCTCATCATCAATTTGCTCGTCCGTGTATCGTCGAACACTTCTTCGCGTCAGAATAGCTTCTAATGCATCCATATGTTAGTTCCTCCACGCGTCATTTGTGTGCGCTTAGGCGTTATGCGTGCATCGCGCCGCAGTGAATGCTACTTTAGCCGTTAGGCTCGTAGGTAAGATTCACTGAGAGTAATTGTAGCGCCTCTTGCAGCTTCGTTCCTCTGCTAACAACACTTGCTAACGCTTGAAGCCTAGCCGTGCCGGGGCTTCTGCGTTTAAACGGTCGCCTCCATCGGAACCGAGTTCAGGCTGTTTTTCTCACTGGCTCTTTAGGCGCAGGCGAATTGAGTCCTTCGAACACGCACGCTGCACCATCGGCGCAATCGTCCAACTTCGTTTCAAACACGTGGGTAACGGCAGAAAACGTTACCTCCACAAAGTCGATGCCTCTTGAAGTCAACTTCACGAGGTGGGAAAGGGACTCGTGGCGCTGCTCGATAATTCCCTTGGTCATAAAATAGCTGACTACAGATACGCACGTATTGTGATCGAAACCCAGTTTTCGTGTGATTGTACGAACGTCCCCGCAGGTGCAGGTGTCGCCCTGCGTCACTGAATAGAGCGTATGGATAAACTGGTCTTGCTTGCATCGCAAGTCGTCCAGGTGCCGTGGCATGATCTCGCCTCTGCTATACGTTCATCATTCGCCAAAGCTCAAATAACTTCGTAAGGAAAAAATGTTAATACACTTTTTTAGGCGAATCCTACAGTCCACGCACGCGTCTCGAAATCTCGCCACTGTGGTCGCGTTACGAGCTTTGGTGCGCATCACTGTCTTCTGCTTCCTAGCGCGGCGCAAGCGCGTTGCGCAATTGGAGGCACTAACGTGATGACTTGTTTAGGCTGCAAGATCGAGTGCGTGCCGGTGTCGTGCGTTTCTTGAACCGTATTCCGCCATCCCCGGGATAGGGGTCGCGATGATCGTGTTCGCCGTAGCGGATATCTGCGGGAATCCCTTTGGGAAACGCTTTGCAGGTGGTTTGTGAGTTCGGGCACCGGTGAGCGCATTGAAAGCAGCGCGGGATGTGGGCAAGTAGCATCTATGAACCCCATGCGTTTAAAGCGCACGACGTCAATGAAGCCTCGCCGAGAGCGTGGCGAAATAACTCGGAGCGAGCGGTACCTCGTCTCTAAATACTTGCTTAAGTGCTCAAGCTGCCGTTTGCGCTGAGTAGAGTTTGATTGTCGGTAGCGACGCAGCCCGCTTTGAAGCGGCCATAAGCTTATAACCCGCGCGCTGTAATCTCGGCTATATGCATATCGGTAAGTCAGTTCGCCTTGAGCGTATTTTTAACCGCGACACGAGCAATACCATAATCGTGCCGATGGACCACGGCGTCAGCGTAGGTCCCATCAGAGGCCTCGAAGATCTCCGCATCGCCGTCAACAGGGTCGCCGAGGGTGGGGCCAATGCTGTGCTTGGGCATATCGGCTTGGCAAAACACGGTCACAGAGGCTATGGTCGTGACGTCGGGCTGATAATGCACCTTTCAGCGAGCACGTCGCTTGCTCCCGATCCAAACCGCAAGGTACTCGTAAAGACCGTTGAAGAGGCCATCAAATTTGGCGCGGACGCTGTCAGCGTTCATGTGAACGTTGGGGCACAGAATGAATCCGAAATGCTCGCCACGCTCGGACAAGTTTCGGAACGATGCGACTACTGGGGCATGCCGCTGCTCGCGATGATGTATCCGCGAGGCGATAAGGTCGGAGATGAACACGACGTCGAATACGTGAAACTCGCTGCGCGCGTTGGCGCGGAACTGGGGGCCGATATCGTCAAGACAAACTATACGGGCGAGATCGACACCTTCAAGGAAGTCATCGCTGGCTGCCCGGTGCCGGTCGTGGTCGCGGGTGGCCCGCAAATGGACACTGAGCACGAGCTGCTGCAGATGGTCAGAGACTCGATCGACGCAGGAGGGCGTGGCGTCGCGATAGGCAGGAACATATTTCAAGCGAAGGATCCGACCAGCTTAGTGAGGAAAATCGCGCGCGTGGTGCACGAAGGTTACGACGTCGACGAGGCTGTACGACGGTAGCCAGCGCCGCTTTTCAACTCCGGCGACCGTCCCGCTATTTTAGGACGGGCGGCATTACGCCCGCCGACGGTTTGCAGAATCGTGGCGTGCGCTCGTTTTTTTTAAAGTCTTACGCCGGTTCGGACGCTGCCGCAGCCAACCCAAGCTCAGCCCAGATACCGGCTGACGATTCGCTTAAGCCACGTTTTTGCAACAGAGAGCGTCAGCAACGTTAGGATACCTTCCGACACACCTCGCCGCAAGGCTGTCCGCGTGAGGAGCCACATGAGCGTGTAGCGCGCGACGTGACGCTCGAGGATCGCAACCATTCGGGTGGTCGCCCAGGTGGCAACGATAAGGATCCACAGGAAGGCAAGAGCAAAGAGACTTAGCGGGAACGAAATGAGTCGGTCGATAAACAGCGTTCCAAAAATGCCGACAGCAAGAAGAATTGCCGTCGTGCGCCACTTCGCAAATCGGCGCTTTCGGCGGCGCAGCATCTGGTCGATGAACCCGTCTATAATCTCTTCTCGGTACTCAGGGGTTTCGTTCACCGCCATGATGACGGCTTCGAGGTCGTCAGAGACTTGGCCGGCTCGCATACTAAAAGATAGTGTAGGGATGTATATATACACACCTTAACGTGCGACGGGCTACCGCCTTCTGCTTACGACGTACGCGACGATTACCAGTCCGACGACAGCGAAGGCAGCCTCGAAGCCGGGTAACGGGTTTCCGCTCGTGGCTGCAGCGACGGTCGGGTTGCCGATTTGGATGGGAATCGTTCGATTCTCGCTCGTGAGGTTTCCGCTGGTCGCGTGGAAGTTAAGGTCGTAGTTGCCTGAAGCGCCACTCGCGGCGGTGATATTCACTAAGAAGACTGCTGTTGAATTGGACGCGATATCAAAGGCGCCTCCGTTATCAACGCTGATATCTTTTGGCAGGTCTTGGAAGACGAGGTACGTGGAGCTTGCGGTGTCGGCGCCTCGGTTCAGCACCGTAACATTGACCGAGACGCTGCCGTTTTGATAGGCGGGCGCAGAGATCGCCGTGATGGTAAGGGTGGTGTTGCTTTCCGTGGCGTTGGTTTCGTTTAAAATGTTAGTCGCGTTGCTCGTGGCATTAGTCGCATTACCAGTGGCGTTACTGCCCTGGATCGCGTTGTGACTCGATATCGTCAAATTCGCTTGGGTCACTTGGATGTAGACCTGGCCGACGGCGCCTTCGGGTAAGTCTGGGGATAGCTGTACATTCCAACCGACGAGGCCGTGCCCGAGCATCATCTCAGCAGGTACTGCGGTGTCGTTTGGATTACCGGTGAGGCCACTCAAGTCCGCCGTTACGTGCGTTTGCATCTTCTGCTGATCGAAACTGGCGTTTGAGTCACTCCACGTCGACGGGTCGCCGCTATGACAAAGCGCGCAGTTGTTGCTGACGTCTGCCTGAACCGTAACGAATCCTCCGGGGCTGACGCGATCAGTGGCAGTGCCGTTGACCAGGAACGAAATCTGCGGCGTCGCCGGATCGGTGATTTCGACGGGGGCGATCTTGGGGGTGGAGTTGTCTGAATCGGTCACCCGGATCAGGTACTGGCCTGTAGCGAGGTCGGCCGGCGGCACCCAGCGGTATTCGATTTGACCGCTCGTGCCTTGAATCATATTATTCGCGCCGCCGTCTTTGACAACGGCGATGGACGTCCACACACTTCCATCATCGTCGATGCCGTTTTTATTGGCGTCATAGTAGTACTCGATCTTTGCCGTATCTCCTGGCTTGCCGAGATTGGCCTGTATGAGGACTGCGCCTCCGGCATTGACCTGCGTCTTGTCAACAGAAATCATCGTCGTCGCTGCGATCGGCGCGGCAATAAAAGCAGCAATAAGCGCGGCTACTATAAGGATAGGTATACACCAACGTACGCGCTCTCTCTTCATGAGACATCACACCGCAAAAACGGTCGCTCGGCCCCGCACGCATGGTGAAACGTATAGCTATAAAAACGCTTCGAACTTGACTTATCGGCGCACACGCGAGCTAAGGGCTATTTTTGGCTGCGTTTGGCTGTGTCATTTGTGTATCTGCCAGCACGTGATCAATGCGCTGCAGGGCATCGGCGGAGTTGTCCCACAGGAGCTCAAAGCTGGCCTCGAGATATTGTGCATATTCGGGGCTATTCGTCCAGAAAGCGGTATCAGCTGCGTCTTTTCCATGGCGGAGCGCGTCAAACGTTATGGTCGTCAGACTTTCGTGAGCGTCGGCGACGAGAAAGCGCATCCCCGCGTAGTCATCGTGGTGGCGGACCTCGATGCCCCCTGCAAGAGCCTCTCGCACCGAATCGATGTTACGTAGCATGATTTCGGTGATGTACCGCACGCGAACGCCCCTATTTGTCGCGTCGATAAAATACTCGAGTAGCCCGCTTGCAGAGAGTATTGGAATGCCGCCGAGTGACGAAATGAATACGATGCGTTCTTCGGCGGTCTTAACCAGCTGCTCCATAGCGGCGAGCGTGTTAGAACGGCCTTTTATCACTTTAAACGTATAAAGGTCGTTCGCGAGGACGTCACTGGATAAGTACTCGTGTGCGAGCTTTAACACTTCATCTCGATTCTCTTCCATCCAGCGAAGCTCATACGCGTGGCGCATCATAGCGGCCTCGAGCGCCGCTTCGACTGAAACCGCCGCATATTTTGTCGGCTTCTCGACCGACTCTTCAACCATCCCCTTTTCTGCGAGCGTTTCCAGGATCCGATACACGTCGACTCGATAGCTGTGCAGCAGTTTAGCGAGTTCGCCTGTCGTTTTCGGACCGTACTTCAGCAACAGTGCGTACAGGTGCGCCTCTTTCGCGCTGAGGCCGAATGCTTCCAGCTTTTCGATTAACGCCTGCTGCATAGGCGGGAATACGTAGCGGTTGGACTTATGCCTTTGGGTCGCCTCGGCATCATAATTGCGGTCTTCAATGAGAATTGTAAGCTGCGGGTTTTATTCGCCGTTTTCCCGAACTGCAATCAAGCCCTCCTTCTGTGGGTTGTTGTTCTTTCGGCTGATAGTTGAGTGAAAGGGGGGACCTTGCAAACCGTGCTGTCCGAAAGCCTCTAACTGAAGAGGTTTCGCTTGGTTTCTAGCAGAAGCTAATCTCGATGCAATGTCGCGTACAAAAAAAAGGGGAGCGATAGCACGACGAAGTTACCCTTCCGAGGATAGCGCAAACGTTATGCCGGTATTCATCGTTGTGAGCTGTAGAATCAGGTGCGAGTAGTCCATGCGTTGGGTGCATGTATTGAGTGCAAAACTGTTTCTAGCATATTAAGTCCGGAGGGACAAATGGGCGACATTGATTGGCAAAGCTTTGATGCTGGATACATCCCGCTCCGCCGCTGCTCGCTATGCCGTCATCAGACGAAGTTCGATGCTGCCGCGACGCAGAGCTACTATTGTGCGCGTCTCAAGCAATGGACGTGTCCGATGTTCGAATGCCCTTTTTGGAATGCGCACGAGGAATGGCAAGAGTGGTATGCCTGCTGTACGTCTCTAAAGGCAAAAAAGGGCCTCGATGACTCTAAAAATTGAAGACCAGCTGTGCAATCACCGCCGGCTTGACGGGGCGCATTGTGAGAAATTGCGAGCAATTGTTGGGCTTTTCGGCTTCTCACCAACAAAATAGCTTATAGTACCCCCTTTGTGCTCCGCACTCCCTCTCTGGGCTGCAGCGCATCATTGAGGGCGACGCCCAGCGCTTTGAAAATAGCCTCGATCGTGTGATGGTCATCGGTGCCGTAGGCGTTCACGTGAATCGTTAGCATAGCGTGAGAGGCGAGCGATTGGATGAAGTGTCTGACCAAGCTGGCATCGATGCCGTCGACGCCTGAGGCGATCGTGGTATTAAATACCAGGTAGCTCCGTCCGGCTGCATCGACGGCGATGGTCGCGAGTGAATCGTCCATGGGAATAGAGGCACTTCCGAACCGTTTGATGCCCTCCATGTTCGTGATCACACTTTTAAGGGCCATTCCGAGCGCGATGCCGGCGTCCTCCACGACGTGATGCGGATTGCCGTCGCTTAGCACAGTAAGGCGTATCCCTATGCCGCCGTGCAAAGATAGCGCCTCGAGCACGTGCGTAAAAAATGGCACGCCGGTGTCAATGGCGCTCTCCGAAGCATCATCGAGATTAATATGAAGGTCGATTTTGGTCTCTTTGGTTGTTCTCGCAACGTCAGCCGTGCGCATATCGATCATATACTCTAGAGGTCACTCACTATGTTAAACGCTTCGTTGAGCGTGAACTTACCGGTGTATAGCGCGGAGCCAATCACAACGCCGGCTGCCCCCGTCCGAGCAACCGCTCTAATGTCATCCAGAACGCCGATGCCGCCAGACGCGATGACAGGGATGTCTACGTGTTCCACGAGAGCATGTATGACGTCGCCACGTACCCCACGCATCCTCCCCTCTGTTTCAACGTCCGTAAAGAGCAGTGAACCTGCGCCTAGCTCTTGAAAGAGTATGCCAAGCTCCTGCGGCCTCAAGCCGGAGCTTCGGGTCCATCCCTCAATGAGGACCTCACCGCCTCGCGCGTCGACCGCCACCATGATGGACTCGCTGCCAAACTCACGACTCATGTTGTGGACAATGGTCGGATCTCGTACAGCAGCGGTGCCCAGAATCACCCTGTTTGCGCCGACCTGAAGCAAATCAGCGACGTCTTCATATGCGCGAATCCCGCCGCCAACCTCGATAAGCGCGTCGAGTTTTGCTAGCTGATAGATAAGCTTCAGATTCCGCGGCTTCCCGAATGCGCCATCAAGATCGATGACGTGAAGGCGGTCAGCGCCACTGCTGATCCAGCGTTCTGCGACGGCAAGCGGGTCCTCGAGCGAAACGAGGACATCATTAGGTACCCCTCCGACAAGCTGGACGCAACGACCATTCTTAACGTCAATGGCGGGAATAACCTCGAACGGCACGATTTCAGCACATCCCTACGGTAAGACAATGCACTCGGTCTGTTTTGCATCGTATTAACTGTTTGTAGCTTGCACCGCTTGTCACAACGAGTGCTCAACGCGCGATCAGGTGCCTGCTTATCTGCCACGGAGCTTGCAATCCAAAGGTGAACCGTAATGCGTTATGAGCTGGAACGCGATGAGCAAGAACCAGAGGCACTAAGAGCTGCTTTGAGTCGAACGCCTGAGGGCAGTTCAGAGTGCGTCTTATCTGTTAGAGGCAGCGGACGCCAGATTCGCAAGCTGTTCTAGCACGACGATTGCGGCCTGCTTGTCGAGCGGCTTGTTGTCATTTCCGCATTTCGGGGAGTAGATACACGCCGGGCATCCGATGTCACAGGAGCACCCGGTGACAAGCTCACGGGTGACGGTGACAATTTCAGCAATCAGCTCCACGGCTTTTTCGGCGAGGCCGATCCCTCCCTCAAAACCGTCGTAGATGAAGATCGTTGGAGCAGTGGTATCTGGGTGGCACGTGGTCGAAACGCCACCGATGTCCCACCGATCGCACATAACGTGCAGGGGCATCATGGCGATCAGCGCGTGCTCTGCGCCGTGCAGACCGCCCCCGATGTCGAGCTGCTCGTTTGCCACTTGCGTGACGGCCTCATCCGGGACCCTGAACCACAGCGCCATCGTGGTGAAGCGGAGCGGCGGTAAATCAAGGCTCTCGATTCCCACGACTTGATCGTAGCGGAGCGTCTTGTATCCAACGTACTGCTCAACGACTTCGACGATGCCGAATGACACCACGAGCGCACCGTGAGGCCTTTTTTCGAGCTCTTTGACGATCCGAAGATCAACGGTTTTCATCGGTTCTGTGTGGTAATCCACGTTTTTCTTGCTCACGGAAATGATGCGGTTGGTTAAGTCGAGCTGCTCGACGACGTAGGTCTCGCCTTCGTGAAGCAGCACCGCCCCCGAGTGAGCCTCTCGGTATGCGCGAGTCTTGTCGAGCGTTTCGAGGAGCCGCCCCTCGCAGAGCACTTTGAATATCTGAGATGAGAGCGCGTTCAGGGGGACCGCCTCGGTGGCCCTGCCGCTGCCTGAGTACACCCACCCGTTCGAAGTGTCCTTGGCTAAGCCTTGGCGCTCCAGCTCCTCAAGCGATTCTGAGAGGAGAGCAGGAAAGTACGCGACGTCGCGAGGTAGCCGAAGCGGAAACTCGGCAGCCGCGCACATAACGTGTCCTAGGGTGATGTACTCGTTCGATAGGTCGATAATGGCGTGCTCGTGCGACCCTCCGAACAGCGCGCCAGGATGCTTCATAAAGTACTGGTCGAGCGGGTCGTGAAATCCGACCAGGGTCGCGAGCGATTCGTCCTGCCCGCGGCCCGCTCTCCCCGCTTGTTGCCACGTCGAAATGATCGTGCCCGGATACCCTGCCATGATGACAGCGTCTAAGCTACCGATGTCAATGCCGAGCTCCAGTGCGTTCGTAGACGTTACGCCTACCAAGTGACCGCTTCTTAACCGTTCTTCGATCCGCCGCCGTGTCGACGGCAAGTAGCCGGCCCGATAGGCTGCAATCCGGTCGGCGAGCAACGGTGTCGATTCTTCAGCCTCATTTTTTGCCCAAAGGGCAATGAGTTCTGCCATCTTTCGCGACGGTGCGAAACAGAGTGTCTGCAGATGGTTGCGGATAAAGAGGAGGAACAAGTCTTTGGCCTCCTGATGGGCGGACCGTTTCCCTATGCCGTCAGCGTACGGGTTATACAGGACGAAGTACTTGCGCGCTCTCGGGGATCCATCTTCAGATATAAGAGTGAAGGTCCTTCCCGTGAGCTTCTCGCCAAATTCAATCGGATTTGCAAGGGTCGCCGTTGAGATAACAAACTGCGGCTCGGATCCGTAATACGAGCAGAGTCGCCGCAGGCGCCGTATCAAAAGAGCGACGTTCGATCCAAAGACCCCACGATACACGTGTGCCTCGTCAATGACAATGAACTTTAGGTTCGCGAGGAATCGCTGCCATTTGTAGTGCCAAGGTAAGACGTGGTGGAGTTCGTAGGGGTTACTGATCACGATCCTCGCACTCGTTCGAATCTTTGGCCGCTTATGCGATGGCGTGTCCCCGTCGTAAACGCTCGGATTGACACGCACGGCGCTAATAAGCTCGAGCTCTTGAAGCACCTTCAGTTGATCATTCGAGAGCGCTTTTGTTGGATAGAGGTAGAGTGCAGTCGCGTTATGCTCACGGTCGAGCTCCTCAAAAATGGGTACGTTGAACGCGAGCGTCTTGCCCGAAGCGGTGGGGGTTGCGATAACTATGTCTTTGCCTTCGCGCAACGCAGCGCGCGCTTTGATTTGGTGCCGGTACAACCGAATGCCCTTTTTGCGCAGGTAGGCCTGGACGTTTGGTGCAATCTCTTCGGCCGTTTCGGCAAAGATCGGTTCTCGGGCAGACAACACTTCGGTGTGCGCAACCTTCCGGCTGAACCTTGGGTCGCTTTGCAGGATTCGCAGAACAGTCTCGACCGATATGATTACCCCTCACAAACCTTGGAGAAAATGTGCGCTAGCGCGACTAGATCCTGTCTATTATGGTCGATAATCGCGACTAACGGTCCGGCGTTCTGTGTGCGCAGGTACGTCTCATAGAATTCCGGTACTAACGCGCTAGGAATATCTGATTGACGAGCGCCCATTACGTGTTTTTCCAACGAGGCCAGCTTGAAGTCAGGAGTCAGCCCTCGCCACCTTCGTCGCGCGAACTGGAGTACGTCGAAGTGAGCTCTCTGCAGATTGCCGTGGATCCGGTAGTAAGCGAGGCGTTGCTCAAGGAAAGGAACGTCAAAAGCCCTCCCGTTGAACGTTACAAGAGCAGTGCTTGCGTCAACGTGCGAAAGCAGCGCTTCCAGTGCCGCCGGTTCTTCGCCCACGTTCCTTGCAACATACTGGCGAACGGTCAGGGTCTCGTCGATCGCCTCAGCAACTCCTATGACTATAATTGGGCTCGTGAAGAGTCCCAGGGTCTCGAGATCCACAAAAAGCAACTGGTCTGGCGTGTGAAAGCCTGAGGCGTTCAGTGCGAGCGGGTCGGATCTCGTAAACCTTCTTCCAACCCATTCGATTAATTCACCCGAGTCGCGCATTTCGACAAGCTTTAAGAAGCGGAGCGCCTGGGTGCCAAAGCGGTCGTGCTCGACGAGATCGGCGATGCTGCGGTATCCGCGTTCCTTCAATGCGCGCTCGGTCGTCTCTCTAACGCCGTGGAGGAGCTTAAAATCTGTTAATAGGCTCTCTTTGGCTCTCTTTGGAGGTATCGTACGTATGCTTACCCCCTCTTCCGTCTCTACGCGGTAACACGTCCCGCGCTCAGTGACGAGTTCGGTTCCAGGAGTCACCTCTTCGAGCGCTTTTCCGTCGTGCTTCTCGATTAAAGCTCGCTTGAGCGCAAATGCTTGCGCATAGCCGCTGTGGTCCGTGGGGTAGAATAGTCCGGGAATGAACTGAGAAGAACTCACTCTCTCTTCGTCAGCAGCATCGCTCGCTTGATCTACGCGAGACTTTATCCGCGCACCGACTCGGCTGAGCTTCTGATTGTCTTGCCCTTCAATCAACACAACAGCGCATCCTCTTCACGTTGCGGAACGTGCAAAACACGGTCGGATGACCTATTCAGAAAGGAGTGTCTACAAACTTAAGCCTTTGTTGCCACCCCGTCGGAGCTCAACGGCACACTCATGGCGAAGCTCTTCATTACCTGCCGTATCAAGTCTCGCTTCGATGGAACCGGAGTCAATCTCATCAGCTTTTGAGAACACTATCGCCGGTGCAAGCATTATTATACGCGCACGACAAGCCCACTTAGGGGGCTAGTTCATGGAGGAATGCCAGATCGTTATCAGAAGAGATGATGCCGGTTACTACATCGCAACGTGTCCGACCTTAAAAGGCTGTCACTCATACGGCACAACTCTCGAAGAGGCATTGGATAACATCAAGGAGTGTATTCAGCTATGCGAGGAAGAGCTTGAGGAGGAGGGACGGAACTGAAGCTGATCCCGAGCTGCGAGCAAACGGGCGCCGCTGCGGCGCATATTGAGAAGTTTCCGTCGATGAGCGGCAGCGAACTCGTTAAGTTCCTGGAGACCATAGGTTATCGCGTCACTCGAACGCGCGGTTCACACGTTCGGCTAGTTTCGGACGACGGCCAGGCAACCACAATACCGATACACGCTCATCGCCAGCTTCCTAAGGGGTTGCTCCACAGCATCATTCACGAGCTGAAAATGACTAGGACCGATTTTTTCAAGATGTGGGCGTGTTACGAAAAGACGTAATTATCGAGGGCTTAGAGCTACTGGCGTGGTAGGTTCGGGGCGCTGCGCAGAAAATCGCTGAAGCAGCCGCGAACCGCCATCACAGCGACTTCTTTAACTGCGACGCCACAGCAAAGACTCTTGTTTCAAGTCAGGTTTATATTCTAGTAAGTCAACACAGTATCGATTTTTTACAGGCCCTTTAGTCTGGGGGGAAACGGAACCTGACCTCAGAAGTTCAAATCTGCTTTTCCCCCCCAGGCCCTAGTTTTGTAGCAGAGACTTAATGGCTATTCTTCTTCCGGAGTGAGCGTAGAGCTCGAGCTTTGCGTCAGCGAAGGTGCAGTCACGGGCGCCACTAATCGTCGTTGGATTCACTTCGACAAAACTAAAAGGAAGGCTTGACCAGTCAAGAAGTGTCGTTGTTTGGTTTGGTCTATCCATCGTTTGAGAATTGGCGCAACGTCTGCACGATCGTGTCGTGCAGTGTCGGGTCTGTGGAACAAACGAGGGATAGATTAGTGGCGGTGACTGGGGCATCTAGTGGGCTGCCATCACCCGTCGTGACGAATCCGTGCGACTCGCGCACGATGAGCTGCGCGGCGGCGATGTCGTAACTGCTCAGGCGATCTCGCGTGTCAATAACTGCGTCGAGCGTTCCCGAGGCAACCTGGCACAGGTCGTAGGCAATACTTCCGAAAATCCGCACGATGCTGCGCTTTTCGAGCTCGATGAGTCCACGCGGAACGCGCGACACCCCATAAGCATATCCAGCGACCACGGGCTTCCTAAGCCTAAGGGATTTTTTCCTCACGAGCGGCGTCGTGTTGAAGCGCGCGCTTTCGCCTCGTTTGGCAGCATACACGTCTAAGGAGTTCGTGACTACTGCGCCCATAGTGATATCACTCAAGGTGACCTCGTCGGTTTTCGGGGCGTAAGCGAGCGACGAGCAGAAGTACGGAAAACCGATAGCGACGTTGGTGGATCCGTCGACCGGATCGAAGATGAACGTGCACTGCGGGTCTTCTCCAATGGTGCGGTCGCCCCACTCTTCTGAGACAATCCGCGCGCTGATCCCTCTGGCGAGCAGCTCGTCTTGCAGCGCTTGCTCCGCAACAAGATCGAACCTCCGCGTCACGTCGCGCTCTTTCTGCTTTGTTATCGCGGAGAAATCTGTCTCCGTTTTGACGAACGCAAGCACGGACTCCATTGCCCGCGTAGCCATGCTCACAATGCTATTAAGTTCCATCGAAAAGTCGCCTTGTCTCCTGCACGATGACTCCGGCTGCCTCGGTCGGCGCAACCCGCTCGCTGTCTATGGTCAACTCCGGGTCTTCGGTCGTCTCGTATGCTACGTTCACCCCAGGCACGGCAGCCTCTCTCGCGTGCGATTTCTCATAAATGCCTGGTGGTGTGAACTCTGTCACGCGATGTGCCTCGCGCTGCACGCACGTGTCAAGCGAACAGCTGACATAAATTTCGGCGAAGCGGGGTATGAGTCGACGAGCGAGATCGCGATAGCGTTTTCGGTTTGCCGTCGCGTCAATGATAACGTTCACCCCACATTCGGTAAGTACCTTCGCCGTGTATGCGAGAAACGCGTAGACGATATCGCGCTCCTGCTCTGAATACGTTGGCCGGGGAGTGACGACAGTTCTAATCTCGTCAAGTTGCAGCGTTTTCAGCCTTTCGTCCTTGAGCCTGTCGGCAACTTCTCGTGCGATAGTGGTTTTGCCGCTTCCGGGAAGTCCAGTAATCCAGATAGCCCAGGCCATTCAAGAGTCACCCCGGGGGTCAATCCTTCAAGAGTGCGTTGACGTTCTGATAGTCGAACGTTTCGGCTTCAAGCACGTTTCGCACGAAGTTGAACAGCCTCTGCCGCACCTGCTGATCGATGTTTGGATACCATATAGGGCTTGCCACAACAAGCCCCCTGAACGCATAGAATGGTTGTATAACCTCAAGGAGTTCGTAATCTTGCGTCTCCTGAAGGTAGTTTCTCATGAACGAGTCAAACAGCGTCTTAAACTCTCTTGCCAGCTTCCCGTACTTCTGTATTGAATAAAAGAGATAGTTCACGCTTAACGACGTCACGTCATCGGCGGCTTCTCCGAATTCTCCACGGCTCCGGTCGAGAACGGTAAAATCAGTGCCGTCTCTGAACATGATGTTCCACGGGTGATAATCGCCGTGGACCACGCAAAGTCGATGCGCGCGATCTTTTAGTGCATATCGCCAATCAATGCAGCGCTTTTCGAGCAGGCGGAAATCATCTTGCGAAAACGCGTCGAAGCTATTCGGGTAGCTATCGATCAGGCCCATAATGAGCTCGCCGTGACCTATGAGCTCGCGTATGCGGCGCGTGTAGATGACAGGTTCGTCACGTTTCACGGCGTGTATAGCGACGAGGTAATTTGAGAGCGCCTCTGCACGGGCCACGTCGAGATCGGTCAGCGTGCTCGAGTCCCTAATGGTATTGAGGTCGTGGAAGTACTCGGTTCCCGAGACCAGATCCATCAGGATGAAGTACTCGTCGGCCTCGCGGGCAGATCGCATCCTTCCATTACGGGTGAAGTAGCCGACGTCGAACGCGCGCACGTGTCGAGGGAGGGAGCCAAAGGTGGCGTGCTGCCAGATGAGTATCTGGGCGCGGTCGGAGAAGTGATCGTGGCCAAAGCCACCCTCACGTCGCATCGACGAAAGCACAACGGATTTGAGCTCGCCGTCGATCGAAAACGTAATCTGATAGGGCCGCCCATAACCAAAGCCTTTGAGCTCCTCGGTCGGGTGACCCAGTTCGCTGACCTGTACGACGTTCGCATCGCTTCCAAATACGTCTTTTATATATTCATCGATCGCGGTCATCGTTTAAGTTCCTTCCATTCAAACCTTTCCCCTAGAGAAACGTGACAGACGAGCTACGTTCCGAGCGTCCACGAGTGGAGGTACGCCTCTTGCTGCGGGGTAAGTTGCTCAACCTCAATACCGATCGCACTAAGCTTCAGCATGGCGACCCGTTTGTCTATTGCGGTCGGCACGCCGTGCACGGAGTTGCTCAGATGCGCGTGATTTTCGACGACGTATTTGACGCACAGTGCCTGGTTCGCGAAGCTCATGTCCATGACTTCGGGTGGGTGCCCGAAGGCCGCCGAGAGGTTAATCAGCCTCCCCTCGGCAAGCACGTAAAGCGTCCTGCCATCGGGCATGCGATACTCGTCCACGTTCTCTTTGACATTCGTCGTGCTTGTCGCCATCCCCTTGAGCTCTTCCAGATCGAGTTCTACGTTGAAGTGTCCTGAATTGCAGACGATAGCCTGATCTTTCATAACCGCGAAGTGTTCCCCGCGAATTACTGCGATATCGCCGGTGACCGTGATGAAGAGATCGCCGATCCTTGCCGCGTCGCGCATCGGCATCACTCTGAAGCCGTCCATTGCCGCTTCAAGGGCTTTTCGTGGCTCGACCTCGACAATAACCACGTTCGCGCCGAGGCCTTTTGCGCGCGCTGCGACGCCTCGGCCACACCACCCATAGCCGACGACAACGACGGTTTTTCCGGCAAACAAGAAATTGGTTGCATTCATGATGCCGTGAAGCGTGCTTTGTCCCGTCCCGTACCGATTGTCAAACATCATCTTGGTTTCGGCATCGTTGACGGCGATCACAGGATATTTGAGCGCGCCTTCTGCCGCCATTGCCCTCAACCTGACGACGCCCGTTGTCGTCTCCTCGCAGCCGCCCATCACCGCGCTCAGGTATTCAGGATGATCATTGTGAACCGTGGCGATAACGTCCGCGCCGTCGTCAAGCGTGACCTGCGGGCCGATCTTGAGTGCCTCTTCCAAACACGCATGATACTCAGCGTCGCTTTCGCCGCGAAAGGCGCATACGGAGATCCCGTCGTTTGCGAGGGCGGCGGCGACGTCGTCTTGGGTGCTGAGTGGATTTGAGCCTGTGAGCGCGACATTCGCTCCTCCGGCGCTTAGCACACGGATAAGGTTCGCGGTTTCGACCGTTACGTGAAGACACGCAGCAACGTTAATGCCATCCAGCGGTTTTTCGCGGGCAAATTCACTCTTAATCTTCTCAAGAACGGGCATGTGCCTGCGAGCCCATTCAATTCGTCGTTCCCCTGCACCAGCGAGGCTGATGTCCTTAATTATGTTCTTCATCGCAAAATTCCTCATCTGCTACGCAGTTGCTTCCGGCAACCATACGCTTTATATAGATACCAATGATAAAGCCAACCGGTAAAAAGGTTGTCAATCGTGGAGCGAATCGAGGCAGGATGTCTAAGAATCGTTTTTTATTTACTTCCGAATCGGTAACGGAAGGGCACCCCGACAAGATCTGCGACCAGATTTCGGATGCTATACTGGACGCGATCATCGAGCGCGACCCTAAGAACGCGCGAGTCGCGTGCGAAGTCGCAGTGACTACGGGGCTCGCGGTGGTGATCGGCGAAATCACGACGACTTGTACCGTGGACATACCACGCGTGGTGCGTGATACGATCCGCGAGATAGGTTACACCGATTCGCGATTCGGTTTCGACGGTGACAACTGCGCGATCATCGTATCGATCAAAGAACAGTCTCCCGATATCGCTCAAGGGGTCAACAAGTCGCTTGAGTGCCGGGTCTCAGCCGTGGGTGACGATGGATTCGACCTCGAGTGTCTACAGGTGCCTGCGGACGTAGATGAGGATGCCGAACTCGGCGCGGGCGATCAGGGGATGGTGTTCGGCTATGCCACGAATGAAACACCGGAGCTGATGCCGATGCCGATTCTGCTCGCGAATAAGCTTGCGCTGAGGCTGACTGAGGTCAGGAAATCTGGAGAAATAGGCTATCTCGGCCCCGATGGCAAGACGCAGGTCACGGTGGAATACGTTGACGATCGGCCTGTCCGAGTCGACACGGTAATCGTGTCGTCGCAACACACTCCGGACGTCGAACTTGACACCATCAGACGGGATATTCAGGCGAACGTGATCGACGTCGTCATCCCCGTTGAGATGATCGATAAGGACACGAAAGTTTACGTCAACCCTACGGGTCGGTTCGTGATCGGAGGCCCCAAGGGCGATGCTGGCATGTCGGGGCGTAAGATCATCGTCGATACATACGGAGGAATGGCGCGCCACGGCGGGGGCTCTTTTTCGGGGAAGGATCCGACAAAGGTCGACCGATCGGCAGCGTACGCGGCCAGGTATATCGCGAAAAACGTTGTTGCAGCCGAACTCGCCGACAAGTGCGAAATCCAGATCTCGTATGCGATAGGCGTAGCTCAACCTATCGCGATATACGTCAATACGTTCGGCACGGCCCGCATACCTGAGGAGTCCATCTCTGAGATTATTGGGCGCCGTTTTGCGCTCACCCCGGGGTGGATCATTAACACACTGCGACTTCGACGTCCGATCTACCGACAAGTCGCCGCCTATGGGCATTTTGGTCGCGCTGATCTCGATCTGCCGTGGGAGCGCACCGATAGTGTGGAGGCGCTACAAAGCGACGCGAACGCGGCTAATGCGGCGCCGAAAGCATCGAGCTAAGCGAGGATTGCGCGAGGCGAGATGGTGTCTGGTTCACAACGCTGAGCGCGCTCGGGGGAGGTTGTCGATTGAAGATAGGAATGCTGGGCACCATCTCGTGGAGAACCCCGCCACGCCGTTACGGACCCTGGGAGACCGTCGTCCATTACCTGACCGAAGGCTTGGTTGAGCGAGGCTATGACGTTACGCTCTTCGCGACCGGCGACTCTGTCACGAAGGCGAAGCTTGAGTGGGTGTGTCCGCACGGATTTTATGAAGATGAATCGCTTGACGCTGGCGTCTATCAATGGCTCCACATATCAAACGCCTTCGAAAAAGCGCACGAATTCGATATTCTTCACAGTCACTACGACTTCTATCCGCTAACCTTCTCACGGCTCACGGATACTCCTCTTCTTACGACCATACACGGATTCTCTTCAGATCGGATTCTGCCCGTGTACAGAAAGTACTGGGATAACTACTACGTGTCCATCAGCAACGCCGATCGAACGGAAGGCCTAAACTACGTTGCCACCGTGTACAACGGGATCGACGTCGGCTCCTTTGAGTATGGTGACGCTCCCGATGATTATCTTCTGTTCTTCGGACGCATATCGCGTGACAAGGGCACGCACCGCGCTATTGAGGTGGCAAAAGAAACCGGAATGACGCTGAAGATTGCCGGGCTCGTCGCGAGCGAGCATCGCGCCTATTTCGAGAAGTGCGTCAAGCCTGAGATCGACGGGGAGCAGATACAGTATCTCGGCACGGTGGACGAAAAAACGAGAAACGAGCTTTTCAAGCAGGCGTATTGCAGCTTGCACCTGATCTCTTTTGCTGAGCCGTTTGGTCTTACCCTGGTTGAATCTCTCGCAAGTGGTACGCCCGTCATTGCCACAGACCAAGGCAGCGTGCGGGAGATACTCGTCGACGGAGAGACAGGCTTTATCGTTAAGAGCGTGCGCGACGCGATCGACAAAGTGGGCGAGGTTGGCAGCATTCGAAGACAGCGGTGCAGGAGACGCGCGGAGCGCTTTGATGTGGATCGCATGGTCGACGGGTACATCAGCGTCTATGATACGATCATGGAGCGTGAAGCCGAGCGCTCGGCTGTCTAAGTAATGAGCAACAACAAGCTACGGAGTCTCTACACACGCGTTTTACCTAACGAAACGGCTGCGCTACTCTTCTACGCATCGCTTGCAGTCTGCATCGCGATTTGGAACGTTAACATCTTCATCAACGACGAGGTGACCCTCGCGGCGGAGCTCATCAATCTTGCTCGCGGGTCGCTCTCGATCGACACGCTGCCTACCAAGCTCTACGAGGGCCTCAGTTTTGGAGGCTCAGCCCCCATCCTTGGGTTTTCCTTCCAGGGCCATACGTACGCCTTCTACACACACGCCATTCCGGTCTTCGCGTCTCCGTTTTACGCCCTCCTTTACCTCATCAGTGTCACGGTCGGCATTAGGCTCTTCTTCGCTGCTCTCTGGTCATTTAGCGTATTCATGGTGGGTTCGCTTCTGGGAAGGCGGTGGCACCGGCCACGACTCGGTCGCAGCTTGGGCGCGTTTGTCGCGCTTACCCTTTTCATCATCAACGCTTACATCGGCACTCGTCTGCCGCCGCTTGTTTTTGACCAGTGGGGCGCTCTTATGGCCATCCAGCTGTTCAATATCTTGGCGATGGCGGCCATCGTCCTGCTTTCGTTGCGAATCTTCACGCGGTACTTCGCTGATGACCGCGTGGCCGCCTTTGGGGCTGCATATATACTGATCGCGACGCCCCTCACGTTCTGGGCGGTCTCAGCGAAAGATCAAACAGCGTCGGTGTTGCTCATCACAGCGAGCGTCTGGAGCCTTTACACGTATCTGCTGGCCGGCAAGCAGCGCTATCGCTACCTCTCTTACGTTTTCGTCGGGCTCAGCGTCTGGGTGCGGGTTTTTGACGCCATTCCGCTCCTGATCGCCATCGTTATGACGGATTTGTTGACGTCAACAGCGAGAATCAGGGCGGTGATTACGGCTGCGGCCACGGTGCTGCTCGCGATGATCCCGTACTTCATCAATAACTATCTGCTCTTTCACAACCCTTTCTTGTCGCCAGTTTATCTCAGTGCACACCCAGAAATCTCGCAGCAGGCCTCCCCGATTAACGCAACCACCGGTTCCGCACTTTTCTCCACGATCCAAAGTCTGCCTAACCTCTTTTTAGCCACGTGGCAACTACAAACCGTGCCGAGCTGGCCTCAAACCCTCTATCACGTGCTGTTCTATGTCGACATGCCGGTGACGCTCTCGGTATTTCAGATATGCCCCTTGCTCATAATTCCCCTCTTCGCAGCTGTCCCGTACGTCGCGCGAACGCTGCTGAGATTCAGGACGGGCGCGACGCGCCTAAGGGTAGAGAAGAGCCGCGCAATCGCAGTCACGTTTTTCATCTGCATCGTCGCGCACGTCATAATCTACGCGCCGTTCGGCCTAAACCAAGGATTTGGCCTTGATATGCGCTACTTTCTGCCGCTTTATGTCCCGCTAATCTTCTTCACACTCGCAAGCATACGCGAGGTTCTCGTTCACGCGTCCACTATTAAACAAGCATTTGCCGCTGCGTGGATCGTGCTCAGCGGATCAGTGCTCGGGTACGCGGCGCTCGTCGCGCCTGCAGTAAGCGGTCTTATCGGAGCGTTAGGTTTCTCGCTGAACCGCACGCTTGGAGTCGTTACCATGGTCACGATGAGTCTCTTCGTGCCGTACTTCGTGGGCTTCAGAAAACGCCTGAAAGATTTGGCCATCCTGGTGGGATTTGCCACGTTCGTCTCGTCGTATTGGCTGTTTGTCGCGTGCTGGATCTGGCAGAAGACCCCAATAGGTGTCCCGCGTCCGGGAATGATGCTCCCTTTGATGGAGATCATCCATCGTGTCATCATGGCGGCGATTGCCTCCTAGGCTTATAGCTACGAATAGCGGAAATAGCGCCTATCGGCCGCCGCGCCGTCGATCCCTTTCGTATTTCCCGCTGCGTCGGGAACCCTTTCGCACGGCTTCGCCGTCCACGTAGTCGTACCGATCGAGAAATCGGTCGAGCCGAGAAAGAAAGCCATCTGAGGATCCGTATTGTGGCCTGACCTCTCGTCCGAAATCAGAAGGACGGCTCGGTGGCGCGTATTGTGACATCTGCCGCCTCTGAGCGGGAGGACGCTGATCTGACGGCCGTCGTTGAGGAGGCAGCCGCGGTGGGGGTAGAACAACTGGACTCTGACGGACGGCACTCCGGGCATATGGGGCGCGCTGTCGTCTCTCGATCGCCGAACGATTGAGCCCCGCCAAAAAATAGAACGCAAAGAGCACGACTCCGCTCAGCGCTGCGAAAAGTGGCGCATCTGGTATGTTAAGGATTGCTGCTGCTCCAAGCGCAAGAATCGGGTACCCGAGCACGACAACCGTGTGCCCAACGCTCTTTGTGAAGTCGAGGGCGAAGTAGATCAGCAAGGTCGGAACAAAAAAGATGCCGAAGAACGACACGACTTGAAAGAAGACTGAGAGTTTGTAGAACCCGAACACTGCCGGCTCGAAAGGATTCGCGCTATATATTACGAGCACCAGGAGAAAGAACAAAAGATAGATGAACGCAGCCAGGCTCGCTAGATCTGAGAGACCGAAAATTGATTCATCTTTTTCGTATCTTCCGTACGGGACTGAACTGGTGTCGGCTTCGCGCATTGAACCACGTAGTGTTAGGTGTTTCGGCGTATTTAAACAATTTCATCGCTCGCTATTTGGGTGAGTTTGTCTCCAATACGCTGTTCGCGTGGGGCAGGATGATAAAGGCGCTTACAAAAAAAAGGCAACTCAGGGTGGGTGTCTCTCATAAAGCGCAAAGCAAAGACTCGGCCGCGTCGGCCAAAGTCAGCAGTTATTGTGTGATTTTTGTGATGAACGAAATAGCATCAATAGGGTTTTGCGAGAGTTCACCAAAGTAGTAGTTCGCTGGTAGACGCTAGAATGCCTTTGATCGCCACGGCGAACACGTCGAGTGCGCGCGAAGTTGGGTATCGGCGAGGGTCCCGAGGCATCACGCGCGCCTTATCAATCGGTGGCGGTATGGCGGCATCGTAAGCTGTCAGGTCGGTTGGGGCGCCTAACTCGCGTTTGATCTTGGAGCGTTGAGAATCGGATAATGCGTGCCGGAAACGTGTGACGTTAGGCGCCGGTCGAAGGTGCACGCTTCTGTGATCGTGACGAGCACTAACGATACACTTTCACCTAACGCACAGATAACGTATACGGGCTATTTCGCAAAAAGCAAGAACCGGTGGCGTACTCATCGCCACGACGATTCGCCATTGGCTGAAGTTGAGCTATAGGTGTTCGATGCCCGGTTCAGCGAGTGAGGCAGAGATTCGTGTCCAGTCAAAATGTGGAACCCCAGTTTCAGAAGTCTTTTCGCAAAAGAATTCGCCATCCGCCGTGTATCCTTGATCTGTTGCATCACGGCGTGTCTTCTGATCTAGAGTGCGATACGGCGCACTTGCTCCTCGTGCGATACGTTGTGACAAAAGGGCTCAGCGACGTGCAAGGGAGAAAAATGGCGCAGACGATGATGCGGAATTCGGTCTTCTTTGGGGGCTCGAGGGAGGCAAGCGACGCCCAGAAGTTTGTGGAATGCCTTTCACAGGCTCGAGAGAATCCCTGGACGTACTGCTGGAGCTGCGAGGATATCTGGTTGAGCAAGAGACTCCGAGAGCGCTCGGCATGCACGGGCTGGAACTGCGAGTACTATCAAGCGAGGCCAATCAGAGACCTGAACTACGAACGTAGTGAGGACCATGCTTCAATGGAAGAAGAGATCATCACGTATCTGCTTAACGATCCAGACAGTGTCACCGAAGGGCTAAGGCTGGGGCTCCGCCCGGAGGGATTCGCGGATGAGTACGTGTCCAGGGGGGGCATTCGTTTGCCTTTTAATCGCGTGCTGTGGCACGCGTGTCACTATCTCGCATATCACGACCGACAGATACAATACAGTGCAATCTTGAGCCTCCTCTCTCGAAGCCCTGAGATGCGCGCACACGTGAACGAAATAGCGCGATATGTGCAGCGGCTACGAAACCGTGCACCGTGCCAGCGTGATACATTTATGAAGTACTTGAACCTCACAAACGCACGTGGCGCGCGATTCAGAGCGCAAGAACTCGTTCAAATGGCGGAAACGGCTCTAGCTTCGAGCACTCTTCCGCTTGAAATCGTCTTGAGGACGCTTAGAGATCAATCGAACACATTGTTGTTTGAAGCGAGCGATAAAACACGTACCTTTGGGGAAGACCTCGATTTCTTCGTCACGAATCTTTTTGCAAAGAGGAAGGATATTATACCTACCCCCTCAGAGTGGCTAAACTTCGCTTTTGGTGGGGGCTGGAAGCCAGGCAAGTTATACGCGGTGACTGCATCGTGCGATACGGAGGCAACGGACTTCATTGCGTGGTGTGCTGACTTTGCTGCGCAACGTCGGTTTCCTACGCTATACGTAAGCTATGGCATGAGCAAAGAACACTTTGCAGAGCGCGCACTTGCACGGCACAGCGGGATTGATGCAACGGAGCTTTCACGGTATCGCGAGAATGCCTTTGATTCTGAGGCAGAAGAAACGACATTGGGGCAGGTAATTGAAGCAGGAGAACGATTGAGCAGAGGGGTGGCCCGTTACTTGACGGTCGTTGAAGCAAATGCAGGAACGAACATCACAGGTGTGAGAAGTGCCCTGCGCACGGCCCAAAATCAAGTTGACGCGAATGAGGGTAGGTCAATGTTGATAATCTTAGATCATTTGCCGCGTGCATCGACCAATGCCGGGAGACTCACAGATTCCGTTCGAACAAGAGCGGCTTTTGATGAAAACTCACTGTTGACAGACCTGAAACGCCACCTACAAGATTTTGCGGTGGCTATTATCGCAGTCTTTGTAGGAAATAAAACGCCAAACGCACCATCTTTCGGAAACGATGAGGCGGCTATAGAGCCTTCGCTCAGGAATTTTAAGGGATTATACGGCGCTGATTACACGCTGGCCCTCCACTCAGCGGACACCATAATGAGGGGCACAACATCCGAAAAAACCGCTGACCAGCTCCATCTTGCACAGGAGTGGTACAAGAGGAATCTTTCCCAATGTCGAGGGCGCGTGGAGCACCTTTTTGCCGAGGCGGCAGGCGATTATCCTTTGGATGAGACCTCTACCTACACACGGATATCGCTTTTTGGAAAAGGCGCAAAGGTACTCGCTAATCCGGTCATCATCTACGAGTGGCCTTACCATCGATTCAGAACCTTGGACGTAGAACCGGCGGGTTTAGAAAAGCACGACAGGCTGCCATTTGACGAAGATTGACCGAGCTGTGATCACCGCCTCTTTTTCATAATCGTGCTCCGAGCTCCAGCGCATCTTCGACACAGAAAGCTTCACCTAATAGCCAAACGAGCAATTCGTTACATTTGGCGGAGCTCTAACATGGCGCACATTCATCTTCCGGATGGCGTTCTTCCCATCCAGTGGGCCCCTATTTTGGTGGTTACTAGCCCTCGCGCTGCTCCTTGTCGCACTCGTTGTCACGCGAAGGCGCACGATCGCAATTCAGCGGCTAGCGATCGCCTGCTTGCTTGCCGCAGTCTCTTCGCAGTCTTCCAGATCAACATTCCGTTCGCACAAGGCGTTCACATGAACCTCACGCCGCTTATCGGCATCTTGGCCGGATAGGGCATCTGATTGCTTGTTATCTTCATCGTAAATCTCTTGAGCGCAGCCATTGGTCACGGCAGATGCGGCTTAGTCGGAGCGAACACGATCGTGAACTTGAGCGAGACCGTGGTCGCATTCTACGTCTTCAGAATGACAAAAGGCCGAATTGAGATGTTCACCGGGGGTGCTGTCGCTGCCATTGCTGGGTGGCTGGTCGTCAACGACGTTTTTCTCATTGTCATACTGGTTTCAGGCGCATAAGGAACTGAGTGACAGGGCGTCGCACTACTCACTTACCTGATCCAGATCCCGATACTAACCATCATTGTGGCAGTCGGCGAGGCAGTTGTAACGGGCTTTTTTGTTGATTATTTGAGCAGGGTTCGGCCCGATCTCACCCAGGAGTGATTGCAGTGACGTCGCAGCCATCTGCCAAGACCACGAGGGCATTAGCAAGCGGCGTGGCTGCATTCTACGTCCTCGACGCTGGCGACTGTCCCGATTATTTCTTCCCGATCACCACAGCCGTTCCGTATGCCAAGATCTCCTGCATATAATCAGAAATCTCCGAAGAATCAAAGTAGGCGCTTATTATGGCATTGGCACCGACTGCTTTCGCGTGCTCCACGAGTCGGTATAGCGCTTCATCTCTGGCGTGTTGCATCATCTCTACGTACTCGCGAATCTCTCCTCCTGCGAGAGACCGCAATCCTGCTGTAATATTTCTTCCAAGCCCTCTGCTCCGCACCGTAAGGCCGTAGATGAATCCTCGTGTTTCTATAATAGTGTATCCTGGGATCCAATTTGAACTTACTACCAGAACCCCGTCTATGGCAATGGGTGAGCCTGGCATCGGTGACCCCGCACTTGGACCAGCTGCTGGGGCGTTCTTATCTACACGGGTTCCGCACTGAACACAGAACTGCGCATTAAGTGGTAGCGGGGCACCACACGTTTGACAAGACTCTTCTTCACTCATAAGAGGCCTCCTTTCCGTCGTCAATGCACGCGAATTCCTTTGCACAATGATCACGGGTTGTCAAGACTTAAGCCTTTTCAACCGTGACCTGCCTTTGAGGTGCCTCAGTTCGAACGATACGCGTATGCATTGGTCTGTGGCAGCCCCACGTCCAAACTGTGGGGTCCTGAGACTGACGGAAAAGAGCGCTGCTCTCGAAGAGTTAAAATAGGTAGCCACTATCACAATGCATTGTGAAGCCCGTTTCGCAGAATCGGCTTGGCGACACGAAACGCAGCTCCTACGTGGTGCGCGCCGGAGGCGTTTTAAGGTGAATCCTGCGCGAGCTGTGGATGCCGAAATGCGATCTTGGGCTACGAGGACTTCAAAATGACATCGCTTTCGATCAAACCGCTTTTGATCACGTGCGGCCTGCCTTACGCAAACGGGCCGTGCCATATCGGTCACCTCAGGACGTACGTCCCGGCGGACATTTACGTTCGGTGCCTTAAGAAGCTCCAGCAGGACCCGCTCTTTGTGTGCGGTTCGGACACGCACGGAACTCCCATCGTGATTAACGCTGAACAACAAGGAACGACGCCAGCCAAGCTTGCCGCGTATTATCACCGCTACTGGGAGGACACGTTTAAGGCTCTGTCAGTCGACTTTAGCCATTATGGGAATACCGATGCTCCCACAAATCACTTCAGAACGCAGGAAATCGTCAAATCGCTCCAAGCAAACGGCTGCATATACCCACTGGTCATACGATTAGCGTACTGTCCCGAATGCGATCGTTTTCTACCGGATCGCTACGTCGAGGGAGCGTGCTTTTTTTGCGGCATGCCGGCGCGCGGGGACGAGTGCGATCAAGGATGCGGCCGCCATCTAGAACCGGGGGAAATTGTCGATCCGACGTGTAAGACGTGTGGGGCCAGTGCGGAGTATCGGGAAGAGCAGCATTACTTCTTCAAGCTCTCCGCGTTCAAGGACTTCTTGTTAGCGTACCTTGAAAGACTCGGAGGAACGGCCAACGCCCGCAACTATGCGCGCGAATGGGTCAGCAACGAATTGAAAGACTGGTGTATTACGCGAAATCTGGCGTGGGGCGTCTCATTTCCCGGAACGGATCTGGTGGTCTACGTATGGGTTGACGCCCCGATAGGGTATATCTCATTTACCGAGGAAGCGACAAGCGTCTGGGAAGACTACTGGAAGAGCGATTCGAACATAATTCACTTCATCGGCACCGACATCATCTACCATCACGCCGTCTTCTGGCCGGCGCTATTAAAAGGAGCGGGCTTCACCTTGCCGACGGCTATCGTCGCGTCGGGAATGGTCAAAGTCGACGGCAAGACGTTCTCAAAAAGTCGCGGGTATGTGGTTTGGGTAGATGAAGATTACCTCGACCACGGGTTTCATCCGGATTTACTTCGCTTTTATCTCGCCAGCTATACGTCACACACGAAGGAGCTGAATTTCTCATGGCAAGTCTTTGGTGAGAAGGTCAACCGTGAACTCGTTGGGTCGCTGGGGAACTTCATCTATCGCACCCTGCACTTCGCGTACAAAAACTTCGGGCGCGTACCTGAAGGTCCCGTGGATTCTGCGATAATGGAGCGCGTAGCCGAGACGCGCGAGAAGATGGTGAGCGCACTGGAGGAGTATGAGTTTAAGAAGGTCGTCGACGCGGCGATGTCGCTCTCAGACTTCGGCAACGCGTATTTCCAGTCAAGAGAGCTCTGGAATCTAGTGAAATCCGATAGGACGGCGTGCGCAAGTGAACTCAAGAACTGCATACAGCTTGTGAAAGCCTTGTCCGTGTTGTTGGAGCCTGTCATGCCATCGACGATGCGTGGCGTTCAAGCGCAGCTTGGCCTGACCACGACGTATTTTTCCGACGCAACGGTGGAGGTTGAACCGTTGCGTCTTCCCAAGCCGGCGCTGCCGTTCGCTAAGATCGACGAGAAGAAGATCGGTGCAATGGAGGCTATACTAAACGAAAGAATCGCCGGGGCGGATCTTAAAGGTCCCGGCAAGGAGCCGAGCACGGAGGAGGCGGCAATCAAGCTTGACGACTTCAAGAAAATTGATCTGAGGGTCGCCCGCGTCGTCGAAGCCGAACCGGTCCAAGGATCTAATAAGCTCTTGAGAATTACAGCACAATTGGGCGAAGAGACCCGGCAGATTGTGGCGGGAATCGCCAAAGACTACGCGCCTGAGGACCTGATTGGCACTGACGTCGTCGTGCTTATCAATCTGCAGCCGGTGAAGTTGATGGGCATCGAATCTCGCGGCATGCTGCTCGTCGCTGAGAACGACAGTCGGTCGGTCCTCATTCGACCGGCAGGAAAGATGCAGTCGGGCACCAGAATCAAATAAGGAGGTCGAAGCGTGGCTCCCCCATCGTGCAGCGCGCGGATCATCGTAACGGTGACCGGCTCTGATCATCCCGGCATCGTAGCGGCCGTCACCACTCTACTCGCGAGCGTGAATGCCAACATCGAGGATATTAGCCAGACCATCGTGTCCGAGCTGTTTACGATGATTATGATCGTCAACATCGGCGCGGCGAAGTTCGACGACCTAAAAAAGGGACTTGACGCCGTTGGTGCCTCCCAGGGTGTGAGAATTACCGCCCAGCACGAAGATGTTTTCCGCTATATGCATCGCGTGTAACGCCCCCCAAATCCGTGCTTGCTTGAGATTGCACTCTGTTCGCACGGTGGTTCTTTGGGAACGTGCAGATGAGCTCGTGTTCCTCGCCTGAAATTGCCGCGGATTGTTTCAACCCCCAGACGCTTGATGTGACCGCTCGGCTGCCAGCAGCGAACCAGACCCGGGCTCTGCGCTGGTAAGGCGCATAGCTGTCATTTACGCGCTATGACGATTTCTCTTGTTAGGCTCTTATGCACGTATTGCGTGTGGCGTCCTTCGATCGTGAAACCAGCATCCGTGACCTCGTACTCAATCGGGCTATGGGATATCAAAACGGCCAGCGCGTTGCGTTTTAGCACGCGAAAAATTTCGTCTAAGGCCGCTGCCTTCAGTTGATTCAGCGAATGGGCTCGTACACTTACGGAACGGCCATATGGTAGATCGGTTGCGACAGCGTCCACACACTCGTCCCTTAGACCTAATCGTCGAGCGTCTTGGACCAGCAGATCACTCAGAACGTCATAGTAGTCGAGGTTCATCTTCGTTCCAAAAACCATCCTACCGTCGACATCTGACCCCATGATTGTAGCCCCGAGGAGACCAGCTTCAAGCAGTATTCCGCCTGTGCCGCAGAACGGGTCTAACAAGAGCTCTTCAGCTTTAACACGTGTGAGGTTTACAGCGGCTCGGGCGAACCGCGGCAGGAGCACGCCGGGATAGAAATAGGGCCGCACACGCGGGCGCCTCGATTCGAAGCGCGAGCGATCGATCAACGCTAATGGTACCCCGATTATGCAAACGCCCTCGCTGAGCAGAGCCCTCACTTGAAGCTGCGGATGGGTAAGGTCGATTTCGTATCCGCGCTCAGCAAGCGCCTTTCCGATCGTAGCCTCGACCTCTGTGCTTTTCAGGCCGTGTCCAATGCGCTTAGCCCGCACCGCGACGCTGACCCGAGGTAGCTCAATGCTTCCGGCTGCTCGGTAGATAGATTCGAGCTCTTGTGAACACACGTCCTTAACCTCGAGTATCGCGTGCGTCATCGCTAAGCGCTCACCGAGAGCCTGGTCATAGGTATCGACATCAATCACGAGAACGCGTTCAAGCTCTCGTTCTAGGGCGCCGCTGAAAAGTGCGAGAACCTCTGCTCGTGGAATACTTTTGTTCTCTCCAGATAGCTCAAATGCAAGTCTCATGTCGTACTCCGGTCATACCCGCAAGCTCGTAAAAACCGACTTGCCGTTGGCCCACGACTCTGGTTGGGCCACAATCGCTGGTTATCTTGGTCCACTCGCGGGCTGCGAACGCCTAAGTCGCTCGTGAATCACCGTCCGACAAATTCGTGAACATCACGTAGCGTAGGCGTCATGCGAGGATATATGCTATGGCCACCGGGTAGATAAGCCACCGGGTAGATAAAATTGCTGTGCTCGCGTAATTGCGAAGCGCCCCAGATTTTGAGGCGGATCGCTTTCAGAACACCAACGAGAGCCCCTTAACGTTATATATAAAAAGCCTTTATAAAGCAACAAAGAACGGGGGAGAAAGCGTATGGTTGAACCGCGAGACACTAGTAATATCGAACCGCGAGACACCATTAAGATCGAAAATGTGGTAGCCTCAACCGGCATCGGAATAGAGATAAACCTCAAGCAAATCACGCTTGCGTTAGAGGGTGCAGATTATGACCCCGAACAGTTTCCGGGCCTCGTCTACCGGACCAAGGACCCGAAGACGGCAGCGTTAATTTTCCGATCGGGAAAAATTGTCTGCACGGGCGCAAAAAGCATCGATGACGTTTATAAGGGCCTTGAAAACGTATTTCAAAGTCTTCGCAATATTGGAATCGAGGTGAAGGGAACGCCCGAGATTAAAGTCCAGAACATCGTCGCGTCAGCAGATCTTCACTCAGTGTTGAATTTGAACGCGATTGCGATAGGGCTCGGGCTAGAGAACATAGAGTACGAGCCTGAACAGTTTCCGGGCCTCGTGTACCGTTTGTCAGATCCTAAAGTCGTGGTTCTTTTGTTTGGTTCCGGCAAACTGGTAGTCACTGGCGGTCGAAAGCCCGAAGACGCGGCTAATGCGGTTGATCGAATTGTTAAGGAACTCAAAAGCCTAAGCCTTTTGTAGGCTGTTGAGCGCTGGCCACTGCGCTGATGATGATAATCCCTGAATCAGAGCGCTCAAAATTGTCGCTGGTTGGAGAGAAGATCTTTGCCCATCCTGACATGGTGAGGGCAAATGAGCACGTGCTGCGTGAGTACGTTGCGCCCGTGCGTGAGGTATTGATTTTTGTGCCGTGTGCGAAGGTGAAGCCTTATCACACGAGTCCAAGTCATCAAAATTACGACAAGGTCATTTTCAGCGTTTTGGAGCCAGAAGAAGTGCACATCGTCGCATTTGGGACGTGCGGCGTCACTCCGAGGGAGCTTGATACCGAGTACCCATTTGCTCACTACGATTTCGTACTCGGCGACTGCGACGTCATGTCAGTCAAGAAGAAGTTCATCGAACTAGAGAGTGCGCGGCTCCACCGATATCTAGAAAAGACGCGGAGCAACTACCGCCACCGTGTTGCCTATTGCACCGGTGATTTTAGGAAAGCCATGCAACAGGCTTGTGAAATGACCGACCTTTCTGTCACCATTCTACCTCGGCAGGAGACGCTCGAACGTTGCCGGGTTCGCGGCAGGAGGTTTGAGTACGGGAGCTTGAGCAACGCGCAATATTTGGCTGACTTGAAGGATGCGTTACGTTCACTCGTGGTCGATCCTCGCGAAGACGTCCAATTAGGGACGCTTGTAAAGGCTTTGTATGACTACGACTGGTACCTCCTTTAACAGCCATGACTGAAACCGGGTGCTTCTATTCTGAATACCTGGGTAGATTCGTGTCTGTTGCGCTAAGCAACGACGTCGTTTGTCAAGTTGCACTCGGGGCAGCGGGTTCGTTTAACGCACGCACTACGACAGCAGCCGCAAAAGCACTTGAACGCTACTTGAAAGGAGAGAACGTTGACCTTGGCACCTTTCAGGTCGACCTTGGAAACCGCTCGGCATTCGAACGGGCCGTACTGCAATCGGTGCGAGGGATACCAAGAGGGAGTACGGCGACTTACTCGGGATTGGCGGCGTTATTAGGGAAGCCGAAAGCGGCCCGAGCGGTAGGCAATGCGCTGCACCACAACCCGGTTCCGCTATTTGTGCCGTGCCATCGCGTCGTAGCCGCGTCCGGCCTTGGGGGCTTTTCTTGGGGCGTTGACATCAAACGAAAACTGCTTCTGCTTGAAGGCGTGTGCTCGCAAAGCGTAGAGGACCCGCTCTGACGTTCGTGGAAAGAGCGCCCTGCTTCTTGCAAGGATGACGTTCGTCACAATCGATCGAGCGTTACCGTGTCACCTGAATTAAGATTAAGCTCTGTGGCAGCATCTCCTTGGTTGATGGACACCTCCACCAAATCGAAGCTTCCAACGGTCAACAACGGGTGTCCGTGAGCTACTTCGTCGTACGTTCTCACAAACTGTACCGCGACGGAACCGTTGAGAAGGTGCGTGCTGCCGTAGCCCGATCGTCGTGCCATAAGGATACCGCTGATATTCGTCACGCAGTTCCCAAACCGGTCGACGTAGACGACGGTGCCGCTAACGGTGTGCTCAGACACCTGCGGGTCTTGGAGTTCAAGGTCTACGTGCGCGGGCGCAGGCTCAAGGTTTCGCAGCCGCCCCAGAGAGACATGCGCCCCCACCGGGGCGAAGACGTCTCTCCCGTGAAACGTTCTTGACTTGGCCGCCACGTGGACGCACATCGCTTCAAAATCGCCTAAGGAGCGTGCTGCAGGAATCAGAAGTCCGTTGTCGGGGCCAACGAGGTAGTGCCCTCCCGCTTCGATGACTAAGGCCCGCCTGCCCGTCCCGACGGTCGGATCAACGACGGCGATGTGCGTTGTGCCTCGAGGGAAGTACTTGACTGTCTCTCGGAGGATGAACGCCGCCTCGCGCACGTTCTGGGGCGAAATGTCGTGAGTTACATCGACGATACTGACGTCCGGTGCTATGCCGAGGATGACGGCCTTCATTACGGCGGGATAGAACGTCCCAAAGTCAGAAATGAGGGTTATAATCCCCATAGTCAAAGATAACGTCAGATGAGATTTAAGCCCTTTGCGATATTTGTCGCCTCGCGCCGCTCTGCATCGCTCACGAACCGATTAATTTCAGGGTAATCGGTCACGTTATAGGGTGAGTACTGAAACATCAAGTTGAACTTGACGTCGCGCATGGTCTCGCGCACCCACGCGACGATCGGCCCCGTGCAGCACTGAACGTGTCCGGGCATTACGAGATGGCGTATCATAAGCCTTTGTTGCGATGCGAGCAGGTTTCGCGTAACGGTTTCCACGTACTTGTCAACGTGTGAGTACCGTTTCGCGCAGCGGTCGTTGCCGTATTTGAAATCACTCAAATAGACGTCGATCACGCCATCGAGAAGCTTAGCGGCTTCCGTGGAGTAGTAGGTGTTGGAGTTAAAGACCATCGGCACGTTCAAGAATCGTGCATCGCCCTCCGTTTTTTGTTCGAGGTCGGCGAGGGCTCGCATGGTTTTCAGAATAGTACCGATATGCGGGGTGGGATCTCCCCCGACCCAGTTCACGTTGCGCGCGCCCGCGATTGATCGTGCGTAGATTCGCCGTGCAAGCGCATCTGCATCAGCGATCGCACCCGCCTTCGGATGTCGTGCGATATCCCAGTTTTGGCAGAAGGCGCACTGAAACGTGCAGCCCGTGAGAAAAATCGTGTGCGATGGCACGAGCTCGCGTTCCTCACCATAATGAAGGAATTCGGATGAATATTTCGATCGCTGGACGCCGCAAAATCCCGGTCTCTCTGCTCTGTTGGCGTAGCACCGCCGTTCACAGAAGTGGCACTCACGACACATACGCTGCGCTATTTCGATCTTCAGATCGAGGAGGGACGTGGTCGTGACGGCCGTTTCCTTTTGCTCTCCTGCGGCAAAATTGTCGTGAATGTGCCACAGCTCCTCAGTGGGAGCGCTTAGATCGGCGTTTGTCTCTATCGTTCGCGCCCTTCGATACTGTGGCACGCTCTCTTCGTCCATGGTATATGGCCTCAGTCACCGTCGCTGTGAAATGGGGCGCAAAAAAAGGTTACTGAGGGACCGCGCTCGAACGGCCCGTCAGATCGTGTGAATTTATGGTGAATTTCTTGAGGTGCTCGAGCAAGCCGTCGCGCTTTCGACCGAGCAGGCTGTTTTCGAGAACCTCGCGGATAGAGCTAACGGGGATTATTTGCACCGTGTCTTTGTACTGCTTCTCGAGCATGACGTCGCCTTCGTTGTCTTTCGGAATGAGTATGCGCGTGATGCCCGCCTTAGCGGCTGCTTCCACCTTGGGCGTGACCCCCCCAACGGGCAGCACCTCTCCCCGGACCGAAAGGGATCCGGTCATCGCAACGGACTGGTCAACTGGAACGTCTTCAAGCGCGGAGATCACGGCGGTGGCGATTGAAATTGAGGCCGAGTCCCCCTCGACGCCCTCATAGGTACCGATGAACTGGATGTGCACGTCTTTGTCGGTGATGTCTTCGCCTGAAAACTTCTTGATGAGCGCCGAGACGTTTTGCACTGCCTCAAGAGCGATCTCTTTAAGCAGGCCAGTCGCGATTACGCGGCCCTCCTGCTTTGACTGCGCAGGGGTGATCTCTGCCACGATGGGCAGGACGACGCCTGAATCATCACCCATTACCGCGAGGCCGTTTACGCGGCCCACCTCGGCGCCGGTATTTCGAAACATCTGATAGTCGCGGCGGCGCTCGAGATATTGATCTGTAAGCTGCTGTTCGACCGACCGCGCCATCTTCTTGGCTGCGATAACGTGTTTAGCGGTCGTGTATTCAGACGCTTCGGCCCGAGCGACGTCCCCCGCGACGCGGATCAAGCCGCCAAGATCTCGCAGCATCAAGGTGATGTGCCCCTTTCTCCCTGATCGTCGGCGTGCCTCACGGATTATCTCTTCGACCGCATCGGCAGTGAAGTGGGGAATCTTCTCGTCCTTTTTCACCTCTTGAGCCACAAACCGGACGATTTTTCGGCGATTTTCTGGCGTGTCCTGCATGGAATCGCGCATGTATACTTCGTAGCCATAGCCGCGGATACGCGAGCGTAGAGCGGGGTGCATGCCCTTCACGGCGTCGAGATTTCCGGCAGCGATCATCACGAAATTGCACGGCACAGGGGTTGTTTTTACCATGGCG
>Ga0116131_1000190_pt1 | contig 63137 bp, 62 predicted proteins | sample June2015DPH_17_1_FD_89734 | JGI IMG/M metagenome (GOLD analysis project Ga0116131, IMG submission 89734) | Peatland microbial communities from SPRUCE experiment site at the Marcell Experimental Forest, Minnesota, USA - June2015DPH_17_100 | ecosystem: Environmental > Terrestrial > Soil > Wetlands...
CCCCCGCGCGGCGCGCCGAGGGGAACGATTATGTCGCGCGGGCGGGGGGGGGGGGGGGGGGGAGGGTGTTGGGGCGCGAGGTGCCCGAAGGGGATTGGGGGGGGGGGGGGAGGGGCGTGGTGTGGCGGGCGCGCGACGAGGAACTGGGCGATCCGGTGGCGCTGAAGTTCCTGCCGGAGGTGGTGGCGCGGGACGACGCGGTGGTGGACGAACTGCGGGTGGAGACACGCGAGGCCCGGCGTCTGACTCACCCGAACATTGTCCGCGTGCACCAGTTCGAGCGCGATGGCGCCTCGGCCGCCGTCTCGATGGAGTTGGTAGAAGGGCTGACGCTGTCGCAGCTGCGGCTGCAGCAGCCGGGCAAGGTGTTTGCGGTGGAGAAGCTGGCGCCGCTGGTCGCGCAGTTGTGCGCGGCGCTCGATTATGCGCACCAGCAGGCGAAGGTGGTGCACCGGGACTTGAAGCCGGCCAACATCATGGTGACGGCGGAGGGTGTGGTGAAGGTGACCGATTTCGGGATTGCGCGCAGCTTGAGCGAGACGTCGACGCGGCTGACGGGCAAGGGTGGCGCCACGAGCGGGACGCTGCCGTACATGAGCCCCCAGCAGGTGCTGGGGCGCAAGCCCGCCGCGTCCGACGACATCTACGCGCTAGGCGCGACGCTCTACGAGCTGCTGACCGGCAAGCCGCCGTTTTTCCGCGGCGAGGCCTACAGCCTGATGAAACAGATCGCCGATGTCGCGCCACTGACGCTGGCGGAGCAACGCAGGGAACTGGAGGTGCCCGGGCAGCCAATCCCGCCGGCGTGGGAGGAAACGATTGCGGCCTGTCTGGCCAAGGAACCGCAGGACCGGCCGCAGTCGGCGGGCGAGGTGGCGCGGCGATTGGGGTTGGCAGGGGCCGAAGTCGAAAGGCCAATGTCCAGTGGCGCGGCGGGCCGTGGGGCGGTGCTTCAACCCGCGCCGGGGGATTCGGCGGCGGGGGAGCGCGGGCGCAAGGACCGCGCCACGCAGGAACGCCGTCCCGGCGCACGAAAGTGGATGCTCGCCGCCGTGGCCACCGCATTGGTCGGGTTGGGCTCGTGGTGGTATTTCGGCTCGTATCTGCCGGAGCGACGGGAGTTCGAGGCGGCCAAGGTCGAGCAGGCCCGGCTGGAGCGCGAGAAACAGGAGGCCGCCGCCCGGGCTCAGCGGGAGAAGGAGGACGGTGACTACGCCGCGGTGCTCCAACGCATCGAGGCGGTGGCCGACGGTTCGCCACACGCGCTGCTGGAGGCGACCGAGCCCGTGGTGCAGGCATATCTTTCCACCGCACCCGACCGGCAGAAGGCGGCGGCTGCGGCGGCTTGGGCGAAACGCAAACTGGCTTGGGAAACCTATCGCCTCTCCAACGCGAAGGGCGGGCTCATCATCCGAACAGACCCACCCGGAGCCGAGGTGCGGGTGGGCGGCTTTGCGCTGGAGAAAGGCCCGCTGGTGACGCTCAAGGAGGTGAAGATCGGCAAGTACCCGGTCACGGTGATCGCCCCGGGCTATGAGGACTTCCGCGCCGACGCGGAAGTGAAGGAGAACGACTTTGCCGAGCTGACGGCGACGCTGGTCCGCAGCACGGGTGCCCTCCAGATCGAGTCGGTCCCGCCCGGGCTGGCTTATGGGTTGCAGGGGGAAGCGCCCGAACGGCTGGAGCGCAGCGGCCGCACGCCGGCGAAGCTGGCGGATCTGCCGACGGGCCGCTACCGGGTGACCGTCCAGCGGGACGGCTGGCCGCAGCCGGTGGCGGATACGGCCGTGGTGGAGCGGCAGAAGACGGCCCTGGTCAGTGCGGAATTTGCCGCCGGCACGCTGATCGTCACGAGCGATCCGGCGGGGGCGGTGATCGTACAGAATGGCAAAGAGGTAGCGCGCACGCCCTGGCGGTCCGAAAGCGTGCCCGGGGACTATGCCTTCGAGGTCCGGTTGAAGGGCTACAAGGTTGCATCGGTCAGCGGCACGTTGGCGGCGAAGAATGAACTGCGGCTGAATGCGGCGCTGGAGAAGCTCCGCGGCGCGGAGGAGGGCCAAGGGTGGACGGTGCCGGAGCTGAATCTGGAGATGGCGTACATCCGGCCGGGCACGTTCACGATGGGCAGCGAGTACGGTGACGGCAACGAGAAGCCGTTGACGCGGGTTACGTTGACGCGGGGCTACTGGCTTGGGAAGACCGAGGTTACCCAGGCGCAGTGGGAGGCGCTGATGGGAAGCAATCCCTCGAGCTTCAAGGGGGCGGACCGGCCGGTGGAACAGGTCTCTTGGAACGACGCGATCGAGTTCTGCCGGAAGCTGGCGGAGAGGGAGCGGGCGGCGGGTCGGCTTCCAGAGGGTTACGAATACACGCTGCCGACGGAGGCGCAGTGGGAGTACGCCTGCCGGGCGGGGACGACGGGAGACTACGCCGGGAATCTGGACGCGATGGCGTGGTATGAGAGCAACAGCGGCAGCCAGACACATGCAGTGAGTGCCAAGCAGCCGAACGCGTGGGGGCTTTATGACATGCACGGCAACGTCTGGGAATGGTGTCGGGATTGGAAGGGCGATTATCCCGGCGGCTCGGTGCGCGATCCGGCGGGTCCTTCTTCGGGCTCCTTGCGCGTCCGCCGCGGCGGCTGTTGGCTCAGCACCGCGCGGAACTGCCGCTCCGCCGGCCGCGACGGGAACGACCCGGGCAACCGCCTCTACTTCCTCGGCTTCCGCCTCGCCCTCGCGCCGTCATCCAATACCGCCCAAACTGCAAGACCAACGGATGAAGTTACCTCGGGGCGGTCATCGGCGGCACCCGAGCCGCAAAGACCTGATTATTGCACGAGGAGCACGTACATTGCCCCCAACGATGGGAGCAAGGGAGTCAACGGTGTAGCATGGGTGCGCTGGCGCCTGCCACCGGTGGTGGGACTTCGGCAGGAGATCGAAGTGACCATCGCATGGCAGTTTTCCAAGGACACCGCGGGTGGCGGCTACAACCCGAACGCCGTGGTCAACGCGAATGTATTCGGCGACTGGCAGCCAGATACCGAGTTGGCGCGCCTCATCGATAGTTCGCTGTTAGGCGGACCAAGGACGGTTGAAAAAACGATCCGGTTTCGCGCGCCAGATCGACCCGGGCAGTACCGATTGCGTTGGATGTTCATCACTTGGTATCACCCGAACATCAGCTTCTACGGGGGCCGGGCCATTCCGCGGGATAACTGCTCTCCGGTAGCTTGGAGCGAGGTGTCGTTTGAGGTGGCCGGCCAGTGACGGTCCAGGCTGAAGGCATGAGACGGCGCCGAGGGTTCTGTGCGTCCGCGCCGCCGGGAATTTCCCATTGAAGGCGTGGCGCGTTCGCGCCAGTATGAGCCGGTGGTCGTGCGCACTCTAGCTGAGGACCAGGCGCGTCACCGGGCGATTGTCGAGCGGTGGATGGCCTCTCCCGCTGCTAAAACCAAACCATCCCTTCTCAAACGGTGGTTTTCCACTACCAAATCCTAAATCCCCAAATCCTAAACTTCATGGCTATTGCCACTGCTGTTCAAAGAGGTTCATTTATCTACGTCTATGACGAGAAGAACCACGTACTGACCACGATCCCGGCTAGAGACGGTCTCCATGGCTATACGTCTGGGACTGTTAGTGTGAAGGGCGGCTCTTTTATCTTCAACTACGACGAGAGGGGTCACTTAATATCGACGACGCCCACAGGTCGTTGAGTACTAATCAGTGATCCATTAGGGTGCCGGGGCCGCTCCGGCGGGTGCTGTTTGTCCGCACGTGGCTTTACCGGGAGATTCGCCTCGCCGCGCCTCGATCTGATTTCATCGGTGTGTTCAAGCGTCAGAAAATGATCCTTCGAGATGCACGACGCCGCAGCCGAACTTTCTTCGTTCGCAGAGCTTCTCGCGGGCGTGTCGCAGGCATCCAAGCCTGAGACTGCGCTCCCGAAGCATGAATTGGAAGATGCGCTCGTGCGCCTCGGTTTCGAGCCCGCCTTGGCATACGGGACGCCGGTTAGGATTTCATCGCCCAGGCCGGCGCCGAAGTAACCGAGGACCATCCGAGAGAGCCCTGCCGGCTGCGTCAAGGGCGTCGGCTTCGAGGCGGGGGGCGTTTGGCTTCCGATGCAGGCTTCGGACACCACGCTTGGAGCTACAGCGGGCCGAACATGCTCGAGCGGGCGCCTGAGAAGTTCGACGTCCTCCGGCAGAGGCCCGCCGCTGGCGTTCCTGCTGTGCGTGTCAACGCTGAGTCCCGCTCCCCTATACTCGGGACTATCCAGTGAAAACAGCGCTCACGCGCACGACAGGAAGCCCGCCGCGCGGCCCACACGGATCTGCCCCAAGAGTGGCGGAGGCACCATCGGCACGCTGGCGATCTGGCAGCACTGGCTGGGGCGGGCCGCTCTGCCTTGGCAGGTACCTGCGGTCGAAAATCGCGGGGAAGGGATCTTCATTGAGTCGCGCGCAATCCTCACGGAAACCGGACGTAGGCGGCATTCTGCGGGGCGTGTTCGGGGCGGTGGCAGATCAGCACCTGCACCCATTCGGCCAGGCGCCGGCCCAGGCGTCGGCAGGCTTCGCGATCGCCCTCGTTGCGTGGCCGGCCGGCACAGATGGGGCCGTAGTGCAGGGTCTGGCCCGGCGCGACGTAGTCCGGCACGCCGAAGACCAGCAGGCCGTAGTTCATGAGCACGATCAGCAACGTCAGGCACGTCAGTTCGCCGCCGCCGGCGAGACCGCCGGAGGAGGAAAACGCGCAGCCGAGCTTGCCCTCGATCTTCGGCCAGAGCGGCCGGGCGGTTTCGTCCCACCAGCGTTTCATCTCCCAGGCGATCGTGCCCATGTGCGTCGGCGAGCCGGCGGCGACGCCATCGCACCAGAGCAGATCGTCAGCCGTGGCCTCGGCGACATTCTTGAGGCGGACCTCGGTGAGAGGGACGCTGCCGGCGCCCTGGGCGACCAGATCGGCCATCATTTTCGTGTGGCCGTCCTGACTGTGATACAAAACCAGGACCCGGGCCGGACGGGATGCGTTGTCTTCCATGCCGGCAATGATAGCAGCACGCCTTTCCACGTCATCATGTAATTGACGCGGCACAGTGAACTGCCGCCGCAAGTGGTGGCACTCCGCAAAACGCCCCAAGGCTGCCGGTTTTGGGAGAAGGTCAAGAGCGGCAGGCAAACGGATTTCCCTATCCGGCGCCGCGCCAGCGCGTCCGAGATCGGCCCGGCTAGAGACAGTCCATGGCATCGAGCCGCTCGACCACCGCGCCTGTCGGCGGGCAAGGTTGCCGGAGCCAACTTGCGTCACTCCATCGCCTCAGCCCTTCCCTCCTTCACCAGCCGCTCGAAAATCGTCCGCGCCACCGTCGCCCGCTCCAGCTCCAATCCCTCCCCGTAAATCGCCTTCCGCAGCGCCCCCTCGCTGCCTCGGTGCGCGCACAGCCAGTAGCCGCCAGGCCATCGGGCCTCCAGCTGCCACAAGCCGGAGACAGGCACCTGCGCAATCGCCAAACGGTAGGTGATGCTTTTGAAAGCGATTTCGAACGGAAGGTCGGCGAGAAGGCGGAAGCGGGTCGGGCGATGAGGCGACATACCCGAATTTGCCCGGTTCCTACTTAAAGACGCTCATCAAAGCAGCTTGCTACCTGACGGACTGCATCGGCAATGTGCAGGAATTGCGGCCGTATTTCCCACTGTGGCGCAGTGTGCGTGGTGCCAGTGGTGTCCTTTGTGTGCTCGGCATCGAACATGACCAAACGTCGGCTGACGTTCCGCAGATAGCAACGGTGAAGCTGCCGGAGAACGGGCGCAAGAGCACTCCCTCTGACGTCACGATGGAGGAGTCTGAAGCGGGATCAAACCGGCTTCCGTTAGCCGATAACGACCATTGGCAGGCCGCTTCCCGAGCCATGCCGCAAGATGGTCGTACAGTGCCCTCGAAATGTGCATCCGCTGTACGAAGAGTAGCTGTGCGATCAATCTTAGATTCTCAGGGGGCGGGCCAATTTCGTTCGTGGTCACGCTGAAGCCGAGTTGTTGAAATTCGATTTCGATCTCGTCGGCAGGTCTTATTCCGGGAGTTCCTTTGGTGAGAGCCCGGAATTTCTTGAGATCAAAGTGCGCGAATAGCCTGTCACGCATATCCATGATGTAATTGTGGACCGGCTGAAGATCTGTCGAACCGAGATATCCCACCTTGGAGAATTCGTCCGGTAGAGAACCAAGCCCACGGTTGGTCCCAAAAGGTCGCGCGTAGTTGACTACGATCCCGGCGATTAATCCTGGATAAGCCGGATGATCTGGCCCGATCTTGTCATCCTCCATATGTTGCAGCAGCTCTTGGGCGTGTCTGAACGCAATGTCGCTAAGGGCCAACAAGAGCGTGAGTTTCGTGTGGCTCTGTGGAACATCTCTTTTGCGGCGAAAAAGACGGCGCAGGAATTGAAATGGCGATTTCACAATGGTACGCGACGGCCTATTGAACGCGGGAAAACGCTTGGGCGGAGTTTGCGGCTGCCGTAGGCGGCCGCGATCCCGCCGCGCCTTTCCTTGTTAATCCTTGGTGTAATTGACTCCTGTGAGATTCGCGAGACCGGGGTCAACAAAAAGCTACCTGCCATTGAGTGGGATCCGAGCTGGAGAGGTCCGCGGAGTTACCCTTTGCGCCCGTTGAGTCAGAAGGAGCGCCAACGTGTAGATTTCCATGTTGAACGCTACACGATGAGCCAGGCTCCTCGTTCCGAGAGCTCTCCAAGCGATGCTTAATCTGTCGCATTTCGATCGAGCGTCCTGTGAGTTGAAGTCGCAGTCCAAGACGTCATGCGCAAAGCCGTTCCGAATTTCCCGAATGAGCTCAAGATCCGCATATTCGTCCTCACTAATTAAGCCAAACGCCCAAGCCGCTTGAATCTTACTAAAGAACGAACCGAGTGCTCCGCCCCTGCCAGTACGACCCAAAAGCTTATCCACGGCCGCCGGTGATACCACGGCCTTTTCGATCAAATCATCCAGTTTGCGTTCAAGAATTGCCGAACCGACCAGGACGACAGAACGATCATCGGATTCGACAATTGCTTTCTGCACCTTTGGGTCTGCAGTTTCGAGGTTTCTGGTCTTCATGGAGGATGTGAGTAAGCAGAACCATGTCGTTGCCATCCAAAACCACGGTGATGGGCAGCATACCAAGTTTTTCTGGGGCTGTAATTTTCCATCGTTGGTCGAGAGAATACAAGCCCAGCTTCGGCTTTGCAGCCGAGGCAGCAACAATGGATACGCGCTTGGCGTAACGTCGCACTGGTGGCCCGAAAGAACAGTACGCTTCAGGCTCGATTGCGTCCAGCAATGAGCCCGACCGTCTTGCGCCAGCTCGGAGGAGTTGAGATCATGTCGGCCTATGGGAAGAACACTCTCCGACGAGGACGTGGAGGCGATAGCGAACCGGGTCGTTCAGCTCGTGGCAAAACGCATGGCAGACTCCGCCCCGCCGCGCGAAACCCCACCGCCGGCACCGTCGCCGCAGCCTGAAAAGCCGCTCCCGCCGAAGCTCGCCTTCACCATGAAGGAGCTGAGCGCCGAGTTGGGGATCTCCAAGGCCAGCATCTGCCGGCTGGAGGAGCGCGGCCTGCTGAAATCGCTGCCGTACCTGCGGACGAAGGTCTACGCGAGGCGCGAGGTGGAGCGGTTTCTTGACGCCTCCTGGATGAAGCCGCGCTGACCAGGGCACAGCCCCTTCCGGTCCCTCACCGCTGCATCGTAGCCGGAAACGGCCTGACCTTCAGGGCTCCGTCCGTTACGACGGCATAGTGCTGTGGCCCCCGTCCCATGTTGGTGTCGAGACAAAGGTGGTCCTTCCCAATCCAGCGTGGCTGATCTGCGGGCGAGTGGCCGAAGATCTGGCGCACCCCCAGCAAGGGTCGCAATTCGTGGAGGTCGCACCAGAGGATTCCGCCAGCCGATGATCGCCCGCCGCGATTGGCGCCGACCGAGGCAAACCAGTGGGTTTGGCCAGCCGCGAAGGATGCGCGGGCCTTTTGCGCCTCGGCTGTCAGCCAGCGGTCGAGGACGTCCGGATGCAGGCCGGCGGGCACCCGTGAGGCGGAGAGCCCGGCATGGGTCAGCAGCCAGCCGTCGACCCGGGCGTGGAAGACGAAGGGCGGGGCGGCTAGGGCGGGTCCAAGGACGGTGCGAATGGCAGCTTCCTTTTCCCAGGCGAACCCCGGACAGAAGGTGGCCTCGCACGGCCAGAGGTAGCATGCGTCGTGGTTGCCGACCAAGTGCGTGCGCCGAGGATCGGTCAGGCTCGCCTTGAGCCATTCCGCAGTTCGCGCGGCGTCGGCGGGGGTGTCGTTGAACTGGTCGAAAAAGTCGCCGAGGAAGACGACCCGGTCGGGTTCCTGCCTCGTGATGAGGGACTCGATCTCCGCCAGCACGGGCTCGGGCGGCTCGTGCAGGTCGGGTATGATCAGGGCCTTTATGGGCATCGACGCGAATGCAGCTCAGCGGTCCGGCAACGTCCCTCCCACATGCTGGCCCGGACCCAAGAACAGCGCCCGGAGACTAACGGCCACACCGCCACGTGGCGACCGCAAAAGCGAGGCCGGCGACGCGCAAGGCAGCGCGCCCGCAGAAGCCCTTGCAGTGTGTGGAGGGGTTCCACTGGCAGGGCCGATCCGGGCTCTGCCCATATCCCGGTATCCCCTAGAGCGATTAGGCGTTGTTTACAGTACCGGGCGATCCAGGGTGGCGCACCTACCGAAATTTGAGTGTGTTTGGAGATCGAAGCTCGTGGTTCAAGATCGTACAGTCCTGCCAAGAAGGCATGCTGTGACCTTCACCCCAACAGCGCCCTTTGCACGCAGGGCGGCATTTTTTGTTTCCGTCAGGGGGGGAATAACAGCGCGTTTTGCCGGCCTGCCGGGAGCCTTTGAACAAGCGAGGTTGGTTCTGTGGGCCAACGGAATGCTCTGCTGCACCCCCTGCGCACCCTCAGCTGCCTTCTGTTTAGGAATACCCGGAAGGACCGCGTACTTCTGCGCACCAATGACCCCCTGCCTCGGCAAAAGCGTTCGCAACGCAATCCTGATCCCATGAAAACCCGATTTCGTCCGACGTCGCGTCCCCGCACCGCCAAATCCTCAATCGGTGCACCGCCGTTCCGTTGGCTGCGTGGTTACGCGTTCGACCCCAGCCTGTCTACCTCCCTCGACACCGCCGCCATCAATGAGACGCTGTTCTCGGTACGATGGGAGGCCGTCGCCCCAGGGCCTGTTGGGGAATACGTGGAAGTCGTCGATTACGACCCAACCAGCGGCCGGCTCTATGAGCCCGTCGATTTAGGGCAACCGTACGTCTTGGCGCAGGACGGTCTCGCCCCGTCGGAAAGCAACCCCCAGTCGCACCAACAGACGGTTTATGCCGTGGCGATGATGACGATTGGCAACTTCGAGAGAGCGCTCGGGCGCAGAATCCTTTGGGCCGATAGGATGCCCGGCTACGAGTTCGTTCCGCGACTTCGCATCTATCCTCATGCCCTTCGCGGCGCCAACGCGTTTTACAGTCCCGAACAAAAGGCGCTACTGTTCGGCTACTTCAAAGTCGACTCGAGGGACGAGGTCCACGCGCCGGGCAGCACGGTGTTCACTTGCCTTTCCCACGACATCGTTGCCCACGAGACGACCCACGCGTTGCTCGATGGATTGCACCGCCGTTTCATCGAGCCGACCCACCCGGATTCCCTGGCTTTCCACGAGGCATTCGCCGATCTGGTCGCGCTTTTCCAGCATTTCACCTTTCCGCGCGTATTGCGGCACCAGATCGCGCAGACCCGCGGCGATCTCAAACAACACAACCTGCTCGCCGAACTGGCCCAGGAGTTTGGCCGCGCTCTGGGTAACCACGGGGCGCTGCGCAGCGCCCTGCGGGACAAACCCGATCCCAACGTCCTCGCCTCAACCATGGAGCCGCACGAGCGCGGTGCCATTCTCGTCGCGGCTGTTTTCGACGCGTTTACCAGCATTTACTCCGCCCGGGCGTCCAGGATCATGCGCCTGGCCACCGCAGAGTCCGGCGTGCCGCCGCGCGGAGCTCTGGCAGACCTGCTCGTCGACGAGCTGGCTGACGAAGCCGCGAAGACCGCGGACCATTTTCTCGGCATGTGCATTCGCGCGGTTGATTACTGCCCACCGGCTGGCGTCACATTTGGCAACTATCTGCGAGCGTTGATTACGGCCGACCGCGATATGGTGCCGGAAGACCCGTGGCACTACCGCGTCGCGTTGGTCGATGCCTTCCGAAAACGCGGCATTTTCGCCCCGGGAGTCACCAATTTGTCCGAAGAGTCGTTGGCATGGCCCGGCGGCGCCGATATCGAAGACTACGACGCCGCGTGGCTCGTTCCGCGGCTGCGCCGGGTATCCAATTGGCTGCGCTACGAGGGCGACCGAAAGGACATTCACGACAAAACGCGCGGGGCAGGGAAAGATCTACACGATCAGTTGGTCGTAAAACCCGAACTGAAGCTCGTGCGGTTCGGCCGCATGTGCGGCCTCGCTTTAAACGGCCGAACGGCACCGAAAGAGATCGAGCGGGACGAAAATGGCATCCCGAAATTCGAGGTGCACGAATTTCGCACGGCGTTCCGGGCAAGGCCGGACGGCGCGCTGCTGAACCATGTGGTCCTGACCCTGACCCAGCGGCGCCCCATCCGACTGCCCGGCGGCGAAGGCACCTACGACTTCCGCGGCGGCGCCACCTTGATCTTTGACCTCGATACGATGGAGCTCCGGCACTGCATCCGTTGCCCGATCGCCGACGAGGCGCGCCGCGCCGCCTATGAGGCTTATATGCGAGATCAACTACCCCTCTCCATTCGAAAGAAGTTCTTCATCCGAAAGACTGGAGCGGCGGCATTCGAGCCGTTCGCGTTTCTCCACGGTGAAGACTGGAAAGGAGACGACCATGCCTAAGAGTTCTTCTTCAAAATCGGCACAAAACACCCACGTGCGCGTCCGCATGTATCGCCAGGGACTGGGCGATTGCTTCCTCCTCTGCTTCTCGGATCCCACCAGCAAGCCGTTCCATCTGGTGATCGACTCTGGCGTGCTCAAAGGCACGCCGGACTCCGCGGCGAAAATGCGCGAAGTGGCCGAGGACATTAAGCACGAGACGGGCGGGAATCTCGATGCGCTGGTGGTCACCCATGAGCATTGGGACCATGTTTCCGGCTTTACCGAAGCCCGGGACACCTGGAAGGACATTGAGATTGCCGAAGTCTGGCTCGCGTGGACCGAAGACCCGGACAACAACCTCGCCAAGAAGCTGCGGGGCGACCGCAGCCAGCGTTTGAATGCCCTCACCGCCGGCCTCAAGGCCCTGACCGACAGCGCCAGCCTTCGCCTGGACGGCCCACGCCGTGATCGGATCGATGGCCTCTTGGGTTTCTTTGGGGTAGGTCTCGCCGCGGCGGCCGAAGATGGGGGCGGCACAAAGGGGGCGCTGGATTACATCGTTGGTCGCGCGAAGAAGCCCGTCTATCACGAGCCGGGATCGTCGTTTCTCCTCTCGAACCCGACGGGCGTGCGCATCTACGTACTGGGTCCTCCGGAAGACGAGAAGAAGATCAAGCAGAGCGATCCAAGCAGCGCCAACCCAGAGGTCTACGTTGATCCGGCCCATGCTTTCGCATTCTCCGGGTCTGGCGAAGAAGAGGATGGCGGCGACATCGACCGCCCGTTTGCCGGGGACATCGGGACCACGGCGGCGGATCGCGCCGCCTATGATCGGCTCCTGAAAGAGTACTTTCCCGCGCTGGTCCAAGAGGGACGGGATCCGGACTGGCGGCGAATCAGCTGTGACGATCTCGGCGCGCTCGAGCGCCTAGCCCTCGCTCTCGACGGGGACACCAACAACACCAGCCTCGCGCTCGCTATCGAGCTACCGGACCGACGCGTGCTGCTCTTCCCAGCCGACGCGCAAGTAGGCAATTGGTTATCGTGGCAAGACTACACTTGGAAGGTCGGCGCCAAATCTATCCACGCAAACGATCTGCTCGCCCGAACGGTCCTGTATAAGGTCGGGCACCATGGCAGTCACAATGCGACGCTGAAGGAATACGGCTTGGAAAAGATGACCCACCGCGACCTGATGGCGTTCGTGCCCGTTGAAAAGGCGATGGCGCAAAAGAAGCGCTGGAACATGCCGTTCCCACCTCTTTTTCAGCGGTTGCTGGAGAAGACACGCGGTCGCGTTGTCCTGGCCGATGCAACCGTAGCCCTGCCAGATCCGAAAAAGCTGACAGAATTAACTGCGACCGAACGCAAGCGTTTCGCCCAGACCGTCACCGCCAGCGAACTCTCCGTCGACATTAACCTCTGACCCTCACCCCCGATGAGCGACGAAACCCGACTGCGAATTGACGCACAGTCCCCCGCGACGCGGATTCCGACGGACGACCCCGCTGAGAAACCATCGGAAGGCATTGCACTGTGCCTTTCCGGCGGCGGCTACCGGGCGATGGTATTTCATCTAGGTGCTCTGATCCGGCTCAACGAACTGGGTCTGCTGCCCCGCCTGAAGCGGATATCCAGCGTCTCCGGCGGATCGATCACCTCGGCCATGCTGGGCCTCAAATGGAAGAACCTCGCCTTTGGCTCCGATGGGGTTGCGGCCGATCTGCTGGCCGAGGTCGTCACGCCGATCCGCGCCCTAGCCGCAACCACGATCGACGAGGGCTCGATTATCGGTGGCATCCTGCTGCCCGGCTCGATCAACGAGAGGGTTGCCGGCCATTACGCCAAGGCTCTTTACGGGGACGCAACTTTGCAGGATCTCCCGACCGACGGCGCCGGCCCGCGCTTTGTCATCAATGCGACGAATGTGCAGACCGGCGCCCTGTGGCGCTTCAGCAAGCCCTACATGGGCGATTGGATGGTGGGCCTGATTCCAAACCCAACGGTCCGCCTGGCTGACGCTGTGGGCGCTTCCTCGGCCTTCCCCCCATTCCTCTCGCCAGCCGTCCTGAAGGTCGATCCCGGCGCCTTCAAGAATGACCCTACATGCCCGCTCCAAGAGCAGCCTTTCACCAGCAGGGTGATTCTTTCCGACGGGGGCGTCTATGACAACCTGGGGCTCGAAACGGCGTGGAAGCGATACCGGACGGTCCTGGTCAGCGATGCCGGCGGCAAACTCGAACCGGAGCCGATGCCGAAGGAAGACTGGGCAGAGCATGCCTACCGCGTCCTCAATTTGGTCGACAATCAAGTGCGCTGCCTGCGCAAGCGCCAGATCATCGATGCCTTTCAAAGAACCGGCACCGATCACGACGGCACCTATTGGGGTATTCGCACGAATATCGCAGATTACGGCCTGTCCGACGCCCTCGTCTGCCCGCACGACCGGACCATGCAGCTGGCCGATGTCCCGACGCGGCTCAAGGCGTTGGAAGCGCCACTGCAGGAAAGGCTCATCAATTGGGGTTATGCAGTGTGCGACGCCGCGATGAGAAAACATGCGGCTGGCTATCTGCCTTCGAATCCCACAGCGCCCGTTTTCCCGTATTTCTTATCGGGCATCTAGACCCTCAAACACAGATCCGTGGCGCCATTGTTGGGCCACGACGTAACGAATATCCGACGCTCGTTGCGCGGCGCCCTGCTATCCAAGGCGCCGCCGCACCAAGAAAGCAGGCGGCCACCTCAACCTGACCCGAACAACATTGCTAAGCGTCGGTTGCGACCGTTGAACCCCTCAACCACCCACTCGCCATGTGCCAATCCCACCGCCAGCTCGAACACCACCACCGCTATAATTGGGACGGTGACAAGATCATCTATCGTCCTGTCGTCGCTCACGTCCGCGCCGTAACGCAAACGAGGAAACGGTACGACCTCGATCCGCGTGAGCTTCTGTTGAACAAACACAATTCCGTCGTCGATCGCACCTTGGCGGACGCGCGCAAAGCCCTCGGCCGGAGTCATCGCTATCGATTTGAGTCCCGCAAGCCTGGTTCCTTCGATCTGCAGATGCGCATCTTGCGTGAATACATCGAAAGGACCGTCCGATATACGCAACGCGGCTCCATTGGCCGCGACTGGATGTTCCCGGACGAAACCCTGCGTATGGGCCAGGGCGATTGCGAAGACCGGGCGATCCTGTATGCCGCCCTGGCGCTCGCCGCGGGTGTCAGCGCCTACAACATTCGAGTGGTCCTCGGCAAAATCCGGATCCCCGGCACCAACACCTGGCGCGACCACGTCTGGGTAAACTACAAGACTGAGGCGGGCCTCTGGCAACGGATGGAACTGCGGGAATACAACAGGAAAACCCCCGCGGTGGCGGCGCGGCCCGGTACCATCTCCGGTGACCTGGAATACGTGCCGATCTACGCGTTCAATCCAGATCATCTCTGGTACGTCGAGAACAAGCTGCAGGAAGACACCTTCGGCGAGTACGTCAAAAACCGGCGCTTCTGGAAGGACTACGACCCCACCTTCGGGTATAGCACGCACCAAGGGATCGTGCAGTCCGCCATCGCGGCGACTGCATTCACCCAAAAGGTGCCGCAGACTGCCCTCGACAAGTGCTTCTACTTCCGGTGGGAGGCGACCTCCGACGACTACCTGCAGGCGTTTGCCGGAATGGTCGCGGATGTCGACATCACGTTGAACTACCGCCAAGAGCTGCACTTCGATAACGGACGCATTGGCGAGGCCGCCGACCGGATGTTGCACAATTTTGGATCTGGTCGGCTCGGTGACTTCGCCACGGCCTGCCATACCCTGGCGGATTTCTACGCGCACACTTCGTTCCCCTATTTCGCCAAGCCGGTGTCGGGTTCATCCCCGGGTATTCAACTGGCGGAGTTCACGGGAAAAAAGGAGTCACCGGTCAGTGACGCCGAACTCGACCGGTCGCCGGACTATAGCGTGGGCGAATTTTGCCTGAACCGGTTTTCGACGAACACCAACGTCTTCAAGGGCAACAACCCGGCGACCGGCAATCCGCTGACCAAGGCCGACGCCATTGCCTTCTGGCAGGGCAAGGTGATCTCCGGGCGATTCGGCCAGCACGGCGACTCCAAGTCGTTTTTGGAGCGATTCCAATATGCCGATGAGAGCCTGCCCAATTACGTCATGTGCGGCGCGCTGCCGCACCACAACGAGATCGCCGTGGACGACAGAAAGAAACCCACCAACCACGTCCTGTACACGGACCCAAAGGAATTTGAGGCCGCGAATCAGACCCGGGTGAACGCAGCGATCCGGCACACGGCGCAGCTCTTCGCGCAGTGGAAACCGGTCTGAGACCCGGGGTGAAGCGAGTGGAAAAACAGAGGTAATACAAGGACTCAAATGACACCTACATCGTGAATCTGATCGCCGACAGAGCAGGAAAACCGAGCAAGGTGCTTCCCCACGGCCGACCACACCGCCGACCAGGGGAAGTGAACGACCCGATGGGTTTTGAAACCACTAGCTGCGCACCCTCACGAACATAACCTCCAGTGTCCCCGGCAACACGTAACACGAACTTACCATGAATAGCGCTCCACTAGGCAAATTGCCACGCTGCGCCAAATGGCAGGACCTGAAGCTGTGGGAGCACCAGACTGCCGCGATCAAGAATTGCGCGCGTTTTCTGGCCGAGCGAAAGCGAAAAGGCGCTGCGATGGTCCAGATGCCAACAGGCACCGGCAAGACCGCGGTAATCACCGTAATTGCGCAGATGTTTCCATCAGTGAGGTCGAGTCTGCTCGTCGTGCCGTGGGCCGACCTGGCGAAACAAGCGGCGAAAGTAATCCGGATCGAGTTCTGGTTGAAGATCGCCCACAAGGCGCCGGCTTCTGGCGTGAAACGGGTTCGCTTGGTGACCCCCACCACTTTGCGAACGCTGCTCGCCAAATCGAACAAACGTCGCGAACCGACCGTCTACGTTTGCACGTTTGCGACGATCGAACGGCTGCATGCGCAATCGAAAAGCACAAAATCAACGTATCACAAACTAGCCAAATTGCTCGACGTCGCGCTCATTGACGAGGGGCACCGGGAACCCGCCCCGAAATGGGGGCTGGCCATGCGCGAGCTGAAAGTGCCGGCCGTGCTTTTCACCGCCACCCCCTACCGCAACGATATGCGGGAGTTCACACTTGATCCGAGATATCAGTTCGTATTCGCGCTGCAGGCCGCGGTGGAAAAGCGTTTCTTACGGCACTTGGACTTTCATCTGTTTGGTGGCGGGCGCACGCCGGCGGCATTTGCCCAGGAGTTTGTGAGCTACTACTTGGGCGATTTCAAGGTGAACGCCCCATCGGCGGTGCGGGAGCACCGCGCCATTGTGCGCTGCTCAACGATGGATGAGGTGCGTGAGGTAGCCAAAGCGATCCGGGATGCACTATCGGCCCCTTTGAAGCAACAAGTCATGGCCGTACACGAGAATTTCGATGGCCGGGTGCCGGGCGAGTCACACTCCGCCGCCTGGGAGGGAATCCAACCCAAGCCACTGATTTGGGTCCATCAGTTCAAGATGATGGAGGGATTGGACGATCCCACCTTCTGCCTGTTGGCTTTTTATGCCCCCTACCAGGACGACCGTTCGGTCATTCAACAGATCGGGCGAATCCTGCGCAATCCTGACCGCTCAGCCGGCCAACACGCCTGGGTCCTGTGCCGCAGTAGCGACCGCATCAAACGGGCCTGGAACGCCTACCAGGACTATGATGTGGAACGAAGGAAAGTGATTTCGCAGCGGTCGACAATGATCCAGGGCCTGCGATATCAGGTCGAATACCTAGCAGGAAAGTACACCCAATTCCTAGAATTTGACCCGACCACGCTAAAGGCAGAAGATGTCAATTTTCCGCGCAAGACCTTCGTTTATTCCCTACCGGATTCGTTTGACTGGCCCGAATTTCAGCAGCGATTCCGCGATGAGCTCGCGAAGAGCGACAAGGCCATAATCTACGACGAGAAGCCGCGCGCCGACACCTGGCTTTGCGTCTACGCCGCTTATGCCGAGTCCGAACTGCTTCGCGGCAGCATTTTTGTCGAATCTCGTCTCGACTACGTCGTCGCCCGGCGCGTCGACAACTATCTATTCTATTACGACACGACCGTGCGTCGCCCAGGTTATCTAGCCGAGCATGGCACCCCGATCGAGCAACCGCGCTTAGAACGAATCTTTGCGAACAAGAATGCGCAGGTTAAGGGTGTTTCCTTGCTCGGCGCCGATTTTTCCATCTTCTCACCACGCCGGCGTTCTTTCTCAATGGAGTCGCTGCGAAATGCCGCTCCGGGACTGAACGACAGCTCCTTCATCGTTTCGACTGCCAACGTTTCGACCCAGATTTCGTCAGCGGCCATCGAGAGTCTGGGAAAAGAGAAAAGCGAGAAAGTCTACGAGGTAGTGAGTCAGCGGTGGTATGTGGGTTTCAGTCGCGGCTTTCTTAGCCAAACCGATCGGATAGATTTTGCATTCGAAGATTATCTGCTATGGCTCGACTACGTCCATGCCTGCATTTGCCTGACCTCCCGCCCGACCGCCGACCACTTGCAGCGATTTGCGCAATTCGTCCGGGCACCGCGCCGACCCGTCGCCCGCCACATTCTTCTTGATACAATCGAATTGGAGCCGGACTACAGATTTAACCCTGACGTTGACTCCGATGCGGTCACGAACTTGCAGGCCCTACCAGAACTCAAGATCTCAGAGCGCGCTTCGGAGGTGGACTCGGATGGGAAATTTGTCGTGACGGTAAATGATCTCCCTTTTGGAGGGCAGGTCAATTGGAGCAAAGAGCACTCGCGATTCGAAATCGAACTGGGTGGCGCCGATAGGCTCATCCGCCAAGGTCAGCACGACGAACCGGTCGCTGACTTTGTCCGATGCGTGAATAAGCACCAAGCGTTTCAAATCCTGGAGGACAGCGGACTCTTTTACAGCGCCAAAAGGTTTTTCCGCCCGCGGGTTCCGCTGTGGGGTTCTGGCGGCGAGGAACGGCTCGAACTGTCGCAGATAATTCACGGCATTGTAAAGCTGCAAGACGCGAAGAGTGAGAAAGGTTCCCGCGCCGTCGCTAACGGCACGAAATGGGAAGCAGATAGCCTTTTTGGGATGATTCAGCGCTGGACGATCTTCCCGGAAATCGACCCGCCAGACCTGCTCATTTGCGACGACTTGGGAGTGGAAAAAGCAGACTTTTTCGCCATTTGGCAGGAGCATGCGAGCAAGGTCGTCGCCATTCACGCCAAACATGAGAAGAAGGACGGAGCGTTCTCAGCATCGAGTTTCCATGCCATCTGCGCGCAAGCGACCAAGAGCCTGTGGTTCCTCTCGCCCTTTCTCGATCACGAGCCAGACGCCAAGAAATGGGATGAACCGTGGCGGGGTGACGGATTTGAGGTGAAGTCGCGGCTCTTCTGGAGCAAGGGCACCCTGCAGCAGAGCGACGGCCCGGGAGCCAGCCTGAAAATTAGGGAGCTTCTGCGCAGGCCTTCGACCGAACGCGAAGTGTGGTTGGTCGTCGGTCGCGGCCTTGCCGCGGAGCAATTTGAAGTGGAAAGAAAGAAGGGAAAGCCAACCGCAGTCGCGATGCAGATGCTTTACCAATTGCAGTCGTGTTGGAACTCCGTGGGGGCGCTAAACGCTCAGCTCCAGATATTCTGCCCGAATGTGATTTCGGAGGCACCAGCTGATCTAGGAACCTGAAATCTCCACGCGCAAAGGTCTGAGGGCCAATCCCGAAATTGATATACCGTCCGCCCTTTGCGCTCCCGCGCCAACATTTCACGGAAACAATGTCCGCCGCTGAGCGAAGCTGAGGCAGGTGGAGCAAGCCGGAGAAGGGCGATGATGGGGCTCAACCCGAAGCACTTCCTCCACGGGGTACGGCGGCAAACACGGGCCACCCCGACTTCGGAGGTCGAGGAAGTCGCCCGTGTGGCAGATGAGGTCGCACTCTGGCGCCTGGGTGGCCAGCCAGTCGAACCAGCGTTTGTTGAAGTGAAAGTCGCTGACGTGGAGGATTCGCATCGGTGTCGCGCCGGGCCGTGCGGCGTACCAACCGGCGCTCCCCGTCCAGGCCCAAGGACGCATCACAGCTTAGCGGCCACGCGGCCACTTGGCCAACGCAAAAGCGCGGAAGGCGATGCGCTTAACGGACCAAGCTTCCATGGCATTCAGACAGCTGGGTGCCTTCGCTCTCACGTATCGCCTGTGACATTAGGCTTTTTCGCTGGCTTGAAAATCAATGGAATTGTAGGCAGGATCGCTTTTGTTGGTAAGAGCCCCGCCGGTTTGGCCACGCGGCTCGTGGCCGGAAGATGTCGCCCACCGAACAACACGAATACCGCGACCGGCTCTCCCGCAGCATCGCGGGCTGGGCCGTGCATGCGCGCGGCCGCGGGGACCCGTGGTGGGACGCGGTCGAGCGCGTCCCCGACTACTTCGACGCCCTAGTCGCATTGTCGCGTCACCCGGCGCTGGCGCCCCGCCACCGGCGCGTCGTCCGGCGCACGATCAAGTACCTCATAAGCCCGCTGGATCTGCGGTCGGAGCTCATCTACGGCCCGGATGGCTTCCGCGAGGATCTCGCGCTGCTGGCCATGACCTGCGATTGGCTGGTCCGCGAGCTGGGACCCGCCGTGCTGGAGGGGACCGCCCTGGCGCCGGACGATCCCGGCCTCGCCGGCGTGCGGGAACGGATGGGGGCCGACCTCACCGAGGACGAGCGCCGACACCTCGAGCTGCTGCTGACGGCGGACGCCATCGCTGGGGACGAGGACCTAGCCCGGGAGGATCTGGCGGCCGCCGACCTTACCGCCAGCGCCGCTAGGCCCGCCCCCCCCCTCCCGCGAGCACGTGATCGTGTTCGCCGGCCCGGGCACGGGCAAGACCTACCGCATTGAGACGGAGCTGCTGCGCCTGCTGCTCGAGGAGCAGGTCCCGCCGGAGCAGATCCTGGTGACGACTTTCACCAACAAGGCGGCCGACGAGCTGCGCGTGCGCATCCGCGCGCGGCTGCAGGGGGCGGGCCGCACGGACGCCGACCAGCTGATGCAGCCCCTGCGGATCTCGACGATCCACGCGTTCTGCTACGCGCTGATCGGCGAGTTCCACCACCACATCCTCTTTCTCAAGGGCACCTTTGCCCCCATGTCCGAGGCGCAGCGCCTGCTGTTCCTGTTCCGCCACGGCCCGGGCGAGCTGCGCCTGAAGGACCTCTACCCGGAATGGAAGGAAACGCGGCGTACTGCCGGGGGCTGGTGCCCGGCCGACCTGTTTCACTTCTACGCCGACGTCGGTGCGATCTACGACTTCCTCTCCGAAGAGGTGATGAGCGGCGCGGACGAAAGGCTCCGCATTCGCTATCTTGAGATTATCCATCAGGAGGGTGTCTCCAAGGTGGAGGAGCGAATCATCGCGACCTATCCGAACTACTGGCGGCTCGTGCAGGCCGAGGGCTACCTCGACTACTCGATGGTGCTGGCCTACGCGGAGGCGCTGCTCGACGACCCGCAGGTGCGCCGGCGCGTGCAGGCGCGCTACCGCCACCTACTGGTGGACGAATATCAGGACACCAACCCGATCCAGGACCGGATCTTCCGCGCCATCGCCGGCGCGGACGGGCGGATGTTCGCCGTCGGCGACGACGACCAGTCCATCTACGCCTTCCGCGGCGCGGACGTGCGCAACGCGGTGGACTTCGTGCGGCGCTGGCCCGGCGCGCGGGTCGAATCGCTGGATGTCAATCGGCGGTCGACGCGGGCGATCGTGGAGGCGACCCAGGCGCTGATCCGCCACAACCGCACCCGCCAGCCCAAGGACCTGCGGACCGACAATCCCGTCGGCGACCCGCCCTGGTGCGTCAGCGCACCCAAGGCTGATTTGCCCCAGGTCCTCGCGGGCCTGCTCGCGCGGCTGAAGGGGCAGGGGACCATCGAGCGCTGGAGCGACGTGGGCCTGCTCTTCCGGGGCATGACGGACCGGGTGGTCGACTACCACGCGGCGCTGACTGGGGCGGGCGTCCCGGCGACGGTGGTGGGCGACCGCCATTTTCTCCGGCGGCCCGTCATCAGCGGCCTGATGGGGGTGCTGGAGATGGTCGAGGGGCCGGCCGAGCAGATCACCTCCCGGAAGCGCAAGCACCGCGATTTCTTTGGCGCGCTGGGCTGGTCCGACCGCGACCGCATGCTCGAGGCCGTGCGCGGCTGGCACAGTCGGCTGCATGGCGGGGAGTACGGGACGCTGCTAGACCTCTACTACGGTATCCTCAACGACACGCAGGCCATCCGGGTTTCTGGCATCATGCCGGACCTCGGCTGGTTCTCCTCCTTCCTCGCCGAGACCGAGCCACAGATCCGGTCGCCCGAGCTGATCAAGCGCCTTCATTGGTTCCTCCAATACGCCGGGGCGGCCGCGGACGCCCTCGACGGCCCGCCGGCCCGCCCCGAGGAGGCCGTGCAGGTCATGACCATGCACAAGTCCAAGGGGCTCGAGTTCCCCGTGGTCGTGGTCCCCGACGTGTTCGAGGAGTTCATCCCCGCCGATTTTCCCGAGGACGTGCGCACCCGCCTGCGGCGGCTGCTGGCGGGCACCGAGCCGTGGCTCGACGTTCTGGAGGAGGAGCGGCGCGTGCTCTACGTGGCCATGACGCGCGCGGAGCGCCTCGTGGTCCTGCTGACCGCGAGCGACGCGGCGCCCTCGCGCTTCCTGAAGGAGTTCTCCCCGCGTATGGTCCCGGCCGAGGCGCTCGGGGCCACCGCCGCCGCCGCGCCCTGGCGGCGCCACGCGCGCCGGGAGGAGCCGCTGCACGCCACGCACAGCCAGATCTACAACTACCAGTTCTGCCCCCTGCGCTACCTGCTCGAGAACTGCTACGGCTTCGCGGGGCAGGCGATCGCGCCCCTGCGCGCCGGCCAGAGCCTCCACCGGGCCTTGGAGATCTTCCACCGGCTGATGCGCGACGGCGCCGCGATCCCGGCGGACAGGCTGCAGGGGATATTCGACTGCGCGTGGGTCCAGCCGCGCGAGACTAGGAAGGCCGCCCAGGAGCGGGAGAAGCTCTTCGCCGTGTTTCGGACCTACGCCGACCGGCACGCCGCAGAGCGAGACACCGTTCGCGTCCTGGACGTCGAGCGCCCGTTCTTCGTCACCGAGCGGGCGGGGATTCTCACCGGTAAGATGGACCTCCTGCGCGAGCGCTCCGGGGCGCTGGAGATCGTCGAGTTCAAGTTTCATCGCAACCCGATGCTCCCCGACTACCCGCGCCGCCAGCTCGACCACTACTCCTTGGCCTGCGCCGCCGACCTCCCGACGCTGGTGGTGCACTACCTCGAGGAGGACCGGCAGGAGATATTCCCGCGCCGCCCGCCCGAGGCGGTCCGGTCGGAGCTCGCGGAGACATTTTGCCAAATGCGCGACGGCCGGTTTGCGGCACGGCCGCACCCGCGGCAGTGCCGCCTTTGCCCGGTGCGCTTCGCGTGCGCGGAGCGCGCAGCAGCTGTTGGCGTCAGCCCGGACTCGTCTGCCGGCTGCTGATCGATCAGCGTGGCAAGGATGGCAATCTGCCAACTCCAACTGCTGGGCCGCGAGGTCAAACAGCTCGGCTTGAGGGCGAAAATGCTGTTTTCCTCCGCAGTTCTCTAGTCTCGCGGAGTTCGTGGACGAACGCTACCCTCCCACTACGCGGCAGATGATCACCAAGATGCGGCAATCGACAGGGGGTAAGGCTGTCGTCTCGTCTTGTACTTCCGCGGGATCGAGGCTAAGAGCTGTTCTATGAGCCAACGCGCGCCAGCCATCGCGGCGTGGTCCCTTGCGTGCGCTACGGCGTGTCTCGCTGCCGCAGAGAGTGCACCCCCGCCAACGAGAGTCGAGTGGCTGTGTTCACGGTCGGGCGGAATCCAGCCGCGCTGACGTGCTGACAACAAGAAAGGACCATCGATGAAACCCATTCCTCTCCTAGCAGCGGCCTTCCTCCTCGTGGTTGCCGCTCCAGTCGCCCTTGCGGGTGACATCACGGCAGCGCAGGCCGCCCAGCACATGGGCGAAGTCCAGACCGTGCGCGGCGTGGTCGCCAGCGTGACCTACGCGGCCCGGGCCAAGGGGCAGCCCACCTTCCTCAACCTCGACCAGCCGTACCCAAACGCGATCTTCACGGTCGTGATCTGGGGCTCCGACCGTGGCAAGTTCGCCGTTGCGCCCGAGAAGGCCTTCAAGGGGAAGGCCGTCCGCGTCACCGGCAAGATCACGGAGTACCGGGGCACCCCCGAGATCGTCGTCCACGACCCGACGCAGATCGTTGTTGAGGAGAGCGGCCCAGGTTCATAGCAGTCCGTGATGAGTCAAACCGCCGGCCGAGAGTGAGTTCGGGTTGTCGAATATCCGTGGCAACGGCTTATGTCCTATGGATGCAATTCACGGTGAGAGAGGAGGCAGCGGCCTACCTGCCATGAGTCTTGTGCTCGGCGTGCTCGCCTTGATCGCCGCGATCGTTGCCTTCATCAAAGCTGACTCTCTTAACAAGAGAGTTCCGGCGAATCTGCCGAACCAACTGGCCAGCCTTGCAAGCAGGGCCGATAGCACGGCGTCGGCAACCGGCAAGACGAACGAGGACATCGTCGCCTTAACGCGCTCCACGCAGGCGGCTTTTGATTCCATCGGACCCGAGATCGGCAATATCAAAGCGTCCGTGGCGAGACTTGAGGAGGCCCAACAACGGGCAGAAGCATTTGCCGCACTCGTGCGGCAGAGAGTGAACGCTTTGACACTCCCGCTTCGCCCACCTGCGGGATTCGCTGTGAGTTTGGGAAGTGGCCACTGGATTGAGACAAATGCGGACGGCGAAGTGATTACACTCGAAGATGGCTCAATCTGGAAGATTGACCCGCTTGACCAAGTGGACGCGCAGCTCTGGCTAGAGACGTCGGAGATCACTGTGATCGAATCCGCTGACGGATCGCCGGGCTACGACTATCTGTTGATAAACACGGACGACAGTGAAAAGGCGCACGCGAGATATATTGGACAGAAATAGTGCCTGCGTTGCGTTCAACTAAGCACCCGTTGACATTGTCGCTGTCCTCGGGACGGGGGAAAGGGCATGGGAGCCGCAGATGGCGGGCCGCGTCCCCGCGTCGCTCGCGAGGAACAAGATGGCTAGCCCCCGGGGGCCACCGGTCCTTCCCCAGGGCCTTCTAGCCGTCCGCCCTAACCCAAGGCAGGGGCATCTTGGAGGGAATTGAACCGCTCGACAGCCTGCTCCAGCGCTTTCGGGCCGCTGAAGGTCCATCCGTAGGTGCCCCAGTCCTCGTTTTGCGGCAGACGCTCGTAATCGCCAAAGGTGCGACCCCCAATGGTGCGGCCCCTTCCCAACCGGATGACCATGACCTCGTAGGCCGCCAGCTTGCCGGTGCGATGGATCTGCCGATAGATGCAGACGCGGGCCGACCGGCGCTCCAGTTCGTAGTGGTAACCGTTTTTGTTGAAGGCCTGAGGAATGGTCTTCCTGGGGGTGGCCTTCTCAGGCTCATCGCGCCTGATCCGCTTGGACGGGAGTGGCAGCGCCCCGTCCGGCGTGCGCGATGCTTTCGCACCCTTCCCCTTCCCTGGGAGGCTTCCTATCCCAGCCGCGGCTTGCTCAGCCGGTTCTGGCTTTCTCTGCGAGGCCGCAGGCGGTAGCGGGGCGGATTCAAGCGTGGGGTGAACCGACGCGGTGGTCGGCTGGGATGATGCTGCGATTGGTATTTGCACAGCACCTAAGAACAAATACGCCGCGCTAGTTTGTTCTTTTCCCCACCAAGAAAGCGTCTGCGCCCCCCAGACGGCGGCCATATCAGCTCCGTATGGTTTGCCAAAACAGCCTATGTTAATGGCTGATAGCTACCTTAGTAACTGCTCATGCCATTAAAAGAATTTGCGCATCGCGGCTTTGGGCACGGAGGCTGGTCGCCGAGACCCGGGAGAGCTGGGCCGAGGACGACTTCCTAAGCCGGGTCGGGCGGTGCGCGCACCCTGTGCTGGACGCCTACAAGGACATGCTGGCGAAGAAGCTGAAACTCGACCGCCAGCAGGTGGGGCGCCTGGTGGGCTCCAAGTGGACGCGCTGGTTCCTCGACACCTTTCACGACCAGCTGGAGGGCGTCCTCAGTGTGGAGGTGTACCAGGAGGACCGGGGCAGGATGGTGGACGAGTTCATCGCCGAGAACGGCGCGGGTATGGGGGCGACGGCCACGGAGGCGCCGGAGGTCGGCGGGGAGGTCTAATTGTCGCTGGGGGCGGAGGGCTGGTTCTACCTGCTGCAGGCCTAGCGGGGCACGCCTTGACCCTCGGCCTCCGGTGGCTCGTCCTGTGCGCCGCTGGCAAGGAACCCTTCGAGCCCTGACGCCTGCGGAGCCGACCGTCATCACCACCCCCGCAGGGCATCGCGCGCGAATCGCCGGAGGCCCGTAGAAGGTCAGGGGGTAGGGGGGGCCGGGCATGGCTTCGGGGGAGATCGGGCCGGGAAGCTCGACCCCCGCTACAACGGCGGGGGCATCCTGCAGCGCGTTGAATCGCCTAACCGCCAGCTTCAAGGCGCCCGCTCGACCTCTGCCGGCCATTCCGTTCGGCGGGGACGGGGCCGGGGAGGACGTCGTGCGCGGGTACGTCGTGCGCGGGGGCGTCGGGGCGGTCCGCGCCTACCGGGGCCTCCCCTTCGCCCCCGGCCCCGCGCCCGGGGTGCAGGCGGGCCGCCGCCAGCTCCTCCTGGCGTACAATGGGCTCGACAGCGCCGCCATGGTCATGGTCTGGCGGCACTGGCTGGGCCGGGCCGCTCCGCCGTCGTAGGCACCGCCCCTGCGATCCATGGCGCGAGATCTCGCTCACCGTCCGGCGCCGGTACCGGCCTTTGCCGGTCTCCCGTCCGCCGCGCAGGCGGTCCTACTCTATTTGAGCTAGAAACCGGCGTTGCGCAGGAAGATTCGCGGAACTACAACTAGAGTACCTTCTGAACAACTCAACGATGCGATTGCGGTAAAGCCAAAGACAGGCTAAACGCAGATCCATGAATAAGAGGGATACCGCCGACTTCTTCGCCCTGCGGCAATTCGTGGACGAGCTATGCCACTGCGGATCGCGTGAAGAAATGTTTGCGATGGTTCAGAACCGATCTTTGGCGGTGAAGGCAAACCCCCGAGGTGAGGGTAAAGCCGTCATCCAGATGTTTTGCTATCCCCTTTTGGCGTACCTTTCGTCCCCAACTAGCGCCCCAGAATTGCAGCCAGTGCATGCGAGATTTAAGCCGGAGATTTCAAGGGTACGAGATCGCCTTAGAGAGCTTGGGGCCATTCCGCAGTAGCACTGGTAAGCTCGGACTAATACTATTGGCCGGTGAAGACGCCACCTGCACATTCGTCGGACTACAATACTATCGCGCTGTCGTTCCGTCTGGCGTTGGTCGATTACTTCGAGCGGTACACGTCTATGAGCGCCGCCGAGAAATCGGATATAGGGGGCGTTATCGAGCTTCATGCTAGACGCCTTACGGTTGCCGTATTGAGCGCTGCACTTTGCGAGGCGTGCATTAATGCATTCTTGGTGCTGATGCTGGGCGAAGAGTCGTTTTCGCTCTTGGATAAGGCATCGACGCCCGACAAGTGGATTTCGGCACCTAAGCTCATTTTCCCATCCTACGCCTTCCCGATAGGCAGCACCGTGCATGAGGATCTAGTCTTCGTCTTCAAATGGCGCAATTGGATCATGCATCACAAAACCGATGTTTTGCTGCCCGGGGACAAAATGTGGAAGGCCACTTCTGTGCCTCGCCTAGATCATTCGAGCATCAAAAAAATCGCATCATTGCCAGTGCGTCTACTCGAACTCCTTCGGCCATTTGGAGGTATTGCCGCTGCATCAATTTATTCGTCCGTAAGCGACGAAATCGACGCAAGTATTTTTGACAAATTCGCCTAACCGCAAAGGCGGAACGCGCCGTCATTTGGGCTTGGCAAGGGCACTTTCGGTGCGGCGCGGTATACCGGGACGGCCGGTTTCAGCCTTGGCGAAACGCGGGGCGGTGCCCGACTGTGTGCGCCCTGTATGCGGTTCTAAGCTCTACCTATGAAAGGTGGCTCCCGTCAGCCGTTCGGCGAGGTCGGCGGGTCTTAACGGAGCTTGCAGGCGCTGACGCTGTCGAACAATTTAGACATCAGCCCAGCCCATGAGCCAGCAGCAATCAATCGAGTTTGTTCTTAGTGGCACTGTTGCCGGGAAAATCATTTCGGCGAGACAAGGCGTCCCGTTTTCCCGCTTTGTCGATTTCAATGAAGACGTGCAAAAATACGTGCAGGGGAGTGACGCAAAAACCGTGCTCAGTGATCTTCAGGTCCAAATCGATGAAAGTTCATACCTGCTCCGCTTGCTCATCTCCGCGGGCGTGCTCACGTCCCTAATAAGCGACACCGCTAAGGTTGCGCAGTCAGGCTCGCTTGCCGACATTGACCGCAAGCGGGCAGAGGTCATGCTCCGCTGGCAGGAGCGTGCCAAGACGGAGCCGACGCTTATTTACGAGGTGCGGAGTCCTAGCGGTACGTTCGCGCCGGTGAAGATTACGCAAACCAGCGACTATCGCCGAGAGGAGAAGGAGCAGTGGGTCGATGTCGAGCGCTATTTGATGGGACAAATTCTCGACTGGGGGGGGGCCCAAAATGTCAACATTCACCTCCGTCTTCGTAACTCAAAGGAAAGCGCGATCATAGACGCAAAAGAGAGCCAGATTCGAGAGCAGCGCGAGAACTTGGTTTTTCACCGCGCGATAGTTCGGGTGAGAGCCAAAGAGAACCTAAGGACCGGGGAGCTGAAGGACTATAAGCTGATCGAACTGCGCGCCTATGGAGAACAAGTCGAGGAATCGAAGCTCCAGAGTTTGTTTGAACGCGGGGCGAAAGCATGGGCCGACATTCCAGACGCGGGAAAATGGGTTGAAGGTCTGAGGGGAGGGGCCGATGCCTGACGGCATACTTCTTGATACGAGCTTTCTGATCTCGTTTGCTGACCGTACCCGCAAGAATCACGGGGCCGCGCTCCAATTCTTTCAGTATTTCTTGGAAGACGGCATTCTGATGTTCCTTTCTACGATTGCGGCATCCGAGTTTCAACTCCGTCAGCCCGTTACGGACTTGCCGCTCGATAAGATCGTCGTGCTGCCTTTCAACCTTGATGACGCGATTAAGGCTGCCGAACTTGATTTCACGCGCCACAAGGCCGCGCCAGGCATATCGCGTAATGCGCTGAAGGACGACTTTAAGCTGCTCGGGCAGGCCAAGGCGAATGGCATCGCGTATCTTATTACCGAGGATGGCCGGAGCCTCTACAAGTATTGCGAAGAGCTTCGCGCCAAACACGCCTTAACAACGCGCGCGATTAAGCTGGAGGATGGTTTCGACAAGTCGCACTTCAATCCCGCGGGGCAGCATGATTTTGACGCGACATTGCAGCCTCCATCACCAGTCGCGTCCTAGGTTTTGCCCTGACCCTGCCGAATAGGGCGCCTTGTTCGCTCCATTCGCCCAGGCGGGGCGAACTCCGGCCGGGCTGATGCTGGCATAGCTAAGCCTCCACGTTTACGCGGGAAGTTCGATGATCCAGACCGCTTGCCACTCGACTTCATGGCGCCAAACGCGCGGCCGGGGGTAAGCGCGGCCGGTCTCGGGATCACACTCCTCCGGCATCTCGCCGTTATGGATCGCCCGCAGTTGTTCGATCATCGCGTCGTCGTCGGGGTGCGCCAAGCGGAGTCTGGCACTCGCGGGTGGCCGCTGGCCAGCTATGCGCAGCGGGCGCTTGAGAAGTTCGACGCCCTGCAGCAGAGGGTCGCCGCCGGCGTTCCTGCTGTGCGTGTCAACGCTGAGTCCCCCTCCCCTATACTCGGGGACTATCCAGTGAAAACAGCGCTCACCGGGACGACAGGAAGCCCGCCGCGCGGCCCACACGGAGCTGCCCCAAAGGTGGCGGAGGCACCATCGGCATGCTGGCGATCTGGCGGCACTGGCTGGGGCGGCCGCTCCGCCATCGTAGATACAGAACCAGTCGGAAACGCCGGCCAGCGTCACGTCCGCTGCTGGCGCACGCGGCGCGCCGGACATCCCACCGCTGCGTTAACGTCTCGCGAAATAAACGGCCGATTCACGGCTTCTTGCCATCAAAAGTGGGACGGCTTCAAATGAGCGGCATGGAAGAAGGCACCGGCTTCACCGCGCAGCACATAATGCTTGCGATCGCGTTGGCCGCAGCTGGGGAGGACTACGGCCGGGCTAAACAGGAAGCGGAGGAGGTGATCGCCTTTGAGTCATCCGCGACGGCACACCCCCGCCGTCTTACAATGATGATCCTCTCCGCCGCGCTTTGCGAGTCGACGATCAATACCTATTTAGCATTAAGATGCGACCCCGCGTGTTGGGCATCGTTGGAGAGAGCGAATCCGGTGGAAAAATGGTCTAAAGCCCCGAAGGAGTTTATCCCGCAGTACACGTTTCCTTTCGGGTCCGATTTGGACAAGGACCTCCGTTTCCTCTTTGAGTGTCGCAATTCGATCATGCACGCTCGGCCCCGCGTCACTATTGGAGAGAGTGTCCGGCATGAGGGTACGGCGGAAGCTTGGGAAAAGATTGACGAAGCGGCGCTTCGCCGCGTTTGGGATCTGCCGCTCCGGCTTCTTCAGCACCTCGAGCAATTCGACCATTGGGGCGCGGTCGTCCATTTTTCAAGCCTGAGCCCTTATCTGACACCTCAGCGCTTTTTCCGCAGCATCCAATCTCACCAGTAAGACCCAAAACGCTCCAGGAACCGCCAACTCCCCAGTCACTGCGTTGGAGATGGTCGAACTGCCGTCCCGGGGGTACGTGGACAGCGTCGCCGCGATGGTGCAGCCCGTGCCGACCGTGACGTTGATGCAGGTCGCCGTCCAGTCCACCGTCTCGCCCCCGCCCCCGCGCCCGGGGAGCAGGCGGGCCGCCGCCGGCTCCTCCTGCAGTGCTGCCGCCTCGACACCGCCGCCATGGTCATGGTCTGGACGCACTGGCTGAGGCGGGTCGCTCCGCCGTCGTAGAGAAGCCTTCTAATGCTCGGTCTGATTACGACGGCTCACCAAAGCTCGCGCTCGGGTATGAGATGCCGAGGGCTCAATCCGCCGCGTTGTTCACTTGTTAACGAAGATCGCCCGACCAGACAACTCGGGCATAGAGACCGAACCAGCGGCCAGGAAACCGCGGCCGTATGCTCCAACCATTGCATCATTGCTGCCGACTGCAGTCAGCAATATCCCATTCGCGCCCAAAGCAGCCGCTTGCTTCTTCAGCTCTTTCATCGCGATTTCCTGCATAGCAGCTTCCCTCATCGCTCCGGTTTGAAATTGGGCATGCACGAGTCCAATGGTTTCGTATTCGGCTGGTGCATCGATATAGATTTTTACGGCGTCTGGAGAAATGGGAGGCCGCCTTGTGCCAGTGACAATCGCAGAGCCAGATGCATGTTCACAGCCGGCGACAAGCATCGCTGACAAGCAAACAAAGACGGTTAGGAAGCGGCGGGCAATGCGACGGCGTGCCTCAATTGATCTTTCGTGTGGGGACAGAACACCCAAGGGAATAGGCTTCATGAAGAAAAGGAGCCGATCCGTGTTTAGCTCCGAAGGCCCTTCGGCGCAACGTTGGTTTCTAGCCGAAAAAGAGTAGGCCGAAAGCTAGGAGTCAGAGGACAGAGGCCAGAATACGGAGGACAGTTGGAACCACCTGCTGCGTGGCGGGCCGCCGCCGGCTCCTGCTGCAGTACTGCCGCCTCGACACCGCCGCCATGGTCATGGTCTGGCGGCACTGGCTGGGGCGGGCCACACCGGACTGACAAGGGGTGGCTAGAATCTGTAGCAGAAAACCGATCGCCACTGAAGCCGGTATCGGTCACCTTGTAACGTATGCCAATCGAGGGTATCCCAGCAGAATCGGCGGTTGCCGCGTATCTCGCGCAGCACGGCTGGCACATCTACTACCCGCGGCGTGATGTCGGTTTTGATTTCATCATCAGTAAGCCGGTAGACAAACGTTTGGTGTTGCGCCCAGTTCAGGTTCGGAGTCGCTACCCCCGCCGCCAAAGCGACAAGAGGTATTTCGGCCACCAGAGGACGAAGCTGTCGCAGACACATCCAGACATGGTGTTGGCCATACCGTTCTACGATGGCGGGGAAGTGTTGCGCCCGCTTTTCATCGGATTCTTCCCGTGGAGTCAGATACGCCCCAATCGAGACGGGGAGACGTATCGTTGCCTCCCCGCGAAGATCAGCGGAGGCAGGATTGGTATCCGCCGTGATTTCCGCAAGTTCTTCGATGATGCGGGCTGCGCGCTGATGGAGAGAGAGGATTTCCGGGACCAGCAGATTGACAACTACAGGGCATGACAAGCCGATGGTCCAGACGGACCGGCTAGGGTGCCGCTAAAATGGCACGTCGTCGTCCTCGACCTTCGGTTTGGGTTTCTTCGGTGTACCCTCTTTCTCGATGCTCTTCTTTCCTTCGGAATACTGAAATCGACGAGAGCTTAGCCGGTGAAGGTGGCTCACCAGCCCATTTCCGTACTTCCTCGTATACTCCCCGTTAAATCCGAAAGCCCCCTGGAGTTCGGGGTTGGCATTGTAGGCGGCGATCAGGTCATCGACCTGATTTTCGCTAAGCCGTTCAATCCAAGGAAGAGCGATTGCCATCTTGTTCCCTTCCTCAAATTGGGTGCATTTCCTCAACGCATCGATGTAGCCGCTGACCCACTTATCCTGTCGGACGAGGATCTTCACGATCTCGATGTGGACGGTGTCCCATTCGCAGGTGAGCGCCTGAAACTTTGCGAGGAAGCCGTAAGGTGTCATCCCGAGATTCACAGCAATCGTCGGTACGCCCCGGCAAACTGCATGACCCACCTCTTGGTCAGTCCACTCACTCAGGTGAAAGTCCGGCGTCATCAATGCTACGAAGCCATCCATGGTGGCCAAAGCGTTCTCGATCTCGTCCTGCCATGTTTTGGTGGGGTGGATGTCCACATGGGCAACGAATGACGAGATGCCGAACAACTTGAGCTTTTCCTTTAATGCCGCCGTCTCAGCCTGCACCTCGGCTCGGTGGCTCATGAAGAGCCGAAAGCCGCTATCGCCCCAAATGCGTTTGGTTGTGTCTGGCGGAACCGACCTCTTCACCTTCTCAAGCAGTCCTGAACGCTCTCTCCACTCGTCAGTCTCAGGCTCCAACTCAAGAAACACATCCTTGACAAGCTCATTATGAACGTGGTGAAGAGCGTTTAAATCCTTTTTGATTTCGTTCTGAATTGCCACCTTCTTTGAAACCGCCCCGAGGAAGATGTTCTCAGGCAAAGTCAGTCGTACTCCGTGGCCGTACGTTCCACCGACCCAGCTGGGGACGCTGATCCGTTCGTCCACATGAACCTGCGCGTTTACAAGTATCTCCTGCAACTGCTTCTTCCCATCGTGGCCATAGACCTTCGCAAGCGTCGCAATGCAGTGCTCCATCTTCCCTGGGAGAAGGTCGGCCATAAAGCTAGGTCTTGCGGAGCAAGTAGACTGTCAAGGATGCGGACACCCCCACCACCAGCTCGGCTTCCTCGAAGCTAACCGTCCTTCCCTCGCGGACGTGCCGCCCGTATTCCGACGCGTAAGCCCAGAGCTTATCCACCGCCAAGTTCAATGGAGCCGGGAAGGCGTCCTGATTCCGCTTGAGCCAATTACCGAGGGTCAGAGACGGCTCGGACGTGATGTCCCGGCCGACACACTCAAGCGCGGCCATCGCATGCCTTATTGCCCCGGTCACGTCGGGATCAGGCAAACGAGAAAGGTCTCGGAGCGCCTCGTGCAACTCAGCCCGGGCGACCTCCCGCCCGCTCTTTGCCGCGAGGTCCGCCGCCGTGCTGAGCGCGTGCTCGAAGACCTCCGGTCCCCGGACCTGAATCTGGCCGTCCATAAGCTGCCAGCCGACTCCCTTCTTCCTGAAGGCGCGATTCACCTTGTCAGGAAACTCGTAAGGACCCTGCGGCGACGGATTCCAGCCTCGAAACTCGGGGTCGGGCCGTTTGCACAACCTCTCGATGAGGTCATAGACGAAGAACCACGGAGCTTTCTGCAGGAGCTCTCGCACCTCGAAATCGATGTTCGGAAAGTCGGACCAATTGCCCGGATTCGGGGTTTCCATCAGCTCTCGGCAGAGGATGGTTCGGAGGGAGCCGGGCTTCCACCCGCTTTCGTAGGCATAGTCCACAACGAGGTCGCGAAGCCACGGAGGCGCGTCATGCCGGACGGTGATCTCGGCATCGGGAAGGTCCAGCCCCTGGCGCTGGGAAAACGTCTTCATGCGAACCCCAAGGCTAATCACTGGACGAGGGAATTTCCAAGGGTGCAATTATATCTCGTGGCACAATGCACCGGATCGCGAGGCCTTCGTGACCAGCGACCAGCTCTGGGTTGGAGGCCGACAAGAGATGGCACAATGCGGAGCCGATCTCCTATGGGGGTGCTGGGGGATAGGAAAACAGTGACGAAATGGCGGCGCCGTCGTCCGGGTACGCCTCCAGCTCGAGCCTGTCGGCCTTGCGCCCGGTGAGCGGGTTGACGCCCTGGATGGACACGACGACGGCGACGTGGTGCGGGTGGCCCCAGCACCGGTTGAAGTCGAGCCACATGCCACGCCCCTCCACGATGGGCACGAACCAGCTGGAAGTGGAGCCCCTCGAGCGCGGCCAGTCGGCGGGGCATGCCGGGTGGCGGTCGACCCGGCTGGCCCTCAGGGGCGCATAAGGCGGCACCGCGTGGACCCCGCCGCCCCTGAGGGCGGCGGGGCAGTTCACGATCAGGCCCAGACGCGGGTCGCCGGGCACGCTGACGAAGTAGTCGTTCTTCCTCATGGCTCAGCCCGCCGCCAGCTCCTCCTGGCGTACAATGGGCTCGACAGCGCCGCCATGGTGGCGATCTGGCGGCACTGGCTGGGCGGGCCGCTTCTGCATCGTAGATCTCGCCCTATGCGCGCTCAGTACGAAGCGAAGAGTGCCGCGCGCACAAGCATCTCATCGTGTCGACGTAACGGGAGCTTTACTCCTCGCACAACGAAGTTAGCCTGAGTGCGACCCGCCAACCCCATGCGGAACATCTTCATGCTTTATATGCCTCCGCTTAACCCGGAGGCGATGGTTCATTACAGGGAAACGATCCGCCAGAAAGTGGCTTTTGGGCGGATTGTTCCGTTCATCGATAGCTCGCTCAATCGCCATCTGCGCGAGGTTTTCGGAGAGCGGCACATCGCGGTCTGGGGTTCCCGAAACACTCCGATGAACCGGGGAAGGTTTGATCGGATGGAAGAGGGAGACGAGATTCTGATTGTCGAAGGCGACATCATCAGACTCCTGGGCAAGATCGCCGGGAAGACTGTCAGCAGGGAACTTTCACAGGAACTCTGGCACAACCTCCGTCCCGGCCATCACGACACTTGGGAACTCATCTACTTCATCGCCAATCCACGAGAGATCAACCTGCCGTTCCGCTCCTTCAACGAATTACTTGGCTACGAGCCCGAATTTCGATTGCACGGGTTCTCCTCGGTCGCTGAGGACAAACTGAAGCACTTCTACTCGCGCTACGACGACCTCTACGAGATCCTGATGGGCCTCACCCAAGGCCGGACGATTGAGAGGGTACGCGAACCCTTACCGCCCTCCGAGATTGAGCAGCCAACCGAAGCCGCTGACGTGGAGGCCGAGTCGCTTCCAGCGCCCGACCCGGGTTGTGTTTCGGACCACCTTCAAATGCAATGGACGCTTCTCAAACTCGGCAAGCAGGGCGGGGAGCGGGTTTGGGCACCACGCAGCGACCAGACGAGAATTACCTCGGCCTTCCAGTTCTCGGACTTCGAGCCGACCTTGGCCGCTGGCTTGGACACTCAGGTCAGGTATGTCGAGAATATCGATGTGGTCTGGAAGGAGGAGTTCCGCATCGACGCCGCCTTCGAGATAGAGAACAGCACGGCGATCTATTCGGGCCTGCTGAGATTATCCGATCTCACGATGGTGGCCCCCAATTCGCTCTATCCCTTGTTCATTGTGGCACCGGGGGAACGCAAAAACCGCGTTCGAGAACAACTGATTCGACCGACCTTTCGCAACCTGCATATCGCTGAAAAAGTGCTCTTTTTATCCTACGAGAAAGTACGAGAAATCGATGACTTCTTCGGCGAAGGTCCAGCGGGGCCTACTCCGGATATACTGTCGGCGAAGGCGGAGAAGCTGTCCGCCTGATCAGGTGATGGTCGCCTCTGTACAACAGTTCTGCGCAGCGGATGGTTTCGTGACAGCGAGTGGTTCTTGCCTGGCACGGTGCCGTCCGTAGCGTGGCAGTTCGCATCATGAGGCCTGTCGTCGAAAAGATTCTTGCCGAGGTAGAGCAGCGGTCGGGGCTGCCGGTGCTGGTGTACGAAGACCCCAGCCTGACGACAATCGCGACCATTGTCTACGCACGTGGGGGAGCGCCTGCGCATCTGCTGAGTTACAGGCCTCAAGGGGGCGATCCCTCCTACCAGATTGCTTTTCAAGCCGGGCACGCGCTGCGGTTTTTCTCCCTGCCCGCCGAGAAGCGGATGAATTTCGGCCTGCCAAATTCTCGCCGGGACGAAGCCATCCGTCGGCTCCAGATTCCGGGGACTCTTCCATCCAAGGTTCAGGACATGCTGCTCGACGGACTCCTGCTCCAGCTGCGCAGCATGTCGGTCGGCTTCCGGGTGGATGAGTGGCTCCGCCAGTCCCACCCCGAGTTGCGCCAGCTTCAGGCGGAAAGCGTGCGGCAGCAATTGCAGGAGAATGCCAAGGCGCTGTCGCCTCAGATCCGACAATCGATGCCCAAGCAGGTGGTGAACGGCAACACGGCCATGAACGGGGCCTACGCTCTGTTCTGGTCGCGGGTGCTTGGTGAAGCGCAGCAGTGGCTTCCCTACAAGGCACTGGGCTACGAGAACCAGGCCGGGGCGCTGCTCAAGGCGCTCGACATGGTGCCGGACGAACCCGGGCAGGATTGTGCCTTGGTGGACCAGTGGGCGCTCACCCTAGGGCTGGCTGGAACCTACGAATGGAGTCCCTACCATGCCTGAGCCGCTGAACCGAGTGGAGTTTCCCCTCTCCGATTTCGACCGGAGTCAATTGCCTGCGGAGAAACGCGGCTTGCAGGGGGAAGCCTTCCGCAAGGCGGTGCAGGAGCACTTTGAGGCGGAGTATGCCCCCCTGGGCGGTTTCGTCGAAATCGTGATCTCGGAGAGCCTGGTCTCGATTCGCTGGAAGAGGGAAGGCACCCCAGCGGACATGGTGGAGGAGGCGGTAGCGTGCCTTTCGAAGGGCGACTACAATCGCGGGGTCGCGATGCTGCGCTTTGCCCGAAAAACCCGCGGCGACAATCTGGTCATCCTTCTCAACTTGGGCATGGCGTTGTCCGACATGGGCGAACTGGATGAGGCGATCGCCTGCTTGGAAGCCGCCACCCGGATTTCGCCCAGTCAAGCGCGGGTCTACACGGCATTGGGCGTGGCATACGCGCGGCACAAAAAACCGACCGAGGCGCGCCGGGCCTTGGAGGAAGCAGTGCGTCTCGACCCTGAGGATTCATACGCCTTGCACAACTTGGGCGGTCTGCTTCTCGGCCTTCGGGGCGAGGAAGCCCGGGCACGTGGTCTGCTCAAGAAAGCGACCGAACTTGCGCCGAAGGACCAGCAGGCGTGGCTTGGATTGGGCAACGCCGAGGAGGCACTCGGGCATATGGCGGACGCCGACGAGGCCTACCTCAAGGCTTTGGAGATCAATCCCCATGGCCCGGTGGCGGAGAAGGTGCAAGAGAGCCGGGGTCGGATCGCCGAAACGACCTTCCGGGCGAAGGCGGGGAAAGGGGTCAGGATGGACGCGGTCATGTATTGCGCCGGGGCGCTCAAGACCTTTGCGGCGATGAAATCGAAGGAGATCGAAAAAGTGGCGATGGAAATCGCCATTCTCGGCACGCGGGGCCTCGATGTGAACGACTCGGCCCAGAAATATCAGCTTCGATCTCTTCCGGGAGAATACTCCGGGCTGCACCTTCTCTGCATCGAATACGTCGGTTTCAAGCTAACCAAACCCGAACTCGACATCGGCTTCGATTTCTCGACGGAATACGCGATGGCGAAGGACTTGTTCCCGCCGGGCAGTTCGAAAGGTTGAGAGGGCACGATACCACAACCAACCTCACTCAACCCCTGACTGCGCCCAACCCCCGAGACCGCCATGCCAAAATCAAGCACCAAGCCTCACCGCACCCAGTTCTTCTCGACCGCGCTTCAGGTCCTGATGGAGCGCAACGGGATCAATCAGGTCGAATTAAGCGCAGCGACGGGCATCGCCGTCAGCCGCGTCAACAACTACCTCCACGGGAAATATAGGACCATCCGGCCGGACCACTTGGGGCTGCTGGCCGGGGCCGCCGCGCGCACGCCGGCGGAGCGGCTGGAGCTGGTGCGCGCGTACCTCCTCGACCTCCTGCCGGCGGACCTGCAGGCGGAGGTGGCGATCGGGGCGGCCGGCGGGGCTGGGCGGGCCTCCGGAAAGGCGCGGTCCGAAAAGGGCCTCCTTCCGGGAAGCACAAGCGCGGCGCTGGCGCGGCTGGAGGCCTTGGGCGCACGCAGCGCCAAAGCCCGGGCGCGCATCCATTGGTTCGCGGAGATCCTCCAGGAGGCCCATCCTTAGGACGCCTGCCAGTCCCGCGAGCTGGCGGAAACGCAAGACCCTCTTCACCTTCCGGGCGAACTTCCTCCGGCATCGTGATCACATCCATTTAACTGTTCTCCAGTGTGTTGGCCCGCCAAAGCAAATCTCAACCACGCACGACAGGATGTTGACTGTTACAGATGGTGGAACTTTTTCGGCTTTAGCCGGTCGCCTTTCGAAGAGTTGCACGAATTGCTCGGCCCGCTGACGGATCTTAGGCGCACAAATGGCGAAGCCGGTGATGGAATGCTTGGCCCGTCTTACCTCAATTAATTCGAACTACGCGCCGATGCCGGCACCAATAGACATAGTCATGAGCCCGAGCGTTCATATTGCGGCATGCGCTCGCCAAGAGCGCGGGAGCGCGCGGCGCTTTTGGGGGCGAAAGAGTTGGACGACGGGTTTTCTCGCAGCGGCCGTAACCCTCCTCTTCACACCGGCCCATGCTGATCCAGCGGCGGCACCGGCCAGTGATCTCTCCGCCGGGCCGACCGATTCCCGGCCCACGCACTTGTGGACCGCCGACTATGCCGATCTTCTTTGGCACGATACCGGGGCAATTCTGACCGCGCCCGCACGATGGAACGAAGACGACTGGACAACCGCGGGCCTCGCCGCGGCGGCGATCGGTGGAACAGCTGCCTTCGACAAGACGATCAAGGACCATGTCCAAGCCCACCGAACCTCCGGCGAGGACAGGTTCATGAAGCAATTTCAGAATCTTGGTTCCTCTTGGTCGTTCGGCGTCCTGGCTGGATTTGAAGTTTGGGGCGAAGTCGGAGGCGACACCACGGCAAAGGCCGTCGCCTTGGACGGCCTGACCGCGAGCATCGTCGGACCGGGCCTGATTGTTACATCAGTCAAATATGCTGTCGGGCGCGTGCGGCCGAGGTCGGCCACACGAACGTTCCAGTTTAAGGCATTCAGCGGCAACCAGTCGTTCCCGTCCGGGCAAGGCGCCCAAGCCTTCGCGGTCGCGACAACCATCGCCGAACATTACCCTGCGTGGTGGGTACAGGGCTTGTGCTACGGGTCGGCCGCCGCTGTCGGATTTGCCAGAATCGAGCAGAATGGCCATTTCGCGAGCGATGTCGTCGCCGGCAGCATTCTGGGATGGTCGGTTGCACGTGCGATCGTCCACCGCCATGACGGGCCGCCCAAGCCCAATAAGCTGACCTGGACCCCGTATGCCAACGGCGCCGGCATAGGATTGTTGTTCCATAAGTCGTTTTGAATCGCGCTTCCGGGCTGTCCGGCCTAGTTAATCACCGATCCAGCGAGGGAGTCGTTGACCGGATGAACGATCTTGTGCGCACTTGGCGGCCAGTAATAATCGCGCGGGGTCATGGTTCGACATGGCCCGTCGTGATGCAGGTTGGCGGGCCAATGCAAGAAACAGTGGCTCCTTGGCTCCCATCTCGCCACCCATGACGTCAAATCCACCCCGTGGCCCCATCGCTGCCTACCGCCGCTATTGGTTTCCCGAACTGGTGGTGCTCTTGTCGATTGCGGTTGCCGCCACCGTCCTCTTTTCGGCCACCAATCTGGATGTCGCGGCATCCCGCCGCTTCTATCGCCCCGAGTTTGCCGATCAATGGCCGGTCGCAAACCAGCCCGTGTGGCGCTTGTTCTACCTTTCCACCCCGTGGATCACCGGCTCATTGGCGGCAGCTGGCGGCGCTTTGCTCGTCGCCGGCTTGGTGCGCAGAAGATCGAGCCGCCTCCGCTTGTACGGACTGTTCGTTCTTCTCTCCGTGCTCGTCGGGCCGGGACTTATAGTCAACGGACTGCTGAAGGATCACTGGGGCCGTCCGCGCCCCCGCGAGACCGTGGGGCTCGGAGGACGGATGGAGTATACGCCGCCGCTCCTGCCCACCGGCTCCCACGGTAAATCCTTTCCCTGCGGCCATTGCTCGGTGGGCTATCTCTACGCCATCGGCTGGTGGATCTGGCGCCGCAACCATCCACGATGGGCCGCTGTATCCCTAGGGACCGGTTTGGTCTTGGGGACGCTCCTCGGTGTCGGGCGCATGGCGGCTGGCGGGCATTTTCTCTCCGACGCCGTGTGGGCGGGATTGATCTCCTTCAGCGCCGCCCACGTCCTTTACTACTACGGTCTGCGTGTTCCTGCGCGCGAGGACTCCTATTCGTTGGCGCACGTCCCGGTGAAGCGCCGTCCGCACCTGAGCGCAGTGGCGATCGCCGCGATCGTTGTCCTCGCGGCGGCAGTCATCGGTGGGGGCGTTCTTGCCAGCTGGCGCTACGCAGACCTGACCGCCCGGGTCCCATTCCGGAGCCTTCCCAAGGCGCCGCAGAGTGTCGAGGTGGTCGCAGACACGCTCGATGTGGAGATCCACCTGATCAGGGAGCCGGCGACGGAGATCGAGTGTACCGGCGACGTCCACGGCTTCGGCTTGCCGACCGACGACATCCGGGCGGGATGGACGTTTGAAGACAGGCCATTTCCCACGCTGTGTTATCGCGTCACGGAGAAGGGTTGGTACATCTACATCGACGCCGTCGCGCGAATCCGTCTTCCTTGGCGGACCCTGCGCACGGTGATCGTGCGCACGCAGCACGGCAACATAAGCGTCATCGACGAAACAGGAGGCGCCTTTGCGGAGGGACCTCATCCCACGTTCGATCTGCATTCTGCAGACGGGCGGGTAAATGGACCGCAGGGAGCGGCGATAACAAATCAACGTTGACTCCCACGATGGTTTCAATTCGGCGTCCTTGGCTGCCCTCGGCCATCGTCCTGGCCGCCGCCGCTGCTCTCATCCTGAGTGGTCTGGGAGCATATCCGCTCACCGACCGCGACGAGGGGGAATACGCTGGCGCCGTGGCCTCGATGCTGCGCCACGGCGACTGGATCATCCCCACGCTCAACGGCAGAAGCTATCTCGAAAAGCCGATCCTTATCTTTTGGGCTGTGGCTGGATCGTGGAAGCTTCTGGGACGGAGCGAATTTTCGACCCGGCTGCCATCCGCACTCGCCGCCTTATCACTGCTGGCCAGCATGGCTTGGCTGCTGCCGATGGCCACTCGCAGCCGCCGCCTGACCCTGCTCGCTATTCTCTGCCTCGCCGCGATGCCCATGTTTCAGGCCGTAGCCCACCTGTGCCTGACGGATATGTTCGTCGCTTGGTCGGTCACATGGTCGCTGCTGTGTTTTTTCATTGCCATGGAACGATTGGCGGACGCCGCGGCGCCACCCAACCCGCCTAAGGCGCTGGTTTCGGCGGTGCCCGCCGTGCGTAATCCTGTTCGCTGGTGGTTTCTCATGGCTTGGGTCGGTCTTGGGATAGGGTTTTTGGCCAAGGGACCGGTGGTACCGGCTATCGTGATTCCGGTCACCGTCCTCTATGCTTTCATTCAGCGGCCCATGCGGACCGCGCTCGCCCACTGCTGCTTCATCGAGGGAGTCTTGGTGTTCGCCGTCATCGCAGCTCCCTGGTACCTTCTCGCCTACCAACGGCTCGGCCATGAGTTCATCCGAGGTTTTTTTGGAGCCCAGATCGTCGCGCGCGGCACCCATGTCTTGCTCGGTCATGGCGGGGGATTTTTGTTTTATCTGCCAGTGCTATTCTGGGGAGCCTGTCCCTTCGCTGCGGCTGCCTTGCCCGGCCTGTGGACCGCCTTTGTCGGCAATCGACTGGAGCAACGCCGTCGGTCGGTCCGCCACCGTTTAACGCTTCTAGCCGCCCTGGCTGTGGTGGTCACCGTTGCCTTGTTCACCGCCGCCGCCACCAAGCTGCCCCATTACCTTCTGCCCGCTTTTCCCTTCCTCGCCATACTGGCGGCGGATTTTCTGCTTCGGCTGCGCCACGAAGAGCGCCGGCGACCGTGGCTGCTCCAGCTTTGTTTTGCCTTGCTCGTTTTGTTGTTGGGCGTCTTGGCGGCGATGGCCGCAGCACTCCCGTTGATCCTGTCTTGGGCTTGGCCCCGCCTCGAGGGCATGATCAACGCGGATAGCAGCGAATATGCCTTGCCCTTGTCCCCACCGCCTTGCGGTGAACTGGCCACAGTTATGGCCGTCTTAGCCGTTGCCACCTTCGTCATCAGCCGGCGCCTGCTGCGTCAGCGCCGCGGCTTTCAAACCGCAATCGCCATGGCCGTGGGCATGGGCCTGCAATCCCTAGTCATGGTGGCCTTGATCAGCCGGGTGCTGGGCGCCATCCAGGAACCAGCCTGCCAATTGGCAAAGGACCTCAAGCCCGTCCTGCACCCCCAAAGTGCCGCGCTCACGTACGGGCTGTGGAAGCCCACGCTGTTCTACTATCTGGACCGCGATCTGATCCGGTTACAGGCCAGCGACGACCGCGATTACGAAGAGTTGCGGCACATGTTGGGCGACGCCAAGCCGGTCTTCGTCTTCACTCGGCATGCCTTGGTGGGCAAGCTCGAGCGGCTCGACGGTTTCCAGATCCTCGCCACCGCCGGAGGTTACGCCTTGGGCGGCAATCCTCCGGCTATGGCGGCTTGGTGCCGGCTGAACCCCGCGGAGCGGACCGGCAAAGCCGCGCGCCCCTAATTCACCCGCGGAGCGCGGTCCGCCGCTACTGGGATTCTTCGTAGGGACGGGACCGAAGGTCCCAATGCACGCCGGCTCCGGCCGCAAAGGCTAAACTTACCGCAGCCACCTGCGCGGGAGACGTTGGTTCTCTCACCGGTGGTGGGCAGCTGTACTGGCTAGGGCCGACTCGATTTCCCTCTGGATTTGATAGGCTTTCTTGCCGTTCTCTCTCGAGGCGGGCAGAGCAGCTCCCAGGCTTCCACGTCTACGGCACGGGCGAGTCGCTCAACCGTCCGCAGCTGAAGCCCTGGCCACCGTCCAGACTCAATCTTCTGGAGGTATTTGTATTCAAGGTCAGCCCTTTCGGATAGCTTCTGTTGGGTAAGGCCGCGCAGCAGCCGCAGCCGCTTCAGGTTGGCGCGTAGATGGTCGAGAGCACTCACTCTGCGAGCGTACTCGAAGGATTTTCAACTCGACACAGTATGTTTATACTGTGTAGATTCTGAGCCAGCACGGAAGCCGTACGACCGACTCAGCGGCAAGATCAACGCCTAATAGCGCCCCTATCCATGCGGCCGACCCTTTCCATCCTCGACGCGCACGGACGGGAGGCCCAGTTGCCGTCTTCCCGCCAGCTAGCGCCGAGAATGCCGGCTGTTTTGCCCGTCGGCAGGTCGGCCCCGCCCGCGCCTATTGAGTCGGCATTTGCCAGCGGCTGCCGCCGGGCATTCCAGGTGGTCGACGCGATGCTGGGGGTGATCTTCGCCGTGGCCGTGATCGCGCTCCTGGCCTTCGGGTGCGTCTGGCTGCTCGGCCTCCTGTTCGGGCGGCGCGGCGACCGCTGACGCCGTCTGGGATGATCTTCGCCAGTCCTTTCCCTGCCGGTCTCTGGGCATCCCGCGGAGAGGACGTCATGCGGCGTTTCGGCTGGCTTGTGGCCGCGGTGGTGGCCGCGCTGGCGGCCCTGATCCGCTGGTGCCCCTCCACCCAGGTGCGCGCCCACGACGTCGTCGGCGAGCTGACGGCCATCCTGCGCGTGTCCGGGATGGTCGACCAGCTGCGGGACCCGTGGGTGGGCCTGGCCAACGGCCGGCGCTTCTCCAGCTACTTTTTCGTCGCCACCCGCTGGCGCATCCTCCCTCCCTTCATCGGCCACGCGCTCCACCTGACGCCCAAAGCCTACCTGAGCCTCCCCCGAGCCGGTGCGTGGTGCGTCCTCCTCTTGGGCGCATGGTACGCCCACAGGATGGGGGGCAACCGCGCGGCGTGGGTCGCTGCGCTCGGGCTCGTGGGGTCGGCGGCGTGGCTGTCCTCGGTCGAGATGGTGCAGTTCGACGGCTGGTACCTGGCGCTGCTGCTCGTCGCCGCCTTCTCGCCCCGCACGGTTGCCGCCTGGGCGGCGGCCGCACTAGGCCCATGGATCGACGAGCGCTTCGTGCTCTTCCTGCCGGCGGCCCTGCTGGTCCGCCTCGCGTGGAGCAGGCGCCTCCCCTGGCGGGAACTCAGCGGAGTCGGCTTCTACGCCCTCGCCCGGATTACGGCGCTTTTGCTCGGAGAAGCCGGATTAAGCAGGCAGCTTGGACTCACGGTCCTGGGCTGGGGCGCAGGAGGGTGCGCCGTCGGCTGGGGCCTCGGATGGAGGTTTGGATGGGTGCTCCTGCTCGCCGGAGCGTGGAAGGTCTTCGGTTCCGTCCGGCCTCCGCAGCGCTGGCTTTCCATCGGGGCTGCGGCGGGAATCGCCGCGGCGGCGGCCCTGGCCATCGACTACACCCGCACGGCCCCGGGCCTGCTCCCGCTGGCGGTGCTGGGCGCCGCGCACCTCTCCTCACGGACTCGCTGGATGGCGGTCGCCGTGGCCGTGGTGCTGCTCAATTTCGCCCTTCCCTACTGGCACATCTACGGCAAAGAGTTCGCCCCCGTCCGGTCCGTCTTCTCGGCCCCGCCCGGCACGTGGGTGATGCCCTTCACGATGCCGCCGCTCAGCTGAACTTGATCAAGTCCATCGCCAAGATGCGGACGCGGTTGTCCCCGTGCGCTATAGATAACCTCGCCCCGTAACAAGACCCCCCAACGAGATGCTCGGCCTAGGCTATATCCTGGCTCGATCTTATCGGACATGAAGGCCAAATAGACTCATATCGTCGTGAATACGCTTCTCATCATCATCGTCTTAATCTTGGCCACTGCCAACGTCGCGTTGGCGATTGGCCTGTTCCGCCGACGGACTCCGGTAATAGATCCGGAAACACTCCGCCCGCAATTCGAAGCGGGAATTGCTGAAAGTCAGCGCGCCGAACAGGCCCTGCGCGCCGACAGCAATCAGGCCGCTAGCACCCTGCGGACGGAAGTGGCCGCCCAGATCCGCGAGGGCCATTCTGCTGCAGCCGCCCAAATGCGCGCCATGGGTGAATCGATCGAAGGCCAGCTCAGCCGGCTCCGGAGCGAATCATCAGAGGTGAACGCCGCAACCCGGGCGGACCTCAAGGGGGAGTTGAAGGCGGGGAACGCGGCGGTCGTTGAGCAGCTCGACAAGATGCGCGCGGCCGTCGAGGCTAAGCTGGGCGAGATTCAGCAGGGCAACGAGCGCAAGCTGGAGGAGATGCGAAAGACGGTCGACGAGCAGCTGCAGTCCACCCTCGAACGCCGCCTGGGCGAGAGTTTCAAGCTGGTCTCGGAGCGCCTCGAGCAGGTTCACAAGGGTTTGGGTGATATGCAGCGCATCGCGGGCAGCGTAGGGAATCTCGAGCGGGTCCTCGGCAACGTGAAGACCCGGGGCACCTGGGGCGAAATCCAGTTGGGAACGCTCCTCGACCAGATGCTCACGAACGACCAGTATGCGACGAACTACGCGCCGCGCGCCAAAACCGCCGAGAAGGTGGAGTTCGCGATCCGCCTGCCCGGCCAGGATGGAGTGACTCCGGTCTGGCTGCCGATCGACGCCAAGTTTCCGGTCGAGGATTACCAGCGGCTGGTTGCCGCCGTCGACCAGGGTGACGCTGCGGCGATCGAGGATGCCGGGAAGGCGCTCGAAAACCGTGTGTGGGCGCAGGCGAAGGACATTGCGACAAAGTATATTGTGCCACCGGCGACCACGGATTTCGCAATTCTTTACCTGCCCAGCGAGTCTCTCTATGCCGAGGTCTTGCGCCGACGCGGGCTGGCAGAACAGATCCAACGCGAGTATCGCGTCGTGATTTCGGGGCCAACTACGCTCGCTGCGCTGCTAAACAGCCTCCAGATGGGCTTCCGCACCCTAGCGATCCAGAAGCGGTCGGCAGAGGTGTGGACCATCCTTGCGACCGTCAAATCCGAGTTCGGCAAGTTCGGGGATGTGCTCACCCGGGTCAAGCGGCACCTCGACACGGCTTCCAACACCCTAGAGGAGACCGGCGTGCGCACTCGCGCGATCGAGCGACAGCTCAAGGATGTTGAGGTGCTCCCGGCCCTTTCGGAGGAGGACAAGGTCGGCGATACCCCGCAGATCGATTCTGGAGAAAAGTAGGCGGTTGCCTGCGCCATGTGCGGCCACTGACCCGCTCACGGCCCGCGTAGCTTACGGCCGGACCTCGACCGCCCGGGCGTCAATTTCGTCGAGACGACGCCGACAATCGACCGGAAGATCGGGTGCCGGTCGGTCTGCTGGCAGGGGAAGATGAATAAGATCGATCGCCCGGCCTTCGAAGCGCAGGATCAGCTCACCCAACCGATTCCAGCCGGCGCGCTCCAGGTTTCCCATCACTGCTCGGCGAAAAGCATTAGTGACAATATCCGCGAGCTGGATGCCCGCCGAGTCGCGTGAGTCAACGAAAGAAAAAGACTCACGAAGAATCGCACCCAGATCCATCGTGCGCCCCGAACCGCTGCGGACAGATCGGGGAAGGTGATCTGGCCATTCCTGCGTCTTGAACAGGTATGCGTCGTCGAGGTCGCGGTAGTCGCCGTGCGGGTCCGTTTCTAGCGGTCTCGCAAGGAACGCCGATTGCAGCAATCCCGCGCCCAGCTTGCCCCAGCAAATCTCGTAGGACGAGCGACCGTTGTTCTTGGCATCGGCTTTCCATAGGAAACGACCGAGTTCCCGCGGGCCGTTGAAGCCAAAGTGGTTCAGGCTCACCCGCAGGACGTTTTCCACGAGCTTCCGCAGCAGAGTAAACTGCACGAACTCAGGCGCGGACATCGTCTCGACGCGCGAGCGCAGCTCAAGGAGCTGCTGCACCACGGTAGGCTGATGGTTTTCCGTGAGGGATGCTGTGAGCCGCTCGCCTTGTACTTTCTTTCCGTCCGCAACGATGGCCGGGCTCAATCCCGACATGATCGTGCCCGTCACAAAGAAAACCGCCCTGTGCCGCAAGAGTAACTCAACGACTGCCGCCACCTGCCGCTCGTTCAAAGCGCTGCCTTTGATCTCTCCGCCCAATCCAGCCCATCGATGGCGATGATGGTTGAACTGATTGATCGTCAGTGAGTGCGTCGCTTCGGGGATGACGAGCGCTCCCACGCAGCTTAATCCCGGCGTTCCCGGCGGCGGGAAGGCGAAAGGACCGGATTCATCAATGAAAATGTGCACCGTGGTCGAGACCGGTGCAGCACACCGGAAAATGCAAGCTTTGGGCCGTCGAACCCTCGCAGCCTGCGCTGTCGCCTTTCGGGTCCAGCGGCAATCCTGTGCGCGGCCCAGGGACGCCAACGGAACGGCGCCGCAAGCAATCGAGGCGCGAATCTCCGCGCAATATTCTCATGGGCAGGTACCGCTTGCTGCCGTATCATCCGGACCCAATCCCATGTCTACCCTCTGGTTCAGTGTTCCATTTCCCACTGATGGAGAGGGTTTCGTCGGGCGGGCCTGCCGCGCTCCCTCATGCCGCAGGTATTTCAAGGTGCAGGCTAGCGGCGTACCCCAGAAATTGTATTGCCCCTATTGCGGCACGTCAGGAGCTGTGAATCAAACGCACACGCCGGAACAGACCGGCTACGCCCGCGAAGTGCTTGAGGAGAAGGCTCGCAAATACGCGCACGACGAGGTGCAGAAGATGTTCCGGAATGCCGTCGGCGGGCTGCCGCGCAGCGGCCCGGTCAGTTTCAAGTTCACGCCCGGGCCGGCCTACGTTGAACGGCCGGTCCCGCCGCGCTATCGCGAAAAGACCGTGGACACCGACCTCGCCTGTCCGGAATGCCATTTCCGCTTCCGGGTATACGGGATTTTCGGCTATTGCCCGAAGTGCCGCACGGAAAACGCACAGATTTACGACACGAATCTTGCCATCATTCGCAAGGAGCTTGCCGAGGCGGTCGATGCCAAACGTGCCTTGCGCCACGCCTACTCCGACCTCGTCTCGACGGTGGAGATATTTTGCAGGAGCAAGGTCGATCCGCTGGCCGGCCAGAAGCGGCCGAGCTTCCAGCGGCTCACCGACGTCGAGGAACTGGCCGTGGCTCGGTCGGGCGAGAAGCTGGACGAGTTGCTGGCGCTCGCGGAGTTGGCCGCTCTCCGGTCAGTCTTCCAGAAGCGGCACGTGAACGTGCACAACAGTGGGGTGGTCGATGAACGCTTTGCCCGAGAGATTCCCGGCAGCGCGCACTTGATCGGTCAGCCGGTGGAGATGTCCCTGGAGGAGTTCGAGGCTGGGGCGCAAGCCGTGCATAAGCTGATCGCCGCGCTGTTCCTCCCGCCGGGTGTTTCGGGACTGCGGCACCTCGCGTGAGGTATTGCAGTTACAGTAACCACGCTGTTCCATCGGTGGCGCGCTTCTGACGTCGGGAATAAGATCATGCTCGAAAATGTAGTTGCGTCGTTTGTGGTGACATTGCTTGTCGGATTGCCGCTGTCGATCTACGCTGGCGTGATCGTTGCTCGCTACTGTGCGTTCGACGCCACTATGAATCGCGCCCGAACGCTGATCCTCAATGTGGAGCGTGAATGGGTTTACGCACGCCTGCCGGAAAGGGTTGATGACCCGACCAGCCCGACAGGCAAACGCTCTGTTCACTTCTCGGATGCGCTGTCAGGGAATAGACTCCAGTGGCAACTCATGCAGATTGGACTGGACCTAAAGGAGCAACAGCAGTGGCCGAGCGCAACCATTGTTGACCAAGTGGCAGAGGAACTGGAGGCGCTTCGTGTAGAGGTCGTCGAGAAAGCTACACTTGCGACCACCGGCATCGTTTTCGATGCAACCCCGCACATAGCTGATTGGCATCGACGTCTGAGCAAAGTGCGGCCCGTGACATGGGTCATGTTGAAACCTTGGCCGAGCAAACGCTATGAGCACATGGCCTGCATCTCCGTCGACGAGACCACTGGCGGATGGCACGAAGAAGAGCCGAGAAAGAAATAGAGAGATACGGGCCGAGGAACCTGTTCGACGATCTTGCCCCCCCTGCCAAAGACAGGCCAAGGACTCCCATCGCCATGACGCCAGCAGAACAGGACGATTATTTTCGACGGCATTTGAAGCACCGGATGACTGCCCTTCTCAGCCCGCTCGTCATTGGTGATGGAAACAGCCCAACTGCTGTCTATTGGCGCGGACAGCAGGACGTCTACAAGGCTGCCCTGGACGGCAGCATGGTCACGCTGCGGCTGTTCATAGAGTTCACCGGAGTTCAGTCGGACCGGGGCGGGACAAGGCTGCAGCCCATCTCGAATAGGCGCGGCAGGCTCACGCTAGTTGACTTCAGTCTGCCCGCCCACCCGGTGGCGGATCTCCAGCGAGGCGACTATCCTGCCCCCGGTCCAATCGCCTCAAGCCTCTCGAGCGGGGACAGGTTCAGCGAAGAGGAGTTCATCGCCCACGTTCACAAGTGGATCTCGGTCCGCGCCGCCCACCTCAAGCAAATGGGCCATGACGAGGGTCGCCCAACCTTTGTTGAGCATTATGAGGCGGCAAGAATCATCCTGACGAAGATCCACGATCGGCTCTATTGTCCACGAGGACTGGCACTGAATGTCGAACCTGACCTCCTCCATCGCCTAGCCATTCGGGGCGGCACGAGGGAGTGGGAGGGCCTTCCGCTTGACAGCTGGTGACAGCACCAACGGTGGGCAGCAGGCGTTACCGGCCTGGGCCGCCAGGCGGCCGGCGTGCGAAGGGTCGACGTTCTTGTTTACAAAAAAATGCGAAAAGTGGCGGTGCCCGCGCGCGCGAGGGGCTGTGCGTGGGGAGCGGGCGCCGTCACCCGGGGGCACGAATCATGCAAGTTGTTGCCCATTGCGGGCAATGCTTGATCATCAGGCGCGGCTGAAATGTGTTCGGCGACCGCTGCGCAGCGCCCGGCCGGGTGGCGACACTGCATTTCTGGGGGTGAAGCAGCAAATGTCGGCACCAGGCGGCTTGAGAGAGGTCGCGATCCTTCAACACGTGAAGAGCCTCTTAAGGCCTTGTGGCCGCATCCCGCGCACGATTTGAACGATGCCGAGCACCTCGCCGTGTACGGAGAGTTGCGAGGCTGTAATTAGTCCAACATGAGTACCGACCAAGTTCTTCAGGCCAATACCGCCAAACTGATCCAAGGCGAGCGTTTCGTTAGGTCAAGGGATCTGGCGAAATGGTTAGGCGTGTCCACGCCGACTGTCTGCCGGTGGGCGCGGACTGGCAAGCTGCCGGCATTTCGGTTGAACGGACGGATTATCATTTTCGATCAAAACGAAATTCTGAAGCATCTTGGGCAATCGAGGCTGCAATGACCGTAGTTTTCCCGACCTGGCCGCTCTCTCGGCCGGGGCTCCTTGCGTCGTGACGTGGCCGCGGCCAGCCCACCGCCCGACGTTGCCTGACTCTCCTGGAAGGGCTTTCAATTAGCCCCATCCGTGGTCAGATCCGGGGCTCCGGGAGATCGAAAGACAGCCAGTCGCCGCCCAGTCCCGCCTCGACGCAGACGTCAAGCCGACCGCAGTACGGCGTACCTGCTTCGGGCGGCTGGCGGATTTCGGTGTCGGCCTCGCGTTGTCGCGCGATGTCGCCGCACGGTCCGGGCGCCCCGTGAACCAGCAGAATCTCGGCTCTCCAGATGCCAGTCAGCCAGCAGGCAAATGCGGCATATTTCACCTCCCCGGTGAGACCCTTGCCAAAGTCCTCCGCAACACTCACGTCCTGATCAGCTCTGGACTTCAGAGCATCCATTATGGTTTTGAGCAGACTCCAGTCTCTCGGATCGAGCTTTTGGGGGAGGTCCATGTGATTAAGTATTTCAGCGTGCCACCCGTGACTCGGCCCGTGCCTGCTGGCGAGCCGATGGGACACCTCAGGTGCAGCGAAACATTTGGCTACGCACCGCACGCCGCCACGGCCTTCGCCGCCCCCACTGCAGGGCACGGATGGAGAGGGGCCGCGTGTCTGCGCGGCAGACGGCCCGCCGGCAGGACCTGCAGGTGCTCGCGGCTGCCGGCCTAACTAGGCCTGGGGAGCCCTGTGATCCCGCGCCCCCAACTCCAGTTAGGCCGATCCTGACCCAACACGCGCTCACCTAGAAGGGGGGCCTCCAGCTGGCGGCGGCCCTGCTTCCCAACCTCGCCTTGGTGAGTTCCCTCGCCCGGGACACCGCCCAGTCGATCGCGGAGCTTCTGCCCTTCCTGTGGCCGGGGCGCCGCTCGTGGTAGCCTGCTAGGCCGAGCCTGCTCATGCCCGGCCGCCTACGTAGTCGGCTCCCACCCGATCGTCGTGCCGCTCACCACCTTCCTGCTGTGGCACTCAACCCGCTCGTGCAACGTCCGGCAAAATCTGACAGACGAACAACGCCCCCCAGTGCCTTTTCACTCTCCAACAGTCACATGTGGATTGATGACCTTACCGGTCGTTCGAATCATCTGGGCAAGCTGCTCGATGCTATCGCGAGTATACAGCGAAACCTCGTTTTCGTTGAATATGTCTTCGACCATCGCCTTGTGCTCAGATGCCTCTGAGCCAAATGAGCCGACAACGATCAGGTGCATGGGGCCAAGCTCAATATGTGGATGACGGCCAATCGACCGGCCCTCCACTGCGACCTCGCACGCGGCAGCTCGGACGCCGTCTTCCGTTCGCTGCTCAAACTGAAGCGTGTCGATGAGATTGAAAACGCCGTTTTGGAAACCGTAAGGCACCTCTCTCTTTACCTTAAACACCGGCACATCCACCGCTACTCTTTGCCGGATATATGGCGATAAGTCGGCCCTTGAAAATCGTTGCGACAATAGTCTCCGCACAGGTTCGGCATGTTCGCTCGGAAGTTTGATCATGCGTCCACCGACAAGTTCATCGAAGATGTCATTCAGCTGTCGGCTCGGGTCAAATACCTTGATTGAGCGCGGTGCGGTGACACGAAGTTCGTTCGCGCGAAGGTCGATGAACCGCTGAAGATCTTCGACTGACTTCATCCATTCCATTTCGATTTTGAGCCGCCGCACAAATCCTTCTTTTGCCGAGTTGATCTGCTTCCAGTTGTGCCCTTCGGAGCCAAAGAACCGGCGAACGCGGTCATTTCCGTGCGACATTCGCACGTCGAGATAAGGCAATGTGGGGCAGAAAAGTATTGCCCCGACGTTGGCCGCCTCCACACGGGACGGGTCTGGGCAATATTGCACAAGACTGTAGTAGCCGTTTGTAGGGTTCATGGGTTGTTCAATAGTAATTCGGACTGCGGACAGAAGCCAGCAAAACGCGTGTCACTGACATATCGGGCGCGATTGCACAAGAAGTGCAAAAGGGCGGCTTGCGTGGCCCGATCAACCTGCCACTCCGATGGAATGGAGTAAACGATGCGCCGGATGTCCGCATGTGGCAGGGCGCGGAGTGAATCGAGGCACTGACGTACTTGGGCGGAATTACCCTCGATGAACGGTCGGAACTCGGGGAATACTCCATAAATGGCGTCGTCCTTCCACGCGTCGATGTTTGCAAGCTGCGGCGACAGATCCTGCGAATCGGAGAAGACATGAGAGTGATCCATGGCAATCAGCCGGAACTTGCCGCCGGGTACGCCTTCGGCCGAAAGGTACACGTTGTCCCAGTTGGGCTTTCTCGCAGAACCGACAGGCGGGTGCCGGTCACGATTCCTAACCCATGTGTCAAACACTGCGAGGCGGGGAATCATTTCTGGGTTCACCAGCTCCTTGAGTGTGTCGTCAACGCCTGTCCTTCCTTGCTCGTTACCAGATTTCGAACCGGGTCCCCATACCTGGCCCACCTCGTATTTGGCCAAAAAAGCCGGACCGCTCTCTGCATAGCGACCATTGGCGAGCAGCAATGGGATGTCATCGATCTTGATCGTGTAGAGCGCGAAATGAAATGTAGGTAGGCCGTAGAGATCGGCCAGCTGTGTGCCGACCCATTCACGGGCTAAGGCATGTGGCCCACTGGCGTTGCCCAATGCCTTCAAGAATGCGTCGCCTCTGTCAGTTTTTACTCGCACTACGCTCGCGCCAGTGGATCTCGCTTCGACAAAGCGCAAGAGCTGTGTGGGTTGCCAATCTCCGTGGGGCATGATTAAGGGCGTTTGGCGAAACTTTCGCGTGATGGCACGGCGTTGAGGTGTTAGTAACCTTTTGCCACCACGACTCAACAGTGTTTGCCTTCCGCGCATTGACAGTCGTCGGGCATTTCGTCGGCCCAAGAAAGGGACATGAAGCTGGTAATGGCCGATAAGGACGAAAGGGTACCTGCGCAGGCAGGCGATTGAGGTGCTCAAGGCCACGCGGCTCTGATAATAGGTCTCATCCCATCATTGGAGTTCAAGCGGCACCGGCAGATCCTCCTCGCTGGCCGGCCAGCCCTGCAGCGCGCACTCGTCCAAGAACCGGCGGGTCGCCTACCAGTTTTCCGCGGTCCCACGCTGGGCCTTCACGACGCCCACGAACCCGCGGTGCGCGGGATGGCAGCAGCCGAGATAGCGCACTTTGCGGCGCTCAAGCGTGAACAGATCCCAGGCGTTGACCAGCTGGGTCACGTGGAGATTAAACTCCCAGGCGTGGCGGCGGTGCTGGCTCAGGCCAAGGGCGTCCTAGGACTGCCCGATAGGGCTCCGCCCACATTGTGCTCTTTTGCAGGCAGCGCAGGAAGCGTCGCAGGTCAGACTCGCGGCGGGTTTCATAGGTCCGGGTCGAGACCTCCACCGGGATTCTGAGCTTGAAAGGCCTGATCCACCTGTTCCGACGGTCGACGATGATCCCGCGCGTATAATTCCGCAGCTCCCTCTGGGGCGCTTTCATCTCCCCCTTGTATGACCTGACGGTGGAACGCAACTCCGCCAGATTGGCGGCTGTGAGGCCCTCGGCAATGACGAGTGCATGTATATGCGAAACCGCCTGCTCCTGCACTGCGTCAGCCACAACGTGGTGGGGCAGGCCTGACGGAATCGGGGCGGTCGGCCAATTCTCGTCTGGGCCTCGCCTCGAAATTGTTTACATCGCGCTGCTGCTTCTGCGACCGTCGTTGGTTGGTCAAGCAGCACCTGCTTTATGTCGCCTGCACGCGGGCAACAGACCATTGGCTCGTCACAAGCGTCGAGCCGGCGTTGGAGTTTCTGGATGACATGCAGGTGTGATCAGGCCATTCCCGGAGCGATGGGCGAGATCGGTAAGCCTCAAAGGTTGGCGGCTATGCTCTGGAGTTCTTGTAGAGACGGCGACGGCCCGGACGGGTTGAGTGAAGGGAGCAGTGCTTTCTTTCGGCCGTCGGCCTGCGTGCGGAGGAGCACCCGGTTCTGTTCCTTCGTGAAGCGGGCCGGCGGCGGCAGCGGGAGCCCCGGATTCAGCCGGATCGCCGCCAACTCAGCGGAGAAATCGGCCTCTCGGTCGCGCTTGAGCGCCGCAAGCCTCCTCCGCTCGCGCTCCGCCTCTTTGGCCTCAATCGGTCTCCTGAGGGCCGCCTGCAGCCGCCGGAGCGCGTTGAAGTCCTCGTCCTTGAACCGAAATGTGCCCGGGCGCGGCAGGGCCATCACCGGGTCGCGCTCAACCGCGGCCCTCGCCTCAGCCAGGCGCCGGGAGTATTCTTCGCGGGCATCAGCGAGCTCCCGCTTCCGCTTAAGCAGGGCAGCGTCGACCTGGGCCGCCGGGTCGTCGGCCTTTACGATGACGACCTTGTAGCCGGCGCGCTCGACGAAATCGCGCTTCGCCTTGTCGTGGGCGTTGCGCTTGGCGTCGTGAAACTTGGCCCCGTTGGCCTCGAACACCAGACGCAGCTGGTGGACGACGAAGTCAACCTGATAGCGGCCGATACGCCACTCCGGCTGCCACTTCCATTTTGTCCGGCGGAGTGCCTTGGCGACCTCAGCCTCCAGGAAGCTGGGCTCCCGGGCGGGCCGCTGGTCAAACCCGCCGCAGCCTCGGCAGACCCAGTGAAAATCGTGAAGCCGTCCCCTGACACGGTGACGGCGCAGGTGGCGCACGTGGAACAAGCGGTGGCAGCGGGCGCAGGCGTGATACTTTTGGAGGGGCTCGGTGGAGGGCGTTTGATCATCTTTGATGGTTGGCATAGCGGTTATGTTGTGCGGAGGAATTTGGGCACACGACGGCGGTCAACCCTAGGGGCGCAACGCGCGCCTTTTGGAGAGGCGCAGCGCCCCCGACCTTGCCGTGGTCTAGAATTACGTCGTAGGTATTGTGACGGTCGCTCGGGCGGCGGCGTCGCCAGGCCCCAAGGCGGTTTGGGCGGGGCGATTACGGTAGAGTGTTACCCCGAGCCAGATCGGTGATCCACTTCCCTGGTCAGTCTGCCTCACACCGGTCAGCTGCTGTTGTTGCGTATGTTTTAATTCCGTGCGCCGACGCGGCACGGAATGCAACGCGTTCGATCAGGTCCAATGCAGTGCTAGAAGCACGCGCAGAGATTGGATTCGAAGACGTTGCGGTCGCTGAAGTTCGCGTGCCTTTCCCATGACTGGGTCGGCTAACGCCCTGCCTCAGCTGTGCAGGTCCCGCATCGGCCTGTGCGGGTTGTCCGGCTGAACGGCTCTACATGCCCCACGGGTTGGAGCCTCACACGGAGGCCAGGACCGCGGCGGCGGCAGCCGAGAATAAGTGGAAAGAACAACACCAAACGGGCAGAAAAAAGCCCGCGCTGGGCTAGCAGACGCGGGCAGAAGGAGTAGCTCTCCCTCAAACTGTCAGTCGCCGCTAGCCCGGCCAAAGAACGGCAGAGCGAAAGCCACCGGCGGCGGCTGCGTCAAGCAATATGATTTTGTAAACAAAATCTTTCGATAAAACTGATTTTTGCCGGGCTCAGCCGATCGGCCCTGCTAACGGGGAAGCCACCGGACGAAACCAACCCTTCCGACGAGGAGGTTGCCAAGACACGACGCATGACCTGACCGGCCATTGTGGGTTATTCGCCATCCGAGGTCCGCTGCGGCGGCAGATCATCGTTGTCGCCGCTGGCAGCGGCTTCCTGCACGGCGCGAATGCCACGCCGGACAGCGTCTCCGAGGGGCACCTTGGGACGGGCGGGGGTGGGCGGCGGTTCATAGGGGAGCGGGGGCACGCCAGCGGGATCATCTTCCACACGGCCAGTCTGCTTTTTTGCGGGTGCGGGCGGAAGGGGGCCGGTCCTGCGTACCGACAGAGGCGGCAATGCGTGCACGCGCGGCGGCGGTTCGGAGGCAGTGTCTTGCTGGTCACCGTTCTGGACACCGCCCGCATAAGCACCGGTATCGGCGGGGTCATCGAGCGGGTCGACAGGACGCCGTCCTTGTGAACGCGGGCGCTTTTCGTCCTCAACTGCAGCCCGTCGGTTCAGCCGGGACTCTGAATCGTCATCGTCGGGGTCACGATGGGGCGAACGCCTAAGCTCTGCCTCCGTTCCTTCGTTCCTGCGATCATCCGCCCAACGGCGCCCTCCCTGCCGGTCTATATGATCGCTGTCCTCCTCGCTGTGAGGTCCCACCGCACGACTGGGAGGCGATTCATGGTCACGATCGTCTTCGCGCGAACGGGAAGACTGCTGCCGGGAGGAATCGTCATCCAAATGCTCCTGGGAGGACCCCTGGGAGCGCCTATGATCGTCCTCGTCGTGAGGCTGCCTGCGTCCGCCGCCTTGGATGGCATCCTCGAGCTTCTCCAATACTTCGCTGAGCTTGTCGCCCGCAAGAGGCCGGAACTCCTGGACCTTCACCTTGGCGAGGACGCGATCCAGCGTCCGCTGGGCGTCTTTGGTGTCGATCGGCGCCGGATCTATCTTGTCGAAGTGGAGCACGCCCCGCTTGTCCTTCGTCACCCAAATGTCGCACCCCCGCTCAGGGTCGAGGATGCCCATAGGCAACTGCCCCTTCTGGGTGCTCCGAATGTAGATGGCCGACAGCTCGAGCCAAGCTTCCCGGGTTAGCCAGATCTCGTAGGGGACCAGACGGTCGGACTTCGGAACGGGCTGGGGCTCGCGGCCTCGCTGGCCGCGCTCCCGGACGATGACGTAGGCGACCCACTGAGGCGTCGCTCGAGCCTGGAGGGCGGCGTTGGCAACCTCGTCGTCCCGACTATGAATGTGCTCCTCGCAGGCCCGGCAAAGGGGGCACTCATCGTTCGGGTCACCACCTGCGTCGGGCGAGGAGACTCTTTTGCAGAAATAGGGCCGCCGGCTTACCCAGTGCCTGCCCACTCTGAGGAACCATGTTCCCCGCGCGCCCATCTTCACGGGGAGGAACCGGGCGAGCACGGTGTCGCCCTTTTCGAGTTGCAGCCGTTTGGTAAACCGGGCCTCGGTACCGGCGAACTCGCGCTCGCCGTCGAGGGCGGCTAAGATGTCATCGAAGATCTTGTTCACGGAGTGCGTTGTGGAACATCAGCTCGGCCTACATGGAGACCGAGGCGACGGTCTCGGAAAACAGGATGTCCCCACGAAGGATTCTATTGGGCATGGGGAGCCTCCTCTGTTCCGCCCGCGCCGGAATCCGTCATATCTGTGATCATCCTGACCAGCCCATCGGGGCTCCACTTGGCGAAGTCGGCGGCGGGCTGCCCCTCGTAGACGATGCCGAGGGCCTCCGCCCATCCCGTGTCGTAGGCCGCCCGGAAGGGCGTGCCAGCGTTTGATGCGCGCAGGACGGCCAGGGCGGCGATGATGGCAGCGCGCTCCTCGCGGCTGAACAGCCCCATCTCCACGCCGCGCTCCAGGCGCGTGAGGAATCTGGTGTCGCAGAATATCATAGGTTTTTCCTTTCCAAAAAATTCAGGCGTGCCGCAGCCTCGCCCGGCGATGGAGGGGGAGGCGCCGGGGCAACAGGGGGATGGAGGAGGGCTCGTGGACCGAGCCCGCTATGGATGGAGGTGCCCTGACGACATCGTGTATAGAACTGGATTCCCAGCCGCGTGGGGCGGGAAGCCTCACACCATTGTCGCAAAGATCTCCGCGCTGCTCACTTCAGTCGCAAACATTTGCGCGATAACGACAAATAAATGTTTACAAGTCATTCGTTTTGCGACGATGCCCCGCTCGGGCGTTGCGTCGTCGCGGCAACACGCCTTGGATTGATGGAGGCAAATAAAGGCTCGGGCGCGCGCGGACCACTTTGACCTCAAGATGCGCAGTTGGCGCAGCGAGGTTGTACCTTACGGGATCAGACTCAGCGGTGGACGGGTCTGGTCAGCGAAGTGGGAGGGACAAGCGCCTAGCCGGCACTTCCGTTGCTCCTCGTCCGACTCTCCCAACGGGTGTGTGCCTCCTTCGCAAAAGCGCCTCAGGCGTTTTTGTTTACAAGCGCAAGAAGCTGCCGGCCGTAGCGTCAGGCCCGTCGCCCCACAAACGCCTCCAGCCGCTGACATCGGCGTCCGACCCCGCGTTTTGTTAGAACTGTGTTACAACACAACAGCTCTCCTATCAAAATGGTGCCCAGGGGGGGACTCGAACCCCCATGCTGTTTAGGCACAGGCTTCTGAGACCTGCGTGTCTGCCAATTCCACCACCTGGGCGCGAAGCGAACGGACAGCAGTAACGCGCCCTCCGTCCCGCGCAAGAAAGATTTCGGACCGGTGATCGATCGGCTCGATGGTGCGTCCCGCCGCCGGCCGCACGGATTCAAGCGCGAACTCCTTTTCCCCTCAGGCGTGCGGTAACCATGTCACTTAATAAGTGACACGGTCCTGCGTGGATTTGCGCGGTTCAGGCCGGCGGGCCATCCGACAGATGATAGGTCACCTTGCCTTTTGGATCGATGCTGATGGCCCGGCGAGCGACCAGCGATTCCACGATCTTCTCGGCCTCGCCGTCCTGGAGTTTCCCTTGGAACTGGGCTTTGACGTGCGTCAGCAGCTTTTTTTCCTGTTTCGGACGGGTCGTGACATTTTTCCGGAGACGATCCGCCATGACGGCAACCTTGTCGATCGCGCCAGCCAGCCGTGCCGGACTCGCCATGACCCGGCGGATTGGGACACTCCCCGCTGGCTTGGCTTCAGGACCGGCGGCCGGTTTTGCCGTCCCCAGAATCGCCTGCACCGAGAACTTGTCGTGGCGAAAGGCTTTGGTGCCGGCGCTCTTCAAGTGCGCAACCAGCGGATCATAGTCCTTGTCACGGGAAATGATGTGGAAGCAGCCCGCCGGGTCCCGGATGGCCGCCATTCCAAGGTGGTAAGCGAGGGCCAGATCGAGGGCATTTTTTCCTGCCGTGGTCATCTCGATCAACTTGACCTCGCCCGGGTGTTTCAGGAATTCCTGAACCAGGCTGACCTCCAGCCGCTTTTGCGTTTTACCCAGGAGGAGGGTCACTTCGACGGCTTTTCCTATGAACGGAGTCAGATCGATTTCCTGGACGTTCTCGAAATCGACGAAGACGTGATGCACGGGGCCGTTGAGTTCCACGCTTCCGGGTCTGCTTGGTGATATCATCGCCATGGTCGGGCGGTGATGATGTCGGCGGCAGCGAACGCATGCAATCGGGAATCCTGGTGCACCGCGTGTTTTAGGGCCGGGCCCGGGCGCTCAACCAACCAATTCGCGCTTCCCGCCGATGGCTTCAGGGATTCGCGTACCGGCCCCGCCTATTCCCCTCCCTGGGACTTGTCTTAATAGGTGACATGTGTCTGGGGGCGACAGGCAGAAAAAATGTCACTTAATAGGTGACATGTGGCTGGAGTCGGCCGGAGGAAACGATGTCACTTAATAGGTGACATGTGACTGGGGGGGGCGCGGGCGAGCGGCAAGGGCGTGAGCGCGTTCACCTGCCGCGGCGGCGCCGTCAAGCGACGACGGCGGAGAGCGCCGCCAGAAAGAAAAAGAAACCGGCGGCCAGAGGTGCGACTTTAACGCCCACTTGCGCCAAGCCCTCGCCGATCCGGTTGCCTTTCATCATCGCCGGATAAAGCCAGCGCATGGCGATGAATACCGCCACGCCGAGACCGGCGCTCACCTGCCATGGCGCGCGGAAGACGAGATAATCCGCAGGACTCGAAGGTTCACGTCGGCTCATAACTCAATCCTCCACATCGCGACAGTGTTGATCGAGCTGCCGGGCGATGAGGTCGATCTGCGTGTCAGTCAGCACAGATCCTGCTTTGGGAAGGTCTTCCGAAAGCCACTCAGGCTTCACTACGCGCACTACGGCGTGGGCCTTGTCGACCACATACCATCCGGGCAACGCGAGCACTGGTCGGACTTCGACGCTGATGCCCGTTCTTTTGAAAAGCCATTCTTGGAGCCATTCCGAACGATTCCTCGCTTGTTCCGGCCCCCAAGAGTCTTCGCCCCATGGCCAAATGAGCTGCTTGCCATCGAAGAAGACCTTTTGCGGTTCGAATCCCGGGCGCGCCCTACCTTTACGCCGGGTTTTGGTCTCGATGGCCCATACGCCACCCGGGCCGACCGCAACATGATCGATGTTGAACTTCCTTTTGCCGGCTTCGCCGGGCACGTCATGAAAGACGTACCAACCCTGTCTCTTTAGCGGCTCGAGACAATCACCCACGAATCGCTCGCCCAGATAACCCAACCGGTCGTCGCGGTACCTCATCAAGGCCCGCAATGCCCAGCAGATTGCTGGGATGAGGGTGGCGACGAACGCCAAAACACTGAGCCCGAATCCCACCCAGAGTTGAGTCCATGTCCGGGGTCGGTATGCCAGCACGCCACCAAACACCACCAGCACCACGAAAACAGGGGCCAACGCAGCCGCAACGAGCCGGAAAACGAAATCCTCATCGAACTTCGCCATCCGTCGTCGCAGGGTTTCGCCAGGGCCGCGGAGGAATTTGAATTCAACCGGTGGTCGGCTCCGGCGACGCTTGGTTTTCCATATTCCCAGGCCGACGACCGCACAGATGAACAGCAGGAAGTAGACGCCAAAGTAGAAAATGGTCCAAAATTCTCGTGTCATGGCGAATTCCTTGGGTAAGGAGCCTTGGCTGGGCGGGCATAGGGCGGGGTTGCCGCCGTTTCTAGTCCCGGGAACCTTTCTGTACAACGCGGGTTTCTAGCCAAAAAAGAGTAGGGCCGGCAGCGCCGTGCGGCGCTGCCGCGATTGAAAATCCAAAACGAAAGAGGGAAGACCAGAGGGACTGCGCACTGTTGATTTTGAGTCTTCGGTCTTCCTTCTTGAATCGGCGGACGCCGGTGATCCCGGCGTCCGTAGGCGGGCTGACCCCGCCGTCCCGTCGAACGACCTAAAACCTGCCCCTTTCTTGCCGCCCTAGAACTTGTCACTTAATAGGTGACATGGTCCTGCGTGGATTTGCGCGGTTCAGGCCGGCCGGCGCCCTTGCCGCACCATCGCCAGCCAGGCGAGCAATTCCAGGGTTCGCTCGGCGTCCGGCATTTGCGTGCTCCCGACAAAGTAGGCATGCACGCGCTGCCGGGGGAGTCCGAGCAAACGTCCCAGGTTGGCCTGATTGCCGTACCGGACCAGATACGGCCGGGCCGCCCGGGCCAAGGCATTCCAGAGCGGCGTGTCCTTGCCGGGACGCAGGGTGAGCCCGCGCCGCTTTGATCGCGGAATCCGAAAGGCCTGGCGGGAGTGACGCGCCATATCGGCGGCGGCCTCCAGAATCAGCAGCATCAGCTGCGATGGTAGTTGGTATCGTTGGGGAGTGTGCACAGGGGACATGGGGCCATTTCATTGGTTCGAGGACGGACGGCAATCCTTCCGATGACGTCGGCCGCGGCGCGGGCCGGTGGCATGCGCTTCGCGATTTCATCCGGACCGATGCGGAAGATGTCACTTAATAAGTGACAAGTGACTGGAGCGAACGCCGCTGGAGGTGGGTCGGAGAATGTCACCTATTAAGTGACATGTGGTGAAGGCGGCGACGGGCGGAGACAATGTCACCTATTAAGTGACATGTTGCGGGCGGGAGCGGGCGGTCAGTCTAGCAGCCACGGGCGCTGCTGCATCGACCCCCTTTCATGCTACCTGACCCCTGCTATCGGGCCTGGAAAGCATAAAGAGGCCGGCAGCGAACTGCCGGCCCTCAATAAAGAAAGCGGGACTTCAGTTCTTCCCGGTTTTCTTTCCGGCCTTGCTCTCGAAGAATTCGCGCAACACCTCCATGCGCTTACGCAGGCGTTCGTCCTGCTCAATCTCCTCGACACTCCGCTGGGCCTCATGCTTGGCCATGAGTTCGCGGATTTTCTTGAGGGCCAGGTACTGGAGTTGCCGCACCCGCTCCCGGGTGACTTTGAATTTCTTGCCGACTTCCTCGAGGGTCAGCTCGTCGTGGCCGTCGAGTCCGTAGCGCATGCGCAGGATGTCGGCTTCGCGGTTGTCGAGCGAGGTGATCATGGTGTTGAGGTCGGACTTGAGGTTGCGCTCCCGAAGGTTTTCGAAAGGGCTGATGGCGTTCTCGTCGCGCACGATCTCGCCGAAGGTGGCGGAATCGCCCTCCTCGCCGATGGGCGCGTCGAGCGAGGTCGGGCGGATGCTGACGGACTTGAGGTGGGCGACCTTGTTGACGGGGATGTTGAGCTCCATCGCCACCTCCTCGTCGGTCGGCTCGCGCCCGAACTCATCGGCGAGCTTCATGGCGGCCCGGCGCATCTTGGCGATCTTGTCAACGAGGTGGACGGGCAGGCGGATGGTCTTCGACTGGTTGGCCAGCGCGCGCTTGATGCATTGCTTGATCCACCACGCGGCATAGGTGCTGAGCTTTCCGCCTTTGTGCGGGTCGAAACGCACGACGGCCTTGATGAGCCCGATGTTGCCTTCGCTGATCAGGTCGAGCAGGGGCAGGCCAAAATCCTTGTAGTCAGACGCAATTTTGACGACCAGGCGCAGGTTGGCCTTGATCATGTGATCGCGCGCCGCCTGGTCGCCCCGGCGGATGCGGCGGGCCAGAGTCACCTCCTCGGCGATGGTGAGGAGCGGCGTTTTGGCAATTTCCTGGAGATAGAGCTGCAGGCCGCTGCGCTCCAAGGGATAGGGCTCGGGCTCGACCGCCCTCGGCTCCGGTTTGTCGAGAAAGGAGGGCGGAGCGTCGGGCGCAGGCAGTGTGGGATGGGAAAAGTGAGGCATGGTGAATGGAGGGACCGGTTGCGCAGAGTCGACTGCTTCAGCGCCGGCACTCCGGGGGAGCTCCAGGCGTGGGACGCTGCGCAGGTTGCATTTTGGCCAGAAGCTAAGCCACTGCAATGAATAAGCGATTATAATCGTCAACTCAGCTGATGATTGGTCAAATTGACCAGGGTAACGGCGTGGTGTGAGGAGCTTAGGTATGTCGCAGCCGAAGCCACCCCCGCGGATCCGGCTCGCCGGCCGCCAGTTGCCGACGAGTGTCCCTTTTGCCCGGAACGGAGCATGGCAGCCGACGGGCCCTGGCAGCTTTGGGCATGGCCGGACGCAACCGGCACGTTTGGGCGAATCGTCCTATGGATGGTTGAAGTTATCCCCGCTGACGGGCCGGTCAGGAGCAGATGGAGAATGTCACCTATTAAGTGACATGTTGCAGGC
>Ga0116131_1000210_pt1 | contig 59539 bp, 50 predicted proteins | sample June2015DPH_17_1_FD_89734 | JGI IMG/M metagenome (GOLD analysis project Ga0116131, IMG submission 89734) | Peatland microbial communities from SPRUCE experiment site at the Marcell Experimental Forest, Minnesota, USA - June2015DPH_17_100 | ecosystem: Environmental > Terrestrial > Soil > Wetlands...
AGCCCGCCGTTGCGGACCTCGCCGTGGCACCATGGTCCCAAGCGCACCACCACCGGCAGGCCGACCTCGCCACACGTTTGCACAAACTTGCGCAGGTCGCGCGGTCCCGACCAGTCGAACCTGCCCTCGATCTCCTCGTGGAAGATCCAGAAGACATATGTCGCCACAAGGTCGATGCCGCCCGCCTTCATCTTGAGCAGCTCATCGCGCCATTCCTGCTCGGGATAGCGGGCATAGTGAAACTCGCCCATGACGGGCAGCCAACGCCGGCCGTCGCGCAACAGGCTGCAGCCGTCGACCGTCAGCTCATGTCCGTCCGGACTTCGCGTCGTCCCCATCTTGAAGTCACCCGTCCGCCCGGGCGCTTCCCGGACCGTCAGGTCGAGTCGAAGCGGCTCAGCGGCATGGAGGCGCCCGGTTGCTGTCGCCGCCAAGGCAACCCAGGCCAGCAGGCCGGTCAGGAGGTGGCGGAAAAATTGCACGGCGCGGGCCTTACGCTGGTGGAGGCTGCCAGCCACGGTGCTCACGAACCGGCCAGTTTGCGCTGCGCCGGGAAGACAGGACGCAGGGCCAGACTGAGTTTGTCCTGCAGCGCCTGTAGCTCGCGGTATCGGGTGACGTTGCCCTTGTTGGGCGGGCAACGGGTGGATTCGTCCAGGGCGACGACGCCATCGGTGAAGTCGGTTAGTTTTACCTTTTCTCCGTCGAGGAGCGCCGTGCACCATGCCGCCTGAAGCGCGCCGCCGAGCGCCGCGCCTTCGTCCTCGACCATGGCCACCACGGGCACGCCGAAAATGTCCGCCATAAGCTGGCGCCACACGGGAGATTTGGCGCCGCCACCGGTCAGGCGGATTTCCCTTGCCCTTACCCCGAGGTCGGCGAGCCGGCGAAGTCCGTAGTTCATACCCATGGTCGCTCCCTCCATCGCGGCCCGGGCGAGGTGGCCGGCCTTGAAGGTTTTGTTGTTCAGGCCCAGCAACACGCCGGAGCCTTCCGGCACGTTCGGCGTTCGTTCGCCTTCAAGGTACGGCAGCAGGACCAGGCCGCCCGCACCCGCCGGCGCGGACGCCACCGCGGCGTCGAGCGCGGCATGATCATAGCCGAAAAGCGTCCGCATCTGTTCGGTGACGGTCGTCACGTTCATCGTGCACAGCAGCGGCAGCCAGCCGCCGGTTGACGAACAGAACGCCGCGATCTCGCCCTGCGGATCGACGATGGGTCTTTGGGCGAACGCGTAGATCGTGCCGCTGGTGCCGAAGCTGGCGGTGACAACGCCCGGGGTGACATTGCCCGTGCCGATGGCGCCCATCATGTTGTCGCCCCCACCAGCGCTGACCACCACGTCGGTCGAGAGTCCGTACTTCTGCGCGATGTCAGGCCGCAACATGCCGGCCGCCTGGTGCGAGCCGGAGAGTGGCGGCAGCCAATCGACGAGGTTTTTATCGATGGCATCGATGGCATCCTGCGACCAGGTGCGTCGGCGCACGTCCATGAGGGCCGTGCCGGACGCGTCGCCGTATTCCATGAAAAAGTTCCCGGTGAGGTGGAAGTTGAGGTAGTCGTGCGGCAGCAGAACGTGACGCAGGCGTCGGTAGTTCTGCGGCTCGCGGCGCTTGAGCCAGAGGATCTTCGGCGCCGTGAAGCCGGGCAGGAAGAGCAGCCCGGCCTTGCGGATGACAGTCTTGGCGCCTCCGAGTCTTTTCGTGAGCAGCGTGCACTCGGCCACCGTGCTGGTGTCGCACCAGAGCTTGGCCGGGCGGATGACCTCCCCTTTTTCATCGAGCGGCACAAAGCCATGCTGCTGGCCCGAGACGCCGATGCCGCGGATGCGGCTGCGGTCGACCTTGGCGGCGACCTCAAGGATCACCGCGTCGAGCGCCGCAGTCCAGTCCTGGGGGTGTTGCTCCATGTGGCCGACCGGCAGGCCGTCGATGAGCCGGTGCGGCGCGCGGGCTTCCGCGATCACCTTTTTCAGTGCGAGGTCCAGCACGATCGCTTTGGTGCTCTGCGTGCCGGAATCAATGCCAATATAGAGGGACATGGGGTGTGGGGTTCGGGGGGAGCGATGAACAAACCTGCGCGGGCACCCCATCCTGCGTTCCTGAGTTCCAGATTCAAAACCAAAAACGGGTGGTTTCTGCCATGGCCCGGAGTGATGCGATGCATCAAATTTTTCAATTAGCAACCGGCCCGGCCTCCAGGGTATACTGCACAGGTCACCAACGACCGGTGACCATTACGCTCATCGGCAATTCAGGATTTTCCATGCGAGATACGTCCGCCTCCGGCTCTCACTGGCTTGATCGGTTCAGTGGGAAAATCATGCGAGTCGAAAAATGGTATCTCGACTGTGTGACGGCCGACGGCGCGGGCATGATCGGTTATGCCGTCCGCATGCGCGTGGGCCCTCTGGCGCTGCGGTGCTCGGAGGCACTGCTATGGCGCGCGGGTAATCCGGCAGATATTAATCGGGTCATGCCAGGGGGCAGGCTGCCGACCGAAATGCCGGATGGGATCGTCTGGCGCAGCCGGGCTATCGACGCCAGGGGTCGGTGGTGTCCGTGCGGCCTCGGAATACCGACCGTAATCCTTTATGAGGAAGCGGCTGGGCGGATTGAGTGGAAGTGCTTCTGTCCTGCAGCACAGACCAGGGTAAGTATCGGCAGCAATCATCTTGAAGGGCTGGGCTATGTCGAGCGGCTCGTCATTACGCTGCCGCTGGCGAAGCTGCCCATCCGCGAGTTGCGCTGGGGCCGATTCATTGCCAGCGAACAGAATTGCGTTTGGATTCAATGGCGCGGTCCGATTGAGCGCGGCTGGTGCTACCACAACGGTCGACCGGTGAACGCGGTCATGCCGGATCCGCATGGGCTCGTATGGAACGGGCACCGGCTGAGACTGGACCAAGGAACCACCCTCCGGACTGGGTGCGTGCTTGAGACGGCCTTCAAGGATGCCGGTTGGTTGCGTTGGCTGCTGCCCCGGGCGGTTCGCGGCATCGAGGAAACCAAATGGTGCAGTGCAGGCGTGTTGACTGATGAGCATGGTCACGAACACGCCGGCTGGGCCATTCATGAGGTGGCAATCATCCCATGAAAACGATGCTGGGCAAATTGCTCTACGGATTCGTGTTCTGTATCGCCCTGCCGGCGCTTCTGCTCGCCTGGGCGGAGGCGCTCGCGGTGAAATATCCAGCGCTTCCGTCGGTCGGCGGATGGCCGCTGGGGCTGTCGCTGGCCGCGGTGGGCGGAGGCCTTATGCTACGCGCAATATGGGAGCTTTGGCATCTTGGCGGCGGCCTGCCGATGAACGCATTTCCACCACCGCGGTTTGTCGCGCGTGGGCTTTATGGCTGGTTCGCCCATCCGATTTACCTCGGCTTTGCACTGCTCATGCTCGGAGTCTTCATCGCCGCCAGCATGCCGGCCGGCGTGTGGATCGTTTCCCCGGCACTCTGGCTCGGCATGACCGCACTGGTAGTCGGCTATGAGCGGTTGGACCTGCAGCGGCGGTTCGGAGTTGGTCTCGCGCATCCTCGACTGGGTTTGCCGCCGGACGCGGCCGTACCGCCCCGGTGGGGGCACCGCGCCGCGGTGTATTTGCTCGTTCTCGGACCGTGGCTGGTGGCCTATGAGTGCATCGCACGGCTGCTTCACGGCTGGACAGGCTTTGAAACCTATCTGCCATTCGAGCATGCGTGGCCGCCGCTCCAATGGAGCATCGTGTTCTACACCGGCGCCTATGCGTGGGTGGCGCTTGCGCCGCTCGCGGCGACGTCGCAAACGGCACTGCGGCGCTTCATGCGTGACGGTTGGGTGGGCTCGGCCTTCATCTTCTGGTGCTTTCTTGTGTTGCCGCTAACGGCCACCCCGCGGCCCTTTGGCGCAACCATGTGGCTCGGCCGTTTGCTGGAGTTTGATCGCGCCCACGACACGGTATTCTGCGCCTTTCCGGCCTTCCATGTTTTTTGGCCGTTACTCGCGGCGCGGCTGTGGGCGGAACGGTTGCCGGCCTCGGTCTCCTACGGTCTCGCCGCGGCGATGGCGGCGAGCTGCGTAACCACCGGCATGCATTCGCTGGCGGACGCGGTGTCGGGGCTCGCCGTATTCGTCGCCGTCAACCAGCTCGACAGCTTGTGGCGCTGGCTCCTGCGTCTGACGGAAACGATTGCGAACTCCTGGCGCGACTGGCGCATCCGCGGTATTCGAATCATCAATCATGGCGGCTACGTCGGCGCGGCAGCGGGCGCTGGGTTGTGGCTCGTCGGCATTTTGCTGGGGGATAAGCACGCTGGTTCCATCCTCATCGTAGCCGGCTGCAGCCTGCTCGGCGCGGGCATCTGGGCTCAACTCTTGGAGTCGTCGTCCGGCCTTTCGCGTCCGTTTGGATACTACGGCGGCATCTTTGGCGGTTGTCTCGGCGTACTCGCGGTTCAACTCTGGCGGAACGAAGGCTGGCTGTTATTCGGGGCGTATGCGGTGGCGGCGCCCTTGATTCAAGGCGTCGGGCGCCTGCGCTGCCTCGTGCAAGGCTGCTGCCATGGCCGTCCCTGCCCAGACCACGTCGGTATCAGGTACCGCCAGCCGCTTTCGCGAGTATGCAAGATGGCGCACTGGGTGGATACGCCCGTCTATCCGACGCCGCTGTATTCGATCATCGGCAACGCGGTGATCTTTGGATTGCTGCTCCGGCTGTGGCTCTCGGAGGCCGACCTTGGCTTCGTCGCCGGCACCTATTTCATTTTGAGCGCCTGTGCTCGTTTCATGGAGGAGGGATACCGCGGCGAGCCGCAGACGGCTCACTTCGGTGGCCTGGCGATTTACCAATGGCTCGCTCTGCTATTCGTAATCGCCGGGGCGGTCTTCATGGCACTGCCGAGTCCGTCCGCGCCGCCGGTCGATAGCATCAGTGCACAGCCGCTGCTTATTGCCGCGCCGTTCGGATTGCTGGTATGGTTCGCGATGGGCGTCGACTTCCCGGAGTCCAAGCGACGGTTCTCCCGGCTGGCGTGAGCCGGGCTTTCTATTTCGGGAACACGCCATCGTGCGGGCATGCTCCCACCTTCGCGCGTTTCGGCGGGGCGAACCCCCACCGCCGTGACGGCGTGAATGACGGTACCGTTGCGCGGGTGAAATCCTCACCTTGGGTTGCGGTGGAAGCCGCACTCTGTAAGCTGCGATCCCAAGATGAATCTCCGACACCTGAATTTCCTGGTGGCCATGTTCGCGGCTGGCAGCAGTCTTGCGCCTATGGCCCTGGCGCAGACCCCCACTCCGCCGAAACCCACCCTGGGCTCCGGCGTGTTCGACTGGAACCAACTCGCGGCCCAGCCGACCAAGGTCGGTGCGCGGCGTGAAGTCTTCGACGCTCCCACGGCGACACTCGGCAATCTCGAATGTCACGTCACCACCGTAAACCCTGGCGAGTCACCACACGCGCCGCACCGGCATCCCGACGAGGAGTTGATTATCGTCAAGGACGGCACGCTGGAGGTGACGATCAACGGCGTCACCCGGCAGGCCGGTCCCGGCTCAGTGGTGTTCCTCGCCTCGAACGATTTTCACGGCCTGCGCAACAGCGGCGCCACGCCCGCCACGTACTACGTTTTGCGCTTCGTCCCCCGCGATCTTCCGAGCCCGACCGCAAAATGAGCCGTACGGTTTGCCGAGGCAAGCGGCCGGCCTCGACCGGGCGGTTTTCTCACATGTTCTTGATCAGCTCGGAGGCGAACTCGCTGCACTTGAGCTCCGTCGAGCCGGGGATGAGCCGCGCGAGATCGTAGGTAACCCTTTTCGCGTCGATGGTCGTCTCGAGGCTTTTGATGATGAGATCCGCCGCCTCGGTCCAGCCCAGGTAGCGCAGCATCATCTCGCCCGAGAGGATGAGCGACCCCGGGTTCACCTTGTCCTGGCCGGCGTATTTCGGCGCCGTGCCGTGCGTGGCCTCGAAGACGGAATGACCGGTCACGTAGTTGATATTGCCGCCGGGAGCGATCCCGATGCCGCCAACCTGCGCGGCGAGCGCGTCGGAGATGTAGTCGCCGTTGAGGTTCAGGGTGGCGATGACGTCGTACTCCGCCGGCCGGGTGAGAATTTGCTGCAGGAACGCATCGGCGATGACGTCCTTGATGACCAGGCCCGCGCCGGGCCGTCCCTCCGGGATCCGGCACCAGGGTCCGCCATCGATTTCCACGGCACCAAAGAATTGCTGCGCCACCCGGTAGCCCCAGTCACGGAAGCTGCCCTCGGTGAACTTCATGATGTTGCCCTTGTGCACGAGCGTCACACTCTTGCGCTTCTGCCGGATGGCGTAACCGATCGCACTGTGCACGAGGCGCTCGGTGCCGAGATAACTCACCGGCTTGAGGCCGATGCCGACCTCGACCCCCGCGTCGCGATGCGGGGCGCCGATGCCTTCCAGTTGCTTCTGCCACGCCTGGGTCTTTTCGACGGAGCCGAAGCGGATCTTGGCGAATCCCTTGGGAAATTCCCGGGCAAGAAGGTCGAGCAGCTTGGCCGCGTCAGGCGTGCCCGCGGCGTATTCGATGCCAGCGTAGATGTCCTCGGTGTTTTCGCGGAAGATCACCATGTCGATGAGATCGGGGCGCTTCACCGGCGTCTCCATGCCCCGGAAATAGCGCACCGGGCGCAGGCAGACGAAGAGGTCGAGTTCCTGGCGCAGGGCGACGTTGAGTGAGCGGATGCCGCCGCCGACCGGCGTGGTGAGCGGACCCTTGATGCCGACAAGATACTCGCGGAAGGCCGTGAGCGTGTCGTCGGGCAGCCAGGTCTGGAATTTGTTGAACGCCTTTTCGCCGGCGTAGACCTCGAACCACGAAATCCGGCGACGCCCCGGGTAGGCTTTTTCCACGGCGGCGTCGAAGACGCGCACGGCCGCACGCCAGATGTCGGGCCCGGTGCCGTCGCCCTCGATGAAGGGCAGGACGGGATGGTCGGGCACTTGCAGTCGCCCGCCGGCAGCCGTGATTCTGTCGCCGGCCGGAGGAGTCACATTCGTGTAGGGCATGATTGAGGAGGTTTAGGCATACGCGGTCAGGGCCGAATGTACGGCGCCGGTGTGCCGGCGCAAACCAACGAAATGGCGGATGCCGGTCGGCCGGGCGGGCGATTCTTCCCCAGTGAAGCGAGGCAGGCGACGGCCATTCGGCTCAAAGGGTTCCGCAGAACCGGGCGAGGCGGGCCACGCCTTTGGCGATGATTTCGTCGCTGGTGGCGTAGCTGAGGCGCAGGAACCCTTCCGTGCCAAACGCGCTGCCCGGCACGGCGGCGACTTTTTCCTGCTCCAGCAGTCGCGCGCAGAATGCCTCCGAACTGACACCGAACCTGGAAACATTGGGGAAGAGGTAGAACGCGCCCTGGGCCAGCAGACAGGAGACGCCGGGAATCCGGTTCAGCTCTGCGTGCAGGAACCGACGGCGCCGGTCGAAAGCTTCCAGCATCTTCGCCAGCGAGGCCCGTGCCTTGTCCTTCTCGCGGAGTGCGGCGAGCGCGCCGTACTGGGCGAAGGTGGTCGCATTGGAGGTCGTCTGGCTTTGGAGCTCGGCGCACGCCCGGGCGATGGACGCCGGCGCGACGAGCGTGCCAAGGCGCCAGCCGGTCATCGAGTACGGCTTGCTGAAGCCGGAGACCACGATCGTGCGCGCCTCGGCCTCCCTGCTGAAAGTCGCCGGGCTGTGGTGTTTCAGGCCGTCGTAGAGCAGATACTCGTAGATCTCGTCAGACAGAAGGTAGAGGTTGTGCCGGAGCACGACGTCAACGATGGCCTCGAGTTCCGGCCGGGAGTACACCGCCCCCGTCGGATTCGAAGGCGAATTAAGGATGAGCAGCCGGGTCTTCGGCGTGATGGCCGCCTCGAGCTGGGAGGGCGCGAGCTTGAAGCCGGTCGAATCGTCGGCCGGCACGATGCGCGGCACGGCCCCGGCGAGCTTCACCATCTCGGGATAACTCACCCAGAACGGCGCCGGGACGATGGCCTCGTCCCCCGGGCTGCACGTCGCGAGCACGGCGAGATAGCACGAAAATTTACCACCCGGGCTCACCACCACCTGGGTGGGCGCCACTTTAAGCCCGTAATCCGCACCGTACCGATCGGCGATCGCGGCGCGCAGTTCGTCGATCCCGGCGACCGGCACGTACTTCGTCTTTCCGGCCTTCAGCGCGGCAATGCACGCCTCCTTGATGAAGTCCGGCGTGTCGAAGTCGGGCTCACCGGCGCCGAAGCCGCAGACGTCCTCGCCGGCGGCTTTTAGCGCCTTGGCCTTCGCATCGACGGCGAGCGTGGGCGACGGCGCGATGTTGCGCGCCCACGTGGAGAGAGGCGGCGGGGTTTGATTCATGGCAGGACGAGATCGGCGTTCACTAAAGGACCGGTCTTCGCAAAAGCAAGCCGCGGCATGCGATCCCGCCCGGCCATGCCACACGCGTCATGGCGCAGCCGCCTTCTGCGCGACGTGCGGGAGTCGAGCGCAGCGGCTACCTTTTCTTCTTGGGGGCCGGCTTTCGACCGGCCGCCTGGCGCGGCGGTTTTTTCGCTATCTTCAGCAGCGGGGTATTTCTATCGCTCCGTCCCCGGCGGCCCTGTCCGCCGCCGGTGGTGCGCGGGGCGAGCGACTCGAGCGCGGACCGGAGCAGGACGCCGGCGCTGACATTTTTCCGGCGGGCGTAGTGTGAAAGCATTTGCTTCTGGGCGGATGAGAGCCGCACGGAAATCTGGCATTGCTCGCGGCGCGGCGCCTTGAACGCGGCAAAATTGAAGCCCTCCAGCGCGCAGCGCACCACATCGCTGACCGACTTCAGTCCGAGGCGTCCGCGGCAGGAATGGATCCGGTCAACCAGGGAACGCGGGAGTTCGAACGTCAGTGGTGTCGGCGCGAGGGTGTGGGTGTTGGCCATGCGATGAAGGGGTGAATTCCGCGAGGGCGCGCTGACGATTTAAAAAGCCGCGCCTCAACATGGAGAGCAATGAAAATCTTCGGCCACCGAGCGGGTGTTGAAGTGGCCCGCGCCGGGGTTACTGCTGGTCCAGCACTGCCGCCCGGATCCAGGTAAAAGCTTCAGTCGGCGTGGACACGACGGCGACGGGATGCTGCAGAAGCTCCGGGGCGATCGCGCGATCATGACGGATCGCCACGAGCGGCACGCCGGCGGCGCAAGCGCCGGCGAAATCCTGGTCGGAGTCGCCTGCGAACAGTACGTCGACCGGCGCCAAGCCCCAGCGCCGCACAATCTGGAGGAGCCCTGCGGGTTGGGGTTTGTGAGAAGCCAAGTCGTCCCCGCAGACCAGCGCATCGAAGCAATCCTGCAGTGCCAGGGCGCGGAGCCGGGCCTCGGTCATGCTCCGCTCGCGGCCGGTCCAGATGCCCAGCGGAATCCCCGCCGTGTGCAATTCCCGCACCAGTTTCCGGGCGCCGCGGAATAGCCGGGCCGAGTCCTCGTGTTCCGCCAGAAACCGGGTGTACGTCGCCAACGCGGTGGTCAGGTGCCCCGGTCTTCCCAGCAGGCGCCGCAGGCAGGTTTCCGACGGCCCGCCGAGACTGCTCATGACCTCGGTGCGATTTGGCCGCGGTCGGAACGGCGCCACCGCCATAGCCAGTCCCTCCAGCACGAGCGGCATGCTGTCGAGCAGGGTACCGTCAAGGTCAAAGACGACGCCGCGATACTGATGCGACCGGTGGCTCATGGTGCCGTCACGGCCACCAGTTGCGTGCCGGCCGGCACTGCGGCGGGCTCGGCCAGGCGCGCGGGATCAAAAACTTCCGAGGCAAACTGCTGTTTGAGCGCGGCGGCCGTGACGATAAACCGGGTCTTGTTGCGGGTGATCTCGTCGCGCAGGTCGATCGATTTCACAATCCACTGGTCGCCGATTTTCTTGAGATCGAGGACGCTGAGGACCTTCAAGGCACGGCCGCCCTCGCCGATGAACTCCGCCTGCACGAGCGCGGTGTATTGCGTGTCGAGATAAACGCGGATCCCTCGGAGCGCCGGATGCCGTTCCGCGACCTCGGCGGGCGGATAAAGCAGAAACTGGTGGGCCGGCCGGCCGCGCATGCGGGTGAGTCCCTCGTAGACGAATTCCGGCCAGAAGAGAAACGGCATCTGCAAATCGAATGGCGTCAAATCGGTGCCGGCCACCGGTTCGAACAGCGCCACGACACCGAGTTGCTCGACCGCCCCGCCGGCTCCCTCGTTCCACCGCCACAGCGCCGGACTAGAGCCGCTTTGCACGAGCAAACGGGTTTCCGTGACGGCACCCGCATCCGGCGGCCGCACGCTGACCCGGGAGACGGGACCGGCGGCATTCCGGGAGCCCCATAGGCGGCCGTGCAGGACGCGCTCGGCGCCATGCCGGGGAATCACGCGAAGCTCAAATTCGAGATAATAATCCCCCGCGATCCCCTGGCGGCGGAATTGCTCCAGAATCGCCCGGCCCTGCTCCTGGTCGGGTTTGCCATACTGCGCGTAATTGGGCGGTGGCTGATAACCCTTTTGCGCACGGGCTTGAGGCGTCAGAGCGCAGATGGCCGCCAATGCCAGCCACCCTGCCGCACGGCCGGACAAAACCAGCGGTCCGCGCCTCATCCGAATCCGGTCAGGGCGACTTGGTGGCCGTGCCGCTCTGCGTGGTGGTCTTGGCAGCATCGGGGGCGGCGGTGATCGGGACGGAGACCGCGGGCGCGGCCGGCGGTGCCGCCGCGGGGGCGGCGGCCGGAGCAGAGGCCGAGGCGGCGGGCGCCGGGATGTTGGGAAGTGCCTCGCGAGATCCCGACGGATGGCTCCGCAGGTGGATGTAGCCGAGGAAAAGAAGAAAACTCACAACAAAAAACGCGATGGTCGCCCTGATCGTCATGCGGCTCAGGACATTGCTCGTGTCGGGACCAAAGGCCGACTCCATCATGCCGCCGCCCATCGCCGCCATGCCACTGTCGGATTTGGCGCGCTGGGCCAGCACCACCAGGATGAGGAACAGCGCCACGATGATGAGCACGAAGGTGCCAATGCCGATGAAAACCGAGATCATAAAGGGCGCATGACAACAGGCTCAGGTGCCGGATGTCAACCATGGGTCACCGCGGACCTATATTTCATAATCCTTCGCACGTGGCGGGGCGACGGCTGGTGTCCCGGGATCGGTCGCTTTTTCCTGTTGGCGGCCGTAAAAGAGCCGCACGTCGGCCTTGCGGGTCTGGAGCAACTGGGTGGCCCGGACGAGGGCCCGTTTGGTGCTGATGGTCGGGTTCGCTTCGGCGGGGAAAACATTCCCGGCGCCGATCTGGTCGAGGAGTCCGCTGTTGCGCAACACCCTCTCCACCTCCTCGTTGGCTCCGCTGATCAGCAGATGGCGGCCGGTTTTCTTCAGATAGTCGTACAGATTTTCGAGCGCCATCACCGTCGAAGCGTCGAGATGACGCGCATTCTTCATGCGCAGGATGAAAACCCGGATGTTTTCGTCCTCGGCGATATAGCGCACTTGCTCCTGGAACAGGTCCGCCGCCCCGAAAAACAGCTCCCCTTCGACGTGGATGATGGAAATGGAGGGATGGGACCGTTTCGCCGGATCCATGAGTTCAGCCAGATTCCCGCTTTCGTTGAAGGTGTATTCGACCAACAGCGGCGTGCTGGTCTTCTGCAAAAAGAGGGCCAGGGCCGCGCCGATGCCCACATAGATCGCCGTGTCGAGCCGGAGCAACAGGCAGGCGCCCAGCGTGATCACGAACACTGCGGCGTCCGAACGGGTGGACCGGCACGACACGCGGATATGATGCCGGTTGATCATCCGCACGCCCACCCGGATGAGGTGGGCGGCCAGCGCCGCCACCGGGATGTAATCGAACACCGGCGTGACAAACAGCAGCACGCCGAGCACCACCACGCTGCTTATCATCGAGGACAGCTGCGTTGCCGCGCCACTCTGGAAATTCACCGCCGACCGCGCAAACGATGACGAGCCGGGCACGGCGCCAAACAGGGAGCAGGCGATGTTGGCCACCCCCATGCCCGCGAGCTCCTGATTCGGCTCGATCTTTTGTCCGCTCCGGGCCGCCAGTGATTTCGTGATCGAGGCGGCCTCGAGCATACCGAGGATGGCGATTGCCACCGCCGTGCTGGCGAGCGCCGGCAGCGCCAGAACCTCGGTCCTTCCCAAATGCAGTCCCGCAAAGGAAGGCAGTATGGCGGTGAGGGCGCCTTCGTCGCGCACCAGGCTGAACGGAAGCTTCGGGTAAAACAGAGTGGCCAGCCTCGCGGCGATGCCCATGGCCGACAGCCCGATCAACGCTTCGGGCCAGCGCGGGCGCAGGCGCCGCACCCCCTCGAAAATCACCAGGGTGGCCAGGCCGATGCCGAGCGTCCAGAGGGAAATCCTTTGCTCCGCCAGGAACGAGGCCGCCTGCCAGAGATTGCGCAGGAAGGACTGCCCCTGGCTGACACTGAAGCCCAGCAGATTGTGCAGCTGGCTCGCGATCAGCAGCACTCCGATGCCGGTGCTGTACCCCACCACCACCGAGTGCGAAATGAACTTCGTGATCTCGCCAAAATTAAGCAGACCGGCCACAAGCTGGATCGTGCCGATCATCAGCGCCAGAAGCACGGCCAGCTGCAAAGGCGGCAGACTCGGCCCGGTGTACGCCGCGATGGTCGCGGCGGTGATGAGACTGATGGAGCTGGTCGGGCCGAAAACGTGATGATGCGAGGAGAAAAACAGCGCCCCGAAAAATCCGCCGATGATGACCGACACGATCACCGGCACCGGCGGCAGATTGAGAATCAGCGAAAACCCGATCGCCTGCGGAATGGAGACGAGCGTGAGGGTGGCTCCGGCGATAAGATCGGCGCGGAGCTTCGCCAGGGAATAATGCCTCAGCTCCGTGATGAACGGAAAGCGCAGCCGGAACATCTTGGTCCGCAACGCCTGGGCATCGGATAATGTATCTCTGACAGTTTCCGCGACACTCATGCAGGCAATCGCCGAACCTTACGCTTTTAGGCCGATCTTTTCCAGTATTCGCTGCAGATCCTCGTTGCCCGCGTACTCGATGACGATGCGTCCCCGCTTCTTCGAGTGATGGAGCAACACGCGCGCCCCGAGGTGGGTGGTAAGCCGGTTTTCAATGTCGGCCACCGTGGCGGCTTCGGCTGGCGGCAATACCCTGCCTGAAATTCGGCCGGAACGGGTGGTCTTGTGTCCTTGCACGAGCTTTTCCAACACCCGCACACTCAATCCTTCCTCAATCACGCGGCGCGCCAGGATCGCGCGCCTGGCCGTGTCCTCCACCCCCAGCAGCACCTTCGCATGGCCGACGCTCAGGAGCCCCTTGGCAATGTAGCCCTGAATCTCGGCTTCCAGTAGAAGGAGCCGGAGCGAGTTGGTCACCGTGGCCCGGCCTTTGCCCACGCGCTCGGCCACCAGTTCCTGGGTAAGATCGAAATCCCTGATAAGGCTGGCGTAACCGTAGGCTTCCTCAATCGGGTTCAGTCCTTCGCGCTGCAAATTTTCAATCAGGGTCAGCGTGGCGGAGGAGGCGTCGCTGGCGTCGAGGACACGCGCCGGGATGGACTTGATCTTGAGTTGCTGAAAGGCGCGCCAGCGGCGTTCGCCGGCGATCAACTGGAACCTCTCGCCCACCCTGCGGACGACAATCGGCTGGAGCAATCCCTCGGCACGGATGCTTTCGACGAGTTCGTTGAGCTGTTCGGCATTGATGTCCTTGCGGGGCTGGTAGGGACTGGGCTCCACGAGCTGGACGGCAATCTCCTGGAAACCGGGCGCGGCCGGTGCTCCGCCGGCCGGATGTCCGGTGGCGGCTTTGGATTCAATTTTAGGTGCGGCGGAAGCTCCGCTGGCGATCAGCGCTCCCAGCCCCCTGCCCAGCCTGGATTTTGGTGCGGCCATGGTGATTGATTATTTTCCCTGCGGGATGAACAGGGTCCGCCCCACCTGCAGCATTGTGGGGTCGGCAATCTTGTTCGCGTTGATGATGTCCTGCATCTTGGCGCCGTATTTATGCGCGATGCCCGAAAGCGTGTCGTTCTTCTGGACCGTGTAACTGACGCCCTCCTTGGGGTAGTCCTCCGTGAAGGTCGGTGTGGTCACCGCCGGTCGCGCCGCCGCGCTTTTGGCGAGGGCGTTGATCGCTGTCTGGGTCTCGTTGGCCAGCTTCTCCAGCTGGACGCTGACCTGTTGAAGCGTCTCGTGCTTCTGGTCGTGCAGGGCGGCCTGCATGGTCTTCTGAACATCAGCGATGGCCTCGTTCAGCTGGGCCAATGTCACGTAGGTCTGGCTGGACTTCGTTCGCAGATCATTGTTTTCCCGCTCGAGCTGCTCGACGCGAAGCGTGAGGTCGCCCAGCCGCTGGCTCAGGAGGCGGACATCTTCGCGGAGGCTGGCCAGTTCAAAGCCCGGAGAACCGACAGGGTTGGCCCCCTGCGCGGATAGTTGATGTGAGGCGAAAAGCAGCGCGGCGATCAATCCGGCAACCCGGCAAAAACAGGTGGGACGCGGCATATGCGCGGCAGCATTGGGAAAAACCCCGGCAAAAACAAGCGAAGACTCCCCCCAGATCGGCGCGACCGGATACCGGCTCTATCGGTTGCAGCGGAAAGGCCGTGTGCTGGTGAGTGAGTTCATGGTCTGCGATGGCAGACGCGCACCTTTGGCGATCGGGAATCCACGGAGAAACTCCGGCGCCGGCAGCAGGCGGCCTCCGGGGCGCTGAAGCTTGCGCAGGCGCAGAATCCCCTCCCCGGCCTTCACCAGCAGCCCTTCGGCATCGGTGCCGATGATGGTGCCCGGTGTCGCTGTGTTGTAGCCGAGGTCGCCGACCTCGGCCACCGCGTCCGCCAGTCCGAGTTTCACCGGCACACCGTTGATCTCCACAGCGCAACCGGGCCAGGGGAAAAGACCGTTGATGCGTGCCGCCAAAGCGGCCGCGGGTGCGGTGAAATCCAGCGCGCCGTCTGCCTTGATCAGCCGCCGGCAGTAGGTCGCCGTCCCGTGATCCTGCTCGCGGAAGACCAGCTCGCCCCGTGCTAGGCGCGGGAGCGTGCGCGCCAACAGCGGCACGCAGGCCGCCGCCAGTTTCCTTTCGACGTCAAGGGCGGTGTCAAGCGGTGCGACATCCACCCGCTCGACATCGGCCACCGGGCCGGCGTCGAGTTGCCGCACCACGCGCATGAATGTCACGCCCGTCTCGCGCTCGCCGCACGCAACCGCGGTCTGGATCGGCGAGGCGCCGCGGTACTTTGGCAGAATCGAGGCGTGCAGATTGAGCGTGCCGAGCCGCGGCGTGGCGAGGAAGGCCTCGCGCAAGATATGTCCGTACGCCATGACCAAGCCCACATCGGCCTGCTGGGCCGCGAGCCAGGTGCGCTCCTCGTCCGAAAGTTTTTCCGGCTGACGGACGGGTACTCCGTGGGCCAGCGCCCACTGCTTGATCGGGCCGGGTTCGACTTTTTGCCCGCGGCCCGTTGGCCGGTCGGGCTGGGTGTAGATCGCGAGCAGCCGCGTCGTCACGCTCCCCTCACCCGTTAGCCAGTCCAGCAACGGCAGGGCGATGGAATCAGAACCCATGAAGACGAGTTTGAGCGGCGCGGGCATACACCAAACATGTGACTCTCACGCCAAGCCGCCAAGGCGCAAAAGGAGATCATCCCTGACCTGACTCTTCGATGGCCTCTAGCCAGGTCCCCTGCGCCCGCCATCCGTCAAATCAGGGCAACCTCAACCTGCCCCCTTTTTGTCCGATCCTTGATATGATTGATACGGCTTGGCCTTAATTAACAAGATACCCATTCCGATTAAGAGAAGGGACATGACCAATATCACCAGCTTCGGGCCGACATCAGCCGTAAGCTCACCGTTCCAGTTTACAGTAGCTTTCGAATTCACAAGTAAGAAGGAGCTCCATCCGCCCATACCAAGGCCGACCGCAACAAAACCGAAGCCGGCTATGCGACCTAGCGCGTTAAATGTTTTCCAGTATATTTGACGAAGTGACTGTAGCTTGCTCATACCTTAAATCGTCAGTTGCTGTGCATGCTAGAAGTAAGTGTCAGAGGAAAGGCGTAAAAGGGATCAGAGAGGCGTAAAGGTCGAGAGGATGCATAAAGTGGCAGACGTCTTCAGTTCGTCGCACATATCAAAGCGGGCACAGATCCTCCGGCCGGCCGCAGTCCCGCCATTTTGCTCCATCCACGCGGTGGGCCAAGATCGCTTCTCCTGCGCCGGCCAGACGCAGATAAGCTTCGGCGAGAGGAAAGGCCCCGGTTTCGGACATCTTGCCGAAGATGGCCGGCGACACGGCCTGAATGCCACAAAATCCGAGCGTCACGGTCTTGCCGTGCGGCGTCTGCACGAACTCGTTGCCCTTGCCGGGCGAGCAGCGGCCGACGAGCCGTCCATTGGCGTCAAAATAGAGCGGGCGCGCCGTCGGGCGGGCCATGACCGCGAGCGTGGCCAGCGCCTGGGATCGCCCGTGGGCCAGCAGGAGGCCGCCGAGATCGATGTCGCTGAGCACATCGACATTGTGGACGAGGAAGGGATTGCCGTCGTCGAAAAACCAGGCGGCTTGCTTCAGTCCGCCGCCTGTATCGAGCAAGACGGGTTCCTGCGAATAGGCGACGCGCCGCAGACCGAAGCGGTGGTGTTTTTCCAGAAACGGCGGGATTTGCCCGCCGAGGTGGTGGAGGTTGACGATGGCCTCCGTCACGCCGGCTTCGACGAGGCGGCGCAGCACATGCTCGAGCAAGGTCCGGCCGGCCACTTCCACGAGGGCCTTGGGCCGCGTGTCGGTGAGGGGTCGGAGGCGGATGCCGCGGCCGGCGGCGAAGACCATGGCTTTCATGAGCCTTGCGTGGGAGAACCCGCGTGCGCCGGCCAGCGATCGGCCTCGCGGTGATGGACCTCCACCGTGATTCCTAGGCGGCCGCGCAGCGACTGGGCGAGCGCCTCGGCACAATAAACGCTCCGGTGTTGGCCTGCAGTGCAGCCGAAAGCCACGGAGAGGTGGGTGAAATGGCGTTTCTGGTAGGTTTCCAGGGTCGGCTCCAGCAGCACGCGAATCCGGGCGAGAAATTGGCCGACCTCATCGTACTGTTGGAGCCAGGTAACGACTTCGGGATCGCGCCCCGTGAGGCCGGCAAAGCGCGCCTCGCGGCCCGGGTTGGGCAGCGCCCGGCAATCGAAGACGAAACCGCCGCCGTGCCCGGAGGCATCGACCGGGTAACCCTGCTGGTAGGAAAAACTCTCGATGCGGACACCCAGCCCCAGTCCCGCCGAAACCGGCACGATTTCGCGCAGGCGGGTGGACGCCACGATTCGCTGCAACGCTTCCGTGAGCGCGGGCAGGTCCACCGGCAGTCCGCCGTCCTGCAACAGCCGCTCCAGGTTGCGGATGGCGTAGGGCACACTCTGGAGAAAATGGGTCTTGCGCTCGTAGAAGCCGCGATAGCCGTAGGCGCCCATGGCCTGCAGGATGCGGATGAGGGAGAACCCGCGATAAAACTCCTCAAAGCGGGCCCGGTCGATCCGGGTCAGTGCGGACGCGGCCTCAAGGTACTGCGCCTTGAGCTGATCGCGGAAATCGAAGGGCAGGTTCGCCTTGGCGTCGAGCAGCAGCGAGGCGAGGTCGTAGGGCAGCGCGCCGCGCCGTCCCCCCTGGTAATCGATGAACCACGGCTGTCCGTCGCGCACCATGATGTTGCGCGACTGGAAATCCCGGTAGAGAAAAAAATCCGCTGGCGCCTGCAGCAGGAAACCGCACAGCGCGTCGAAATCGTTTTCGAGCTTCTGCTCGTGGAAGGGCACGTGCGCGAGCTTGAGAAAGTAGTATTTGAAGTAGTTCAGGTCCCAGCTCATGGAGCGCCGGTCGAAGGCGCTGTGCGGATAGCAGAGGCGGTAGTCCAGCCCCGGCCCCGCCTGGATCTGCATCTGCGCCAGCTGGCGCACGGACTGCAGGTAGATCGCGGCAATGGAGGCGGGGACTTCCGGCGCGGCGTCGCGCTCCTTCTGCAGCAAATCGAACAAGGTGGTATCGCCGAGATCCTCCTCCAGGTAGACGCTGGCGTCGCGATCGTCGGCATAGATCTCCGGCACGGGCAGGCCCGCCGCCCGGAAGTGGCGGGAAAAGCCGATGAACGCGGCATTCTCGTCCTGGTCGCTGTGTTCGACCCCGATGGCGGTGCGGCCGTCACCCGCGGTCAGCCGGAAGAGCTTGCGATCCGACCCATGCGCCCGCAGTTCGCCGATCTCGACAGGCGAAGCGCCAAAGTGACGGGCGAAGAGTTCTACGAGACGGGCGTGCATGAATCGGTGGGCCGGGCAGGCTGTCGGATTGATACCACTTACGATTCGCTTGGCGACTGTCATTGCGAAGAGTTCGATCGGGCGACGAAGCAGTCCAAACACCCAATCCTTTTTACAGAAGGTAACGAAGAGAACGGAGATAAGAACCAAGCTCCTTTACTCTCTGTCTTCGTTTCCTTTGTTATCTTCTGTTCAAACAAACTCGGGCTACGAGAGACATCCGACTCGCTCCCTGCAAGCCTTCAGAGACGCCACTCCTCCATCGAAAGCGTCCGTCGGGCGGCTGCGCGGCAAGCTAACTCTCCTGGCCTCTGGCCTCTTGCTCCTCTCAGACCAACGGATGTCGGCCGGGTCAATCGAGGCCTGAGAAGGCAAATGGGCCATTGCCTGCCGGAGAGTTCGTCGTACGGTAGAAGCCCATGAAAGTCCTTTTCATCGGCGGCACCGGCGTCATCAGCTCGGCGTGTTCGAGATTGGCACTCGAGCGGGGCATTGAATTGTACTTGTTAAATCGTGGTCAGTCGGTCCGCCCGGTGCCCGCGGGCGCCAAGGTCATCCGCGGGGACATCCGCGATCCCGCGTCGGCTCGGGCGGCGCTCGGCAACCTCACCTTTGATGCCGTGGTCGACTGGATCGTCTTCACGCCCGACCAGATCGAGACTGATCTCGACCTCTTCCGGGGGCGAACCGGCCAATACGTCTTCATCAGCTCGGCGTCCGCCTACCAGACGCCGCCCGCCGCGCTGCCGGTGACCGAATCGACCATTCTCGACAACCCGTTCTGGCAGTATTCGCGCAACAAGATCGCCTGCGAGGAGCGGCTGGTGCGCGCCTATCGCGAGGAGAAATACCCGATCACGATCGTGCGGCCGTCGCACACCTACGACTGCACGCTGGTCCCGATGGACGGTGGCTGGACGGTGGTGGATCGCATGCGGCGCGGTCAGCCGGTGATCGTGCATGGCGACGGCACCTCGCTGTGGACCCTCACCCATCATGCTGATTTTGCGCGCGGCCTGGTGGGATTGCTGGGTCACGCCCGCGCCATCGGCGAAGCCGTGCACATCACCTCCGACGAATGGCTGAGCTGGAACCAGATCTTCACGATCGTCGCCCGCGCCGCCGGCGCCGAAGCCCGCCTCGTCCATGTCCCATCCGACGTGATCGCGGCCTATGACTCGAACTGGGGCGCGGGTCTGCGGGGCGACAAGTCGCACAGCATGATTTTTGACAACACCAAGATCAAACGCCTCGTGCCCGATTTCGTGTGCCGCATCCCCTTCAGTCGTGGCGCCGAGGAAATTATGGCCTGGTACGACGCCGATCCCGTCCGGCGCAAGATAAACGAGGATTTCAACCGCCTGTGCAACCGCATTCTCGCCGCCTGCGAATCCTGCCGGCCGAAGTGACCTCAAAGGCGCAGCTGGCCCCTCCAGTTTCCGGATCCCATGGAGGGCCGCTGCGCCGTCAGCGCCGCGGCCCGTAGCGCGGTGTTTTAACCCGCGCTCAGCCGCCCAGCGCAGGCCGAAGCACTGCGCTACGCCTGCCAGCTTTTCTTCTCAATCCTCCTCCGTATCCGGCGGGCTGGCGGCAGCGGAAGCGGAATGGCTCGCGTTCCGAGGCGGCTTGCCGACCAGATCAAACAGCATCGGGCAGCCGGCGAGGCCGAACTCCGCGATGATCCCGGCCTCGAGGTAGCGGCGGTAGGATTCCCGCAGGTGGCGCTCCTGATTGCAGAACAGCCGGATGCGGAACGGGCGGTTGCCAGTCTGCACGGCATAATACATGCGGAACCGCTTGCCCCCCGCCGCCGGCGGCGGCGTGCGCTCGGCCAGGCGGATCAGCGTCTGGTTGAGCTTGGCCGTCGGCAGTTTCGCATCGAGCTGGCGATGGAGCTTCACGGCGGCGTTGAGCATGCGGTCGATCTCGTAGCCCGACATCGCGGAGACAAACACGACCGGCGCGCCCGGCGTGAAAAACAGGCGCTCAAAAAGCGCGTGCTCGAACTTTTCTCGGAATTCGCGCTCGCTTTCGTACCCGGGCACACCCTCCGGCCGTTGGAATGAATCATGCACGAGGTCCCATTTGTTGACGACGATCACCACCGGCTTGGCTTCCTTGACGACCTCGCCGGCGATAGCCTTGTCCTGCTGCGTAACGCCCTCCATCGCGTCGAGCACCAGGAAGGCAACGTCGGTCCGCTTGATGGCGTCGAGTGCACGCAGGCGGGAAAAATACTCCACGGACGAGGCGAGCTTCGTCGCGGCCTTGATGCCGGCGGTATCGATGAGCCGGAACGGATAGAATTTGCCATCGCGGCCCTTGAACTCGAAGGGCACCTCAATGGCGTCGCGCGTGGTGCCGGGCTCCTCGTCGACGATGAGACGGTCGCTCCGGATCAGACGGTTGCTCAGCGAAGACTTGCCGACGTTGGGGCGGCCGAGAAAACAGACGCAGAGTGCCTCGTGGGCCGCCTTCGCCTCGGGTGTCTCCAACGGCTCAGGACCCAGCTTCGCCAGAATCGCGTCACGCAGGACAACTTCGCCCACGCCGTGTTCGGCGGATATAAAAAACGGTTCGCCCAGGCCGAGCTTGTAGAAATCGGGATCGTCACGGCGGGCGTCATGGAAATCGATCTTGTTCACCACAAGCATCACCGCCTTGTCCTTGCGACGCAGGCGATTCGCGATGCGCTCGTCGAGCGCCGTCACGCCGTCCTTCGCGTCGACCATGAACAGAATGACCTGCGAGGTGTCGATGGCGAACTGCACCTGCACCTCGGTCGCAGCCACGATCTGCGCCGAGCTTTCCCCGCCCTTGAGGCCGATCCCACCGGTGTCGAGCAGCGTGTAAGCGCCGTCTTGCACTTCGGCGGCGATCACGTCGCGGGTGACACCGGGCTGGTCATGCACGATGGAAATGCGCTTCCGCGCCAGCCGGTTGAAGAGGCGGCTCTTGCCGACATTAGGTCGGCCGACGATGGCGACGGTGCGGGACATGATCTTAATCTGTAGGAAGGTCGCTTGCGACCGATGGACTATCGCCTGCAAGCAGGCTTCCTACAAGGCTCCGGTTCAGCGTTTCAACGACTGCACATACCGCTCGATCCGGGTGCAGGCCTCGATCAGTTGCTCGTAGCTGGCGGCAAAACAGGCGCGCACGAAGCCGGCACCGTTCGCCCCAAAGGCCGTGCCCGGCACCACCGCGACCTTCTCCGCCTGCAGCAACCCGAGCGCGAAATCCTTGTCGTTGAGTCCGGTCACTGCGACCGAAGGAAAGGCGTAAAACGATCCGCGCGGAAGATGGCAGGTGAGGCCGATCTCGTTGAAACGGCGCACGACGAAGTCGCGCCGGCGCTGGTACTGTTCGCGCATGCGCTTCACGCCCTCCTCGCCGCGCACCAGCGCCTCGAGGGCCGCCTCTTGGCTGATGATCGAGGCGCACATCATCGAGTACTGGTGCACCTTCATCATGGCCTCGATGAGCGGCGCCGGGCCGCAGGCGTAGCCGATGCGCCAGCCGGTCATCGCGAAGGCCTTTGAGAATCCGTGCAGGAAAATCGTCCGCTCCAGCATGCCGGGAAGACTGGCGATGCTGACGTGCACGCCCTCGAAGGTAAGCTCCGAGTAGATCTCGTCGCTGATGACCAGCAGATCCTTCTCGATACAAAATCTGGCGATCCGTCCGAGCTGCTCACGGCTGCACGTGCCGCCCGTAGGATTGCACGGCAGATTCAGCATTAGCAGCTTGCAGCCCGGCTGCCAGGCGGCGGTGAGCGCCGCGGCTGTGAGGGCAAAATCATCCTCCGCCTGCGTCGGTACGGGCACGCCGATGCCATGCGTCAGTGTGACCGAGGGGTGGTAGGACACGTAGCACGGCTGGTGGAACATCACCTTGTCGCCCGGGTTGACCAGGGCGCGCAGCGCGATGTCGATGGCTTCCGAGACGCCGACCGTGACGAGCACCTCGCTCTCCGGCTGATACTCCATTCCGTAGTGCTGCCCGACGTAGTTGCAGATGGCGCGGCGCAATTCGATGAGCCCCAGGTTTGAGGTGTAATGCGTCTTGCCTTTTTCGAGGGCGTAGATCGCCGCCTCGCGGATATGCCAAGGAGTGATGAAGTCCGGCTCGCCGATGCCCAGTGAAATCACATCCTTCATCTTCGCCACGATCTCAAAAAAGTCGCGGATGCCCGACGTGGGCAGGGTAGCGACGTGGCGCGCGATAAAGCGGTTGGTGTCCATGGTTGCGTGGTGGTGGGATCCGCCATCCCGGCGGGCTTCGGAAAGCTTTCGGGCTTCCGCACGCCGTGGCGCGCGTTCCCCCGCAGTTGAGTTATGGCGTCACCGTCAGGCGGCCGTTCTCTTCCGCCGGCACGTCCATGAGATAACCCTGTTCCTTGTACGAGCGGAGCAGGAAATGGGTCGAGGTGGAGAGCACGCCCTCGATCGTCGAGAGCTTCTCCGATACGAACGCCGCCACTTTCTGCAGGCTCGAACCGGTCACAAACACCAGGAGGTCGTACCCACCCGACATGAGATAGCAGGAATCCACCTCGTCGAAGCGGCTGATGCGCTCCGCAAACCGGTTGAATCCGCCGCCCCGCTCCGGCGTGATGCGCACCTCGATCACGGCTCGCACGGCACCGGCGGCTTCCTTGGAAAGATTCAGCACCGGGCGCCAGCCAAGAAGAATGCGCTCCTTCTTGAGCTGCTCCAGGTGGCGGTTGACCTCAGTTTCGGTCAGGTTCAGCACCTGCGCCATCTGCGCGGTGCTGAGACTGCCGCCTTCAAGCAGGAGTTTGAGTACCGGATTCATAAGGAACGGCGATGTTCGCAAAAACCTCAGGCAAATCCACATTAATCTTCGGGCCGGGCCTTCTCGGGCACACCGTGCTGCGGGTGGACTGGTGATCACAGGGAGTCCCCGTGAGGCCGCGAAACTGCATCCGCTGGCAGCTGAGCGCCTAAACCGAGGCCGCCAACGGAGCAGCCGTCGAATCCATCAGGACGAGCCGGATGCAAAAGTCACCAAGCTGTTCACCGGGAGTGCGCTCGAGGGCGTAGCGGCGGAGAAGCGGTCCAACCAGGTTGATGATTTGCCCGGGTGTGACCGAATCGGCAAAAAGCCGGTTGAGGCGCGTGCCGTTGTACTTGGCTCCGAGATAGAGGTTATATTTTTCCCGGAGCCGTGCCAGCGATGCCGATCTCAGCCAGGCCGTGTTTTGCGAGGATTTCCTCGATCGCCGGCTTGCTGGCGTCGGTGACGCGGAAATAGTCTCTAATCAATACCGGTAATGCTCCGGCTTGTAGGGACCCTCGATCTTTACTCCAAGATAGTCGGCCTGCTTCTGGTTTAGCTTGGTGAGCCGTACCCCAATCTTTTCAAGGTGTAGCCGGGCCACTTCCTCATCGAGGTGCTTCGGCAGGCGGTAGACACCTACCTGGTAGGCGTTCCTGTTTTTCCAGAGATCCAACTGGGCAAGTATCTGGTTGGTGAAGCTGTTGGACATCACGAAAGAGGGATGGCCGTGCGCGCAGCCAAGATTGACCAGGCGTCCCTCCGCAAGGACATAGATGGCATTCCCATTGGGGAAGACGTATTTGTCGACCTGCGGTTTGATGCTGATCTTTTTCACACCGGACGCCGCGTTGAGGCGGGCCATCTGGATCTCATTGTCGAAATGCCCGATGTTGCAGACAATGGCCTGGTCTTTCATCCGCTGCATGTGCTCGAGAGTGATGACGTCGCAATTGCCCGTGCAGGTGACATAGATATCGCCCTGACCGAGGGTGTTCTCGAGCGGGGTCACTTCAAAGCCCTCCATCGCAGCTTGCAGGGCGTTGATGGGGTCGATCTCGGTGACAATCACGCGGGCGCCAAAACCCCGGAGTGAATGCGCGGAGCCCTTGCCCACATCACCATAGCCGCAGACGACCGCAACCTTGCCAGCGATCATGACATCGGTGGCACGCTTGATGCCATCGGCCAGCGACTCGCGGCAGCCGTAGAGGTTGTCGAACTTCGACTTGGTGACGGAGTCGTTCACATTAACGGCGGGAACAAGAAGTTTGCCGGCCTCGTGCAGTTGGTAAAGACGGTGTACACCGGTGGTCGTCTCCTCGGAGACGCCGCGCCACTCCTTGACGATGGCATGCCAGCGCAACGGGTTCTCGGCGTGGATGCGCTTGAGGAGATCCTTGATGACCTGTTCCTCATGCGCGGCGGAAGGCGTGTTCACCCAGTCACTCCCCTCCTCCAATTCATAGCCCTTGTGAATGAGAAGGGTGGCGTCACCGCCGTCATCAACGACGAGCTGCGGGCCTTTGCCGCCGGCATATGAAAGCGCCTCGTAGGTACATTCCCAATATTCCTCGAGGGTCTCCCCCTTCCAGGCAAAAACGGGGATTCCTGCCCGGGCGATGGCGGCTGCCGCGTGATCTTGGGTGGAAAAAATGTTGCAGGAGGCCCACCGGACGGAGGCACCCAGCTCAACGAGTGTCTCGATGAGCACCGCCGTTTGGACGGTCATGTGCAATGAGCCGGTGACGCGTGCACCCTTGAGTGGCTTCTGCCGGGCGTATTTCGCACGCACCGCCATGAGTCCGGGCATTTCCTTTTCAGCGACTTCAATGGCGCGGCGGCCCGAGTCGGCGAGCGTGAGGTCGCGGACTTTGTAATCCTGCTTTCTGACAATGGAAGTGGCGGTAGGCATTTTTGCGGTGATTCAAGAGTGAGGTTTGGCAGTCGGACAGGCCGAAGCAGTTACCGGGCGGCGGAGAGGAGTTCCCCGATCTTGTTGATCTGCTCCCACGTCATGTCGGCCTTACCGAAGTGCCCGTAGTTGGTCGTCTGACGGTAGATCGGGCGCAACAGATCGAGTTGTTTGATGATGTTGGCGGGCTTGAAGCTGAAAACTTTCGACACCGCGCGGGCAATCACGTCGTCCGACACCTTGCCCGTGCCCATCGTATCGACCCAGATGCTTACGGGCTCGGGAAAGCCGATGGCGTAAGCGACCTGGAGTTCGCAGATCTCGGCCAGCCCGGAGGCGACGATGTTCTTCGCCACCCAGCGACACATGTAAGCGGCCGAACGGTCGACCTTCGATGGATCTTTGCCGGAAAAGGAGCCGCCGCCGTGGCGTCCCCAGCCGCCATAGGTGTCAACGATGATCTTGCGGCCAGTCAATCCAGAGTCGCCCTCGGGACCGCCGACGACAAAACGCCCGGTCGGATTGATGAGATACTTGGTGTTCATGTCGAGCATATGGCCCGGGATGACCTTCTTGATCACGTGCTCGATGAGAAAATCACAGATGGCGGCGTGTTTGACGTCCTTGGTGTGCTGGGTGGAGATGACGACATTCTCCACCTTCACCGGCTTGTCGTTCTCATAGCGGATGGAGACCTGAGATTTCGCATCAGGGCGCAGCCAGCCGACGACGCCAGCCTTGCGGAGCTTGGTGAGTTCACGGCCGAGGCGGTGGGCAAACATGATCGCCGTCGGCATCATCTCGGGCGTCTCATTGCAGGCGTAGCCAAACATCAATCCCTGGTCGCCGGCGCCCTGCTCGGCGGTCTCCTTACCTTCGGCGGCACGCGCATCCACACCCTGCGCGATGTCGGGCGACTGCCGGGTGAGATAATTATTGATGAAAACCTTGTCGGCGTGAAACACGTCGTCGTCGTGGACATAGCCGACGTCGCGGATGGCGGTGCGCACCACCTGCTCGTAGTTGAGTTTCGCCTTGGTGGTGATTTCGCCGGCGATGATCACCATGTTGGACTTCACCATCGTCTCGCAGGCGACCCGGCTTTGCGGATCCTGCTCCAGGCATGCGTCCAACACACTGTCGGAGATAAGATCGGCGACTTTGTCGGGGTGACCCTCGCCCACGGACTCGGAAGAGAAAACGAATGAATTGGCCATGGTTTCGGCAGGAAAAAGCGCCCGGCCCCGCAGCGCAAGGAAAATATCATCGTATCTGGATTCAATGATATGTTTGCACGCGAAGCTGCCCAAGTTTTGGCGTGTCAATTGCGCAATGCCACCTAGGATTGCACGCGTTGGGGTCGTTCGTGTCTTACGGACTATTGCATTTCGCCACCTTTATTGAGAACCATGCAGAACGCTGCGGAAAACATCCAGCCAGCAAACGGAGCGGGAAGGAAAATACTGATCGTCGATGACGATCGTCTCAACCTCCGGATCCTGGCCGGCATCCTCCGACCCGCAGGCTACGAGGTGATCGAGGCGGACACCGGCGAAAAGGCATTGGAGCTTTACCCGCTGGTTTCCCCCGACCTGGTGCTGCTTGATGTCTTGCTGCCGGGGATCAACGGCTTTGATGCCTGCCGCCAGCTGCACCTGCGCTATGGCACCGCAGCGGCGCCGGTCATTTTTATCACGGCGAAGAGCAAATCTGACGATGTGGTTACCGGATTGGCGGCGGGTGGCGTTGATTACCTTCCCAAGCCCATCCGGGCCAAGGAGGCTTTGGCGCGCATACACACCCATCTGCAGATTCGCCGCCTCATGGCGGAGCAACGCCTGCTGGTGGATCAACTCAGCAAAGCCAACGCCGCGAAAAACAAGTTCCTGGGCATGGCGGCCCACGACCTGCGCAATCCCCTCGCCTCCATCCGTGGACTCGCCGAATTTCTGCGCGATGGCGTCGTCGGACCGCTCACCGCCGATCAGCTTGATCTCGTAAAAACCATCCATACCGCAAGCCAGGAAATGCTCCTGCTTGTCAATGAGTTGCTTGATGTCGCCACGATTGAGGCTGGCGAGCTCAAGATCACGCCGGAGCCGTCTGACGTGGCGGAGATCGTCGCGAAGGCCGTTTATCTCTCCAATATTGAAGCCACGAAAAAGCAGACCGAGATCGTTTTCACCGCGCAGGAGCGACCCGTGCCTCGCAACTTGGATCCGAATAAAATCCGGCAGGTCGTCGATAATCTTCTCAGCAATGCCGTGAAATATTCACCGCCCGGTTCCGTCATTGGCGTGGAACTCAGCACAACTGACGGCTCGGTCACCATCGCGGTCCGGGACCAGGGTCCCGGAATTCCCGAGAGCGAGCGCGACAAACTCTTCAAGGATTTTGGCCGCACGTCGGTCATGCCCACTGGCGGAGAGAAGAGCACGGGATTGGGTCTCGCCATATGCCGGAAAATTATCGACGCTCACCATGGCACCATTACGGCGGAGAATCTGCCCGAACGGGGCTGCGTCTTTCGGGTGACCTTGCCTTCCTGACCATGACCTTCACCGGCAAAATCCTGCTTGTCGACGACGAGCCGCACGTGCGGAAATTCCTCGGTCTGATTGTTCGCGGCCTCGGCACGCCCACCACCATCGAGGCCACCACCGGCGAGGAGGCGCTGAGCAAGTACGCCGCGGAGTCGCCCGACCTCGTGTTGCTTGATGTGAACATGCCCATGATGAACGGGCTGCAGATCCTTGCCGCCATCCTCCAGCAGGATCCGAAGGCCCAGGTCGTCATGCTCACCTCGCTCGCGAACCGCCAGACGATCGAAGAATGCCTTAAAACCGGCGCGGTCGGCTATATTCGCAAGGACACTCCCAAGGAGGCGATTCTGGCTGAATTGGCGGCGCTCGTTTGCGACCGTCCGAAGCCAGCTGATCCCCCCACCCCATGCCCGAACGAGACCCAGTAAGAACCAGCTCCTCGCCTTTCTCGATCATCTCCGAAGTCCGCTACGCCTTGCCGGAGATGCTGCGCGAGATTGAACAGGAGCGCCGCGACTCCTCCTTTGCGATGGAGACGCTCGAACAGGTGGAAATACGAAAAATGTTCGCGAGCCGCCAGCGGCGCCATGCCCGAGACAAGAAATAAGCGATTCCTCGAGTTCGTCCGCAAAACGCCCAATTTCGGCTTCGCGGATGAATTGAAGGAGCTGGCGGAGCGCCACGGTCCCGACACCCCGGCACTCTTGCAGGCCATCATCGACAGCAAACTGGTGAGCAAGGATGAGGCGTGCCGGCAATGGGGCAACGCCCTGGGCTATGCCTACGTCGATCCCTTTGCCTCGATTGTCACCGAGGAGGCGGTGGAACGCCTGCCCCAGGAAGTCGCCCAGAAAACGAGCTCCATCGGACTTTACATCATCGAGGGCGTTCTGACCGTGGCCTTGGCGACCCCCGAGGACGAAACCCTGATCAAACGCCTCAGCCAGATTGCCAAGATGCCGATCAGTCCGGTTTTTGCCTCGGAGCGAGAGATTCAGGACGCGATCTCGATCCATTATTCGAGCGACAAGGACATCGAGCATAGCCTCAGCTTACTGGAACGCACCGATCTCTTCGACCGTCCGGACTTCACCCGCGATCAGCTCGCCGCCCTCGCGGAGAGCGAGTCGCTCATCCAGGTGCTCGATGCCATCATCTACTACGCCATGCGCGAGCGGGCGACCGACATTCACATCGAGCCGCACGAACTTCAGTCGCGCATCCGCTATCGGGTCGACGGCATGCTGCGCGAAACGCTTTCGTTTTCGCGCAAGCTGCATCGCGCGCTGATTTGCCGACTCAAGGTCCTCTGCAATATCAACATCACGGAGTCGCGCTTCCCGCAGGACGGCCGCTTTACGATGCCCGTTGGCGCCAGCACCACCTATTTCCGTGTTTCGATCATCCCCACGCTTTTCGGCGAAAAAGCGGTGGTGCGAATCCTCGCGACGTCCGGTCGCAAGACGATGCTCACCCTGGACAAGATGATGATGTCGCAGGTCATCCTGCAGCCCTTCCGTCGCCTCATTCAGAATCCGAATGGCATTATTTTTGTGACGGGTCCGACCGGCGTGGGCAAAACCACCACCCTTTACGCCGCGCTCCAAGAGATCAACAAACCCGACATCAATATCTCCACCATCGAAGACCCGGTCGAGATCCAGCTGACGGGCGTTACCCAGAGCCAGGTCAACGCGCACATCGATCTCAAATTTTCGACGATCCTGCGCGCCTTGTTGCGCCAGGATCCGGATATCATTCTCATTGGTGAAATCCGCGACCTGGAAACCGCCAAGATTGCCACGGAGGCGGCGCTTACCGGCCACTTGGTCTTCGCCACGCTTCACACCAACACGGCGGCGCAGGCCATCGTACGACTCATGGAAATCGGGGTGGAACCTTACATGGTGGCGCCTTCCATCATCGGGGTACTGGCCCAACGCCTCGCGGCGCGCATCTGCGAACATTGCAAGGAAGCCTACACTCCGTCGCCCGAAACGCTCCGGCGCTACTTCGTCGACGAAGGATTGAGCGAGGTGCAGTTTTACCGCGGACGCGGCTGCCCCAAGTGCCGGGGAACCGGCTACAAGGGGCGCATCGCCTTCCATGAACTTGTGCTCATCACCGAGGAGATCCGCACGCTGATTTCCGAGCACCGCAGCGCGCAAGAGATCACCCGGGCGGCCGCGAAGGTCGGCTATCGGCCGTTGCGCTACGATGGACTCAAAAAGGTGCTGCTCGGCCTGACCACCATCGAAGAGATCGAACAAAACACTAACTTCGAATGGGCCACCTGATTTAAGACTCTCGCATCTTCGAACCTCTGCCCGCGCCAAAACCGGGGAGAAAAATTCCGTTCGCCCGGCGTTTGGTCTTCCACTCTCACGCCCACCCCGTCCCCGTTCCCTGCGTGGAAATCCCCCCCCAGCCGAAGCCTGTTCTCGATCCCGCCGCCATCGAGGCGCTGCGCGCCTTGAATCCCGGCGACGACTCCTTTTTTCGCGACCTCGTCCAGATCTTCCTGGACGACTCGCCCCAGCGCATTGCCGAGATTGAGCAGGCGCTGGCGCGAGGCGACGCCCGGCAGCTGACACTCGCGGCTCACAGCCTCAAGGGCAGTTCCTCCAATTTCGGCGCCGACCGGTTGCGCTCATTGAGTGAACAGCTGGAACAGCTCGGCCGACAGGGTTCGCTGGGGGGCGTTCCAGCTCACTTGCTCGCCCTTAAGGATGAATTTGCCCGGGTGCGAGCGGCGCTGGATGCGCTGCTCCCGGGAAAATGATGGTCCGGAGGACTCGTGCCAAAGAAAAGGCGCCCGGATTTGCCGGGCGCCTTGAAGAGCAGGCCTGCCGCTGCGTGTCGGGCTGACGCGGTTAAGTCGCGCGCCGCGGCTAAGGTGGAGTATCCTTGCTGGCGGCTTCGTCCAAGATATCGCCCAGGTTCATCATGTCGCTGCCGCTGCTCTGGCGATTAAGCATCTCGTAGGTTGCCGTCTCGGCGGCGAGTTGTTCCTCCGAATAGTTCGCAGCCTTGATGGACAGGCCGAGGCGGCGCTCGTCGCGATCGATCTTGATTACGCGGGCCGTGACCTGCTGGCCGGGTTTCAACACGTCCTTCACCTTGTCGACGCGATCCTCGCTGATCTGCGAGATATGGACGAGGCCGTCGATGCCGTTGGCCAGTTCGATAAAGGCCCCGAAGGAGGTGATTTTTGTAACGGTGCCCTGCACCACATCGCCAATCCGGAAGAAGCTGTCGATATCCGACCATGGGTCGGGCGTGAGCTGCTTCATGCCGAGCGAAATGCGCTGCTGCTGGGGATCGACATCGAGCACGATGGCGTCGACTTCGTCGCTCTTCTTCAGGAGTTCGCTCGGATGGTTGACCTTGCGGGTCCACGACATGTCGGAGACATGCACCATGCCGTCGATGCCTTCCTCGAGCTCGATGAAAGCGCCGTAGGTGGTCATGTTTCGCACCTTCCCGCGGACGCGGGCGCCGATGGGATAATTATGGCGGACCATGTCCCATGGGTTGGGCTCAAGCTGGCGGATGCCCAGGGAAATCTTCTGTTCCTCCTTCTGGATGCCAAGCACGACCGCATCAAGTTCCTGGCCGACTTTGAGAATCTCGGAGGGCTTGGTGATGCGTTTCGTCCAGGACATCTCGGTGATATGCACGAGTCCCTCGACGCCGGGCTCAATTTCGACAAAGGCACCATAGGGCACCAGATTGACCACCTTGCCGCGGACCTTGGCGCCGACCGGGAACTTGCTCTCGATGTCGTCCCACGGATTCTTGGTAGTCTGCTTGAGGCCGAGCGAGACACGCTCTTTCTCCCGGTTGACCTCGATGATCATGACCTGCACCTCCTCGCCCTGCTTGAGCATTTCGCTCGGGTGCGAAATACGGCCCCAACTCATGTCGGTGATGTGGAGCAGGCCGTCCATGCCGTCGAGGTCAATGAACGCACCGAAATCGGTGATGTTCTTGACGACGCCCTTACGGATCTGGCCGGGCTGGATGTTATCCAGCAGATCGCGGCGCTTCTGGTGACGCTGCTCCTCGATGAGCTCGCGGCGGGAAAGGACGATATTTTTGCGGTCCTGATTGATCTTGAGAACCTTGAAGTCGTAGGTCTGGCCGATGTATTGATCGAGGTTCTTGGGCGGTTGGATGTCGATATGGGAAGCCGGAAGAAAGGAGTCGACGCCGATGCTGACAATGAGGCCCCCCTTGACCTTGGCCTTCACGCGCCCGGAGACGACCGACCCTTCGGAGCATTTCTGGAGGATGTTCTCCCAGTTCTTCTTCTGCTGTGCCAGGTCGTACGAGATGATGGGGTTGCCGTCTTTATCCTCCAGCTTCTCAAGGATCACCTCGATCTGCGACCCGATCTGCAGTTCGCCCAGATCGCCGAATTCCGCCGCCGGGATAATGCCCTCGGCTTTGCCGCCAATATCGACGACGACCTCGTTCTGACGGATTTCGGTGACGATGCCCGGGACAATCGCGCCTTCCTTCAGGGTATCGAAGGAGCTCTGCGCGAGCAATTCTTGCATGACTGAACTCATTGAATGAAGCGAAGTGCGCCCACCTGTTCCGGGGTGGTCACCCTCCGCGCCGGCCCTGCGGCCGTTGGTTGGATGTTAAACTGACGAAAGCCACCCGCGGGAGCATTGCGGCGGTGCGCGGGCGGTGCCTGTAAATGCCGCAAACCGGCAAATTCCCAGCCAGTTGTGCGGGTCGCAAGCCCAAAATCCGTGTTCTCCGCGAGCCGGCCGGCCTCCCCTGACGGGCGAAGCAGACGCTCGCGCGATAAGTTATTTGCCCTGCATGCCTTGCAACTGCCGCGCCAATTCCTCGAAGAAGGCATCGTAACCGGCCGAATCCCGCAGCGGAGTCTCGGTCGCGGGGTTGGACAGCTTGTTGTAGCTGTCCTCTACGATCTCCTCCAACTGCACCTGCACCTCGACGTTTCCGCCTTCCCGCGGGAGCAGATGGATCGAAATGGAACGCTGCCGGGAGGATCGGAAATCATCGCCCCCGCCAATGCGCGAGAGACCTTCCAGCCTGCCTTGGGCGGGACCCCCGCTCACCTGCTGGTAACCGAGTTTCTCCAAGGCCAGCCGTGCTGCCTCGTAAACCTTGTATGGATCTCCCGCGACGCTGCGGATCTTTGGCGGCTCGCCGGCAATGCGATCCTTCACTGCGCTGCGCATGGATTCGATGGAAGCACAGCCGCCCCCCAGACTCCACGCCACCACCAGCAGACATAAGGGGAAAATGATCTTTTTCATCATAGGACGACCGCCAATCCTACAGCGGAATTATGGGCGCGCGTCAAAGTGGATTAATATCTGGCTGCATGGAATGACAGGCAAACCTCACGCTGGTTCTTTTGCCACTACCTTAAAAGAGGCGGGTTGCTGCTGGGAGATGCAGTGCAGGGTGCCGAGCCCCCACACCAAATCCAGGCAGTCGACCGGAATGATCTTCCTGCCCGGGAAGCAGCCGGCCAGCACTTCCGCGGCTTCCGCGTCTTGGTCCGGCTGCCGAAACGCCGGCGTCAACACCGCCCCATTGATGATCAGAAAGTTCGCATAGCTCGCCGGCAGCCGCTGTCCGTCGCGAGAACAGCGCCGGGGCATGGGCAGTTCGACGATGGCAAATTTGCGGCCGGGCGCGGTACGCAGGCGGTGCAGACGCTCGAGATTCTCCTGCAACGGCCGATGGTTCGGATCGTGCTGGTCGTGCTCCACGGCCGTCACTATTCCGTCGGGTCGGAAAAAGCGGCTCAAGTCGTCAACGTGCCCGTCCGTGTCGTCCCCCTCAATGCCTTGACCCAACCAGAGCACCTCCGTTACGCCGAGATTGTCCTTCAGCGCCTGCTCGATCTCGCCGCGACCAAAGTGCGGATTCCGATTCCGGTTGAGCAGGCATGATTCGGTCGTGAGCAGCAACCCCTGCCCGTTCACGTCGATGGAGCCGCCTTCGAGGATCATCTCGACGGAAAAACGCCTCAGCCGCAGTGCCCGGGCAATCCTTGCTGGAATCCGGTTGTCGAGATCGAAGGGCGGATACTTGCCGCCCCAGGCGTTGTAACGCCAGTCGGTCAACGCCACTTCTCCGGTGCGATCGCTCCTGACGAAGAGCGGTCCATGATCGCGACACCAGCAGTCGTTGGTGGCGTGGTTGAAGAACGTGACATTGGCGAGGTCGGCCTTCGCCTGATTGATCAGCCACCAAGCCCGTCGTTGCAGCGGTCGGGCGATATTGATGCGAACCTTTTCGAACCGGCTGATGTGCGCAACGACCTCGGCGAACTTTCCCGGCATCGGGCGGAAATGGCCGGGCCAGGTCAGACGGCGATGAGGCCACGACAGCCAGATGGCCTCCTGCGGCTCCCATTCCGCCGGCATGCAGAAGCCCAGCGCGGCCGGGGTGGGTTCGCCCGCCTTGGATCGCAAGGGCTCTAGACTGGAAACCATGGCCGGGGTTGTTCTGCGCTCGCTTGGGATAAAGGGTACTGGCGCGGCCGGGACGCAGCGATTACCAGATATCCACCCGCTCCGCGGCCGGTCGGCGCATCGGGGCTCCCTCCGGTACGCCAAAAGCCGTCGCAAAGTCCGCCAGATTCGAAAGCGGGCCGTTGACTCTGAACTTTGCTGGCGCGTGCGGATCCGTGTTTACCTGGAGACGAGCCGCCTCCGGACGGATGCTTCTGTGCCACACGGTCGCCCAGCTCAAAAAGAACCGCTGCCCGGGGGTGTAGCCTCCGATTGCAGCGGGCGGCTGGCCTGCCAGCGTTTTCTGAAGCGCAGCGTAGGCGATTTTCACGCCACCCAGATCCGCGATGTTCTCCCCCTGGGTGAGCTCGCCATTGACGTGAAGATCGTCGATGGCGACATAGGCGCTGAACTGCTTGACGATGGCCTGTGAGCGTTCTGTGAAGCGCGCCGTGCTCTCGGGGGACCACCAGTCCGTCAGGTTTCCCTGGGCATCGAATTGCCGCCCTTCGTCGTCAAAGCCATGCGTCATTTCGTGACCGATCACCGCGCCGATGCCACCATAGTTGACGGCATCGTCGGCCTGAGCATCGAAGTACGGCGGCTGCAGAATGCCGGCGGGAAAGACGATCTCATTCATCGTCGGATTGTAGTAGGCGTTTACGGTGGGCGGCGTCATCCCCCATTCGCTGCGGTCCACTGGCCGGCCGATCTTCGCGAGGTTGCGTTGATTGTTGAATTCAATCGCCCGGAAGACATTCAGAACGTAGGCGCCGCGATCCACTGTCAGCTTGGAGTAATCGATCCATTTGTCGGGATAGCCGATCTTCACGCCAAACGCGTCCAGCTTCTTCAATGCCGCGGCCCGGGTGGGCTCGTCCATCCACTCGAGGGTCTGCAAGCGGTCGCGCAATGCCGCGCGGAGATTGTCGACCAGCTTGAGCATCCGTATCTTCGACTCGGGCGGGAAACAGTCGGCGACGTACAGCTGGCCGAGGGCTTCGCCAATGCCTCGATCCACCGTGTCGAGCACCCGCTTCCAGCGATCGCGCAATTGCTGGCTGCCCGTGAGCTTTCGCCCGTAGAAATCAAAGTTCTCATTGACAACGGCCGCATTCAGATACGGCGCAGCTGCATGGATGAGATGCCAGCGAAGATACGCCTGCCAATCAGCGATCGGCGTGGCCGGGATTACGGCGTCGAACGCGCCGAAGAACTCCGGTTGACTGACGTCAATGTCTCCTGGTTGGGTCAGGCCGAGCCCGGCAAAATAGACCTTCCAGTCAAAATGGGGAGTGAGTTTCTGCAGATCCTCCGGCGACATCTTGTGATAGTTAGCGACCGGGTCACGCAGTTCCACGAGCTTCTTCGAGCCCCGGGCCAGGGCGGTTTCGAGCGTCATCACCGCCTGGGCTTCCGCTTTCGTCGCCGCCGACGAATCCCCTGCCAATTCGAGCATCCGCGCCACGTGGGCAACATATTGTTCCCGCAGGAGCTTCGACTTGTCGTCATCGCGAAAATAGTAATCCCGATCGGGCAACCCCAGGCCGGCCTGACCGCCCGTCGCGATCATCATCACACTGTTTTTCGGATCCTGCTCCGACGTGAAACCGAAGCCGGCATTGACGCTGAACCGGTGCAGGCGCGCAATGGCTGCCTGGACGTCCGCGACCGTTGTGATTCTTGCGATCCGGTCGAGTTCGGGCTGCAGCGGCGCGATGCCGGCCGCTTCAATGGCGGCTTCATCCATGCCACTCGCGTAGAAATCTCCAACCTGCTGTTCGATCTGGCTGCGATGATCTGCCTTGGCCGCGTTTTCCAGAATCTGATGCAGGGCGAATTTGTTGTGTTCGTCGACTTCATGGAAGGCACTCCAACTGCTGTAAGCGGAAGGAACGGGATTCGCTTTGATCCAGCCGCCGTTGGCGAACTCGTAGAAATCGCTCTGCGGTTTCACCGCAGGGTCGAAATTCCGGGCGTCGATGTTGGCCCGCAAGCCGGAGGCGAACACCAGCCCGGCCGTCATACCCGCAAGGAGACAGTAGCGCATGGATTCAAGCTTCACGCGGCTCGGGGTCCGCGGGCAAGTGCGATATCGCTGCGGTCCGCTCCGGACCGCACGCACGATTGGCGATGTGGGCGGGGTCGCCGAATCCCGCAGCAACTGGTAACGGCGGCATCCGGCGATGCCGCCCTATATTCGGGTGGCGGATTGTCCGCCTTCGCGACGGCGGCGAGAATCCACGGCATGTGGCATCTTTCGGCTCTTTCTGTTGTCGTTCATCGGGCTTCCGATTCTGGGATATGGCAAGGCCACCTATACCAAACCGGCCGCCGCCGCCTGATTCCGGTCCCCGTAGACGTCAGACCTTGCCCGGACTGCCAGCCGGCCTTGCCTGCCCTGTCTCGGGTCCGTCGACAAACCGCTTCGTCAAGTCGCCATAGGCGTCGATGCGACGGTCACGCAGGAACGGCCAGTGCGTGCGGGTGGCATCGACCTCGGTGAGCTCGACCGTCACCAGCAAAGCCGCCTCCTGGTCGGTGCCAGCCCGGGCCAAAATCTGTCCGCCGGTGCCCGCGACGAAGCTCTGCCCCCAGAACTCGATGCCATCGCCACCGACCGGCCGCTCATGACCGATGCGATTCGCCACCGCCACAAAGCAGCCATTGGCCACGGCATGAGCCCGCTGGATGATCTCCCAGGCGTCATGCTGGTCGGCGCCGTGCCGCGCTTTTTCCTTGGGATGCCAGCCAATGGCCGTCGGATAGAAGAGTATCTCCGCTCCTTGCAGCGCCGTCAGTCGCGCGGCCTCGGGATACCATTGATCCCAGCAGATCAACACGCCGATTTTCGCGTAGCGCGTCTTCCAAGCCCGGAAGCCCGTGTCACCCGGCGTGAAATAGAACTTCTCGTAGTAAAGCGGATCATCCGGAATGTGCATCTTCCGGTAGATGCCGCGCAATGATCCGTCGGCATCGATCACTGCCGCGGTGTTGTGATAAAGCCCCGCGGCCCGTTGCTCGAACAACGAAGCGATGACCACGATCTGGTGCTTTTTTGCCAGTTGCTGGAAGGCGGCCGTGCTCGGACCGGGGATCGGCTCGGCGAGCTGAAAATTCGCATGGTCCTCGCTCTGGCAAAAGTACTGCGAGCGGAACAGTTCCTGGGTGCAGATGATCTGCGCGCCCTGCTGCGCCGCGCGCTCGGCGAGCGCGAGCATTTTCGCGAGATTCGCCGCCGGATCAACGGCGCAGGCGTGCTGAAGAAGGCCGAGCGTGACTTTCATGATGGACCGTGGCCGGACCTCAAATGTCCGCGAAGCGGCCGGGCGGCGCAAGCACGCACCGGGCTGCCATCAATAGACCACCTTGTTTAACGGATATTCGATGATGCCCTCCGCGCCCAGCGACTTGAGCTGGGGAATGATCTCACGGACGACGTTTTCATCGATGATGGTCTCGAGCGCCACCCAGTCGGGCGAGGCCAGCGGCGAGACCGTGGGATTGCGGAGGGCTGGCAGCGCTTTCAGGAGTTTGTTCAGGCTGGCCTTCGGCGCGTTGAGCTTGAGGCCGACCTTGCTTTCCGCCTCGAGCGCGCCGGTGAGCAGCATGGCGATGATCTCGATCTTGCGGCGTTTGTCCGGGTTTTCCCAGCTGGCCTTGTTGGCGATGAACTTGGTGTTCGTGTACATCAGGGTGTCCACGATGCGCAGCTTGTTCGCCCGGAGGGATCCGCCGGTCTCGGTGATGTCCACGATCGCGTCCACGAGATCGGGCACCTTCACCTCGGTGGCACCCCAGGAAAACTCCACCTCCACCTTCACTTTCTTGGCGGCGAAGTAGCGGCGCACGGTGTTGACCAGCTCGGTCGCGACCCGCTTGCCGGCCAGATCCTCGGCTTTCTGGACGGGCGAGTCTTCCGGCACCGCCAGCACCCAGCGCGCTTTCTGTGCCGAGGCCTTGCTGTAAACGAGGTCGCACACCTCCACCACTTTCGATCCATTCTCCTGAATCCAGTCGTGGCCGGTGAGGCCGCAGTCGAAAAACCCATGCTCGACGTAGCGGCTCATTTCCTGCGCCCGGACCATGCGGCAATCCAGCTCGGGATCGTCGATCACCGGACGATAGGAACGCGCGCTGACGGTGATTTTGAACCCCGCCTTGGCGAAAAGGTTCTTGGTGGATTCCTCAAGGCTGCCTTTCGGCAGGCCTATCATCAGCAGGGGAGTTTTCGCAGACATGCGGCCAAAGGACACGGAGCGTCAAGGACACTCAAGCACAAACTGGGCATGGTGGCGCGCCGGGGCACTGCGCGGTGGGCTGGCCGGCATTCCCGCAACCTTCATCGCAGGTTTGAGATTCTTTTGACAAACCGGCCGCGATTTGTAAAAAGACAGGCCGATGCACGGCGACCCGGCAGCCGCCTTTGCATCCGAATCCCATGACGGAGCGACCCTTAAATCCCCCCCCGCCCCCCCGCCCTGCGCGATCGGAGCCGAAGCCGCTAATCCTGGTGGTCGAAGATGACGAGGAACTCGCCAAACTCATCGCCCAGACCTTGGAGGATGCCGGAATGCAGACCCAGGTCTATTACCTTGGCGCGCATGCCTTCCGCTTCTTGAAGCGCAATTTTGCCAACCTCATGCTCCTCGACGTCACCCTGCCCGACCAGTCGGGCTTTGCGCTCATGGAGGAGCTCAAGAAAAATGACATCTCGGTTCCGACCATCTTCCTGACCGGCAACACGCTCGAAGTGAACAAGGTCAAGGCGCTGGAAATGGGCGGTGATGATTACATCACCAAGCCCTTCAGCCATTCGGAACTCATCGCGCGCATTCACGCCGTGCTGCGCCGCGCCGAGTCCCGCACCGATTTCAACATCACCAAGAACGTCCGGATCCTCGATGAGCCTTTCACGTTTCTCGGTGTCAAGATCACCCCGGTGCGGCTCGAGGCGGAGTTTCCCGACGGTGCCATTGAACCCGTCGGCCGCAAGGAACTCGGGATCCTCACCTACCTGCAAAACAACCAGGGAGTCGTCATCACCCGCAAGGCGCTGATCCATGCCGTGTGGGGACTGCACGCCGATGTCCGCAGCCGCTCGCTCGACCAATACGTCGTCAAGGTCCGCGACCTTTTCAAGAAGCACAATCTCGACCTCGCCGCCTTCCGCACGGTGCACGGGGTCGGCTACATCTTCGACCCGCAGGGAACCTCGCCGGATGGCCGGTAGACCGGCGATCTCTGCAGTCCGATTTTAGAGGAACACCGCCTGCGAGTAGCGCTGGCGTGCCTCCGCCAGACTGGTCTTCATCTCCAGTTCCTCGAGCAGCCGGAACAATGTTTCCGGATCGGCCGCCGGCTTTTGCGCCGCGATCGTCGGCAGCGCGAGGTTGAGCGTGGTGAGCTTCAGGTTGCGCCTGACCAGATCGGACAGCGCGCGGACCGACTCTTGAAAGCGTTCGGGTTGCAGCTCCCGGGCGTGCGCGATGACGCCCTCGAGACTGCCGAATTTCTGCAGCCATTTTGCGGCGGTCTTCGGCCCGACGCCCTCGATGCCGGGAATGTTGTCCGAGGAATCGCCCACCAGCGCGAGGAAGTCGGGGATCTGCGCGGGCGGCACGCCGAATTTCTCCATCACCCCGGCGGCGTCGAGCCTGCGCCAGCCCAGCTTCGGGTTGGCCGAGGGCGGCGGCAGCATGATCTTGATGCGCTCCCCGACGATCTGGGCGAAATCCTTGTCGGAACTCACGATCAGCACGTCATGGCCCAGCGCGGCCAGTTGCACTGCCTGCGAAGCCAGCAGGTCGTCCGACTCCACTCCCGCCTTCTCCACGCCGACCAGTCCCATGGCGCGCGTCACCGCCTTGATGCAGGGCACTTGTTTCACCAGCGCCGCGGGCATTTCCTCGCGCTGGGCCTTGTACTCGGGCAGCAGGGCCAGCCGGTCCTGGGCGCCGCCCAGATCGAAGAACACGAGGGTCGCGGCGGGTTTCTCCTGGTCGGCCAGTTTCCAGAGGGATTTGACCCAGCCGTGCACGGCGTTGGTCGGGAAGCCGTCGGCGCGGTTCAGCTCCGGCATCGCGAAGAAGCAGCGGTAGGCGAGATTGAATCCGTCAACAAGCAGCCATTTGGCCATGCGCGCAGCCAAGACAGAACTTTCGCCCGCGTAAACTGCAATTCTTTGTAAATCTTATTTCGTGCCGCGCCCGGTTTGCTCGGCCGCGGCCGGACGCCGGTCGTGGACTTGCAAAATCGTTGCCGCCTCGCTGCGTAGCTTCCGCGGGGCGCCACCGGGATTGACGAGATTGGCCGTCACGAAGATCAGCAGATTGCGCTTTTGTGTACTCTCGCCCTTTGATCTGAAGGCACGGCCCAGCAGCGGAATGTCGCCGAGAATGGGCACCTTGTCTTCCACCTTTTTCACCTCCTCGCGCGTCAGTCCCCCCATGATGATCGTGGCGCCATCCCAGATCGTCACGCGGGTGCTCACCTCGCGCACCGAAAAGATCGGCTGGTAAAATCCCGGCGGCACGGTGACGGTTCGGCCGCCCGAGATGGCGATGCTCGGTCCGCCGTATTCGATGAAGCCCTCAAATTCGGTGACCTTCGGGTTGAGTTCAAGGCTGATGCTAAAGTCGTCCTCCTCCACGGTGGGGACCACGCGCAGTTCCACTCCCACGTTGCGCGTGGTGAATTCCTTCGGGGTGCCGGCGGTGATGGCCACGCCTGCCGAGCCGCTGCTGCCGTCTCCCGTCGTCCGTCCACTGCCTACCTGGCTCTGAATCTCCCCGAAGGACTGCGGATAGCGCATCTCCTGGGCGACCGTGATGAGCGCCTCGCTACCCGAAAGCACGGTGACGCGCGGCGCACTGAGCAGATCCGAGCCGTTCTTCTGCGCCAGCGCCCTCACGACGGCGTTCACGTCGAATTCGCCGATGGTGCCGGTGATGGTGGCGAAATTTCCGGCGGCCTGACCGAGGTTGTTCGCCCCGGGCAGCGTGGGTGGCGTCAGCGAGCCTACCACCTTGTCATCGACGATGATGTCGCTCGAGCGTTGCGTGTTGCGGAAGGCATCGGCCAGGGTGCGGTTGACGGCGGTGCCGCTGGCGGGGTCCGCGGTGCGATACTGCTCCCGATACTCCACGCGCGATGAGCCGTCGGAATTAAGCAGCGGCGCGCCGGTCTGTGGATCAGTCAGCACAACCGCCCTGCGTCCGATGTTCCATTGAATACCCAGTTCATCGAGCGCACCTTCCTGCACGTCCATGAATTTCGCCTCGATTTCGACCTGCCTCACTTCCCGGTAACGGCGCAGGATCGTGCGGATGCGCTCAAGGTTTCGCGCGGTCTGGGTGACGATGATCGCCGAGCCGTCGTAGGCAAGGCTGCTTCCCGCAACGCTCTCAAAGCTCACTCCCGCCTGTTGAAAGAAATGGCGGAGGGTCGGCGCCTCGTCGGTGGCCGGTCCGTTGTCCTTTCCGCCAGTAGTAGTTTCAGCAGGCCGAGGGTTGCGGGCGGTCGCGCCGCTTCCCTGCCCCGTCATGCGAATCACGGTGGACCGCGTGACCGGAAACACCTCCGTGGCGAGCACGGTGCGCTCACCGCCGGGTCGCACCACGACTGCATCGGCCTGAATTTCATATTGGTAGCCGGCCGTGTCCGTCACGAAATCGAGGATTCGCTTCAGCGTCAGATTTCGGAGGGTAATGGTGACCGTCGGGTTGGCATTGGCCGGATCAATGAGGACGATGTTTACGCCCTTCGGTTCCTCGCCCGTCAGGTCGAATTCTTCAGCCAGCGCGCTCAATGCGCTGACAACCCGGTTCAATTCGACGTTGGTAAAGTTCACCACGGGAATGGAAATGGTCTCCAACTTCTTCCGCAGCGCCAGCCCGCCTGTGTCGGCGGTCGCATCAGACGCGCGCTCCTCAATGCCGCTGGGCCGCTGCCACGACTGCAGGACCCTATCAAGCAGCTCCGCCCGGGTCTTTTCGTGATCCGAACCGGCCGGGTTGGCATCCACCGACGTCGGTTCGCCAACCGTGACAATGGATCGAAACTGGATGGCCGCCGCTAGCGCAACCAGGCGAATGCGCAGGGACATTTTCATGGGGTTCCTTGGAAGCTCTTGGCATTTTTATCTGAGGCGGCGGGAAGCGCGGAAACTACCGCCGATGCCATGGGGGTGGTTGGCGGAATGAACGTCCGAAGGCGCGGCTCGCTCTCCCCTCGGGCCGCATACGCGACCACCACCTGGGTGGGCTGCAGGTCGATGCGCTCGATGCAATAATTGACTCCGTTGAGCGCAATCGACTCCCCCTCCCTCAATTCACGGCGGAAACCGGGGGTTTTGCGGCTGGTAAACACTCCGATGGGAACGCCCGCCAGGCACTGCTCGCGATTGGTAAGCACGACCTCCTCGTCTGTGGATTCATCCGCCACAATAGCTGTGGCCACCAGGTCGCCGGTGGCCGCACTCCTGTCGGTACGGGCACCCGGACAATCCAAGCCAAGGCTCTTCACCGTCAGCGCCTGGCCGGCGAGATGCTCCCCACCGCGGGCGATCAAAGTCTCGCCTGTATTGGAATTCGCAAAAATGCCACGCAGATCGTCGGCCCTGCCGGCATAGCCCACCAGTTGCAGCCGAAAAGGTCCGCGCCGCACTTCCAGTAGTTCAAGATCGAGCGGCGTATCCACCGGGTCCATCCGTGCGGCATCCGTGGCTGGGATGGCGCTTAGCATTCGGGCTCGAGGCTCGTAACAAAGGGAAGGCGGCGTGAAGACGTCGTAGATCCATCCGCGACCGCGCTTTTGCGCGGGCGGTTCGGTCCAGCGGCAGGACGCGGTCGTCAAGCTGGTCTTCCCGGTCTCCGCCAAAGGGCTCCCCTCTGCCGGAACGGAGGGCGGTATGACCTCACAGCATTCCATGGTGACGTTAATGCGCGACCGCGCCGGTTTGATAATCATCATGAGTGAATCCACGCCGACGGGTGTGCTGTGATGGGAGGGCGCGGTCTCCTTGACTGGCTCCACCTCGACGCTGCGGACCACGACGGGCAGTTCGCCAGCGGCCAGCCGATTGAGGAAGCTGCGCAATGCCGCGGTATAACCGATAAACGTCACGCGGAAGGCCGTGGTTTCGGCCACGTCCGGCTCCCGGATCGAGAGACGTGGATCGAGCTCGAAGACATCGGCTTCGGCGGGAGCATCCGGCTCTCCGGTCTGGATGGCCGGAAGTGTGCCCTTGGTGACCTTCGGCAGACGCGCGCGCTGGAGTGCCACGAGCTGACAGGGTCGGGACGCAAACAGGTTTTCCAGAACATAGCCGGCGAACTGGCGTTGGCGGAGGAGCGGTGCGATGAGTCCTGGGGCGGGGCCTTCATGGGCATAGGCCGAAAAGCCGAAATATTCCTCGGCGCGCACACTCACCCCGGCACGCCCCGCCAATTCACGCATGTTTCGGACGAAACCAGTGAGATCAATGAACGCATCGGTGCGCGAAACCGGTGTTTTGTCGGCGGGCGCGCGCAACCCGGCGATCGGGTCCCGGTTCCATAATCCTTTCTGAAGCGCCGCCAGCGTGGCATCGGCGCGCGCCAGGTCCGCCTCGATGATGACGGCCTGCTCCGCGGTTGGCGCTGGTTTCAGGGCAGCGAGTCTCCGCCACTCGCGCTGTTTTCGCGCGAGGTCAAGCACGGCGATTTTTGCCGTCCGTCTGCCATCAACCAGCAGCCAGCCTTCCGCGATCACCAGCGTCGCCACCAGAACTGCGATTGCCGGAAAGAGCGGGCTTAGCTTCAGGTGACTCATGAGAACGGAGGTCAGAACAGTTTCCTTGAAGCGACCACGAGCGTGATCTGGAACCGCAGTGTTCCCGGTTGGCTGCTGTCGAAGCGTTCGTTTTCGACCGCCTCGACAAAGGGTGATGCGCGCAGCCCCTCCAGCAGCGACTTCGCACGCTGATAGGCTCCCGGGCCGGCCTTGGTCACCGGGTTGTCCGAATCGAACAGGCAACCCGTGAGGCTGATCCGGACAAGGGAATCTGGTTCAGGTCGTCCGGTGTTTTCACTCTCGGCGATGCTACCCAGTCCCGTCTCCCCCGTTTTTGAACCCTGCGCCGCGGACTTCACGGGCGGCGGGAACTGCAAACTTTCCAGCCATACATCCTCGGTTTTGACCAAGCGCTCCTGCAGGTCGGCGAGAAAAGCAACCCAGCTCGATCGGGCTTCGGCGAGTCGCTGCAATGCGGCGATTCTCCGGTTTGTTTCCGCCAGATGCGCGAGGTTGCCACGGTTGCGGCCATCAAGGCGGTGGAGGGCGTCAATTTTCACTTCCATCGCTGATGTTCTCCGCTGGGTCTCACTCGCTTTCGCCCGATAGCGCAAAACGGGGACAAGCAATCCGACCACGACGAGCAGCGCTGCCGCGGCCATCCATGGCCACCAGCGAAGGAAACGCAGTTCCCAGCGCCAGGCGCGCGGCAGCAGGCTGACGCCGGCCTGTTCGCGGCTGGCGGCGCCTTCGGCCAGACCGATGAGATCGGCGAGAGCATTGGGATCGGTCCTATTCGACCAATTCGTCCCATCCGGACCGAGTTTGATCTGGCGCCAAGGCTCCCAGCGCTCGATGCACATTTGCAGTTTATCTGCCAGCGCCGCCGGCAGGTTCCGGATCAGAGAACCGCCTCCGGTAAGATAAAGAAAAGCCGGACGGCTGGCACCGCCCTCAGGATAAAATCCGGCCAGTGAACGGGAAATCTCACCGCACACCTGCCGGACGAATTGATCCGCGGCGATCTGCACGGCCATGCTTTCCGGCGCATCGGCCGGGAATTCAGCTCTTCCGTCGAGCACCTGCCGCTTAAGTGATTCGGCGCGGGCAAACTCCATTCCCAATTCGTCGGCGACCCGCTGAGTGACGGCATTCCCACCCCAGGCGAAGGTGCGCATGAAAAAACGGAAAGTCTCGCCGCAGACGAGGTGGGTGGAACGCGCACCGATGCTGAGGAGATGCGTGGCACCCGATTCAGGATGGTGGTGGCAGGCCCCGTGCTGGAGTACAAACCAGGGAGGCACAATGGCGACGGGGTAAAAACCCGCCTCGCGAATCTTTGCGCAAAGCGTCTCCATCAGGGAACGCCTTGCGGCGGTGAGCGCCACCTCCCAACCGATTTCACTTTCCGCCACCGGCGCATGACACCAGACGACCTCCTCCAGCGTGTACGGGACACCTTGCTGTGCCTCGAACCGGATGATCTTCCTGCGCTGTCGGGCCGGTAGGCGCGGGACCTTGATGAGTTTGGTGAACGTGAGATGTCCCGGCACCCCAAGAATGCAGGCGCCGTGCAATCGCTCCCGACGGCCGAGCGCCGCGAGCAATGCTCCGACTCCGGCCGCCCATTCCTCGTCGCCAGACTCACTCGGCGGCAGAAACTCCGTGGAGAACCGCGCGAGTCTGAGCGGGCCGTCGCTTTCGCGGGCGAACAGACCGATGGCAACATGACTGGCGCCGCAATCTACGGCCAGGATACGGGAGGAACGCATAGGGGATAATTCTGCTATCTGGAATTTCGCCGCCAACTCAAGCTCAATCCATCCACCGCCGGAAAAACATTGCCCGGGCGGGTGGGCGCGCCACCCTGCCGCCAACGGCATGACCCCGGTCCTCCCCTACAAGATCAGCGTCCTCGTCTTCCTCGAAAACCAGGCGGGCGAGCAGCTCCTCATCCTCCGCCGGCAGGCACCCAATTTCGGCAACTGGAGCCCCATCGGCGGCAAGCTGGAGATGGCCACGGGGGAATCGCCGTTCGAATGCGCCGCGCGCGAGACCTTCGAGGAGACCGGCCTGCGCGTCGGCCTCGAGGACCTGCACCTCTTCGCCATCATCGCGGAAAAAGCCTACGAGGGCCAGTCGCACTGGCTCATGTTTCTCTTCCGCTGCCGGCGCCGGCTCGACGCGCTGCCGCCGGACATTCCCGAGGGTCGCTTCGCGTTCTACAGCCGTACCGCCATCGACCAACTGCCGATCCCGGAGACCGACCGGGCGGCGCTCTGGCCCATCTACGATCGTTACCGCGACCGCTTCGTGGCCCTGCGCGCCGACTGCCTGCCCGGCCGGCCGGTGCAGGTCACCGTCGAGGAAGTCACCGGCGCGTGAGGCCTATTCATTCGCCGAGCCACGCGCACAGCCAGAGTGACTCTAGCGGCCTATAGGGGCGGTTTTCTTGTCGGATACGCCAATCAACTGACTGCACCTTCTCTCGAAGATCCGCCAGCGGAACAAACCATCGACTAAGCCAAGCAGTGATGACACTCCCAGCAACGCCACGAGTTGAAGAGGGGAAAGCCAATCCCGCTCTTCAATACTCAAGAGGAATGTCCCAACCAAAAACACCGAGCCGCCGTAAAGCAATACGCCGTAACGAAGCACGTACCGTCTCTTTCCAATCTTCCGCATCGCGTGGCAGGTCCGGACCATATTCGCCTGCCGCCATTCGCGCCAACTCCGGGCCGTTTTAGGCATATGCGTTTCCGTCATCGAGGTGCTTGGTTTCTGCCCAACGCTTGACCTGAGCGGCAGACACCGGCTTGCCGGTGGGTTCCGCGAGGTGTGAGTTCGACGATCACTTCGATTCCCGCAGCTCCATGAGCTTGGGCACTGCGAGAGACTGCTCAACCGGCATGAGCGAGAATGCGCCACCGCGTTGTCTGACCGCCGATTCTGCCGCCATGCCACCGAGCATTGCGGCGCCGCCCAGCAGCGTGCCCGCCGGTGTGTTGTTCATAAGGGCTACACCTGGCATCGCGGCCACGGCGCTGGCTGCTCTCGGCGCCACCTCGTAGAAGTAGGCGAGGCCGGCCTGGACTTCTATCGTGAGTTCCCAGCGACCGGGGGCGTCCCACATGTCGACCCTGAAGGTGTGGGTTCCCGGCGGAACTTCGAATGTCTTGAACCCACCGGGCGCAAGCGCGCCAACATTACGGCCGTCGAGCTTCAGGCGCGCCGAGCGGGCCGAGTACAGCAAGCTGTCGTTGACGCGATAGACCGTCAATCTGGCTGCGTGTGCAGGGACGGGCGTCGAACTGACGGGGTGTTCCGAGTAGCGCAAGCCGGTGGCTGCACAGGCGCTAAGGATGACAGCGATGCCAAGAAGCAGCAGACTCTGGCGGCGGTTGGGCCGGTTCATCCTTACACGCCGAAGCGGATCGGGACTTGGAGGCGAATTCGAACGGGCTGACCATGATAAAGTGGAGGCGCAAACCGCCACTGTCTGACCGCTTGCAGTGCTGCTTCGCCGAGACCCGGATGGGATGCTTGAATCACATACGCCTCGCCAACCTTTCCATCCCTTTCAACAATGAATGCAACCAGCACCTCCCCCCTTATCTGCTTAGACTTAAGTTCTTCCGGATAGGTCGGCACAACCTGATAAACAACTTCGGGTGGCACATCCAGGTCTTTCAAATCCACGACCTGCGACTCGGGCTGCGCTTCCTGCTTCGCAGCCGGTTGGTTTTTCTGTGCATCCCCCGTGGGTGCAGTCGTGCAACCACCCAGCACAACGATCAGCACTAAAAAAACTATTCTATGCATTCCTGATAGTCCTTTGAACGACAGCGGCGTGTCCCCGAGGTCGGTCGACAAATAGACATCCGGATTCCCGTCAGCAAGAATTTTGCAGGGCGGCACGAAAAAATCGCGTTCAGCAGGACGAGGTCGCGGAAAGCCCGGCGGAAACCGCGCGCGTGCCGGCTCAGATCATAGGTCCTATAGGACGTATTCGTCCTGCATCCCGCGAAAAGGCATCTCGCGCTTGATTAATCCCCGCTTATATCGACCATTATCTTCCTTCCACCGCCCGCCTGCCGCCTGTGAGCAAAAAGCCTTCGAGTCTCATTGAGAAAACCGAGCCGCCGCCCGCCGCGCACACCTCGCTGGCCAGTCACGCGCCAATCAACGCCCGGCTGACCAAGGCGGAGCGCATCGAGCTTTACCGCACGATGGTGCGCATCCGGCGCTTCGAGGAGCGCTGCCTGCGCGCCTATCAGCAGGGCCGCATCGGCGGATTCCTCCATTTGTACATCGGCCAGGAGGCGGTGGCCGTCGGCTGCTGCTCGGTGATGCAGAAGGAGGATCATATCATCACGGCCTACCGCGATCATGGCCATGCCATCGCGGTCGGCATGAGCCTGAACGAGCTCATGGCCGAGCTTTACGGCAAGGCCACCGGCTGCTCCAAGGGCAAAGGCGGCTCGATGCACTTCTTCGATCCGTCGCGGAATTACTGGGGCGGGCACGGCATTGTCGGCGGCCAGGTGCCGCTCGGCACCGGGATCGCGTTCGCCCTGAAATACCGGGGCGTCAAGGGCGCCTGCCTGACGTTCCTCGGCGACGGGGCCGTCAACCAGGGCGCGGTGCACGAGGCCTACAACCTCGCGGCGCTGTGGAGCCTGCCCGTGGTGTTTATCATCGAAAACAACGGCTACTCCATGGGCACGAGCCAGCGGCGCTCCTCCGCGGGACCAGGTCTCGCCCAACGCGCCGAGGGCTACGGCATGGCATGGGACGTGTGCAACGGCCACGACTGCTACGAAGTCCGGGAAAAGACCGCCCAGATGCTTCATTTGGCGCGCGATGAAAGCCAGCCGGGCATTCTCGAGATCACGACCTACCGGTATCGCGGGCATTCCGTCGCCGATCCCGACTCCACCTACCGCACCAAGGAGGAGATCGAAAACTACCGCCACACCAAGGATCCCCTCACGCTCTTCCACGACACCCTGGCCGCCGAGGGCGTGCTCACCGGGGAGCTCGTGAAGGAGATCGACACGGCGGCCCGCGCCGAAGCCGACCGCGCGGCCCTGTTTGCCGAGGAGAGCCCCTTCCCCGCCCCCGAGGACATCCTCAAGGACGTCTACTGGGAGGAGGACAACCCCGAGCACAAGCAGTCGCAAGGCCGCATCTTCTTCGACTGAGTTCCTCCGGCCGGCCTACCACCACCTTCACTTTCACCCTCACTTCTTGCCTCGCCGTAGTCTTGCACAAAGGCGGGTCACTCTCACTTTCACCCTCACTTTTGCTCAGATGCCTCTCATCACCTGCCGCGAAGCACTCAACCAGGCGCTGGCCGAGGAGCTGGAGCGCGATCCCAACGTCGTCCTCATGGGCGAGGAGATCGGCCAGTTTCATGGCGCCTACAAGGTGACCGAGGGTCTGCTCGCCCGCTTCGGTCCGAAGCGCGTCGTCGACACGCCCATCAGCGAGGCCGGCTTCATCGGCCTCGGCGTCGGCGCTGCCATGCTCGGCCTCCGCCCGGTGATCGAGCTCATGTTCTGGAGCTTCTACTCCGTCTCGTTCGACCAGATTCTCAACAATGCCGCCAACATCCGCTACATGTCGGGCGGCCTCATCAACATCCCGATCGTCATCCGCGGCCCGGCCAACGGCGGCACCAACGTCGGTGCCACGCACAGTCTCACGCCTGAGAACGTCTGCGCCAACCATCCCGGCATCAAGGTCGTCTGCCCGGCCACGGCGTATGACGCGAAAGGCCTCCTCAAATCCGCCATCCGCGACAACGACCCGGTGATGTTTCTGGAGAACACCATCCTTTATAACGACAAGAGCGAGGTACCCGCGGAGGAATACCTGATCCCGCTCGGCAAAGCCGACGTGAAACGCCCGGGCACCGACCTCACCATCGTCGCGCACGGCCGGGCCGTCATCAATTCGCTCAAGGCAGCCCAGCTCCTCGAGGCCGAGCACGACGTCAGCGTGGAGGTCGTCGACCTCCGCTCCATCCGCCCGCTCGACGAGGAGACCATCCTTGCCTCCGTGCGGAAGACCAACCGCGTGCTGCTGGTCGAGGAGAACAAGCCCTTCTGCGGAGTCGACGCGCAGCTCGCTTACCTGATTCAGGAAAAGGCCTTCGACGAGCTCGACGCCCCGATCAAGCGCGTGTCGGCGATCGACGCCCCCGCCATCTATTCACCGCCGCTGGAAAAAGAACAGCTTCCCCACCCCCAGCGCATCATGAAGGCCGTGCTGGACATGCTTTGATGCCGCCACTCGCACCTCTCATGTAGGAGCCTGCTTGCAGGCGACAGAACCTGAATCGCGAGCAAGCTCGCTCCTACAAAGGAAATCCCCTTGCCTTCACCCTGATTCTCCTTCTGCCCTCACTACTCCGACCTCTGACTTCTGTCCTCTGACCTCTGTTTTCTGACTCCCTGATCACATGGCGCAGATCATCGATATGCCGAAACTCAGCGACACCATGACGGTGGGCACGCTGGTCAAATGGCTGAAACAGGAAGGCGACGCCGTGAAATCCGGCGACATGCTGGCTGAGGTCGAGACCGACAAGGCGACCATGGAGCTCGAGTCGTTTTTCGACGGCATCCTTCTCCGGGAGTTCGTCAAGGTGGGCGCGCAGGTGCCCATCGGCGCTCCGCTCTGCGCGGTCGGCGAAAAAGGCGAGAAGGTCGAGACCCCGGTCGCTCCGCCACCGCCGCGAAAACCGGAGAGCGGAAACCGGATACCGGATACCCAAAGTAAAAAACCTGAGGCCGGAGGAATGCCTTCGGAAACCAGAAGCCAGGCGGCCGCGGTCGTTCCGACGACACCGTCTGCAAAATCTGTTCCCCCCTCTCCGGTATCCGGTATCGCCACTCCGGTATCCGATGCGGGCGGGCGCGTCAGGATTTCCCCGCTGGCGCGGAAGCTCGCCGCCGAGAAGGGCCTCGATTACTCGCGCCTGCAAGGATCCGGACCCGGGGGGCGTATCGTCCAGGCCGACATCCTCGCCGCTGAAAAGTTAGGGCGCGGCATCCCTGACGCGCCGTCCTCCCTCGCCGGCGGACCATCGCTGCTCGCCAAGGGGCCGATCCAGAATGACGAGGTCGTCCCGCTGTCCAACATGCGCGCCACAATCGCGCGCCGCCTCGTCGAGTCAAAGACGCAGATCCCGCACTTCTACGCTGAGGTCGAGATCGATGCCGAGCCGCTCCTGGCCGTGCGCGCCCAGCTCAACAGCGGACTCGAGAAGGACGGCGTCAAACTTTCGGTCAATGACTTCATCCTCAAGGCCAGCGCCGAGGCGTTGCGCGTCGTGCCCGCTGTCAACTGCTCCTGGGAAACCGACCCTTCGACGGATTCGGCAAGCTCACCGCAAGCCGGCTCAGGGCAGCCGGCCATCCACCATCACGCCGCGGCGCACGTGGCGTTCGCCGTGGCGATTGACGACGGGCTCATCACGCCCGTCATCCGGGACACGCATCTCAAGACGATTTTCCAGATCAGTACCGAGGCCCGCGAACTCGCCGGGCTCGCCAAGGCGAAAAAGCTCAAGCCCGAGCAGTTCACCGGCGGGACGTTCTGCATCTCCAACCTCGGCATGATGGGCATCGAGCGGTTCACCGCCATCATCAACCCGCCCAACGCCGCCATCCTCGCCATTGGCACGATCGTAACGAAGCCGGTCGTGAAGCATGATCAGATCGTCGTCGGACAGCGGATGTCGCTCTTCCTCTCCTGCGACCACCGCGTGGTGGACGGCGCCACCGGGGCGCGCTACCTCGCTGCGCTCAAGGAACTGCTCGAGAAACCCGCGTTGCTGTTGGTCTAGCCCTTCGCCGAAGACGCGAAAGTCAGTCCGCCGGACGGAAAGCCACCGCACTTTCTCGCGCGCGTGCAAACCGCCGTTTGTAACGCATTACGTTACTTTCTCCTCCGAGACGGGCGAGCGAAGTTTGTAACGTAATACGTTACAAAGCGCCGGCGCGGCCCGGCGGGAGCCTCGTCCGCGAAGCTTAACCGCCATTCGCGTCTGGTCTACACCTTGCCGCGGCGGGCCTCGAGCTGCGTCCGAATCTCGGCCATCTTCTCCTGCGTCAGCGGGAATCGGGCGAGCGCGAACATGCCGACGATCAATCCAATGATCGGGATGCCGGCGAGCAGGAACCGGATCATGAAGATGGTGTGCGGGATCTGAATCGCGACGTTCTGCTCGAGCCCGACCCAGCTCAGGATGAAAAACGATACACCCGCACCCAGCGCCATGCCGACCTTCATAATCCACGAGTTGCAGGCCGCGAACGACCCCTCGCGCCGCCGTCCGCCCTCGAGCTCGTCGTAGTCCATCACGTCGGCTCCGATCGAGCCCATCACTGTCCAGAATCCGGCGCCGGTGAAGGCGATCATGCCGGAGGCGAAAATCTGGAGCCAGACGATTTTCGGCGTGTACAGCCACCAGGTAGCGACGAACACAGCGGTCGCGGTGATCAACACGCCCCACATGGCATGACGCTTGCCAAAGCGGCGCGCGATGGCCGCATATACCGGAATACCGAGGAACCCCAACACCATGCCGCTCATGCCCATCCAGAAGTTCCAGGAATTGCCCTCGGCCTTGTTGCCGAGGCAGACGTAATACACCGTCGCCGCGAAGCCGAGCGTGCTCACCATGCTCAGGCCCATCTGGTAGGCCAGCGTGATGTATAGCTGGATGCGGAACGGACGGCAGCGCAGCGTCTGCCAGAGCGTCTCCTTGATGGAAATCTTCGCCTGCTTGTTTGCGACGACTTTGTCGTAGTAGCGCTCCCGGACCAGGGCGACCGTGGTCAGGCCGACGACAAGCATGACGAAACCGGCCAATATAAGAAAGGCCTGCGCTCCGACCAAAGTGTTGGGCTCGCTGCCCGGAGGCGCCTCGCGCCAGGCCTGCGTGGATGTCAGCAGGCGCTTGAAGCAGCGCATGAGGTCACCTCGATCTGCCTCGACCCACACCGCCATCGAGAAGAACCGGCCGAAATAGAACAGGCCGACCTCGGGGATCTTCTGGATCGCATTCTTGAACGAGAACAGCATCGTGCGCTCGTGGTAGTCGGGGGTCATCTCGTTCCCCAGACTCTGGTACGGCATGTTAAAGCAGCTAACCATCGGCAGGTAGATCGCCGACGACGCGAGCATGAACCAGAAGTAACGTGAGATCTCGACCCCGAAGATGTGCGTGTTCCCCCACCCCGGGTTGACGGCGAGCAGGAACGGGAGACCCGTCGCCGCGAGGAAGCAGCCCACGAGCATGAACGGCCGGCGGCGGCCCCAGCGGGTCCGCGCATTGTCCGAAAGCCACCCGAACAGCGGGTCGGAGATCGCGTCAAAGAGCCGGTTGAGAATCACCGCCACGCCGATTTGCCAGAACGGCACCTTCAGATAGAGTCCGAAGATCTGGAACGCGATCGTCGGGTAAAGCCAGTGGCCCCACATGTCCATGAAAGTGCCCAGGCCGTAGCCGAGCTTTTGGACGATCGGCACCTTGTCTTCCGGGGCGATCTTTTGCGATTGGGCGGCGGTTGAGGGTGAGTCGGACTTCTCGGATGGGAGAGTCATGGGGGAACAGGGTAACGCGTGACTGATCCACGCGGCCCAAAGCCATGGAGAACCACCGCGGGCACTACAAATCAAAATTCAGTTCTCCGATTGGCCGGAGGCCCCCGCGTTCGCACCCTTCGCGCCTTGACGGTGCATGCTGACCACCGTCGCGGCAGTTTTCACTGGTTTTTCCCGGCAATTGAAGCACTTTGAGTGCTTCCAATCATGCACCCTTATCGATTCCCTGCCCTCCTCATGACCTTCGGGACGCTTCTCTCCGCCGCGCTGCCGGCCGCCGAGCCGGCGCGCATCGCCGACCCCGCCAACGTGTGGGACCTCACCCTGCTCTACAAAGACGAAGCCGCTTGGCGCGCGGCCAAGGACCATGTCGCGACGGAAATCCCCAAGATCAAGGCCTACCAGGGCCGGCTGGGCGAAAGCGCGGCGACCCTGCGCGAGGCGATGGACTTCCTCTACGGCCTGCGCAAGGAGTTCGTCCGTCTCGGGGTCTACGCCTCGCTTAATCGTGACGAAAACACTCGGAACGCCGCTGCGCTCGAGCGCACCCAGGAGCTGGGCCTGCTTGGCACTGAATTTTCCCGCGCGACGAGCTTCATCAATCCCGAGCTGCTGGCCGTCGGCGAGACCAAGGTCCGCGGCTTCCTCGACACCGAGCCCGGGCTCGCCCCCTACCGGTTCCCCATTCTTGAAATCCTGCGCGCCGCCCCGCATACGCTGGGCACCGAGGCCGAGGGCGTGCTTTCCGCCGCCAGCCTCATCACCGGTTCGCCCACCTCCTTCTACGGCATCCTCGCCGATGCCGACATGCCCTGGCCCACCATCAAGCTCTCCGACGGCACGGAGGCCCGCCTCGACCAAGCCGGCTATACCAAGTGGCGCGCCGTGCCCAACCGGGCCGACCGGCAGGCTGTGTTCGAGGCGTTCTGGACGAAATTCCACGAGTACGAGCGCACCTTCGGCGTCGCCCTGTTCGCACAGGTGAAGACCGACTGGTTCCGTGCCACCGCGCGCAAATACCCCAGCTCGCTCGCCGCCGCCCTCGACGGTGACAACATGCCCGAGGCGGTCTATCGCACGCTCCTGGCCGAGACCAACGCCAATCTGCCGACGCTGCACCGCTACTTCAAACTGCGCGGCCGCATGCTCGGCATCTCCGACCTGCGTTACTGGGACATCTACCCGCCCATCGTGAAGCTCGACAAGACGTTCCCGCTTGAGATTGGCAAGAGCCTCGTCATCGCCGCCGAGCAGCCGCTGGGCCTTGACTACGTGGCGCAATTCACCGCCAGCCTGAACGGTCGCTACACCCACGTGTATCCCCAGCCCGGCAAGAGCGCCGGCGCCTACATGAACGGCAGCGCCTACGATGTCCACCCGTACGTGCTGATGAACTATAACGACGACTATGAGTCGGTCTCCACGGTCGCGCACGAGTGGGGACATGGCATGCACTCGCTGCTCGCCAGCCATGCCCAGCCCTTTCCCACCGCACGATACAGCACCTTTATCGCCGAGATCGCCTCCACGCTCAACGAGTCCCTGCTGCTCGAGCACATGCTGAAGGTGGCGCAGAACGATGAAGAGAAGCTCTATTATCTCGGATCGGCGCTCGAGAATCTGCGCGCCACCTTCTTCCGGCAGACTATGTTCGCCGAATTCGAGCTGGCGATCCATGAGCAGGTGGAAAAGGGCGGCTCCCTCTCCGGCCAGCAGTTGAGCAAGATTTACGGCGGCCTGCTCCGCCGCTATCACGGCGACGCCCAAGGCGTGCTGAAGATCGACGACCTCGTCACTGTTGAGTGGGCCTACATTCCCCACTTCTATCGCGACTTCTACGTCTTCCAGTACGCGACCTCCATCGCCGCGTCATCGGCCTTCGCCGACCGCATCCTCAAGGGCGAGCCGGGGGCGGTCGACACCTACCTCGGCATGCTCAAAGCCGGCGGGTCCGACCATCCGTATGACCTCGTGAAACGCGCCGGCGTGGATCTCGCCACCCCCGTGCCGTACCGCGCGCTGGCCGCCCGGATGAATGCGATCATGGACCAGATCGAAGCGATCCTGGCGAAGCAGAAGAAGTAACGTAGTCCTCGGCCGCTCAGCTCTCTGCTCGCGCCTTCGCGTCGGCCTCGATGAGCGTCTTCAGGCGCGCGAGCTCGGCCTTCACCTGCGTCTTCACGGCGGGCAGCTCCGCGGGGCCGGCGACTTTCGCCTGCGCGAAAATGTAGAACTTCATCTTTGGCTCCGTGCCGCTGCCGCGCCCGGCATAGGTGTAGCCATTTGCCAGCGTCACAAAATACAGGTCCTGCTTCGGAATCACCTCCCCGTCGGCGTCCTTGATGACCTGCCGGCCGAAGTCCTCGAACTTCACCACGCGGACATCGCCGAAGGCCGTGGGCGGGTTGGTCCGATAGCTGTCGAGAATGCGCCGGATCTTCGCCGCCCCGGTCGCGCCCTCGTAGTAGATGTTGATCATGCCTTCGAGGAAATAGCCGTGCTTGACGTAAAGCTCGTCGAGATACTCCGGCACGGTCAGTCCGCGGCTCTTCACCCAGGCGCACAGCTCGGCGCACATGAGACAGGCGGCATTGGCGTCCTTGTCGCGCACGTAGTCGTTGGGCAGGTAGCCGTAGCTCTCCTCGGTGCCGAACACGTAAAAGGTGCCGAGCCGGCCGTGCAGCCGGGCGCGCGCCGCCAGCGGCAGCGCATCGTAGTCGAGCGCCAGGCCCTCCTGCGTCAGCAGCGCACCCTTCAGCCGCTCCTCGTAGCCGCGCATTTTCGCGGCGATCCATTTGAATCCGGTCAGCGTGTTGATGACCTTGACCCCATGCCCGTGACCGATGGCGTCCTGCAGCGGCGTGGTGACGAATGTCTTGATGATGGCCGCATGCGGCGAACCGTCCCGGGGAATCCAGCCGCGCTCCTTGCTTTTGGCGAGCCGGTAGTCGGCCAGCAGCGCGCCGGTCTGGTTGCCCGTGAGCAGCACCATCCGCCCGTCGCGATTGCGCACGGCGCAACCCATGCGGTCGCCGTCCGGATCGGTCGCCAGCACCAGCTCGGCGCCGTTCCTTTCCGCGAGGGCGACCGCCAGGGCCAGGGCCTCGGCGTTCTCGGGATTGGGCGACTTCACCGTCGGGAAGCGCGGATCGAAGGCGACCTGCTCGATCACCTCCGTCACCGACACTCCCGCATGCGCCAGCAACGGCACGCTGGCGATGCCCCCCGTGCCGTGAATGTTGGTGAAAACGACCTTGAATTTGGCTCGCTTGAAGATCGCCGGATCCAGCGCCGCTTGGGCGGCCACCGCGAGGTAAGCATCGTCCGCCGGACGCCCGAGCGTGATGACGCGCGAGAGGTCCACCGCGAGAAAGGCGCCCAACTCCGTAAGCGGCACGGCGTTGACCTCGTCGATGATGCCTTGATCGTGCGGTGCCACCACCTGGGCGCCGTCCTCGAAATAGGCTTTGAATCCATTGTCGTGCGGCGGGTTGTGGCTGGCGGTGATGACGACCCCGCAGTGGGCTTTCAACCAGCGCACGGAGAAACTGAGCTGCGGCGTCGAGCGCGGCGCGTCGAAGATGAAGGCCACGCCGCCGAGGCGCGACCACGTCGAGGCCGCGAGTTCGCAAAAGTGGCGCGAGAAATGCCGCACATCGTGGGCGATGACGAGTTTCGGCGCATCGTAGCGCCCGGTTTTCGCCAGGTAGCCGTGGACGTAGCGGTAGAGGCCGATCGTCGCGCGCACCACGGTGAAGTCGTTCATCATGTTGCTGCCGACCGCCGGATGCTCCGGCGTGCCCTGCAGCTCCAGCTGACCCATCTCGGCGCGGGCAGCCACCACGCCGATGGTGCGGCCGCGCATGCCGCCGGTGCCAAATTCGAGGTAGCGGTAGAAGCGGTCGTTCAGCTCGCTCCAGTCGCCTTGGGCGACAAGTTCGTCAATGCTCGCCGACGCCCATGACGGCAGGGCGGCATCGAGCCAAGTCGTGAGATTATCAACGGCATCGGGGAGCAACTGGCCGGCCTCGCCGGCGGCGCGAATTATTTCCAAAGTGGTCATGGCGTCAGATCCGGATGAGTGAACATCATTTGCACGGAATGGCCAAGTCGCATTACTCCAGATAAAGCCCGTCCGTCACTTCCGGCGGGGGCGAGCGCCGGGCCCAGCTCTCGGCAAAGGATTCCTCGTCATAGCCGAAGAGCGGGGAAACCTCGATGGTGGCCGCGGGGAGCCCGCGGGCATCGGTGGCAACCGGCGCGCCCGCCCCCCGCAGCCAGCGGACATATTGCCGGAGCAGGTCCTCGCGCGCGGTCTTGGGCGAGTCCACGCCCTCGGCATTCTTCACGGGGGAAAAATCGTCCTCGCGGCGCGTCTCGACGACGAGCGCGTTCTTCGCGAACGGCAGCGCGTCGAAGACAAACATCTCGAATTTCGCGCCGTTGGGCCCGGCGGGCCTCACCGGATTGCCGGCGGCGTCGATCGTGGCGATCTTTTTGTCGGCGCGATGGAACGGCAGCGCCGGTCCCTCCCCGGCCGGAGCGCCTTCCGTCGCACCCGCCATGCGGCGCACGAACTCCCGGTCCAGAATGTGAATGGCAATGCTGCCGGCGAGATAGCGCAGCCGGCCCGTCTGCGGATCCATTGCGCGCTGCGTCGCCAGCGGCAGATCGCTGTATTCAATGACGACCAGCCGGCCGCGCTGCTGGCAGAAGTGGCCGAGCTTCTCCTCGGGATACGCCTTCGGCACCATCTTGGCGGACATTTCGGAGCCGCGCACCAGATGCCAGCCGATGAATGCCGGGTCGACACAGCGCACCAGCGGATTGTCGACCTGGAAATAGCTAAGGGTGTCGATGCCCTCGCTCTGCATGAGGTCGAGGGCGCCGGTGCGGTGCAGCGCGCGCAGCGAGCCGCCGTGCCCGTCGGGGCTCATGGCGATGCTGCCTTTTGACTCGAGCAGGATCCGGCCGGCAAAATCCACCGCCGGCATGCGGCCCTGCCGGAAGCAATGCACCCGCGCGCGGTCGAGTCCAAAAAACCGGTGTTCGGCAAAGAACGCCTCCGTCCGCGCATGGTTGGCATGACTGGTCATGATGAACCAATGCAGCGCCCGGCCGTGGGGCCGCCCGACAGCGGAAATTTTCTCGGCAAAGATCTGGAAGAGCGGTTTCCGCTTCAGGGGCGTGACGGGAAAGGTTCCCTTCGGCCCGTCATAGCCGAGACGCGTCCCCTGCCCCCCCGCCACGGTGAATGCCGCCACGCGGCCGGCGCGCAGCGCCTCCTCGCCGGCGGCCTTCGCCCGCGCCCATGCCGCCGCATCGCCACCGTTCTCCGGCCGCGCAACATACGGCGCCGGGTGCAGGCCCGTGAGGTCGACGCCGGGGGCGGCGTCCTTTCCCAGTAGCAGGCGCGCGAGCCGCGCCACCTCGGCGAGGTTGATCTCCCCGGCCTGTTCCAGCAGCGCGCGGCGCCCGCCCTCGTCCAGCCGCCTCCAAAACGCGAAAACCTGGCCCTGTCCGGCTTGGACAAACTTCTCCAGCAGCGGCGGCGTGGCGGTTGCACTCATGCGGGCGAACAGAAAACGTGCCGCCTCCGGATGGGGCAATGTTTTTCCCTGACTTGGAAGCTATCCGACAACCCGGGATAGGATCGTAGGGACGCCCGCTTGCCTGCAGTGAGCCTGTCGAACCGCCGCGCCCGGTTCCGAGGACGCGACTCTCCCGGCCAGCAGAGCGCCCCTGCCAGGAATCGAGTGTATCGTCTCACCTCGAGGTTTCCGGATAGCTTCTACGGCGCGTCTTCAAACCTGGATTGTCATTCTGAACGAAGTGAAGAATCCAGCTGGACCTCGCCGGAGCCCGCTGCGGCAGCTTGCTGGATGCTTCGCTGCGCTCAGCATGACAAATTCCGGAATTATGGGGTTTGAAGACACGGACTAGTGTTGTGTCCCACAAATAACTTTAGAAAGCCGTTCGATCTTGGCGAGGATCGAATCGGCGGTGGCGGTCCACATGAAAGGGCCGGCGTGACGGTTGTAGTGCGCGACATAAGCGTCGAT
>Ga0116131_1000253_pt1 | contig 52576 bp, 42 predicted proteins | sample June2015DPH_17_1_FD_89734 | JGI IMG/M metagenome (GOLD analysis project Ga0116131, IMG submission 89734) | Peatland microbial communities from SPRUCE experiment site at the Marcell Experimental Forest, Minnesota, USA - June2015DPH_17_100 | ecosystem: Environmental > Terrestrial > Soil > Wetlands...
ATACATCGAGGTGTTTTACAATCGCAAACGATTGCACAGTTCGTTAGGCTATGTCAGCCCCGAATCGTTCGAGGCAGCCTGAAACAATCCGTTCGGCGCGCCCACCGTTCGTGGGGAAGCCCAGCAAGATTAGGACTGGGCTATCTTCCTCGGACCTCCGCACGGACGCGGCGCGGGGAAGTGAACGGATAGGTCTGATCCTTCAGCGTCCCCCGCCGGTCCCATTGCGACAATCCCGGGACGAAGAAAAGGGGACGAAGAAAAAGCGACGCCCAACTCTTCGCTTTTGATGCCCCTATTTCCGGTCAAATGCCGCGTTGCTTTAACCTGCGCTCATACTCCACCCTAAGCAAAAATGTTGGCTTTACCCCAGTACGCTCTTTAAGCCTGCTGACCAGTTCCTCATCGGTTAGGTCCACGTTGTCAAAGGGTCTACGAACAGGTCCCCCTGCCTTCGGGTCTAAAGACGCAGATGTGAACTTGTCCAATTCTTCCCTTGAAAGATTCATCGCTTCCTCTGCCCAAAAGCGGGCTAAAAATGATTCGACAGTCTGTCTAAACCGGCAAAAGCAGACTGTCGCCCTCTGCCTAAACCGGCGAACGCCTGATCGTCGATTGCTCTAAGGCATGGCAACACCCCGCTTTCAGGCCGGCCCCAAAGGATAAGTACATTTTCGGAGGCGACTCGTAGAACGAGGCGCCGCATGTGCTAGCAGCGCCGCTAAAACACCTGGGCCGCGATAGACCCGCAGGCGCACCGCCACAGTGTACAGGAGATGGCTTCTATCGGATAGGGCGAGAGTCGCCAGCGGTCCGCGGGACGCCGCGGCGTCATTTCTCCATGCTTTGCGTTGTCGCGTTGTCCGGCACGATTTGGGCGGTCTCCCACCCTTGGAGTCCGCCCGTGATATTCCATCGGTCGGGATGCGCTTCGTCGTCTCCGGGTCTGACGTACACGTCCGGCTTCCAAATCGCCTTTTGTCTGTCGTGGTTGACGACTTCCAATTCGCAGGGAACTTTAAAACCGTGCGCGTCCCAGTCCGGCTGCGGCACGGGAGGGCCGATGGAAATGATTTTGGCCACATTGAGCCCGCCAAATTCCTCCTTGGCGTATTCTTCGATCTCGCCGCACCAGATCAAACCCACCTTCTTGTAGTCCTTGTCCACGAGCGCCTGGAAGAGCTGGCGGACCGTTTCCGCCGCGGCTTGCTCGTCCGTCATGTTTTCCTGGGCCACGCCGATGAGCTGGTTGAGTTGGTCGGCGATTCTGACATCCTTGGGCAGCTCGCCGCGGATGGAAAAGAATTTCTCCGGAATCGGAACGTTGTAGTCACTAAACTCCGACCTGGACTCCAGGACCTCTTTGGTCCCTTCGATGCGATAATATTCAATGCGGCTGATCAAATCGGTTTTCGGGTCGATGCGGTAAACTTCCTTATTGGGAGCGTCCTTGTAGGTCACGACAATGACGCCGGGCTCCTGTTTCCCCGGCAGTGTCTGTACGTCCACATTCACCTTGCCCGCCTTTTGCTCCGCCAGCACTTCCTTCATGACCAATTGAGGCTGGCTCTGATCCAGCAAGCTCTGCATCCAGGGCGCAATCCGTTTGGTCTGCAAAATCAGGAAACGGCGTTTGCTTTTGAACCAGAGTTCCGTTCTTTGGGGCGTCCAGGTGATGAGTTTTGCCCCGTCCTCGGTTTTCGGAAGGTAATAGCGCGCCTTTTCCACCTGGCCCTGGTCATTCGATTGAATCCAGAACTCGTTCGGTTCCGCCTCCCCGGTCTCGAAGGTCTTCACGTGCAAAAAGCGGACGCTGTTGTGCGCCTCAACAACCTGCTCGACTCCGAAAGCCTTGGGCGCGGACATGTGCAGAACTGACATGGCGATCACAATGCAGACGACGATGACCGCCGCCGCGCCGACGGTTGCGCCCAACGCCACTGGCCAACGATGTTTCAATTGAGTGCTCATAATCGTTTCTCCTTCCGGTCTTTTGGGTTCCTGGAGAACTCGACTCATCGCCGGCCCGACCAGCGACGCCGCCTGCGGGCTTCCCCACGAATGGTGGCTGCGCTGAACGGACAAGGTCACAGTCTCCCAAGGAGAAGCCCATCCCTCAGATCCTAATCTTAATCTTAATCCTGCTCCTAATCCTCTTCCTAATCCTAATCTTAATCCTAATCCTAATCCTTCTTCTTCTCCCCCTCTTTCAAGAGCCTGGCTCGGATGGCGCCAGCGAACAGACGAGTCAGATTAAGATGAAGATTAAGATTATGAACAGGATTAAGAGCAGGAGTAAGAGCAAGATTAGGATTGGGCGCCCTTGCTCGGACTGCGTCGTGGACGCGGCGCGGGGAAGTGAACCGACAGCTTTGCCCCTTCCGCGCCGGGATCGGAAACGCGGGAAATTAGTACCCCCTAGGGGAGTCGAACCCCTGTCCTCTGGCTGAGAACCAGATATCCTGGGCCACTAGACGAAGGGGGCGTGGCTCTGGGGCATCCTACGCCAGCCATTCGGGGCGTCAAGATTGGCAGATCGACGGGGGGATATGCCGATAAATCCTGGGGCTGAATGAGCGAACAAAAACGATTTTTGAGCGTCGAGAATCTGCTGCCGCGGCGGCGTGTGCGGTTCGTGGCCTGGTGCGTGATCGTTGTCAGCGTGGTTCTGCTGGCGGCGTCATTTTTGCTCGCGCGGGGCGGGCATACGCCGGCGGGGACGCGATTGGGCGGCGACTTCCCGCAGTTTTATGTGGCGGGACAGATTCTCACCAAGTACGGGCCGAAAAATCTGTACGATCTTGCCCTGCAATCGCGATTGTTTTTACAGCTGATGCCGGGGGAAAAGGCGGGGCTTCCGTTTGCCTATCCGCCGATTGTGGCGGTGGCGGTGTGGCCGCTGTCGGGGTTGCCGTATGCGGCGGCGGCCCTGATCTGGGCGGGGCTGTCGGCGGGATTGTACGCCCTTGGATTGGCGCTGCTGTGGCAAAGCTGCGGCGCGATTCCGCGGCGGGACCGATGGCTGGCGATTTGGATTTCGCTGGCGTTTGAGCCGTTTGTCTTCGAATGCATTCATGGAGGGCAGATCTCGGCGCTGGCGTTTGCGGCGGTCTGTGCGGCGATTTTTCTGGATCGGCGCGGGCGGACTTTTGCCGCGGGAATCGCCCTGGGCGTTTTGGCGTATAAGCCGACGCTGCTGGTGCTGATCCCGCTGGCGGTGCTGCTGAGCCGGCAGTGGAAAACGCTTTTGGGGTTAGCCACGACGGTGGCGGTGGGGGCGCTGGCGTCGGTGTGGAGCGTTGGGCCAACGGCGTGCGGGCAGTTCCTTAAGATGATGGGGACGTACACGCGGGCCGTGGGAGCGGGCGATGGTTTCCCGACGTGGAAGTACGTGGATGTGTGCTCGTTCGTGCGGTTGGCGCTGCATCGGCCAATGGTGTCGCTGTGGATGGTGGGCCTGCTGGTGGGGTTGATGGTTCTGCTGGTGCGGCGGGGGTCGGCGGTGGTGAATCGCCCGGCGTGGGCATGGGCCATTGGGGCGACCCTCGTGGTGAATCTTTACGTGGGCATATACGATACAGTGCTGGTGGCGGCGGTCTTGTGGTTGATGGCGGATGCGTCGTATCGGCAATACGGCCGGCTGAGCGCGGAACTGGCATGGCTGATGGCGGCGGTGTTTGTGACGCCGTGGATTACGCAGCCGCTGGCGCGGTACGGCGGGGTTCAGCTCTACACGCTGGTTTTGGTGCTGGTGGCGATATGGGCGGCGTACGGGGGCGTCAAAACCATTGATCGCGAAGCAGTTTCAGTTGCGCCCAATCCTCCTCGCTGAACCAATTGGGGCGTTTGTCGCCGGCGCCCATCAAGTTGGAGAAGAAGGTTTCGGCTTCGGCTTCGATCATCTCGCGGTTCGAGCCCATCTCCAGGCGCGTGGCGTAGAGATCATCCTCGGCGCTGGCCAGGCGCAGGGCTTCCTGGCCGGCGTATTTGCGGACCAAGTTGGCCAGCGAAGTATAAAAATACCAGACCGGCTCGTCCGGCACGGGCGGCGGTTTGCAGTGGCGGTTGAGGGCGTGCTGGAAATACCGGACTTTGGCATCCCAGTCGAGGTGGGAGTCCAGCGCCAGGGTGATGTACTGTCCGACCTTGGCCGCTTCGTGGGCGAAGGGATTTCCGCTGGCATCGGCGTCGCGAATGAGGATGGCGTATTCCGATTCGGGAAGCCCGACCTGCGGCATTTGGGGAAGGATAGGTTGCTGCGGCTGCATCCGGACGCCCTCGTCCGACGAACGGCGCAGTTCCAAACCGCGGCGCTTTTGAAAATCAGCCTTTTGAGACCGGAGCTCTATACTACCGCGGTGCGCTGTTCAAACAAGCGTTAAGTCGTCTCTATCATTGATTTTCGGTCGTTTTTGGGATGGTATTAAGTTGGCTGGGAAACCGACTGGAGCGTGATTATGAGTCATTCGCTGGGCAGCTTGTGCATCGTGTTGCACGGGCATCTGCCCTACGTGCTGCATCACGGGTCGTACCCGCACGGCGAAGCATGGCTGTACGAGGCGGCGACGGAAACCTACCTGCCGCTATTGGACCTGATCGGCCAGTGCGCCCTGCTGAAGGCGCGGCCGGCGATCACCATCGGCCTGACGCCCGTGCTGCTGGAGCAGTTGGCCCACGAGGATTTCAAGACGGGCCTGGAAGCGTATCTGAAGCATCGCATGGCCCGCGCCTCCGACGATCAGCGCGAGTTTGAAAAATCCGGCCAGGCGCACCAGGCGCACCTGGCGCGATGGTGGCAGAGCTGGTACGCGGACCGCCTCGAGCATTTCCATCGCATCGGGCGCGACATTCCGCGCGAGTTTGCCCAGCGCGTCAGCGAAGGTCACATTCAGGTCCTGACCAGCAGCGTCACGCACGCGTACCTGCCGCTGGTGCTGACGGACCAGTCGATCCGCGCGCAGATCGCCGCGGGGACGGCAGTGACGCGGCGTCGGCTGGGCATCGAAGCGCGCGGCCTGTGGCTGCCGGAATGCGCCTACCGGCCGCATTGGGACCATTGGCTGCCATCCGTGCTATACGGCGATGCCCGGGACCGGCCTGGTCTGGAAACGTTCATGGCTGACGCCGGCATCACGCATTTTTTCGTGGACACCGATCTGATCACGCAAAGCGAGGCGATGGGGACCTTCGACGGCGGGCGGTTCCAGAGCGTGGCGCCGGCGCAGGTGCATTGGGACACGCAGCGGGGCTGGCGCGAGGTCCTGGAACCGGTGGGGGTGGTCAGCGAGCCGCAGGCGCCGCGATGCTTTGCCCTGGGCCGGCATCCGGGCGTCAGCGAGCAGGTGTGGAGCGGCTCGGTGGGGTATCCCGGCAACTCGGTCTACCTGGAATTTCACAAGAAGCACGGTCATCGCGGCCTGCGGTATTGGAAGGTCACGGACAACAAGAGCGATTTGGGGAAGAAGGACCTATACCAGCCGGACGACGTGGCGGGAAAAATCCACGAGCACGCGACGCATTTTTGCTCGGTGGTGCGCCAGGTGCTCCAGGAGTACCACCAGCGCACCGGCCGCCGCGGCGTGTGCGTGGCGCCGTTCGACGCCGAGTTGTTCGGACACTGGTGGTTCGAAGGTCCGCGATTTTTGCGGGATGTCATCCTCACGATGTCGCACGAGGCGTCCGTGTCGCTGTCGACGGCGCAGGAGGCGCTGGATCGGCATCCGCCGGATAAGGTGGTGCGCCTGCCCGAAGGTTCCTGGGGTGAAAAAGGGAATCACAGCGTCTGGATGAACGACAAGACGCGCTGGATGTGGGAAGTGGAATATCGGGCGGAGCGGAGCATGGTGGAGATGGTGCGTCAGTTGCCGTGGAAGAGCGACTATTCAGTGGCGGAGCATCTGCGGCGAGCCGGGCGGCAATTGCTTTTGCTGCAGGCCAGCGATTGGCCGTTCGTGGTGCACACCAGCGGGGCGGTGGACTACGGGATTCAGCGGTTTTCCGGGCACGCGACGAATTTCGAGCGAGCCTCGCAAATCGCCCAGCAGTGCGCCGCCGCAGCGGCTCTGAGCGATTTGCAGAGAATCGAGATGCAGGACATGGACGCTCACGACAGCGTGTTGGATGAGATCGACTTAAACTGGTGGACGTGACGGGCCTGTTGCGAGGCGGTTTCAGAAAGGAGAAAGGAGGTCAAGGAAAAAGGGGGTCAGGACCGGCTCTGTCTCTACCCCGTGTTTTGATTACAGAACAGCATGATGTCGTGGGTCAGGCTCCGCAAAAGCATTTCCTGTTGACGCCGTTCGGGTTTGATGGAACGCAACGCGTCGCCGAAGTTGCGTTTCATCATGCTGTGAACTGTTTCGCTCTGGCTGCGCTGGCCGTAGGGTTTACGGTCGGCCTTGCGTGCGAAGCGTTGTTTCATCAGCCGGCGGAAGCGGCCGTGGGGCGGCTTGGCGCTGGGGCGGCCGATTCTCGGTGGAATGATGGATCGCACGCCCATCTTCATGCGCGCGGCGCGGTGATTCCTTTCCAAGTCGTATCCCGCGTCGGCGACAACCGTTGTGACTTTGGCTCGCTTGCCGGCGGAACGCAGCAGCGGCTGGAAGTCAGGCATGTCCGAGCCGTTGCCGATGCGCGCGCGGGCAGCGAGGATCAGATGGCAACTCGATGCCACCGCCAGCGCCAGCTTGGGCATCTGCCGGACCGCCCGGGATCGCCGGCGGTTGACTTGGGCGGGCGTTTCGCCCTTTGTTTCCGATGTTTTTGCGTATTTCTCTCCCTCGCCCAGTCCCATCTTGCGGCAGACGCGATCGTAATGTCTTGAGCGATGCCGCTGCTCGTAACACGTGCTGTCAATGGCCAGCGGCTTGCTCGACAGCTTCAGTTACCGCGCCTTCTGGAAATGCTCGCTCATCAATTCGAGCATGGACCTGACGTGACGCTCGGCGATCAAAACGCCGAAGGCGCGCCACAGCGTGTTATGGTCCGGCGGCCTGGACATGCCGATGTCGGCCAGCCACTCCCTCGCGTCGCGCAGAAAATCTTCACACTTGCGGTAACTGAGCTGGAGCATCTCGCGCACGACGAGACAGGCAAACAACTGCGGCAACGTGAAGTCGTGCCGACTGAACCGATGCGCGTAGGACGGCCAAATATCGTTCGCCAGTGCGTAGGCTTGGTGTATCACCGTCCGTGACGAGCGTGATGTCTCCATCCTGCATCTTGTCGCAATGCAGGATAGACCGCGCTACCGAACAATCGCCGAACTGATTTGCGGGGTAGAGACAGAGCCGGTCAGGACCCCTTATGGCTTCCCGTGAGTACATAAGGAGAGGGGATCAACGCGATTGGCACCAGGTGCGCCACATCTGGCGATAGGCGGCTTCCACGTCGCGGGCAAACTGGGCGCCATCCATCAGGGGCGAAGCGGAGAGGCGCTGGCGAAGCGAAGAGCGCAGCTGAGCCAGGGCCGGCAGATCCTTGGCCAAGTCCACGGCGATCTGGACGTATTTTTGCGGCGTGTCGGCGATCAGTTGCGGCAACGATGCGTTGGACAAAATGCTCACCCCCACGCGGCCGGCGTGGATGGCTCCGGCCAGCGTGACCACGGGGACGCCCATCCAGAGGGCTTGGCAGGTGGTCGCCGTGCCGTGATAGGGATAGGTGTCCAGGGCGATGTCGATTTGCTGGTAGAGTTTCAAATGGGCGTCCATGGTGGGCGTTTTGGCCAGGAGCTCGAGGCGGTCGGGGGTGATGCCGCCGGCGGCGAAGAGGTCCAGCAGGGATTGTCGGGGGCCGTGGTCGGCCAGGCCGCTGTGACTCTTGATGATCATGCGGCTGCTCGGGACTTGGCGAAGGATCTGCGACCAGGCGTCGACGATGGGCGCGGTGATCTTGGCCAGGGCGTTGAAGGAGCCGAAGGTGACGCGGCCGCTTGCCGAGGCGGGCAGCGGGCCGACCGGCGGGGCGTCGGGCGGCGGGCAATAGCACAAAAAGGTCCGCGGCAGACGCCAGAGTTGCTCGGTATGGAACTTTTCGGTCTGGCCCGGCGGATCGGCGTAAGCGTCGGTCAGGCGATAGTCCATCGTCTGCAATCCGGTGGTGTCGGGATAGCCCAGATAAGTGATCTGGATGGGGGCCGGCTTGCGCGCGAAGACGCGCAGGCGTGATCCCGCAGCGTGGCCGGCCAGGTCCACCAGGAGGTCGATTTGGTCGTCGCGGACCATTTGCGCCACGTCGGCGTCACTGCGGCGGGTGATGTCGCGCCAGTGGTGGGCCACCTGCTGCAATCGGCGCGTCACGTCATCCGGCCGGGACACGTCGGCGTAACAGAAGACGTCCACCTGGGCGGCGTCGTGGGTGCGCAGGAGATTCTCCAGGAAAATGGCGACGGAATGCTCGTGGAAATAGGGGGAAAGGTAGCCGATGCGCAGGCGGCGATCGGGGTTGGGGTCGTTGCGATGCGGTTGGATTTCCCGGCTCAGGGGCCGGCCGTAATGCTCGTCCCAGCGCAAATGCTCTTGAAAGATCGTGGCCTGATCCTGGCCGTAGGCGTAGTGCAAGGTGTAGAGCCGATTGCTGTGCGACGCGGGCTCGCGCGGCTCGAGGGACATGGCCGTGTCGAAGCAGGCGATGGCCTGCTCGATCTGTCGCATCTCCTTCAGCGCCGCGCCCAAATTGTTGTGGGCCATGAAAAAATCGCGCCGATGGCGGATGGCTTGGCGGAAGGCGACGGCCGCGTTTTCCAGCCGGCCCATCACCAGCAGCACGTTGCCCAGGTTGTAGGAGGCATCGGCGTAATCCGGCTTTCGCACCAGCGCCTGGTGATACTCGGCGACGGCTTCTTCCATGCGGCCCTGGGCGTGGTAGATCAAGCCCATGGTGTTGTGAGCGGCGGGGGAGTCGGGCATCAGCGCCACGGCCTGGCGGCAGGCCATGCAAGCCTCGTCCAACTGGCCGGCCAAGCGCAAGGCATCGGCCAGTCGCGCGCTGGCCTCGCCGGAATCGGGACGCAATGCCAGAATCTGCCGATAGGTCCCGATCGCTTCGTTCAGGTCGCCGCTGGCCTGCAGCGCCGTGCCCAGAGCCAGCATGACGGCCCAGTTGGCCGGCTCCAGGCTCAGCGCCTGGCGGAATTCGACGATGGCGTCGGCCCATTGCCCGCTGGCGGCAATGGCGTTGGCCAGATTGCTGTGGATCGCGGCGACGTCGCTGCGCAGGGCCAGCGCCCGGCGGTAGGCCACGATCGCATCGTCGAATTTCTCCATGGCTTTGAGCACGGTGCCCAGATTGTTCCACGCCTCGAAGTGATCGGCCTTCAGCGCCAGCACGCGGCGAAAGGCCTCGGCGGCTTCGGACCATTGCCCCGCGGCCCGCAGCGATACGCCCAGCAGGTGATGCGCCTCGACAAAATCGGGCTTGAGCGTCACCGCCTGACGAAAGGACGAGATCGCTTCTGTATGTTGCTCCAGGTCGGCCAAGACCACGGCGAGGTGGTAGTGACCATCCGGAGCCTGCGGATTGAGTTCCAGGGCGCGGCGCAGCAACTGCAGGGCCGGCTCCTTTTGGCCAAGTTGATAGGAGACGACCGCCAGCAGTTGGATGACATCGGCGTCATTCGGGCGCGACGCCAGGATTTGCCGGCAGGCCGCCTCGGCCTCTTGTAGCTTGCCGGCCTGATGGTGGCTGACCGCGGTCTCAAACAGTTGATCAACGGGTGTTTCGGGCATTGAAAGAGCCATACTAGGAGGATTGGCACCATCGGAGCCACATCTGGCGGTAGGCCGACTCGACGTTGCGTGCGAATCGCTTGGCATCGGTCAGAGGCGATTGTTGCATGCGCTGACGCATGGAGGCGCGCAGTTCCGCCAGCCTGGGCAGATCATTGGCCAGTGTGGTGGCGATGCGCACGAACTGCTCCTGCGTGTTGGCCACCAGAGTCTGTAGGCCGAGGTTGGACAACTGGCTGAACCCCGCGCGCCCGACGGCCGTGGCGCCCACGAGGGTGATCACCGGCACACCCATCCACATGGCATCCAGGCTGGTGGTATGCCCATTATACGGAAGCGTGTCCAAACCCAAGTCGATGCGGTGATAGGTTTGGAGATAAAGATCGCGGCTCTGGTAACCCACGAACTCGACGCGTTGAGGGGCAACGCCGTGCTCGGCGAGCACGTTGGCGACGTGGTGGCGCGGCGGCCCCGGCGGGACCATCAGCAGAAGCTGCGATGCCGGCATCGCAGCCAGGACTTTGGCCCATAGCTGCAACGTGGGGTCGTTGACTTTGCAGAAGTTGCTCAGGCATCCGAAAGTGATGGCGCCGGTCATCAGCGCGGGCAAGGCGGACACCTCCGGGTCGGGCGCCGCGTGCATCACCTCCGGGTCGTAGCACCAGAAGCTGTCGGGCAGGCGCAGCAGGCGTTCGACGTAATGGCTTTCCGTCATGCCGGGGGGGTCGAGGTAGGGGTCGGTGAGGTGATAATCCATGGTGGACAGGCCCGTGCCGCCCGGATAACCGCCGAAGGTGACCTGGATGGGCGCGGGTTTGCGGGCAAACAGGGGCAGGCGGTTGTTGGCGGTGTGGCCGGCCAAGTCCACCAGGAGGTCGATCTTGTCGTCGCGGATCATTTGCGCGGCGCGCGGGTCGTCGACGGCGGCGATGCAGCGCCAGCCGTCGCAATATTTGCGGAAGTATTCGGTGAACGGGTCACTGCCACTCAGGTTGGCATAGCAAAAGACTTCGAGGCTCTGGTGGTCGTGCTCGCGGAAAAGGGGCAGGAGGTTGAGGCCGACGATGTGGCCGCAAAAATCGGGCGAGACGTAGCCGATGCGCAGGCGTCGCTGGGGGCTGGGGTCGTTGGCGTGGGGTTGGATGCAAGCGCGCAGGGGCTGGGCGTGCTGCTGGTCCCAGCCTCGCATCTGTTGCAGGATCGCCGCGGCATCGTAGCGCGGGCAATAGTGCAACAGCAGAAGCAGGTTGCTGTGCGCCTCGGCGTAGGTGGGCCAGAGGGTGACGGCGCGCTGGTAAGATTCGACGGCCTCCTCGAGCCGGCCGACGTTTTTGAGGGCGTTGCCGAGATTGTTGTGCGCCTCGGCAAAATCCGGTCGGATTTTGACGGCGCGGCGCAGGGCGCCGATGGCCGCGGTCAGCCGCCCCTGAGCGCGAAAAGTCAGAGCCAGGTTGTAGAACACCTCGGCATAATGGGGCCGGACCGCCAGCGCGCGGCGATACGCGGCGATGGCCTCATCGAAGCATCCCTTGGTGTGCAAAGCGCTGCCCAGATCGTTCCATGCCTCGGCATAATCCGGGCGTAAGACGACGGCCCGGCGAAGGGCGGTGATGGCTTGGTCACAGCGGCCCAGGGCGTGCAGCGCGCCGCCCAGGTATTGCAGGGCCTCGGGCCACTGCGGGCGCAGGGCGATGGCTCGCCGGAAAGCCTCGCCCGCCGCTTCCCATTGCCGGCGCTCGCGCAGCAACATCGCGAGGTTGAAATGCGCTTCGGGCAAATCCGGCTGAATCTCCAGCGCCCCCTGATAGGCCTCGATGGCCGGTTGGCTTTGCCCCAGCCCTGCGTGAATCAGACCCAGGTGGTACAGGTAATCGGCGCGCTGCGGCCGCAGGGCGATGGCGCGGTGAATCAGGTCCATCGCTTCTGAACCACGGCCGGCCTGAAACACCGCGACCGCCAGCAGATTCAGGGCATCAGAGTCGTTCGGCTGCTGCGCCAGCACCTGCCGATACAATCGCTCCGCTTCCGCCAGGCGGCCCGCCTGGTGATGCTGCTTGGCCAATTCCAGGTCGGGTTGGCTCATGTGCGTTCTCCCTGGGTGCCCAGCGTTCGGAGCGGATCCAGCAGCCAGCGGAAATCGCTCTTTTCGGCGTCTTTGGCGCCGAAAAACACCCGGCTTCCCCAAACCTTTTTATAGGAATTTCAGTTCAAGTGGAATAGACCGTCACAGGGTCGCGTCGATGGCATCCCGGAAGTCCTTTTCGGGTTTGAGGCCGACAAACTTCTGGGCGATCTGCCCGCCTTTGAATAAAAGAACGGTGGGGATGGCGCTGATGGCGTATTTGCTGGCGGTGAGGTGATTGGCGTCCGTGTCCAGTTTGCCCACCTTGACGCGATGGGCGTAGTCCGTGGCCAGCTTTTCGATGGTCGGCGCCAATCGGCGGCACGGCTGGCACCATTCCGCCCAAAAATCCACCAGTACGGGAACGCTGGAATTCAGGACTTCCTGGTCAAAGTTTGCGTCGGTCAACTGCGTCACGTTTTCGCTGGCCATAGGTATGATTTCCTCAAATTTTGGTCCGGGGGATGATAGAAGTGCCGCGCAGGGGTGTCAACGAGGGGGATGGAGGCAGGCTCAACCGCGGCTGCACGCGGCAGGAAGCTCAGGGGACGGCCATCCCCCGGGCTTTTGCACATGTCGCGAAATTTTCGCGCCGCGGCGGGGCGTGTGCGGGTATATTGATTGGGATGTCCGGCCCAAGCCCCCAAGGCGTTCGGAGTCCGGCAGTGGCGGGAATGTTTTATCCCGCGCAGGCGGAGCGCTGCCGCGCTGCCGCCACCCAACTGCTCCAAGAGGCGCGCTCGGTCACGGCGGCAAAGCCGCTGAAGTTTTCATCCGGCGCGACCGGTGTGCTGGTGCCGCACGCGGGATGGATTTGCAGCGGCGCGATTGCGGCCCAGGGCATCGCCGCCGCGGCCGCGCGGCAGCCCAAGCCGGATGTCGTGGTCATTTTCGGTGCCATCCACACGCCCATCCCTATTGATCGCAGCGTGCTCGACTCGTACGCGCGCTGGGCCGTTCCAGGCGGCGAATCGCGCGTGAGCGCCCTGCTGCGCGATGAGCTGGCGGCCACGGGCCGGAGGTTTGCCGTTGACGACCGGTTTCACGATCACGAGCATGCCGTGGAGGTGGAGCTGCCGCTGATTCAGGCGGCTTGGCCGTCGGCATCGATTCTGCCCATCGAAACGCCGCCGGATGGGCAGGCCGCTGAAACCGGGCAGGTCGTGGCGGCGAAGCTGGCCCAGGCGGGGGTTTCGGCGGTCTATCTGGCCAGCAGCGATCTGACCCATTACGGTCCGAACTACGGGTTCACACCGGCGGGCCTGGGCGAATCGGCCATCGATTGGGCGATGGGCAATGATCGCCGGCTGCTGGAACTTATGACGCAAATGGATCCGCAGCGGATCGTGCCCGAGGCGGTGAGGCATTACAACGCGTGCGGGGCGGGGGCGATTGCGGCGATGATGGCGGCCTGCCAGGCCGGCGGCGCCCGCCAGGCGGTGGTGCTGCACCATACCAACAGTTATCAGACTCTTGCCGCTGTCGCGCCGCAGGCTCCGGATAACGCCGTTGGGTATGCAGCGGTTATGGTGGGTTAGCGGCGACGGATGGACCGCGAGCCAGGGCGAGGCTCGGCGTCGATTTTCTGCAACGCCGCCGCCTGCGAATGTTGTGCCCGCACGACATGCGGAACAATTGGTGCGACCGGAATGGTCCGCCCGACCAACGTCGCGTCTCGCAGCGCGCGATTTTTTATCCGGTCATTGACGGATCGCGCCGGTCCCACGGAGGTGGAACACCCTTTGCCTATGGATGCTCTCCACAGGAGGAGGAGAAGATGTGTATGAGCGAGCAGGAGTTCCAAAACAAGCTGGCTGAGTTGATGGGTGAAATCAGCACGTTGCCTTCAAGCGAGCGGCAGAAACTGGAAAAACTTGCGGATGAAACCCGCGCACGTCACGAGCGCCTGCGGCAAACCGTCAGCAGCCTCCAGGAAAGCCTGGACTATCTTCGCCTGAGCATCAAGTATTTGGTTTTCGATCTTGAGGCCACCCGCCGCGAAAACGGGTATCTGAGAAAGATGCTCGAAGAGACCACCGGCGGACAAGACTAGCGGCGGCCCCGTGCCGCTGAAGCGACTCCACATACCCTAGGGAATCCGCGTCATCGATTCCAAATATGCCGGCTGCGCGCCCTGCAACGCCCCCCCATAGCAAGAGAAGGAAGAAATACCATGTTCAAATGGATGTTCGTTTCCGCGTGGCTCCTGTGCAGCGCTTCCGCGGGGATCGCCCAGATCATCTTTGAACCGGTCCAATACCAATACGGCACGGCGGTCAAGTTCTATTACGGGGGTAGCGACCCGGCGACTCTTCGCCGCGGATTTTGCCACGGCCGAACCGACCTGAGCGCCCAGTTGCCGCGGGTTTATACCGATCAGCTTCCCGATCTCAACGCGGCCCTCTACGGCTGGACCACGGCCGATGCGCGAAACGAAGCCTATGCAAGCGTCGCGCGCTATTTCCGCAAGGCCGATCTTCTGCTCTGCGGCGTGGTTCAGCCCGACGGCACGATTGTCGTACCCGCGGCGGCGCAACTGGCTGTGGCGCCGAAGCTTGACCCTGGCGCGGCTCCGGCCACGGCGACGATCCTGATCATCCCCGGGGGCCGGCCCGTTCCGCCTCCGGCGTCCAATAACGTGATCCTGATACGACAATAAGCCTCTGGACGCCTCCGGGCCGTCGCTTCATTTTTCCTCCGATGCTGTAAGCGCCGATACTCGCACGGGCGGCTGCGCGATCTGCCGCGCGTTGCCAAGCGGATCGATTGTTGCTGAAATTCTCCTCGGCGGAAGCATCATGATGCGGTTCGGATTCAAGATAGGGATGGTGCCGGCGATGCTGGCGATCTTGAGCGTTGCTGCGCCGGCTCAGACAATGCCGGATTCGCCGGTTCCATCGCCGGCCGATCAGATGCTCAGCGAGATGCTCAAACCCACGACGCGTCCGGTTGAGGCCCCGGCCGTGGCGGGGCCACAGTTTGAAGCATTGCGCCCGCAGGGATACGTGGAAACGCCGGCAACGAATATGCTGCGGGAAGGCACGGGCATCGTGGACCGCACCGGCTACCTGCGCAAACTCCCGGACAGCCCCTATTCCCAGTTCGTATTTGACAATGACCCGTCCGTGCCGTTTTTGCCGCCGATGTTCGTGTTACCCAGTCTGCGTCTGATGCAGATCGAGGATGCCGTCGCCGTCACGACGACGGATTTGCGATTCACCGTTTCGGGCACGGTGACGGAATACAAGGGCAATAATTACATTCTGCTGGAGACGGGTCCGCAGGATGTCGGCCGGCAGTTGACCGGCGATGTGCCGCCTCCGTCCAGCCGTCCATCATCGGCCCAGCAACTGCTTGACGAGATGCTGGCCGCCGAATCGGCCCGCCGCAAGCCCGAGGCATCGCCCAGCAACCCCGCGGCCGCGGAGGACCGCACCAGCGGTCCCGGCGCGGTTTCCCCCAGCGCGCCGCCTTTGTTGGTGCTGCGCGAAGGCTCGGAAGTGGTCGACCGCGTCGGCCGCCTGACGCACAGCGCCGACGGCAAAACGGCCGAGTTCGCGTTCGACTCCGACGGATCGGCGCTGCGCGATCCACCGCTGATCATCCTGCCGAACCTGAAGCTGACGACGATGGAAAACGCCGTGTCGGCCGACAATCCCGACGTGCGCTTTCGCGTGACCGGCATGATCACCGAATACCGCGGCCGCAACGGCGTCCTGCTGGAAAAGGTCGTCGTCGTGCCGCAGTCGGTCCAGCAGTTTTGACGATTTTGAATGGCCCGCAGCGCGCCGCGGAACTGGCATGTACTTCACCTCGCCCGAATGGCTGATCGGATTGCTCGGATGGGCCGCCGTGGCGCTTTGGGTGTTGTGGGGGCGGCGGCCTCAGACATGGGTTCCCTTCTTGGTCCTCTGGAAGGCGCCGGCGCCGCAGCGGCAGCCTCGCCGCCGCCGGGAGCCGCCGCCCGTGGCGCTTTTGGCCATGCTGGGCGCCATCCTTCTGACCCTCTTCGCCGCCGCCGGGCCGGTCATCCCAAGCTGGCGCGGTTACGGTCAAACCATCACCGTCATCGTCGATCGCGGATTGAGCATGTCGGGGCAGACCCCGCGCGGCCAGGTCCGCTTCGCGCAGGCGGCCGAAGCGCTCTATGCGGTGATCCGGGAAAACATCCCCGGGGTCAAGCTCGTTTGGGAACTGGTCCCCGGCGGCGACGCGGGCGTCGGAGCCGATGGCTTGGCGCGCGTGCGCGCGACCTCGGGTACGGGGCTGGTCGATGCGGACGCTCTGCAGATCGCTGTTCGCCAGACCCTGGTGTTATCCCCGGATTTGGTTTTGGTTCTGACCGACCAATCCCTGGGGATTGCCGATTCGCGCCTCACGCAAATTTTCCCGGACGATCCGCTGCTGAACGTCGGAATCGACGGCCTGTCCGTGCGCCAGGACCCGCATCCGCAGGCGATGGTGCGCCTCATGAACCATTCGCCGCTGAACCGGGCGACGCTGCTGGTTCGCACCGGGGACAAAGAACTGTCCGACGACATTGGGCTTCCGCCGGACGGGCAGGCGCGGAACTATTTCGTCGATCTTCCGGCGGCGGGGGATGTGGTGGAGGTGCAGGTCCGCGCCCAGGACTGCGGCGCGCTCAACCACCAGGCGTGGGCGGTTCACCGCGCGGCCTGGCCGCGGCTGGAGGCTCGCGGAGCCTTGCCGCCGCAGCTTGCACGCATCATTGAGGTCTACCGCCGGCGGCGCCCGCCGCAGGCGGGGTCCAATCGGGTGAGCGTGACCGCGTCGATGCAGGCGGTTGCCCCCGGCGATTTGGCGGTCATCGTTGCGGACGATTCCGCGCACGGCCAGCCGCTGTCGCTTCAGCCGCTGGTGGTGGCCAAGGGGCCGCTGTCCACGGCGGATGTGGATTGGCCGCAGGTGCTGGGCGGCGCCCGGGCCCATCCGCCGCCGGTGGGGGATTGGCTGCCGATCGTCAGCGCCGGGGGTGCCACGGTGCTGGCCGTGCGGACGCAACCGGCCCGCCAGGTGTGGGTTGGTTTTGAATCCGCCGACTTTGGGCAATCGGTGGATTTCGTGCTGTTCTGGAGCCGCGTATTCGATTGGCTCGGCCAGGCCGGGCCGGACTATGAATCCGGCACCGTCGGCGCGCTGGGCGGCGGCTGGGAATTGTCGCGCCCGGCGGGTGTTGCGGCGCCGGCCGGCGAAGCGGGATTGATCCCAGGCCTGTACCGACGAGGCGACGGAGCGATGCAAGCTCTCAACGCCGCGCCGATGCCGGCGACCTTGGCCGCGCCGGGGGCGTGGCGGCAGAAGATGAAAAGCGAGAGCGTGGTGCAGGCCCGGCGATCGCTCAGCGCCGCCTTGCTTCTAGCGGCGCTGGCATTGGCGTGCGTTGCCGCGGCAACGTGGTTGCCCGCCGCTCGCTCGATGTGGCCGGCGCCACGGCGGCAATCTTGACACTGTTTTGCTCACGCCGTACTGTCTGCTCGTGGTGCGTCGGCGGGGTCAGATCCGCCTGTTTTGAGCATGGGTAATGGCATGGCCGACATGACATCCCCGGTTTCCGTAACCTCGCAACAGGACATCCGAATTGTTGAATTCACCAACAACAAGATCCTGGATGAGGCCAATATCGCGGAGATCGGCCAGACCCTCATGGCCCTGGTCGAGGAGAACAATCCACCGCGATTGTTGCTCGATTTCGCCAACGTCGATCATCTGTCGTCGGCGGCGCTGGGCATGCTGATCAACCTCAACAACAAGATCAAGCAGAAGGATGGCCAGCTGCGCCTGACCAACATCAAGCAGCAGATCTACGAGGTTTTCGTGATCACCAAGCTGGACAGGCTGTTCCGCATCAAGCCGGATCGGGCTGAGGCTTTGAGCAGTTTTGAACACTGAGCGTCAAGCGACCACTATGGGCATGGCGCGGTCCAATCCTCGGGGCCGGGGCGAACGCCGTAGAACGCCGGCCCCGAACCCCACGGGGCAGGTCAAGCACAAACTCCGGTTTGCCATCGGTTCTGACTTTGCCACGTCCTGCCGCATCCAGAAGCAAATCATGGATGAAGTCATTCGTCAGGGGTTCACCGGTCCATCCATTTTTGCGGTTCGGCTGGCGCTGGAAGAGGCGCTGGCCAATGCGATCAAGCACGGCAATCGGCTGGACAGGGGCAAAAAGGTGCGCGTCGAGGCGGAAGTGACGCCGCGGCAAATCCGCATCGTCATTGAAGACGAGGGAGGCGGGTTTGAGCGCTCGTCGGTTCCCGATCCGACGACCCGGGCCAACCTGGAAAAAACCGGTGGCCGCGGAATCCTTTTGATTGAAACGTACATGGACAAGGTGCGGTGGAGCCGCGGCGGCCGCCGCCTGGAGATGATCCGCCGCAACGCGGATGGGCCGCCGCTTCGCGGCTAGACCCGCTCGTTTCCTCCGGGCACGGTTTCTTTCGGGGCATCCCGGCGGCTACAATCAGGCGGCCGCTAGGCCGCGCATTGCCATGATCATTCCCCTTCGCACTGACTGTCCCCTGCGCCGCGTGCCGTGGATGAACTGGGGTTTGATCGCCGCCAACGTGGCGGTCTTCCTGGCCACGACGTCGTTTTCCAACGGCGTGCACGGTCCGCTGGTGATGTTTCACGGCATGCCCGCCAAGCAGGCCCTGGCACTGGACCCCCAGGACCCGGCGATCTGGCAATTCTTCACCTACCAGTTCCTGCACGAAAACTGGCTGCACATCCTGGGCAACATGCTCTTTCTGTACATTTTCGGGAACAACATCAACGACCGGATGGGCCAGTGGGGCTACCTGGGGTTTTATCTGGCCGGGGGGGTGATCGCCGGCCTCGGACACGCCCTGTTCGCGCAGTCGCCCGTGATCGGCGCCAGCGGCGCCGTCGCCGCCGTCACCGGCGCGTACCTGGTCCTGCTGCCGCGCTCCAACATCACCGTCTTTTATTTCTTTTTCATCTTCGGCGCCGTGGAGATTCCCAGCCTTTGGTTCGTCGCCTTCACGTTTGTGATGGATTTGATCGGTCAGTTGCACCCCGAATGGATCGGCGGCCGCGAGGCGGTGGCGCATCTGGCGCACATCACCGGCACGTTGTACGGAGCGGGAGTGTGCCTGGTCCTGCTGGCCGCGGGACTGATGCCGCGCGACCAGCTCGACGTCTTGGCGATGCTGAGCCGCTGGAACCGTCGGCGGCAGTACCGCTCGATGGTCAGCCGGGGATACGACCCCTTCGGCCATTCGCCTCCGCCCGCCCACGAGAAAGAGGAAGTGGACCCGCGCAGCGTCCGCCTCCTGGAGATGCGCGCCGAGATCAGCGAGGCCATCGCCCACCACAACCTGCCGCACGCCGCGTTTATATTCCTGGAACTCAAGAAGCTCGACCCGAGCCAGGTGCTCTCCCGCCAGGCGCAACTCGACGTTGCCAACCAACTGGCCAGCCAGCAGCTTTACCCCCAGGCCGCCGAGGCCTATGAACAGTTCCTGTCGCACTATCCCAACTTCGAGCAGATCGAACAGGTCGAGCTGATGCTGGGCGTCATCTACGCCCGCTATTTGGGCCAATACGATCGGGCCCGGCAGTTGCTGTTGCGGGCCCTGGCCCGGTTGCATACCGAGCGGCAGATTCAATGGGCCCGCGCGGAATTGGCGCGGATCGAATCGCTGATTTCCGCCCCCGGCGGACCCAACCCGTAACGTTGCGATGCGCCCGCCTGGCATGGATTCGGATTTGCAGGTCCGCCGGCGCCAGCCGGAGTGGATGGACGATCCGCAGGCCGATCCGGCGGTTCTGAAGCAAAGCTTGCGCTTCATTCGCCGGGTCAACTGGCTGCTGGGATACACCCGCTCGACGCTGCATCACTTGCGGCTATTCAGCCGGCGATGGCGTCCGGGCCAAAGAATCGAGATCGTCGACCTGGCCACCGGATCGGCCGACATTCCCCGCGCGATTCTTCGCTGGGCCGATCGGCGCGGATTTGATCTGCGGATCGTCGGCGTCGAGCGTCACCCCGCGGCGGCGGCCCAGGCGCGCGCCGTTGATCCCCGCCTGCAGATCGTTCAAGCCGACGCCCTGGCCGCGCCTTTTGCCGACGGCGCGTTCGATTACGCGATGACCAACATGTTCCTTCATCACTTGGACGAACCGCAGGTCGTGGCGCTGCTGCGGACGATGGACCGCGTGGCCCGCCGCGGCGTCATCGCCGCGGATTTGCTGCGTCATCGCCGGGCCCTGGCGTGGATCAAGCTCTTGACCGTCCTGGCCAACCCGATGGTCCGCCACGATGCGCCGATCAGCGTCGCCCAGGCGTTCACCCAGGCCGAGATCTTGGCCCTGCGCGATCGCGCGGGGCTGAGCTATGCGCGCTACTATCGCCATTTCGGGCACCGATTCGTGCTGGCGGGGGAAAAAAGCTGAAGCGGTTTGCAGATGAGCGTACCAATAATGCCCTGATAGCCGCGGGCGGCAGCCCGCGGACATGCCGTGGTAAGTCGCTGATTCGACCGTTGTCCGCGGGCTGCCGCCCGCGGCTATGAAGCATGTTGGGCGGTGTACACCCAGAGCTGCAAACCGCTCAAAGCCTTCACGACGGCGCCGTGCCGGATCGCCCGCTGGCATGTTTCTGCTGAAACTGCCGCTCGATTTTCTCGAGCTGCGCCGGATAGCTCCCCTTGAGCGGCGGGTTCATCGTGCGGGTGGCGGCCAGCAGAGCCATCGCCTTGTCATAGGCGCTGGGGTCGTCGGAGTTGTACAGATTCCCCGCCTCCAGCGTGAATTCCCTTCCGACCGTTTCCTGCGTCTGTTTCATCTGGGGATTGTTGTCGTATTCCTGGATCACCGCCGAGGCGAAGCTCGCCGCATCGTTCCACTTCTGCGCCTTCAAGAGCGCCCGAACCACGCCGCCGCAGAGCGTGTCGATCACGTACGGTTGGCCGTTGTTGGCTTTCCAATAGCCCAGGGCAGCCTGGTACTGCTCGGCCGCGGAGGAATACTGGCTCAGGTCCATCATCAGATCGGCGATGTTCTGCTGCTCGGTGGCCAGGTCCTGGGACGAGCGGCGACGCTGCGCCTCGTCGGCGGCGCCTTGAACGTCTTTGACCAGCCGGTCGCGCAGGGTCAAAAGCACCGCCAGCCGTTTGGCCGGGTCGCGCGTCTTAAGCGCATCGGCCATCGCCGCCAGGTCGTGCTCGCCCATGGACGGCGAGGGAATCCACCCCAGCAGCACCTGCCATGCCGCCGAGCGCACCGAATCGTCCGGATCATCGTTCATCTTGCTCAGTAGCTTGGTGACGAAGATCGGCTGCACAACCGTTCCCAGCGCCTGCACCGCCGCCAGGCGGATTTCCGGGCTGGAGTCGTCCATGTAGCTGGCGATCAAGTCGCTGACCTCCGGGTCCTGCAAGTTGCCCAAGCCGCGTAGGGCGTTTTGGCGGACGCCCTGCGGCTCGTGGGGATCGAGCAGTTCCTGGAACGTGGCCCGCAGGCGCGGGTCATCCAGGGCGGCCAGCGCCCCGACCACCGCCGTGCGCAGCGCCTGCGTGCCCGGCTGGCCGGTGCCGCGCAGGGCAGCCAGCAGCGCTTGGACGGCCTGGCGCTGCAGGGTTCGGTCGCGGTTGAGCAGATCGGCCCCCTGGCGGATGCCCTCGGCCGCCTCCAGGCGCACCCGAAGCGACGGATTGGCTTGCACCCATTGCAGCATTTGTGCCACCGCCGCCGGATCGTGCAACGGGGCAAGGGAATGGATCAACGCGGCCAGGACCATGTCGTCCTGCTCGCGCCCAAGCCGCTGCACCATGGCGGGGGCGGACTCGGCGTCGCCGAACAGCGCCTCCGCCGCCGCCGCACGCACCTGGGCCGAAGCATCGTCCAACATGCCGCGCACCAGCTTCATCGTCCCCGGCGGCGGGCCCTCCCGCGTGTCCCGGCTCTGGTAGACGATGTTCGCCCCCAACGCCCGAACCTCCGGCGCCGAGGAATGCAGATACCGGCTCACCATGGCGCCGCGTTCCTCCCCGGCGGCCTGACCGTACAAATCCGTCAGAAGTTTGTTGACCGCGGCCCCCAGTTGCCGCCGCTTGGACACCTCCCGCTCAAACGCGTCGGCCCTGCTGCGCCGGATCTCGGCCGCGAAATCCGCCTCCGACCGCCCGGCGTTTTCGCTCCACCATTGCTTCCACGCCTGGGCGTTGTGACCCAGCTCGTCCATGCCGGTCATGTCCATCAGCGCATCGCCCGCGGCCCGCTCGACGGCGGCGCTTTCCTGGCGCTGCTGCAAGTCGATCAGCGTCTGCGCCGCCAGCTTCTGGTTGAACGCCGCGATCGCCAGGATGACCGGAACGCGCACGTTGTCGCTTTGGTTGGAATTGGCGACCACGGTCAGGCGTTTGAGCACGTCGGGATCGCTGCGGTATTGGGCCAGCGCCGCGGCCGCGGCGGTGACGCGCTCCTGCTGCGCCTCGCGGCCTACCAGAAGCTGAAACAACGGCTCGATGAATTGCGGATCCGGCCAGGCGATCTGGCCCAACGCCCGCGCCACCGCAAGCTGGGCGGAGGTGTCCGTGCCCGTCAGAATCTCCACCAAGACGCCGCGGACGGCCTCATCCCGTGTAGCGACCAATTTCAGCGCGGCATCGTCGCGTTGATCCTGCGTGGCCCGCGAGTTGCGCAGCAGCTCGACTTCGGCCTGCCCGAGGGCCGCCTGCCCCGCTCCGGGGCTGGAAGCGGGCAGGGTTGTGGCGGGCGGCGCGGCGGCGCGGGCAGGCAATGCGACCGTTACGGCCAACAAGCACACCCTCGCCATGCAAACACGCCATCGCACCATTGTCTTTATCGTCGAAATCCCGAAATTACCGTATTTACCCCGCCTCGCAAAGTGACGCAGCCCCTGGCCGGCGGTCACAGCGGCCCGGCAGGGGCGATCCCTTGTTCGATGTGAGTCAAAAGCTTCTGCGGTCCAGAGGCGGCACCGTCCGAAAAATCCCGACAAAATCGGCGAATGCCATCTTGCTTTGGCATCCAACCCATTGCTAAAGTACGCCCGCTGTCGTCAAGGTTCACCTTCCTCCTTTGAGCGACCGACCATGAACGACTGGAACGACGCGGAGCGTCGAGTCGACAGGGCGCAGCGGTTCTTTGAGCAGCGCAAGTGGGACCAAGCCCTGCGCGAGCTGCGCCTGGCCACCAGCGTCAATCCGTACAACTCGTCCTGGTTCTTCAACATGGGCCTGATCCTGGACGAAATGGGCCGGTTCGAGGAGGCGGTCGACGCCTACCAGCAGGCCGCGACGCTGGAACCGCACGATCTGCATACGCTGAACCATCTGGGCGTTGATCTGTACCGCACCGGCCGATTCGAGCGCGCCATCCAGAGCTTTGCCAAGATCGAATCGCTGGACCCGGCGTTCGAGCCGGCCTATTGCAACCGCATCCTGATCTATGCCCAGATGGGCAAGCACGAGTTGGCCGAGGAGATGTTCTACGCCGCCCGGCTCTACAAGGAGCATTGCCCCCACTGTTATTACAACATGGGATGCAGCCTGGACGCGCGGGGGTTGTACGACAAGGCGATTTACTGCTGGACCCGCGCCCTGGACTTGCAGGGGGCGCCCGGGGATGTGCACCTGCGCATCGGTCGGGCCCTGTGGAAAAAGGGGGAATTGGAATCCGCCCGCCTGCATTTCCTGACCGATCTGCGACAGAATCCCGGCGGCATACGCACGCTGCTGGATTTGGGCGAGTTGCTCATCGAGATGGGCCGCCTTGAGGAAGCCGGGGAAAAGTTCCGCCGGGCCATTGAGCTGGCCCCCGCCGAGCCGGCGGGGCATTTTCACCACGCCAACCTGCTGTCGCGCACGGGCCGCGACGACCAGGCGGCCGAGGCGTTTTCCGCGGTGCTGCGCCTGGATCCGACCTTTCCCGGCGCCCATTTGGGTCTGGCTCGAATCCATTTCCGCAAGAAGGACCTGGCCGCCGCCCGCACCCAGCTCCGCGCGGAATTGCAGCTTCGTCCGCAGCAGCCGCGGCTTTTGCTCGAACTGGCCAATCTCCTGATGGATAGTGGAGAAGGCCGCTCGGCGCTGGTGTGCCTCAAATGGCTCGTGGGTCTGGACGGCGAAAACATCCCCGGCTGGCTGAACCTGGCCGTGGCCCAGTTCATGCGCGGCCATTACCAGGAGGGCATCGCCAGTTGCATGACCGTCCTCCGCAAGGACCCGACCAACGCCCTGGCCATGTACAACCTGGCCCTGGCGCATGAGCGTCTGGGCCAATACCGCAGCGCGCTCACCTGGGTGCGGCGAGCGCAGATGCAGGATGCCACCGACGTGGCCGTGCAACGCCTGGAACTGCGCGTGCGGCTGCTGTGGCTGCGGTCGCGCGCGATCAAGCTGTTCCGCCTGGCCCGCGCTTATTGGCCGTGGGGGCGACGCTAGAGCGCTCGGCACCAGTTCCGCCACATCTGGCGGTAGGCCGATTCCATGTTGGCCGCGAAACGCTTGGCATCCATCAGCGGCGACTGCTCCATCCGCGGACGCAACGTGCGCCGCAGCTCGGACAGACGCCCAAGATCGCCGGCCAACTCGACGGCGATCTTCACGTACTGCTGGGCATCGGCGGCGACCAACTCGCTGTGGCCCAGATTGCTCAGGATGCTCAAGCCCCCGCGGCCCACCGCCGTGCCGCCCACCAGGCTCACCAGCGGCACCCCCATCCACAGTCCGTCAAGGCTCGTTGTGTGACCGTTGTACGGAAACGTGTCCAGGCAGAGGTCGATGCGATGATACGTCTGCAGATACTGCTGCCGCGGCTGACGCTGCACGAATTCCACGCGATCCGGTTCAACGTCCAGCTTGTCCACCACCGCTTGGCGGTGCGGGCCCGGCGGGCACAGCAGAACCAGCCGCGAGCCGCTGACGCTGTGCATGATCCTGGCCCACAAGCCCAGCACGCGGTCGTTGACCTTTACGAAGCTGCTCAGGCAGCCGAAGGTGACCTGCCCGGCTTGCAGGGCCGGTAAATCGTTGGTCTGCACATCCGATGTCAGCGGATCGTAGCACCAGAAGCAGTCCGGCAGATAAATCACCTGCTCGCCCGGCCGCTGCTGGCTGCCAGGCGGGTCGAGAAACCGATCGCTCAAGCGGTATTGGATCGTGTCCATTCCGGTGGAGCCGGGATAGCCCAGCCAGCTCGCCTGCACCGGAGCCGGCTGACGAGCAAAGATCAGCAGGCGGTTTGCCAGGGTGTGCAGATCCAGGTCCACCAAAATATCGATGCCATCGGCGCGAATCTCTTCTGCCGCCTGCTGGTCCGAGATTTCCGCGATGCTTCGCCAGCGATCCGCGTAGGCTTGAAAGCGCTCGGTCAGCGCATCGGGCTTGGCGACGTTGGCGTAACAGGTGATCTCAAATTGATCGTGATCTTGATGGCCCAGCAGCGCCGCGAGGTAAAACGCCGATGCGTGGTCGCGGAAATTGGCCGAGACGTAGCCGATGCGGAGGCGGCGATGCGCATCTCGCGTGTTTGGGTGCGGCCGGATGAGCGATTTCAGCGGCTGCGAGTGCTGTTGATTCCACTTGGCCACCTCGGCGGCCAGGGCCGCCTGATCGTAATCGGGATGATAGTGCAGCGCATGAATGCGGTTGCTGTGGCCCAGGGCGTGATTGGGCCGCAGGGTGATCGCCCGATCGTAGCAGGCCAGGGCCGCGTCAAGCTGGCCCATTTCGCGCAGGACGTTGCCCAGGTTGTTGTACGCCGCGGCGTAGTCCGGCCGCAGCTCCAGGGCCTGGCGCAAGGCGACGATGGCTTGCGGCAAATCCCCCTTGACTTGCAGGACCGTGCCCAGGTTGTAGCACGCCTGGGCGTTGTTTGGCCGCATCGCGATGGCCTGCCGATAGGCCTCGACCGCCTCGTCCAGCGAGCCCTTGCCGGTCAACGCCGCCCCGAGGTTATTGCACGCTTCGGAGTATTGGGGCCGCAGCGCCAGCGCCCGGCGATACGCATCGATCGCCTCGTCCCACCGCGCGGCGCCGCGCAACGCATTGCCCAACTCGTACCACCCCTCGGCGAAATCCGCCTTCAGCGTCACGGCTTGGCGATGTGCGGCGACCGCCTCCTCGAGCTTTCCTTGCCTTTCCAGGGCATTGCCCAGGTTCGTATGCGCCTGCACGTACCGCGGGCGAAGAATCGTCGCTTGACGAAACGCATCCACCGCTTCGTCCAACCGGTCCAGGTTGATCATCGCAGAACCCAGGTTGTTGTACGCCTGGGGATAATCAGGTTTCAAAAGCAGCGCCTGGCGGTAACAGTCGATGGATGGCTCCCATTGCCCAAGCATCATGAGGATCACGCCCAAATTGAAATGGAAATCTGCCCGCTCGGGATCGATCGCCACCGCCCGGCGCAGCAAGTCCGCTGCCTCCTCGGCGCGGCCCGTTTGCGCTATCAACGCGCCCAGCAGGTTCAGCGCTTCGGCGTGCTGCGGCTGCTGGGCCAGAATCTGGCGATACAACCGCTCGGCCTCGGCCGCGCGCCCGGCCTGATGATGCTGTCTGGCAAGCTCCAGGATTTCGTCGCTCATGTTTGGCACCATTGCCGCCACATCTGCCGGTAGGCCGATTCGATGCCGCGGGCAAAACCGCCGGCGTCCGTCAGCGGGGAGCGGCGCATCCGATCCTGCAAGCTCGACCGCAATTGCGCCAAACGCGGCAGGTCGCCGGCAAGCTGGGCCGCAATTTTCACGAACTCGTCTTCATCCTTGGCGGCCAGATCGGCCAGATTCAGATTGCAAAGCTGGCTGTATCCGGCCCGGCCCACCGACCGCTCGCCCACCAGCGTGATCACCGGCACGCCCATCCACAGCGAATCCAGGCTCGTCGTGTGACCGTTGTACGGATGCGTGTCCAGCGAAATATCGATGCGATCAAACGTGCGCAGGTATTGTTCTCGCGGCTGGTGGCCTACGAACTGCACGCGATGGCGAGCGATGCCGAACTTTTCGAGACTTTCCGTACTCTGCTGCCGGGTCGAATCCGTGGGCGACAGCATGAGCAAGCGGGAATCGGGCATCGCTGCCAGGACGCGCGACCAAAGCCGCAGCGAATACGGGCTGATTTTGCAGAAGCTGTTCAAGCAGCCGAAGGTGATACAGCCGTTGGCCAGGGCTGGCAGTGGTCCGACGCCCATCGCTTGCACCTGCATCGCCGCCGGATCGTAACACCAGAAACTGTTGGGCAGACGGATGATCTTCTCGACGTAATGGGTTTCGCTGAGTCCCGGCGGGTCCAGGTACGGGTCGCTGATGCGCCAGTCCATCGTCGCCAGGCCCGTGCCGCCGGGATAGCCGCCAAAGGTCGCCTGGATCGGCGCGGGCTTGCGGGCGAAGACCAGAAGGCGATTGCCGGCGGTGTGCCCGGCCAGGTCGATCAGGATGTCAATGCCGTCCTGGCGGATCATCCGCGCCGCGTGCTCGTCGCCAACCTGGGTGATGTCGCGCCAGTGGTCGGCATGGCCGCGGAACTGCTCGGTGAACGCGTCGCCGCGGGCCACGTTGGAATAGCAGAAGATCTCAAAGGGCCCGTGATCGTGCTCGCGCAGGAGCGGCAGGAGGTTTCTGCCGACGACGTGGTTGCGGAAATCGGGCGAGACGTAGCCGATCTTGAGCCGCCTATCTGGTGAACGATCGTTGCGATGCTCCTGGATCAGTGGGGAAAGGGGCTTGGCATGCAAGTCGTTCCATCGCTGCTGCTCGGCAAGGATCGCGGCGGCATCCTCGCCGTGGCGATAGTGCAGGGTCATCACCAGATTACTGTGAACCACGGCGTTGGTGGTCAGCAGGGCGACCGCTTGCCGCAGATGCTGGACCGACTCATCCAGCAGCCCCACGTCCTTGAGCATGTTGCCGAGGTTGGCGTGGATTTCGCCGGAGTCCGGACGAAGAGCCATGGCCTGGCGGACGGCGGCGACGGCTTCGTCCAATCGCCCGCTGGCCAGGAGGGCGTCGGCCAGGTTGTTGTGAGCCTTGAAATCCTGCGGGTGCAGGGCAAGGGCGCGATGAAATGCCGCGATGGCTTCGTCCCATCGGCCTTGGCTGCGCAGGCGGTTGCCCAAAGAGAGAAATTGGCTGGCCAAGGCCGGCTGCCTGCGGGCGATTTGGCGATAAATTTCCTCCGCTTCCTGCCGTCGGCCCAGCGCCCGCAGCGCCCCGCCCAAACCTATGCCGGCTTCCACGTAGTCGCTCTTGAGCGACAGCGCCTTGCGGAACTGGGCCTCCGCTTCCTCGTTGCGATCCAGCGCGCTCAGCGCCATGCCCAGACTGCAGTGACAATCGGGCGCATCCGGATTCATCGCCGCCGCCCGCTGCAGCATCTCCAGAGCGGCCGGCTTGTCGCCCAGCTGCAACGTCACCACGCCCAGGAGCTGCAGCGCATCGGCATCCTTGGGATCGCGGAGCAGGATTTGTTTGCAACGCGATTGCGCTTCGCCCAGTCGGCCGGCTTGGTGATGATCGATGGCCGATTCAAGCAACTGCTGGGTGTCCAACTCCGCCATGACCGGATTCCTCAGTTTCGTTTCTGGCACCAGGTGCGCCACATGTCGCGGTACGCCGACTCGATGTGGCGCGCCAGACTTGGGCCGTCCATCAGCGGAGATTCTTTCATTCGCGGGCGCAGCGCGGCGCGCCAGCGGGCCAGTTCGCCCGGCTTGCCGGCGTGCTGGATGGCCAGTTGCACGTACTGCTGCGGCGTATCGGCGATAAACTGCGGCAAGTCCAGATGGCTTAGCACGGCGGCGCCCAGGCGCTGCCAGGAGGTCTTTCCGCGCAAGCAGACCACCGCAGCGCCCATCCACAGGGCATGACACGTGACCGTATGCCCGTTGAGCGGAAACGTATCCAGCACCAGGTCCACCTCGCCGTGCAGGGCAAGATACCTGCTCATGGGCTGATCGCCCAGGAGTTTGAGCCGATCGCCGCCGATCCCCTGGCGAGCCAAAGCGTCGGCAACGTTCTGGCGGGTTTGGGGGGATTGCAGTCCCCGGCTGACGATCAGCAACCGGGACTCGGGTATTTGTCGCAGGATCTGCGCCCAGCATTCCAGCAGGGGTGCGTTCAGTTTTTCCAAAGCGCTGAAGCTGCCGAAGGTGATCCAGCCGTTGCGGACCGCCGGCGACGGGGCAACCGGCGGGGCGCTGGGCGGGCGGTAACACGCGAACGTGTGCGGCAGACGAATCAGCCGCTCGGTGAAGAATCGGTCGGACTCTCCCGGCGGATCGACGTGCGCATCCGTCAGCCGATAGTCGATGGCATCCAGGCCGCTCGTATCGGGATATCCGAGATAGCTGACCCCAATGGGCGCTGGTTTGCGGGCGAAGACCAGCAGACGGTTGTTGGGCGTGTGCCCGGTCAAGTCGACAAGGATGTCGATTTGATCGCGGCGGATCAACTGGGCCACGTCGGCGTCGCTTGTGCCCAGAATATCGCGCCACTGACCGGCCAACTGCCGCAGGCGCGCCGTGATCGCATCGGGCCGATGCACCTCGGCGTAACAGAACGTTTCCACGTGCGCCGGGTCGTGCGACGCCAGAAGGCTTTCGAAAAAAGTGGAGACGGAGTGGGCGTGGAAATCGGGCGAAACGTAACCAATTTTCAGCCTCCGGTCGGGGCTGGGATCGTTGTCGTGCGGCCGAATTTCGCCGGCCAGCGGCTTGGCGTACCGCTGGTTCCATTGGCGGTGCTCCCGGAAGATCGCGGCTGGATCGGCATGGGGGTCAAAATGCAGGGCGTAAAGCCGGCTGCTGAAGGCGGGGGCATAATTTGGATCGATCGCCAAAGCGCGGTCGTAGCTGGCGATCGATTCCGCGTGCCGCCCCAGGCTTCTCAAGGCCGCGCCCAGGCAGGTCCAGGTCCAGGGATTGGCTTGCAGATGGGCCGAGGCGCGTAAAACCGTCACGGCTTGCTCCATATCTCTCATCGCCAGCAGCGCCGTTCCCAGCCGATTCAGAATTTGCGGATGGTCCGGATGCCGCTGCGCCGCCTGATGCAAAACGGCTGCGGCTTCATCCCATTGATCCATCGCCCCCAAGACCTCCGCCAGTTCCATCGATGCCTCGGCAAAATCCGGCTGGATCTTCAGGGCTTGGCGGCATCCGGCGGCGGCATCCGCCGATCGCCCGGTGCTGCCCAACAACCCCGCCAGGAGGTACAGCGCCTGGGCGTCGTGCGGTTGCAGCGTCAGGGCTTGGCGCAGCATCGCTTCAGCATCCTTCAGGTTTCCCGCCTGACGCTGAGCCACGGCCGAATCGAGCAGCGCTCGGATGGACAATGGCGTCATCAGCTTCTTTCCCGACACCAGCGTTGCCAGATGTGTCGGTAGGCGGCCTCGACGTTGCGGGCAAAGCGATTGGCATCCATCAGCGGAGAGTGCAACATGCGCTGCCGCAGCGTTGATCGAAGCTGATTCAATTTGGGCAAATCCGCGGCGAGAGTTTTTGCGATGTCCACGAATTGCTGCGGCGTTTGCGCGACCAACTCGCCCAGACCGAGGTTCATCGCCTGAGACAACCCCGCGCGCGAAACGGCCGTTTGCCCGGCGCGGGTGACCACCGGCACGCCCATCCAGAGGGCGTCGAGGCTGGTCGTGTGGCCGTTGTATGGAAACGTGTCCAGGCCAATGTCGATGCGGTGATAAATCTGTAGGTACTGCGGGCGCGGACGGTAGTCGACAAATTCGACGCGCTTGGGATCGATGCCCAGCGTTTGCACGATTTCGCCGCGGCGCCGGCTTGGGGGGGCGCGCAGAATGAACCGCGAATTGGGCACGGCCTGCAATACCTGGGACCAAATCGGCAGCAACGGCGCGTTCACTTTGCAAAAATTATTCAAGCAGCCGAAGGTCACAAATCCGTTGGCGGCGGCGGGCGAGGCGTTCACGGCCGGTTGATCGCCCAGCGGGTCATAGCACCAAAAGCTGTCCGGAAGGCGAATGGACGTTTCGCTGTAATGCGCGTCGTTCAGCCCGGGCGGGTCCAGGTACGGGTCGGTGAAGCGATAATCCATGACCGAAAGCCCCGTCGTGCCGGGATACCCCAGCCATGCCACCTGGATCGGCGCGGGCTTGCGGGCAAAGACCAGCGGGCGGCCCTTGCTCATGTGCAGAGTCAGATCCATCAGGATGTCAATGCGGTCGTCGCGCACCATCTGGGCAACCTGCCCATCATCCAGGGCCGCGACGTCGCGCCACACGTCGGCGTAGCTGCGGATGCGCTGCGTCAGGTCATCCGGCTTCTCCACACTCGAATAACAGTAGATTTCAAATGGCTCATGATCGTGGCGGCTCAAAAGCGGGATGGTGAAAAACGCCTGGCAATGGTTGCGGAAATCGGGTGAAACGTACCCGATGCGCAAACGGCGCCGCGGTCCCGGCGCGCCGGGAGGGTCGTGCGGCTGGATCTGCCGCCGCAGCGGCTGGGCGTGCACGCGATCCCATTCCTGATGCTCCGCCAGGATCGCCGCCGCGTCATAACGCGGATCGAAATACAGCCCGAAGAGCCGATTGCTGAGCGTCACCTGATCCTGCGGGTGCAGGGATAGCGCTTGGTCGAAGAAAGCGATCGCTTGGTCGATCCGGCCTAGAGTGGCCAGACCAACAGCCAGCATGCTGAAGCTTTGCGCATCCGGTCGGGCCGCCAGCGATTGCTCGAGCACGGTGACGGCGTCGTCCGATTGCCCGATCGACGTAAGAACTTCGGCGAGTTCGCGCGCGGCTTGGGAGAATGCCGGTTGCAGGGCCAGGGCGCGGCGCAGCGCCGCCGCTGCCTCGTACGGCCGGCCGGTGACGCGCAGGATGTGCCCCACGGCGTTCAGGGCATCGGCGTCGTTCGGCTCCGCCAGAAGAACGTCCCGATACGCCGATTCGGCCTCTTTCCATTGGCCGCTCTGAAGAAGCTGCCGGGCCGCTTCGCGCCTTTGCAAAATGGATATTTTTTCGTTCAAGCGATGCCGCGCCGTGTGGAACCTTAGTTGATTTTGACCACGATCATCGTGACGTCGTCCGTACGTGGGGTCAAACCGGCGAAGCGGCGCATGGACCACAGGATGTTCTGGGCGATGTCCTCGGCGCTGGCCCCGCCCTGGCGGAAGGCGTCGATCACCCGCTGGCGTCCGAAGGTTTGACGCTGGAAATTCATGGCATCGCTCAGCCCGTCGGTGTGGAGCAGCAACGCATCGCCCACGCGCAGATCCACCAACGACTGGGTGTACTGCTCGTCGGGATTGATGCCCAGGACCATGTTGTCGCTGCCCAGTTCGATGATCTGCCCATCGCGCAGAATCAGCCCCGGCGGATGCCCGGCGTTGCAGTAGGTGAAGCGCCGGTTGCGCGTATCCAGCACGCCGTAGAACAGCGTGACGAATTCGCCGATGGTGTTGTCGCGGTTGACCATCAGGTTGATCCGCCGCACCACCTCATACAGATAGTAGACGTTGTCCACCTGGGCCCGCAGGGCGGCGCGAACCGCGGCCATGGTGAGGCTGGCCGGCACGCCCTTGCCGCTCACGTCCGCCACCACCAGTCCGACGTTGTCGTAGGGCAGCGGGATGAAATCGTAAAAATCACCGCCCAACTCGTAGCAGGGCACGTAGACCGCCGCCAAATCAACGCCCTGCATCGACGGCGGCTTCTGCGGGATCATGCGCTGCTGCACCTGCGCGGCCATCTGCACCTGCCGCTCCAGCGCCTGCACCTGGATCGACTCCTCGAGCAGCCGGGCGTTTTCGATCGCCGCCGCCGCTTGCGCCGCGATCGCCTTCATCAAGTCGATCTGCTGCGGCGTGAAGGTGCGCTCCTGGTCGGTGTACACGCGAAGCACGCCCATCGGCTTGCCCTTGTAACGCATCCCCACCGACAGCATGGAGACGATTCCCTCGCGCTTGGCTTGTTCCGTATATTGCGAGCGGGGGTCGGTGGCCAGGTTGCGAACGTATTCGTATCCCTTGATGTCCAGCGCCTGACGGTCAATCTGCGCCGTGCTCAGCCGGATGGGGCCCTTGTTGAGGTATTCGCCGGAGAGGTTGTACACGGCCTTGATGACCAACTCGTCGCGTTCGTCGTCGATCAGCCGAAGCGACGAAGCCTTGGTCTGCATCACGTCCGCCACCAGCTCGACCGTGCGGTGCAGCACGCGCTCCAGGTTCCGCGCATCCGCCAGCATCATGGTGACGTTGTACACCGCCGTCAGCTCATTGATGCGCTGGCGGAGTTGAAATTCCTGGTAACACAGGCGGGCGATGGCGTTGGCCAGGAGGAACAGGAACTGAATGGCCGCGGGTTTGGCCGTGCTTTTTTGCAAGAGCTGAGCGGCGATCAGCTTGACCTGTTGCAATTCCAAGCCGGCTTTTTCGGCAATCGCCGCCAGGCGCGCTTCGTCGATCGACGCCAATCCACCCGGGGCCGACATGCGGAGGGTTCCCAGACGCTGGTTGTTGACGGTGATGGGCGCGACGTATTCCGCCCCCTCGCGCTGGGGGCCCTGGGCCTGCTCGGCGGCGTCGGCGGCTTCGGCAATCGCCCGCTGCCGCTTCAAAAATTCGCTGGTCGGCGCCGGCTGCGTCAGCGTGTTGCCTTGCGCATCGGTGATGGTGGCCTCGACGTTGGCCACGGCCGCGAAGCTGTCCTGGATTTCCTGCAGCGTCGGCAGGTCCATGAAATCCGTCAGCTTCAGATGTTGAGGGTCCAGAGGCATTCCATTCTTTCTGGCCTACGTCGGGGCCGGTCCATGGCGGGCAAATTGTAGACGCAAGCGCGCTTCAATCAACGGAAGGCCCCATCCTATAATCCCTCTCATCGCCGGAGGTCGCATGCCAAACCAACTCGTCCATGGCGCCACCATCCATTATCGTCAGCGCGGCGCCGGAGTGCCGCTGGTGCTCGTACACGGATTTCCATTGGATCAGCGCCTGTGGGAGGGGCAATGGACCGATCTGTCGCGCTGCTGCCGCGTGATCACCCCGGATTTGCCCGGGTTTGGACTCTCCGGCGGCGGCGAAAGCTTCAGCATCGAATCGCTGGCTGACGATCTGCACGCCTTTTTGCAGCAGATGGAAGCCTTGCCCGCCGTGCTGGGCGGTTTGTCGATGGGGGGCTACGTTGCCCAGGCGTACGTGCAGAAATACGCGGCGGACCTGCGGGGCTTGATTTTGCTTGACACGCGCGCCTCGGCCGACACGCCTGCGGGCAAGCAAGCGCGAAACGAGATGATCGAGCTGGCCCGTCAGAAAGGCTCGGCGGCCGTGGCCGAGCAGATGCGCCCCAAAGTGCTGCCGCCGCAGGCCGATCCACAGGTGCTTGCCCGCGTCACGGAAATGATGACCGCCTGCCCGAGCCGGACCATCCAGCAAGCCAGCGCGGCGATGCGCGATCGGCCGGATTACACCGAGGCTTTGGGTCGCATCGCGGTGCCGACGTTGGTGGTGGTCGGGGAGTTGGATGCGCTGTCGCCGCCGTCCGTGGCCCTGGCGATGCAAAAAGCGATTCCCCGCGCAACGCTGGCGGTCATCGCCGGCGCCGGTCACTTGTCGCCCATCGAACGGCCCCAGCAGGTCAACCGCGCCATCGAGCAGTTTCTGGCCGGTATTTCACCACCCCCGTGATGCTGCGACGGTGCGCGATTTTCGTTATGCTGGTAACGGATTAACGTCTTGGAGTCTTCATGAATCGAGAACGAGCGGCGTGGCTGGTCAGTATGGTACTTTTGGCGGTCCTGGCGTTTCAACTGCCAGGATCGATCGCCCAACGGGATGACGACTACGCGTGGGTGCGAACGCTGGTGCAGGTCCATCGGCAGGTCGTCAACAACTACGTCGAGCCGGTGGACGACGCCAAGCTCAAGGAACGCTCCGTCGAGGGCATGCTCTCCGAGCTGGATCCTTACACGAATTACATTCCGCCGGAGCGGCAGGAGCGCTTCGATCAGCAGATCGAGGGGACGTTCAACGGCGTGGGGATCAGCCTGGACATGCAGGAGGGCAAGGTCACCGTGATCTCGCCCATGGAAGGCAGCCCGGCCGACCGCGCGGGCATCGAGGCCGGAGACTTCATCGTGAAGGTCGACGGCCAGGCCGTCGCCGGTTGGAACCTCGATGAGGTGGTCAAGCACGTGACCGGCAAGGCCGGCACCCAGGTGACGCTGACCATCCTGCGCGGCGGCAAGAACATCGACTTCACCATGACACGCCAGGAAATCGTCCTGCCCACCGTGCTGGGCTACGACCGCAACCGGGACGATTCCTGGAATTATTGGGTCAGCCAGAATCCCAAGATCGCCTACGTTCGCATCGGGCAGTTCGACGCCAACACGTTTGAGACGCTCAAGGGCATCCTGGCCGGCGTGCCGCCGTCGCCCGGCTCACCCGGCCACCCGGGCCTGGTTCAGTCCGGCATGAACGGGTTGATCCTCGACCTGCGCTTCAACCCCGGCGGACGACTGGAGCAGGCGGTCGAGGTCGTCAACCTGTTCGTCAAGGAAGGGGTGATCGTCACCACGCGCGGCCGCAATCGTCCTGAACAAGTGCAACGCGCCACCGGCCAGGGCACGCTGCCCTATTTCCCCATGGTCGTCCTGGTAAACGATTTCTCCGCCAGCGCGGCCGAGATCGTCTCCGGCAGCCTCAAGGACAACCACCGCGCCCTGGTGATCGGCCAGCGCACCTTCGGCAAAGGCTCGGTCCAGGAGATTCTGCCGTTGGATGATCACAGCGGCGAACTGAAGCTGACCGTGGCGTATTACTACCTGCCCAGCGGCCGGCTGGTGCATCGCAAGAAGGATGCGACCGATTGGGGCGTGGAGCCGCAGATCATCGTCCCCGTCGATGAAGCCGGCGCGCGGGCGATCCGCGAACAGATGCTGCGTCGCGACACCATCCGCCGGCCCACCACCGCCGCCGCCGCTGCCGCCACGCGGATGGCTGCCACGCAACCGACCACTCAGCCCGTCGATCCGCAGCTCGATCGCGCCCTGGACACCATGACGGGGCTGATTTATTTGGAGAATACCGCGCCCACTGCGACACGACCTGAGACGACGGTGCTGAAATGACGAATGACGAATGACGAATGACTAATCAATGACGAATGACCAATGAGAAACCGAACGATTGGGCCATTTGTCATTGGGACATTGATTCGTCATTCGTCATTCGAATTTCGTCATTCCGCCCGTGTTTCTCTATGCTAGTCCTCGGTATTGAATCCACCTGTGACGAAACCGCGGCGGCGGTTGTCGCCGACGGCTTCGACGTGCGCAGCAACGTCGTCGCCAGCCAGGTGGACCTGCACGCCCGCTACCGCGGCGTCGTTCCCGAGATCGCCAGCCGGGCGCATATCGAAAACATTCTGCCGGTGGTACGCGACGCGGCCGAAATGGCGCGGGTTCAACTCAAGGACATCGACGCCGTCGCCGTGGCCTATCGGCCGGGGCTGATCGGCTCGCTGCTGATCGGCGTGACGGCGGCCAAGACCCTGGCCTGGGCCCTGGCCAAGCCGCTGGTCGGCGTGGATCACGTCCACGCGCATCTCCACAGCGTCGTTCTGGACAGCAACGCCCAAATACCCATGCCGGCCGTCGGCCTGGTCTGCAGCGGCGGGCATACGGCCCTCTATCGGCTGGGCGATTGGCTCGACGTGGAACTGGTCGGCACCACCCTCGACGACGCCGTCGGCGAAGCGTTTGACAAAGTCGCAGCCCTGTTGGGCCTGCCCTACCCCGGCGGCCCGGCCATTGACGCTCTGGCCACAAAGGGCAATCCACGGGCCGTGCATTTCCCCCGCAGCCGCCTGCACCGCCAGTCGTTGGATTTTTCCTTCAGCGGCCTCAAGACCTCCGTGCTGTATCATGTGCGCGGATATCAGGGCCGCCAGCGGGATATTTCGCTGACGCCGCAGGAGGTGGCGGACATCGCCGCGTCGTTTCAGGCGGCGTGCGTGGACGTGCTGGTCGAGAAGATTCGCCGGGCTGCGCCTCGCTTCTCCGCCAGGAGCGTGATCCTGGGCGGCGGGGTTTCCGCCAACACCGCACTGCGCCGGGCCATGGCGAAGTTTCCGCTGCCGGTGTATTTTCCACCGCTGGCGTACTGCACGGACAATGCCGCGATGATCGCGGCGCTTGCCGCACGGTTGCTCGCCGCCGGACGCACGAGCAGTTTGGATTTGGATGCGATTACGTACAGCCAATTCGCCAATGCGGATCGTTGAAGAGCCGCCGGGCCTGCCCCCGCGGCCGCTCGACGGGCACAAGGGTCTGTTCGGCCGTGTGCTGATCGTCGGCGGCAGCCGCGACATGATCGGCGCCCCCGCCTTGGCCGGCGCCGCCGCGCTGCGCATGGGCAGCGGATTGGTGCAGATCGCCATGCCGCGCGAAGTTCTTGCCTCAGCCATCTCCGTGGTGCCTGAATTGGTCGGGCTGGCACTGGAAGAAACACCCCAAAATCTGTCGCACCTGCTGGAAGCCGCCGAACAGGCCGATGTGCTGGTGATCGGGCCGGGCCTGGGCCAATCGCCCTGGGCCTCCCGGCGCATCGACGCCCTGATCCGCCTGCAAAAGCCCGCGGTCGTCGATGCCGATGCGCTCAATTATCTGGCATCGCTAAAATCCTGGCCGGCGAGGTTCAAGCTCAACGCCGTGCTGACGCCGCATCCGGGCGAGATGAAGCGGCTGGTCAAACAGGCCGTTCCGACGGACGACGCCGGCCGATTGGCCCTGGCCGCTTCCGCCGCCAAAAAATTCGGGCAGATCATTTTGCTCAAGGGCCATCGCACGGTGGTCACGGACGGTCGCAGGGCGTACTTCAATCACAGCGGCGACAGTTCGCTTTCCAAGGCCGGCTCGGGCGATGTGCTAAGTGGCATGCTCGCGTCGCTGGTTGGGCAGGGGATGGACTTATTTGATGCCGCCTGCGCCGCCGCGTTTCTTCACGGCCGCGCCGGCGAAATCGCGGGCAAGGAGCTTGGCCGCCGCTGCGTCCTGGCCCGCGACGTGATCGAGGCGATCCCCGACGCGATCAAATAACTCACTTCCCCGCGTGCAGCATCAGGTATCCCAGGACCACCACAGCCATCACCGCCATCACCGAGAGCAGAATCGCCGTCGCCAGCATCGTCGTGAAGCGCGACGCCTGGCGCTGCAGCAGGCTTTCCAGTTCATTGTCGTGACTGGCCAGGTTGTCGCGCATGGTGCGCAACACGTCCGCGCTGGCGGCGGAATTGCGGCTGGTCGATTCCAAGGCGCTGCTGACCGTGTTGAGGCTGTCGGCCATCGCTTGGTCCTGGTGCTGCAGCGTCTCCATGCGCTCTCGCACACCTTCAAGCAGGTCCTTCTGATCGCCGCCGGACTCGGCCAGCTTGTCCAGGATTTCGCCCAAAATCTGCTGTTGTTCGGACTGGCTGACCAGTTGCTGGTGAATGGCCTTGAGCGTTTCGCCCTGCATGCGCGTGCTTTCGGGAATGGTTTCCAGCACTTTGGGCAGGGCGGAGATATGCATGATCAGCTCATCCTGGCGGCGGCCCTGCGATTCCAGGTTTTGGCGGATGGTGCTCATCAGCTCGGTCAGAAGCTGAAATCCATCCTGAAGCTGGGCGATGGCGGCGCTGTTTCTTCCCCAGGGACGCAGGCGCGACGTCCGCGTCTGCACCACCAGCGAGCGGCCCTCGTCCGCCGTTGCCGTGGCCGTGGTGGCATTGGCTTCGGAACTGGACGATCTTCTAAATAGCCGGCCCAGACGATGCAGGAATGACGGCGCTTGACTCATGCGATTGCCTCCGTGCCGCTAATGCGCTGGCGTGTTGCGCGGTTTGACAGCGCTTTTGCTCAACTCTACCATCCGCGCGCGATGGGTCAACTGCGCAGGTTCGCTTTGGGGGCTATGGGGTTGGCGATGATCGCCGCGATCGTTTCATGCCGGCCGTCTGGGTCACACGACGCCGGCGGCGCAGAACCGCGCGTGGCGTCCATCATGCCGGCGGGGACGGACCTTCTGGTCGGCATCGGCGCCGCCGATCATCTCGTGGCCGTCAGCAATTATGACGACGACCGCCAGGGCACCGCCGGAAAACCAAAAATCGGCGACTACCAGAGCATCGACTGGGAGAAACTCGCGCCCCTGCATCCGCAGATTCTGATCACCTTCTACGCTCCCGACCGCATCCCGCCCGCGATCAGCCAGCGCTGCAGCGACCTGGGAATCCGCATCTTCAACGTCAAGCTGGAGCAGTTGGACGATATCTACCGCGAAGCGGCGGCGCTGGGCGACGCGGTCGGCGAGGCGGCCAAAGCGCGGGAGGCGATCGCCGCCCTGAAGGCGAAATTGGCCGCCGTGCAGGCCCACGTCGTGGGCTTGCCGCGAGTCAAGGTCGTGATCGTCACCGGCGAAGGCGGGCTGGCTTTGGCCGGTCCCGACACGTTTTTGGATGAGCTGGTCACCCTGGCCGGCGGGCAGAACGTCGGCGCTGCCATCGGCAAACGCTACGGCAACGTGGATCGCGAGATGCTCCTCTCCATGGCGCCCGACGTGGTGATTCAACTGATTCCCGACGGCGACAAGACGCCGCAGGTTCTGGCGCAGGCCCGGCAATTTTGGGACTCTCTTCCTCAGTTGCCGGCGGTGAAGAACCACCAGATCCATTTCGTGACGGATTGGTACGCGCAGCAGCCGGGCTTTCACGTCGGCCAGCTTGCCGAGCGATTCGCCGACATTCTGCATCCCCGGGGCCGGCCATGAAGCGCTGGAGCGGAGCGAGATTGGTGTTGACGTTGCTGGCGGCCGCGGCCGCGATGGCGGCGGCCGCCTTGCTCTGCCTGATCGTCGGCTCCACGGGCGTGCACTGGCCGCGCGGACAGGAGCGGCTGTTTCGCCTGGAGTCGGCGACCGATTCGGCTCTGATCGGCCTGGCCCTGGCCGTCGCCGGCGTCGCTTATCAGGCCATCCTGCGAAATCCCCTGGCCGATCCCTACCTGCTGGGCGTCAGCAGCGGCGCATCCCTGGCGGCGTACGTGTGGCGCTTGCCGGCGTTTGCCCTGGCCGGCGGCGCACTGGGCGTCGCCGCCGTTAGCCAGCAGGCATTCGCCTTTGCCGGAGCGATTTTGGCCGTGGCCATTGTGCTCACGCTGGCCGGGCGGCGCGGACGCATCGAACCCGTCACGCTTCTTTTGGTCGGCGTGATCGTCAACGCGATCAATGGCTCGATCTTCCTTCTGCTCAACGCGGTCGTTCGCGATCTGCCCGGCACCGGCGGGCCCATGACGTTTTTGGTCGGCGATCTTCAGGAAATTACTTCCCGGCAGCGCGGAGCAGCCGCGATCGTGATCTTCTGCGGCGCTTTGCTTCTGCTGCAGCTCAGCGGCCAGCTCAACGTCGCCGCGTTGGACGATGCCGAAGCCACCGCCCTGGGCGTGCGCATTCACCGCTTGAGATGGATCAGCCTGATTTGCGCTTCGCTGGTGACGGCGGCGGCGGTCTGCATCGGCGGGCCGATCGGGTTTGTCGGACTGCTCAGCCCCCACGTGGGCCGGCTGCTGGTCGGCCCGGATCAGCGGCGGTTGCTGCCCATCTCCGCCGCCATCGGCGCCATCCTGCTCATGGCCGCCGACGGCCTGTCGCGCTATCTGGCCGCGGTCAATCACCTGGGCACGCGCTTGCCCGTCGGCGTGCTGACCGGATTGCTCGGCGGGCCGTTTTTCCTGTGGCTTCTTTTTCAATCCAGGCGGCGCATGTGATGCAACCGTTGCTCACAGCCTGCGACATCTCTTTCGCCTACGGCCCAACCGTCGCCTTGCGCAGCATCTCGCTGGAACTGGCGGCCGGCCAAGTGCTCGCTCTCATCGGCCCCAACGGCAGCGGCAAGAGCACGCTGCTGATGACCCTGCTGGGGCACCTCTGCGCATCCGGAACCATCGCCTGGGATGGAAAAGATCTGAAAAGCTGGCGCCGCCGCGAGCTGGCGCGCCTGGTCGCGTATCTGCCGCAATCGCCCCGTCACGAGCCGGGGCAAACGGTCCGTCAGGTTCTGCAATTGGGCCGCGCGCCGTATTGGGGCGCCTTTGGTTTGGAATCCTGGGCCGATGAGCAGGTGACGCTCCAGATCGCGCAACTGCTCAAGCTCGACGACCTGCTGGATCGGCCGATCGAGCAGATGTCCGGCGGCCAGCGCCAGCGCGTCTTCATCGGCCGATGCCTCGCCCAGCAGCCGCGAGCCCTGCTCCTGGATGAGCCCAACACCTTCCTGGACCTCAAGCATCAGCAGGAACTCTGCCAGCTCCTGCGGCAATTAGCTCGCACGCAAAACCTGGCGGTGCTGATGGCTTCGCACGAACTCAACGTGGCCGGGGCGTATTGCGATCGGATGGTGCTGCTGGGCGGCGGGGCGGTCGCGGCGACGGGCACGGCCGACCAGGTCCTGCGCCCGCAGGTGCTTTCGGCCGTATACGGCCTGGCGATCCAGCGATTTGAAGGCGCCGGCGGCACGCCCGTGGTGGCCCCAGCCTAGCTCCATCAGAGAATGTGATACCAGAAGAAGTTGGCCGAGAGGCAACCGATGGCGCCGCAGATGATTCCCGCGACGGCCATTCCGCGTCCTGAGGCGCCCGGGTGGCGCGACACCTGCCGCAGCCCCACGATTCCGAAAATGATCGCCAGGATCGACGGCAGCACCGCGCAAGAGCCCGGGATGCCAATGATCCCCAGCACCAGGGCTGAAACGCAAAAGCCGTTGCTGGCGCCGGCAGCCTCGGCGGTCGTGCCTTCCATGGTGAAAGGCATGCCGCAGCCCTTACAGTTGTTGGCCGCGATCGGGCTGCGTGCCCCGCAGCGGACGCACACGATGGACTGTACGCCATCCGCGCCGCGGACGATTTTGGGCGCGCGATCGCCGGCCGCGGCATAGGTGTGCACCGGGTGGGGGTCCTGCTTGATGATCAGCTTGGTATTCGGATCGATCAGTCTTCCATAACGATCCAGGATGGGAATGGTGATCTGATTGCCGCAGGTAGGACACTGTCCTTCCTGGCCGGCCATGGCTTCGGTGGCCTCCAGGCGACTGGAGCAGTATCCGCAATTGAACCCGTAGCGCCGCCCTGGTGCCCTGGGCCCGTGCGCAGCCGCCCCGAGCGCCGCCGCAATCACCCTGGGCGACGGCCGAGACGCCCCTGGCGCCCCCGGCGTCCCCGGCGCCCCTGGCGTCCCCGGCACCGGCACGCGCATGGTCGCACGGCAGGCCGGGCACCGCACGAGCTGCCCCTCCTGCCCCGCCTCCGCCGATAGCTCGGTGCGACACACGTGACAGGTAAACGTGATCATGGCCCGTGAAGAATCGTAAATCCGGATACGCCCGTTGTCATGCACCCTTGTCCGGCGAGCCGCATTGGGGCATAAAATCATCCCGATGCAAGCGAGCGGACATCGCGTGGCGCTGATCACCGGAGCGGCCCGGCGGGTCGGCCGAGCCATCGCCCTGACCCTGGCCGACGCCGGCTTCGACGTCGCCTTCACCTATTTGAGCAGCTCCCCCGAAGCTCAAAGTCTGCTGGAGGAACTTCGCGCCAAGGGCCGCTCGGCTTTGGCGATCCGGGCTGATTTGACCGATCCGGTTGCAGCGGTGCAAACCATCCGCGCGCAGTTCGTCCAGCCTTTCGACCGCCTGGATGTGCTGGTCAATAACGCCTCGCTGTACGAGCCCAGCGGGTTGGGCGACACGGATGTTGCCCAAATGCGGCGGCTGTGGGCGATTCACGTGGAGTCGCCGCTGCTGTTGTGCCGGGCGTTTTTCCCCTTCCTCAAGTCGTCGCGCGGGCACGTGGTGAACATGGTGGATTTGCTGGCCCAGCGCCCGGCGCCGCCGTATTTGGCTTACGCCGCCAGCAAGGCCGGACTATGGAATCTGACTCTGGGCCTAGCCGCGGAGATGGCGCCGGAGGTGACCGTCAACGGGATCGCGCCCGGTGTGGTCGAATGGCCCGAGGATTTTCCCGAGCCGCGCAAGGCCGAATATCTGCGCCGCGTGCCCTTGGGCCGCGCCGGCACGCCCCAGGATGTCGCCGCCGCGGTCCTCTTCTTTTGCACCGACGCCACCTACGTCACCGGCCAAATCCTGCGCCTCGACGGCGGCCGATCCATTGCCTGAGTAATTTGCTGGTTGCCAGTTGCTAAATGCGCGATTGCGCAACCGCGATAAGTTTCTGCGCAACCGTCGCTTGCCGCGGGAAAACAGGCTTATTGAAATAACGACGTTATCGCCCGGCGCGCAGGTTCGAACAAAGAATTTGGCAACAAGCTGCCAATTCGTCTGCAAGATGCAGGGCCGTTTGAGCTTGAGCGCTATTGGCAACAAGAAACCTTCACTTCCGTGGGGACCCTAGGGGCTTGTGTTTTCTTCTGCATTCTTAATGGCGTTCGTTGTGGTGAAGGTTGGGCGATCGGGCTACGCATCTGCCGTCGAAAATGGGCAAGCCGGGCTGATTTTGGGTCTTAGAATGGGCGACAGATGGAAATCAGATGGGATTTTGGGGTTTGGGATTTGAACCGATGAAACCGGACACGCCAGCGGTTTGCGGGGCGTCGCGGTTCCATTTTCCCAGTTTAACTGGCCAGCCAATTTTTGTTGACCCGCATAGTAATCCCCGCTAATCTGGGTTCCATAATTATCAAGTCCAGTGGGTGAAGAGTTGGACTTTCAATAAAAAAGGTGAGGAGATCATGCGGCTTCTCGTATTCGCGGCGTCCTTGTTGATTGCAGGAGTGGCATCAGCCACGCAGGTGACCTACAGTGATTTTTCCGGCACGTCCGGCCTGGTGCTCAACGGTTTCACGACCGCCGTCGCCAACGACGGCGCGGGTGATACCAATGTCCTGCAACTGACCCCCACCGGGGGGTACTTTGTTTTTGGCACCGTGTTCAGCCAGACGCAGTTGAAAGCGTCCACCGGCTTCAGCACCCGGTTCCAATGGCGCATGACCGACCCCGCGGGGATCAGCGATGGAACCGATGTCGGCGCGGATGGATTAGTTTTCACCGTTCAAACCCAAAGCAATACGGCCGGGGGGGCGGGCGTAGGCATAGGGTACCAGGGCATAACGCCTAGCGTGGCTGTGAAATTCGATACCTTCCAGAACTCCGGCGAAAACGATCCGAGTTCCAATTACATCGGCGTCGCCACCAACGGCGACATCAATAACGCGGATTACCCTGGCGGGCAGACCACCGTCGCCACGAATTTTGACAACGGCACCATATGGACCGGGTGGGTTGATTACAACGGCACGACGCTGAGCGTCTTTGCCGCCGATAGCAACACGACCGAAAAGCCCGGGTCGCCCTTGCTCGCTTACGATGTCAATATTCCCATCGTTCTGGGACAGGACAACGCGTTCGCCGGTTTCACGGCGGCGGGGGGGGGCGCATCGGAAAACACGTACCTGTTGAACTGGACCTACTTCGACTTCTACAACCCCACCGGCGGCACAACCCCGCCCGCTGTTCCTCTGCCCAGCGCCGCCTGGCCGACATTGGCCATGCTGGTCGGGTTGGGGTTGATCAAATTTGCTCGTCGCCGCTCTACTGCCGCGCTGTAGAAGGATGGAACGGGAACGCGAGCGGTTTACCGAACGTCGCGCTTCTATTCGGTGGTTCCAGGTCCCGGTTCTGTGTCCCGGTTCCGTGTCCCCTCGACAAGGATGGATAGCCGCGGGCCGCTAAGGCTGAGCGACCGGGATGTTGGGATATACGAGGGGGAGGGAGAAGAGGGTCAAATTTCATTCAGCCGATCGATGAGCATTCTTAGGCGGCCGTGATCCTGGCGGTTGAAGGGGAAGACCAATCGCGGAAGATTCGACAGGGCCTGCTCGTCGCGCTCGACCGGCAGAGGGCCGCTGATGCGGAAGGCGCCTCGGCCGCCGGTCAGATCGGCAAAATCACGCTCGATCTGCCCAAGCAGCTCGGCCGACGGGGCGCGATGCAGCCGCAACGCCACCAAATCGCGCGTGTAGCGGATGCTGTGGTAATTGCTGTAGAAATGGCGGATCTCGTTCACGGCGGTATCCACGTTGTCCGTGATTTTGTACAGGCGCAGATCCGTCGATCCGATCAGGCCGCGATTCAGCAATTGTCCTTCCACGTAATGCTGCCAGTGTTGCCAGTAATCGCCGGCGGGGCTGTCGATGAAGACGATGGGCATGGGGACGGATTTGCCGGTCTGGATCAGCGTCAGCACCTCAAACCCCTCGTCCATGGTGCCGAAGCCGCCGGGGAACAGCACGATGGCGTTGCTGGAGCGCACGAACATCAGCTTGCGCGTGAAGAAATATTTGAAATTGATCAGCTTGGGATCGTTGGCGATGTAGGTGTTGGTTTGCTGCTCATGGGGGAGGCGGATGGCCAGGCCGAAACTGGGCTCGGCGCCCGCGCCGCCGTGTCCGGCGGCCATGATCCCGCCGCCGGCGCCGGTGATGACCATCCAACCGGCGGCGGCCATCTTGCGGGCAAACTCCGCGGCCTGGCGATATTCCTGGTGGCCCTCCGCGGTGCGGGCGCTGCCGAAGATGCTTACCTTCCGCACGTCGCGGTAGGGGGCGAAGATCTTGAGGGCATAGCGCAGTTCCTTGAACGATTTGTCGATCAGCTTGATGTCGCCGCGGTTGGTCTGATCGCGCAGCAGCTTGAGGCTGTTGGCGATGATTTCGCCGACCAGATCGCCGTTGGGCATTTCCTGGACGCGCTCGATGAGCTGCTCGGCCAACGGTTGCACGCCGGCCAGGTCGGCGCGGCTGACGACGCGCGGCGCTTCGCTGCTCTCCTGCGATTGCTCGGTATCTTCGCTGCCTTGGAATCGTTTCATTTGCTTCCCTGCGGAAACGGGACATTATGCCGGTCGCGAGGGCGGCGGACCAGGCGCCGCGGCCATTTGACATTAACCCGGGGCAGCGACAGAATCTATCGCCCAACCGGGGGGACGGTTTGGGGCCTTGCCTCCAGGAGATGCCATTCATGTTCAGGTCGGCTGCGGTACGAACGTCATTGGCCGTGGCGGTGGGATGCGCCGCCGTCGTGTTTTGTGCGGGATGTGAGAACGATCAGCAGCGGGCCGATAAGGCGGCGAAAGCCAAAATCGAGGCGGCCGATCGCGCCCGCGCCATCGCCACCAGCCTGCAGCAGCTGGCAGACGTGCAGCAGCGGTACGACTCCCTGGGGGCCAGCATCAGCGGGCTGTCGCCGCAGTTGCGCATCCTGATCCACGGCGATCAGGGCGGCGTGCGGCTGCAGCGCGCCGTCATGATGCTGGCCCAGCTCCGCGCCAAGGAGCTGGAAATCCAGCGCGACATCAACCAGATTGAGCAGCTTTCGGTGCAGATCGCGGCCGCCCAGGCGAGCGTCGAGGCCCTACAGGCTTACGACCCGACGGGGCAAATCGAGGCGGTGCGGGCCAGGGAAGCGGCCATCCAGGGCGCGGCCGCGCCGGCCGGCGGGGCGGATCAGGCCAAATCCATGGCGAGCATCGCCCAGCTCGCCGCGGAGATCGATCGCCTCAATTCCGAGATCGTCAAGAACAAGGCCGATGCCCAGGCGCTGAAAAAATCACGCGACCAGGCGATCGAGAAAGCCGAGGGGCTGGTACGCAAAAGCGAGGCAGAGCAAGGCGACCAGCAGGTCCGCGACACGATCCGCGCCTCGCAGCTTCGGCGCGATGCCGGCATCGCCGATGCGCAGCTCGAGACGTTGGCTTCACGCCTGGCGCGGATGCAGAGCGATTTGGACACCGCCGGGGCGCAGAAATCGGCGCTGCAATTGTCCGTTGCGGCTCTGGAGGCGCAGATGCAATCGCTCCAGTCCGGCTGGGCCTCGATGCAGCAGCAGATGGATGCCCAACGCAAGTTGCAGCAGCAGATCATCCTGGGCACGGATGCGCCCGACGGCTCGGTCAGCATCGCGCAGCAAGCGGGCGAGCTGACCCAGGCTATGGCCGATGCCAACACGCTGCGCGACGGCATTGCCAGCGAGTTGGATAGTGCGATCTCGCAGTTTGACAGTGCCAGCGGCGAGGCGGCGCGGTTGCGGACGGAGCTGATGACCCAGGTGACCCAAAACGCGACGGCCGCCGCGGCGCCGATCTGGCGGCAAACCATGGAGACGTTGCATCCGATGGTCTACGGCCTGCAAAAGGCGTCGGCGTTGCAGGCCCGCGCGTCGATGGCGGCGGGCAAGATGAGCCTGGACGTTCAGATCGCGCAGATGTTCGACGGGTTTGAGTTCGCCGCGGCCCAGGCCGCCGCGGGCGGCGCCGGCGGCAAACCGGTCAAGGTTCCGGGTCTGACGGCGCTGCTGGCGCGGGAAAAGACCGGCGTCGAGATGCCGCCGGCCCTGGCCAATCTGCATCGCAGCGACGCCGCAGCCCTGCAGCAGATGAAACAGGACGTCGACGCCAAGTTCCAGGAAGCCATCGAGGCGTACGATAAACGCTACGGAGCAGTTGACAGCGGCCCGGAGGCTCGGGAGCGGATGAACGTGACGATGCTCGGCCGGGCCGTCACGAATCGCAAGTGGGCGGAATTCGATGCCAGCGCGGGGGATACGGCTGGCGCCAGCCAGCACGGCCGCGACGCCGACGCCGATCAGGTTCAGGTGGATCCGGCATTTCTGGGGGCCGGGGCAGCGCTGTTAAAACCCGCTGAGGCCCCGGCCGCGTCGCCGGCCACCGGTAGTTCCGAGAGTGGCGGTGGTTCCCCTCCAGCCGCCCCGGCGCCGACACCGTCCGATCAATGACCCGCCGCTTCTCAAAAACAGCGAAAAAGATAACCACGGAGGCACGGAGACACAGAAGTCAACTCGTTTGCTCAAGCCATTAGCTTCATGCCAAGCTTCAAGATTTGCAGGTTTGTATACGGATTGAGATGAGCGCCTCCGTGTCTCCGTGCCTCCGTGGTTGCCTTTGTTTTTTTGGAGAACTGAAATAGCCTGTCGCGACGGGGGATGGGCATTGACATTTCTGGACGCGATTGCTTTCATGGCCGCCGCAGGCGTCAGGGAAGGCGGTGAAAATCCGCCGTGGACGCGCCGCTGTAAGTGACCGCGAGCGAGCAACGCATTGCCCGACCGGCACGACCAAGTCACTGGTCCTAAAGGGACTGGGAAGACGGTTGCCGGATGTCACGAGCCAGAAAACCTGCCTGCCATGCGGGGCGAGCTGATGCCGCCTCGAAGCCATGTCCGAGACCGCTGCGCGAATCAGCATTCGGAAACGCCGCTAGATCCAACTGGGCATGACTCTCGCACGCGAGGGTCTCGTTTCGTGCCGCAATCTCGGCACGGGAGGCGCAGATGAAAATCGTTTTCAGCGCTGCGGCGGGCACCGTGTTTCTATTCGGTTCAGCCCTCGACGCGCGCGGCGCGATGTTCGCATCCAAGGTGGTTTCCTACGAGCCGGGCAACGCCAGCGTCACCAACCCGAGCTTCACCGATCCATCGGCGGCGCTGGGCGCGCCGGATGGGATGAGCGGCGTCGAGGCCGGGTTCCCCAACGTGCTCAGCCCGTTCAGCCCGGCTTTCGACGTTGGGCAGATCGTCATCATCGGCGAAGGCGGCGAACTGACGCTGCAGTTTGCCAAGCCGGTTCTGGGCGGAAGCGGGCCGGCGATCGGCGTCATTTCCAACTCCGGGCTGATCGACACCAATTATCCAAGCGGGCAGGCGGGCAATCCCGCGGGCAATTTCGGCGGCGGCTCGGCGGACGTCAGCGTCAGCGCCGACGACGTTCATTGGGTTTCCCTAGGCGAAAAGGAGTTTCTCAATCCCGCCAATTTCTATCTCAACGCCGGGCCCTACGACGCCACGCCGCCGGCCTCGCCCCAATTGGCCGACTTCGGCAAGCCGTTCACGGGGACGCTGGCATCTTTCAACGGCGAAAACGATGCACAGGTCCTGGCCACCCTGGCCGGCTCCGGCGGCGGGACATGGCTTGATCTTTCCGGCAGCGGCCTGGCCGAGATCAGCTTCATCCAGTTTTCCGTCCCAGCCGATGGAACGAGCTTCGGCGGGACCATCGGTTCGCGGCTTCCCATCGACGCCATCGCCGTCGCCAACGACCACGTGGGGGACTTGCCGGAGCCGGCTTCATTGTCGTTTCTGCTGGGTGCGGCGGGACTGATGCTGCGCCGCCGGCAGCCTGCGGGCGATGCATGAAAAACGCCTTTACGCTTGTCGAACTGCTGGTGGTTGTCGGCATCATGTCGGCGCTGACGGCGATCCTGTTGCCCGCCGTCAACGCCGCCCACCAGCAGGCCCTGAGCGTCCAGTGCCTCAGCAACCTGCGGCAACTGGCCACCGCCGCTTTCGCCTACGCCAACACCTTCGACGGGAATTACCCGATCGCCTATTACGGCAGCTATCAGCCGCCGATCTCCATCAATTTCAGTTGGGATTTCACCACCCGCACCGACCTCGTCACGGGCCGGCGAACCATCGAGCCGGGGTTGCTCTGGCAGGGCAGCACGAACATGGCGGTGCAGCAGTGCCCGTCCTACGACGGTCCTTCGGGCACGATCAGCGATCCGTACACCGGATACAACTACAACACCAGCTACATCGGCCACGGGCAGTATGAATCGACTCCCCAGCCGGCGAAACTGGCCGCGGTGCGGCGCTCGTCCCACTGTGCCCTGTTCGGCGACGGGCAGTATTTCGGCGGGGCCGACAAGTACATGCGGGCGCCGTTTCCCAATCCCGGCGACGCCGGCTTCGTCGGCCGCTCGGCCGGCACGCAAGGCTTCCGCCATCACGGCAAGACCAACGTCGTGTTCTGCGACGGCCATGCCGACACCCTCTCCCAGCGCTTCACCACGATGTCGCCGGCCTCAGAAACGGCCGAAATCGGCGCCGGCACCGGCTTTTTGTCCCCCGATAACACCATGTATGAGCCGCAATCGCGATAAGCCAACGCGCTGGCGGCCATTGCTTCATTAGCGATTGGAACGGAATTCACACATCCTGATTTCCGCAATGCCCGAGGCGCTGCTAAAATAGGGTTGGGCGCCGCGGCGCAGCCGATGCGCGGCAAACACCGTGGGGAGTCTGTCCAGGTGAAATGTGGCTCAACAAGCCATTGAGACGCTTCGCAAAAACGTCCGTTTGGTTTTTCTGGGCAACGTGCAGGCCGTGGATCTGCTGCTGACGGGGCTGCTGGCCCGCGGGCACGTGCTGATCGAGGATGTGCCGGGCGTCGGCAAGACGGTCCTGGCCCGGGCCCTGGCCCGCAGCATCGACTGCAAGTTCTCGCGCATCCAACTCACCCCGGACCTCTTGCCCAGCGACGTGCTGGGCGTTTCCGTCTTCAACTCCCAAACGCAGAACTTCGATTTCAAGCCCGGGCCGATCTTTGCCAACATCGTCATGGCCGATGAGATCAACCGCACCACGCCGCGCACCCAATCGGCACTGCTCGAGGCCATGAGCGAGGAGCAGGTGAGCGTGGAGAACCAGACCATCGCCCTGCGCCGGCCGTTCATGGTGATCGCCACGCAGAATCCATTTGAGTTTGAAGGTACCTATTACCTTCCGGAGAACCAGCTCGATCGTTTTCTGTTGCGCGTGTCGGTGGGATACCCGGACCGCGCGGCGGAGCAGCGGATTTTGATCACCCAGCCGGCGCGGCACGCCCTGGAGACGCTTAAGCCGGTCATGAACGGGCAGGAGGTCGTGGAGTTGCAGGACAGCGTGGCCAACATCCGCCTGGACCGCGCCATTTTGGATTACATACTCGACTTGGCGGAGGCCACGCGGCACGACGAGCAGCTTCACCTGGGCGTTTCGCCGCGCGGGGCATTGGCGCTGGCGCAGGCGTGCCAGGCATCGGCCATGGTGCAGGGCCGCGATTACGTCACGCCCGACGACGTCAAGACCCTGTTCATTCCCTGCTGCGCCCATCGCGTGGTGAGCAAGACGTACCTGCACAACGGCGAGGCGTCGGCGACTTCGCGGGTCTTGCAGGCGATTCTGGACAAGATTCCCGCGCCGCGCTGATCTGGCGGCGGGGCCTACAATTTGCCGAGTAGCGTGATGCCGGTTGCAACGCAGACAATGCCGCAGCGCTGGGGACTTGGGCGCTGGATCAGCCCGGGCGGCGCCCGTGCCGGCCGGCGCGACTCCCGCCGCCTTGGGCGCGACGGCATCACCCCCGTCGTGCGAAAGCCGTCGGTGGATTTTTCGCTCACCGGCCTGATCTACTGCGCGATGATGATGTTCATGGGCCTGGCGGCCGTGAACACGCAGGCCAATCTGCTGTTCGGCGTGTTTGGCTTGATGATCGGCGTGCTGCTGGTCAGCGTGACGTTGTGTCGGCTGGTGCTGATGCGTCTGCACGTGACGCGCGCGCTGCCGGAATCGGCCGTCGTCGGGCAGCGCGCCACGGTCCACTACCATTTTCACAACGCCAAGCGCTTCTGGCCGAGCTTGTCGGTGACGGTGGCGGAGCTGGACGGCACGGAGGCGTTCACGGTTCAGCCGCACGCGTACATGCTGCACGCCGCCCCGGGCATGACGGCCATCGTCCCCATCGAGCTGATCCCCAAGCGGCGCGGCCTGTACCGCCTGGGCCACTATCAGATCAGCACCAGCTTCCCCTTCGGGTTTATCAAGCGCGCGTTGGTCCGCCGCAAGGAGGATGCGATTCTGGTGTATCCGGCGTTGGGGGCGGTGAGCCCGCGGCTGCTCGCGCTGTGTCGCTCGGCCGAGCGCAGCGGCACGCACCGCAAGCCGCGCCGCGGCGGCAGCGACGAATTCTACGGCGTCAAGCAATTCCGCCCCGGGGAAAATCCGCGATGGATTCACTGGCGGCGCAGCGCCCGCACCGGCGCGCTGGTGGTGAAGGAGATGGCCCAGATTTCGCCGCCGAGCCTGCTCATCCTGGTCGACACCTACGCCTCCGGCACCGCGCCGGAGGAATCGGCGCAGATCGAAAAGACCATCGCCCGCGCCGCCTCGCTGGCCAGCCGGGTGCTGGACAGCGGCATGGCCGTGGGTCTGTGCGTCTGGGCGGATGGATGGGAAACGATCGCTCCGCAGCGCGGCAAGCGGCATTGCCGCGACATCCTGGCCGCCCTGGCGGAACTGCCCGCCAACCGCCGCCAAACGCTGGACCAATTGATCGAAACGGGCAAGACGATGATGCACGGCGAGGTGACGATGGTCCTTTGCACGCCGCGCGACGTGCAACTCGGTTTCGCCGAGCGGGCCCGCGGTTCCATCCTGGTGGTCAGCGGCGAATCCGACGAGGCCAACGGCTGGTTCCAGTTTGATCCCGCGATCCATTTCGAGCAGTGCGCGCCTCTGGGCGATTCCAAGCGGACGGCGGGGGGATGAACAGCCCATGTACGACGTGCGTCAATTCAAACCCGCGCTTTACATGCTGCTGCTGCTGGGAATCAGCGGCTTCGCCATGGCCGCGGAATCGCCGGGGCTGTGGTTGCTGGCGGCGGGGGCGATGCTGCTGAACGGCTGGCTGGTGGCCAGCGGCCGGTTCGTGCCCATGCCGCGCCTTCTGGCCAACGCCCTGGTCTTGGCGGCGCTGGCGATCGCCGTCGAGCAAATCCGCGCCACCGACACCACGCGCATCATCACCATCGGCCAGTACCTGGTCCTGCTGCACCTGATCAAGCTGTTCGAGCTGCGAGGCAACCGCGATTATG
>Ga0116131_1000259_pt1 | contig 51924 bp, 65 predicted proteins | sample June2015DPH_17_1_FD_89734 | JGI IMG/M metagenome (GOLD analysis project Ga0116131, IMG submission 89734) | Peatland microbial communities from SPRUCE experiment site at the Marcell Experimental Forest, Minnesota, USA - June2015DPH_17_100 | ecosystem: Environmental > Terrestrial > Soil > Wetlands...
ACTGCTGGGGGCAGTCTTTCAAGGAGTTCTTTAGCAAGCCTGGTTTTAATTCAACAGCTACTCACGGCGAGGCAGCCGCCCGGTGGTAGGTGCTACCCTGCCACTCAGGGTAGCAAAATTATATAACCCTGTTCAGGAAAAATCTCTAATCGGCTCCGAGCATGGCGCCCCAAGGTAGCAAAAATTGGTTCTTGGAAAGAACATTCAAGATAATTCAATAACATGTTATGGTATCTACATCGTGGAATACCCTTTCAGGCAATTTGAACGGGATGAGTTAACCGCTCTGAGCCAGTCATATGACCATATTTCAGATTTAATGTGGGGTGATCCAGTCCCTGAAGTCGTATCTGGGTTCCTTAGAAATGCGCGTACCGGGCTCATTTTGCCAGCCACGACTGGAGAAGCATTGATTTGCATCCAAGTCCTAGGCAAGCTAAAAGACATGAGGTTGCGGGCAGAAAGCCGCCAAGTATCGCAACGCAACGTAAAGCTGGCCACTAAACTTGGCGCAAAAGCCCTGAAGGATGTCTATATCTTAACCGAAGATAAGCCGGTCCCTATTTTTGTTTCTAAGGCAGCCCGGGGCATGCACAGTAAGGTTGAACGAGCACTGCAGGGGCTCGCCCAGGGGGCAGAACTACGCACAGAGCTGCTAACGGCCCGTGCGATAGCTTGGCCTAATTGGGTCGACCAAGCTAACCCAAGTCAAGATCCGGACAGAACCTATTTTCGTTTAAACCCTGGCTGATTTTAGCGGACTAAACGACCACCAGAGACAATTTTAGATATCGATTATTTAAAGATACTTAATAAATCAAGTATTCCCCGCCATTGGGTTCGGGCCGCGGTAATAGAACCTAGTTCACTACACGGCAGGCATCGGCTCAAAACAGATGAAGCTAAAGGGTCCGGGCATAAGGAGCTGGCCCGAGCAGATGTTGTTTCAAAGAGGCGTCCTTGGGCGCTAAAGCATGTTCGACAAAGTTGAGTAGTCGGGGACTGCTCAGCGAGGAGTTCTTTAGCGAGCCTGTTTTAAACAACAGATACATCGAGCCAGCGACGCGCCCGGTGGTAGGTGCTACCCGGCCACTCCGGGTAGCAAAATTTTATAATCCCTGTTCAGGGAAAATCTCTAATCGGCTCCGGGCTTCTGTAAAAAAAGATTTTTAATGCAGAAGAAGTTCGTCATCGGTTGCGTACATTGGTATCCAAAGTTCCTCTCCGGGTGGCGCAGGACGCCATTCGCTAGAAAGTTCCGAAACATCGCGCATAACCAAGTACATGTCATACAGCTCAGACCGTTCCGGGACCATACGGGCAGCGACTACCTCACCATCAAAGACTGCCCCAGTGTCGGTGAACTTTGGAGGAATATTTTTCCAGTCGAACGACTTTCCATCACGCTGTGGTTGACATCTAAACCCATGCCGTTGCTGCCGATAGCCCCAAGCCACCGTAACCGCTCTAAGACCCTTAGCGCCATAAGCCTCTGTAAACAGGGCGCACCAGTCGTCGTCCACCTCACGCGGCAAAGGCACGACAATAACATTAATATTCTGGTTCTCCCACGGCTCGTGAGAATGGGCTTCAAAAGATGACATATTTATAAAAAATTTGTGTAAAAGATTATACCTTTATCGATGGGGATTGTACACTTAGATTATTTGAAAATACTTAACAAGTTAAGTATTCCCCGCCTGCTAGTCTAGGTGGCTTCTCGCTCTACAGGAGAGCTGATGGCATCATAAACAGCAGCTAATCTTCCCAGATCACTTATTGTCATAGCCTCTACCGTTGTCAGCATATAGTTGGAGCCGTCCTCTACCCTGTGGTGCAAATAGGCATTTTCAGCATCGACTACGATTTCGTAAGAACCTTCTGTAGGCTGTAGAATGCCAACCATACCCTCCCGAGCTGCAGTTTCATGCCAGGATCTGATTACAAAAATTCCCTCGTCTTCTATAGTCATAGGGGCAATTTGTATATCAGTCGGACTTACTACGTGTTCTTTACCGTATCGTTCACCAGCTACATGCTTGGCAATTCTCGTTACTTTATCCACGAGAGTACCTAGTTCGGCCTCCGCTCCATCATATTCAGGACCAACTATTTTAATTTCTGGGGTTGCCATTTTGAAGATTATAAACCTGTTTTTGGAAAGAAGACAGATTAATCTGTTTTGGCGGTGGTTTTGGTTCTTGCTTTGGTTTTGATAGGAGTTCATCATAAAAGTGGAGGTAAAAGTATGCAAAACAACACTGCTGGGGCCAACGGAATGATAATTTCTAGCCCGGCGTTCAAGGACAGCCAGCCCATCCCAGAGCAATATAGCTGCAAGGGGCAAAATACCTCCCCGCCGCTAAGTTTCTCCGGCCTGCCGGCAGCGGCCAAAAGTTTGGCGCTGATTATGCATGACCCGGACGCCCCGTCTGGAGATTATGTGCATTGGGTGATGTGGAATATTGCCCCGTCAACTACGGAAATTGCGGCCAACAGCGCGCCAGCTGGCGCTGTGCAAGGGCTGAACACCGGCGGTAGAAATGCCTACATGGGCCCGTGCCCGCCATCCGGAACCCATCACTACATTTTTGAGCTTTATGCGCTTGACGGGGAGTTGGATCTGCCGGCGCAAACCAGCCGCGACCAGCTTATTGCCGCCATCAACGGCCACACTTTGGCAAAAGCCACTCTTACAGGCCTATTCAGCCACAAATAAAGCATATGCGCCAGGCCCGAGCATTGGCTTTTTAAAATTCCAGTGCTGGATTAGTAGCGCCACTTAAAACCCGTATGTCGTCGGTATCTTCTGTCTGAGTTTCAGGTAATACTGATTCGAGTGCCTTTTTGGCCAGATAGCGAATAGTTAACATGTAATCTTGGCTAGCGCCATCGGTAACTCTTCGCTCATAAGGAGTGGCCTGATCAATAGTAGTTTTTTTGAGCGGTTTGCGGTAGGCGTAGAGGGGTATGTCTACGGAACTGGAGTTTTCGTATTCCGGAAAGTTCCCGAGCTCGTAAATAAATAATTCGGTATCGTTGAAATTAACAAAGGACAGTAAATTCCGCTCGCCGTCTTTAAAATCAGTAAATTTCCACCGCTTGCCCGGACCAATCGTAACTTTAGGCTTGTGATCTTTGGGATGTGGCGGTATCAGAATAATCTCGAAAGGCATAGCTAAATTATACCTTTGTCTTGAACGCAAAACTATAGAGAAGCTACCTGTTTTCTGGAAAGAGTATAGGATTTGACGGTTTAATTGAACTCGACTGAAAACGGGTACTCGTTGTAGGCCAGTATTTTTCCGGCTTTCGATAAGACCTCTACCCGCAGCGTGTAGTCGCCCTGATCGACGATTGGCAGGCCTTGGGCGTTAAAGTTCATATTCGCCTTGTTGATGCCGGCGGGCAGCATATTTTCCTGGTCCATGGTGGTTAGATTAGCGCCTGAAGGACTGATGATATGCGCTTTGAAAGTGATAAAGGTGTCTTTTTTTAGCTTTTCGTCAAACAGCCAAGACGTGGCGATGGAATACGCTGCCGGCAGGTTGATCTGCTGCTTGCCCAGTTGCACATTGTCGCGCCCGAGTTGCTCGCGGTTAAGATTAAAAGTAAATCTATCAATAATTTTTATTACTGATGTCATGTTATCCGAAGCATCAGTAACAACCTCGCGAGCCATAAGAAGGTATAAATTTTTGACGGTCATGCAGAAATTATTCTTTTTCGCTATAGACTTGGTCGCCTTCACGAACCTTCTGCTCGACCTTTAGACCAAAATCGTCACCGGCTTTGACTTGCTCGACGCTTTGATGCTCCACCTCCAGCGAGCCCACCACCTGATCAAAATCGGTAGCATGGCCCTTAAAATGCACGTGGTCACCCTTTTGCACCGTTGCGCCCGGGTTTAGCTTTACCACCGCTACGCCGAGTTTATCGAAGTAGTGGGTGACTTTGCCCAATGTATCAGATGCCATAAACTTTTTGCCTCCTTTATGTTTTTGATTGTACGCCGGCGGGTCCAAAAAAGCGACGGTGAATCGCCGAATCAAAATGAAAAATACCACAACTTATTCAAGGCTTGACAAAACCATAATGCTATTGCTTGACATGTAAATAATCTTGTTGTACTGTTTGTGTCATGAGTTTGAGAGACGATTTAATTTATATGCCCGAGAATGAGCTGGTTTTTGATTTTTTGGCTTCCTTGGACGAGCATAAAATCAACCTGTCGGATTACCCTGCTCTTGATAGGCTTATAAACCACTTGGTCAGGCTTAAAATTGCACGTTATACGCCGGCTGAGCTACGCGCCTATAAAAAAGGTTTAACCGACGTGGCGCTAGCTCTAGCACAGCACGCCGAGCTGGAAAACCGCGTATCTGAGACGGTACTGTCGGATTAAGATCTCTCACTACAAAACAAGCAAAAGGTTTATTTAGCGCTAAAATGGCCTATCATATAAGGATATGACGCTGCCCAAAAATCCATTTGTTCGTTATCTGGCCTATAGTCAGGCGGTATTTTTCGCAGCGGTGCTCCTCTGCATTGCTATTGCGCCGGCCAGTCTGGCAGCGAACACCGGGCTCAGCTATTTTGGTGTACGCGAAAAGACCGTATTGATATACGGCATCGGGCTAATACTATCGGCCTATTTTATCCTTAAGGCGTTGCGTTTCGCGCCTAAAGTACCCGGAATGTGGCCGGTGACCCGCGGCTTGAGACTGCTGCCGCCACTGATGGCGGGCGTGGCTATAACACCTTACAGTATCGACAACTGGTTTGATTGGATCCACCACGCTCTGGGCATCACGCTTTTTTCGCTGCAGCTGTTGATAGCAATTTGGCTGGTGGCCAGAAGTTTCCGCGACTGGCTGAATTGGTTATTGCTGGCCGCCCAGTTTGCCGGCGGCATCATCTCGTTAATCTATCTGGCTCCGTCCCACGGCTTATTAATACAAGGGCAACTGATTTTCCAGGCAGCTTTTGGCATTCTGCTATTTAGGAATTTATTAAGGTTAAAGCACTATGAACGAGGTTGAAAAAGCCTTTGAGCGGACGCCGCGGGCTAACTTTGTACTAGAAGAATATGCCGGGCGGGTTGATATTGATGCTCCGTTGCCTATTGGCTTTGGCCAGACCATTAGCCAGCCAACTACCGTTAGGTTGATGTTGGAATGGCTGGAAGTAGAACCCGGTAATAAGGTTTTAGATGTTGGCTCTGGCTCTGGCTGGACAAGCGCTCTACTGTCACGCCTAGCTGGGCCGGCTGGTAAAGTTTACGCCGTAGAGATCATACCCGAACTGGTAGAATTTGGCCGTTTAAACAACCGGAGGCTTGGTATAAAAAACGTCAGCTTCTTCCAAGCTGGCAAACACTACGGCTTGCCGCGCTACGCGCCGTATGACCGGATTTTGGTCAGCGCCACGGCACGTTCTTTACCTCAAGAATTACTGGAGCAGTTAAAGCCCGGCGGCAAAATGGTAATACCGGTCTATAACGACATCTTGGAAATCGAAAGGCCACAAAAAGGCCAGCCGGAAGTTAATATCCATCCCGGGTTTGTTTTTGTGCCACTGCTGCCACCCGCCAGCCGCTGAATATGGCTAGGCTTGGGGCAGATGGACGCTGAAGGTTGAGCCTTTACCGGCGGCGCTTTTGACTTCTATGGAGCCACTGTGCAAATCAGCAATCTTTTTGGCGATGGCCAAACCCAGGCCATAGCCATTGGCGCCGGATTTACTGCGCGAACCGTCGGTACGGAAAAACCTGTCGAAAATGTGCGGCAAATCGGCAGCAACAATACCTTGCCCTTGGTCACTAACAATAATCACGCCCATTTTATCTTTGACGGCGGTTTTAACGGTGACTTGGCTGCCACGCGGACTGTACTTGATGGCGTTATCCAGCAAAATTGCTGTTAGGTCTACCAGGTGCTGGTGGTTGCCGCGCACAGCCACATCCCTAAGTTCGGTGATAACTTTAATTTGTTTGGCAGTCGCTACTTTATCCAGGCGCTCGATGGCTTGCTCGGCCACGTCTTTTAATGAGACCGCTTGGTCGAGATCATCTACACCTTCGGTACTGGAAAGTTTAAGCAGGCCCTCTGATAGAGTTTTAAGCTTACCAACTTCCTCCAGATTACTTTGTAGTAGTGCTAGTGCATCGGCCTTAGTAATGGTCGAGTTACGTAGAGCGACTTCGATTTCGGTCTGCATGGCGGTTAGGGGTGTGCGCAACTCGTGGCTGGCATCGCCGGCGAAGCGTTTTTGAGATTCGTGCGACTGCTCTATCGGTCTAAGCGTACGCCGCGCCAAAGCGTAACTGGCACCACCGCCAAAGACTAGAACTGCCAAATTAAACAGTACTAAGTTCCCCCTGAGGTGATCTAAATCCTGCTGCAGTTGGTTATGTCTGAGCTGAGCAAAGGTGTAAAAATCGCCTGGCGCCAGGTAGTTATTAAAAAAACCCACCTGCCGATTGACGCCGCGCTGCAGGTCAATGCTGGAAACGTGATACAGCGCTAAGCTGGTGCCAATGGATAGCAACATGATAATAATCAGATACCAACCGGTCAGCTTGAGGGCCGCCGAGTGGAACATATCTTTCATGGGAGGCTTATTTATCTCCTAACTTATAGCCGAAGCCGCGCAGGGTATGGATGAGCTGGGGGTTTTTCTTAAAGGGTTTATCGATCTTGTTGCGCAGGTAGCCGATATAAACTTCTACGGTGTTGGGCAGGATGTCGGCGTCAAAATCCCAAACATGGGCGATGATGTTATCTTTATTGAGTACCCGGCCGGCATTGCGCATCAAATATTCCAGTAAAGCGAACTCTTTGGTACTAAGACGGATTGATTTGCCGGCACGCTTAACTTCATAGCTGATAGTATCGAGGCTAAGGTCGCCGACACCGAGGACTGTGCCGGTGGATTCTTGCGGCCGGCGCAGCAGCGCCCGGATACGGGCCAATAGTTCTTCGAAAGAAAATGGTTTGACGAGATAATCATCAGCCCCGGCGTTTAGGCCGCCAACACGGTCGCGGATCTGGTCTTTAGCGGTCAAGAAGATAACCGGCGTGTGGATGCCCTTGGCGCGTACCTCGCGGCAGATGTCCAAGCCTTCCACAGAACCAGGCAACATACGGTCAATAATCATTAAATCATAGGGTTCGCTCAGGGCCGCACCCAGGCCGCCATCGCCATCATACTCAACATCCACGGCGAATTTTTCTTGGGTCAACCCTTGTTTGATGGCATTGGCAATCTTATGCTCATCCTCAATCAATAAAATTCTCATCTCAATTACATTATACTAAAAACACTGAGAAGTGGCTGAGACTACAGAGGTGCGTTTATAGATGGTATACAATATAATTTAGTGTCAAAAATCAAAGAACGTATTTTGCAGATCATTGGCGTCGCCGGCACAGTGGCCTGCCTGGTTATCTTTATCCGCGAGCCCAGTTTTCCCACCCCTGATAAACTACTGGTTTTTTTAATCTTTGTATTTATGATTTTCGAGCAGGCGCTGCAGATGTTGAAACGACTGCTACCATTTATCGGCTTGATATTAGTCTACGAGTCATTTCGCTCAGTAGCCGATAGTCTTAATAGCCACGTTAACTACAGCTTGGGGCCGCACGTAGATAAATTCTTATTCGGCAAGCTGCCAACAGTCGAGTTGCAAAATTGGCTATGGAAGGGGCATGTGCAGTGGTATGATTTCGTTTTCTACGCTCCATACCTGCTGTTTTTTGCTATTCCCATAGCCTTGGCGCTGCTAGTCTGGAAAACCCGCGAACAGCACTATTGGGAAGTCGTTACCATCTACCTAACAGTCTTTTTTGCGGCTTTTGTAACCTTTTTAGCCTTTCCAACTGCCCCGCCCTGGCTAGCTAGCCAAAACCACTACATCCAACCAATTGTGCGGACTTCTAGTTATGTTTGGGGCGCCCTAGGCATACATAACTTCCCCTCACTATATAACCACTTGGCAGCTAATCCGGTGGCAGCCTTGCCTAGCCTACATGCCGCCGCCGCCACTCTGCTGGCGCTGATTATCTTTAAGCTCTATGGCAAGCGTTGGGGGCTAGTCTCGCTAATTTATCCGGCACTAATTTATGTTGGCGTAGTTTATGAAGGCGAGCACTATGCCGCTGACGTACTGGCCGGTATCATTTACGGTTTTGGCGGTTACTACGCCGGACCACATGTGTTGCGCTATATCGAACATTGGGGTAAAAAGAGCCAAAAGTATCTTAAAGGGTTTGCCAATAGTACCAAAAACGCTTGATTATCAAAGCAATAATGATCAAAAACCATAAAGCGACTATCTCCAGATGGTATTTTTGGGCAAAGCCGACTACTTTTTTTAACTGCGTGGGTGTTTTAATGTTACCGGCACGCAGATTGTAAAGCGTGGTGTACCAGAACATTGGTATACTGGCGGCCCAGACTACTATGCAGAACAAACATAGGGCGCCGATGCGATAAATAGTCTCAAACTGCAGCCAAGTTAGAAAGGCTATGGCGAAGGTCAATCCGGTTTGCAGGAGCTGCCAAAACCAACGCTTGAGCTTATCGGCCGCTAAAATAGCAACGCCCATAACCGCTACAACAGCGTAACCACCGACGCCAATGAAGTAGTTAGGAAAACCAAACAGGTGCGACTGCTGGCTATCGGCTACACTGGTACAGCTTAGTATCGGATTAAGATTGCAGATCGGGATATAGTTCGGATTTTCCAATCTGTTGAATACCTCAATGGTCAGCAGTAGCGAGGCGACCATCGCTACCAGTCCGCCAATTATCAAAAGCCAGGGCAGTACCCTCTGCAGTGTCCAGGTCTTATCTATGGGCCGGAATTTAACCATGTGGTCTATTTTAGCAATTCAAGTAGATCTTGCAAAAAAGCCTTTTAATCACCGTCGGCTACTGCAGTTTGATCACGTTTGAACACTGGCAGCAAATAGAAGTCCGAAAATGGCTTTTGGTTGAATTCGCCATTACGCACCGCCCGGGCTGTCATAACAGCTGACAGCGCCACTAGCGCCGAGGCGGTTATCAGAAAATTTTGCCAGATAGAAGTCTGGGCCGGTATAAACAGTTTAAAGGCAAAGACGATAAAAGAATGGGCAATGTAGACAAAAAGGCTGTTCTGCCCCAGCAGCAGCAGCCAGTCGCGGCTGTATTTGCCGATAGCCGCTTGGTGTTTTTCCACCAGAAGGTATAGGGCCGTGAACCATAATAGGAAGAAAGCTATACGGCCCGGTCCGAGTGTAAATTTGTCGCAATAGCGCCAAATAATCTGGTCAAAATTGTTCCAGCTCCACGTGGCGTGGTTGAGCCATTGCGGCAGGTGTCCAGCCACGTTTTGCAAATAAGACATTAGATACAGGCTTAGATAGCTAAAACCAAAAGTTACGCCGGCGCCGACCATCACAGCTCGGCGTAGGCGGCTCTGGAGAGCTGGCTTAAGGTTGGTAATGCGCTGCGTGATCTGGTTCCAGTAATATCCAGTCACCATGGCCATGCTAAAAATAAGCTGCCAGGCCATGATAAAATTATTTCCCCGAAAGTGCCAAACCGCCAAGCTGGCTAAGACCAGCAACCACCATTTACCCTTGCTGAGCAAGTAAATGCCAATTGGCGCCAAAAAGGTCAGGATGGCAAAACGCGACAAAAAATCTGCCCAGCCGAAAGTGTAGTGCAATATAGTTGCGTTATAGAGCAAATGCTGCCAGTGGGTATCTGCCGATAAACCGTATTTTATGGCCGTATGGCCGGTTATCAGTGCGGCGTACGTGAATAGTAGCGTTAATCCAACCGCAATGACGTAAAGCTCCAGTGCGCGGCGCCACAGTCGCTTGAAGATAAATTTCATACCAAGAGCTAATCGCCGGCGGTAAACCATGCCGACCACGGTGCCCGATAAGAAAAAGAAGCCTTCAGCCGCCGAGGCATATAGCCGCCCGCGGCCGGTGAAAAAATCAAACAAGTTAGGATAAAGCTCTATGTGATTGATTAAAATTACCACTAAGAAGAAACCACGGATAATATCGAGGCTTATAACCCTATTGCTACCAGTTGCTACCGGCGCTTTTTTAATGACTACCTCCTGCGGTTACAAAATGTTCCTCTAGCATAGCATTTAGAGCTGACAGGCGGGTCTTGCCACTGCGCGTACGGGGCATGGAATCTAGCAAGATAATTCTGTCCGGGCGCCAGGCATAAGGCAGGTTAGCCTTACAGTAGTCGCGTATTTGCTCAATAGTGGCTCGGCCGTCTATAAAGTAAACAAGTTCGTCGTTGGGCTGTTGGGCCCGCTGGCGGCCCATAACATGTACGGCTTTGATTTTAGGAAATTTCAGCAGCGCCCATTCAATATCACGCGGCGATAAACTGTAGCCAAAGCGGCGGATTTTTTCCTGTATCCGGCCTTTCAGGAATAAGCGCCGGCCTTTAAGTTCGCCAATATCGCCGGTGTGCCACCAGCCGTCAGTATCGAGGTTGGCTGCTGTGGCTTCCGGGTTGTGATAATAGCCGGGAAAAACGCCAGAAGATTTTACCAGAACTTCTCCGGTCGAACTCAATTTAAGCTTGACATCATCTAGCAGCAGGCCGGCCGAGCCCGGCAGATGATCACCGGCCGTATTGGCGGCTATCCGGCCGCTTTCAGATGTGCCGTAGGTTTCAAGGATTTCTGCGCCGAAACGCTTTTTAAACTGCTCATTTAAAGCCGGCGCCAATGGCGCGCCACCGGATATCATCACTCTGACTTTAGTCAGGTCGTAGGACTTTGTATCGGCAACCCCAAGCATCTGCTCGTAAGCTAATGGAAAGTGTTGAAAGAAAGAGATGTTGCCGCTTGCCAGCTGTTCTAACGTTTTTTCTGGGTCGAACCATTCATCTATGTACACGGTATTTCCATGGTATAAAGCACCCGATATCCCCATCGTCAGCGCGTACCAATGGCTTTGCGGTAACGACAGCAGCAGCGTGTCATCAGCTCCCCAGCTCCACGCGTCGGAACAAACCTCTATATTCCAGATATGATTAGCGTGGGTATAAGGTGCCAGTTTGGGTTTACCGGTAGTGCCGGAGGTAAAGGTCAAACTGGCTATCTGCTGCGCTGGATCCAAACGTAGGGTTTTAATTTTGCCAGAAGTTTTTGCCAGTAGTTCGTCGAGTAAGTAGATATTTTTGTAGCTAATCTTGCTGCCGTAAATACTATTTGTAATAACCAGTTCCGGCCTGACCTGCCTGGTAATAGCGTCTAGCTCCAGCTCTTTATAAGTCGGGTCCAGCGGCAAGGCGATGTGGCCGGTCTGCAGTATGGCCAGATAAGCTACCACGTATTCCCAGGTGTTTGGGAACAATAACCCAACGACTTGCTGTTTATCCGAGCCGAGGTGCTTGCTAAGGGCATCAGCGGCCCGCCCAACTTCACGGGCCAGCTCGCTCCAGCTTAGAGTCCGTCCGGTGCAGATTATGGCCGGCTTAGTGCCAATTTGCGCAGCGTTTCGTGCCAAATAATCGCTCAGGTGCTTAGTCTTACTCATGCATAATTGTCCCTTATTGCTCAAGTTTACAGACGAATTCTGAGAACCTTCTTAGAACTAATAATATTACCCCGTCTTTGGTGACATTATAGTCTATAAATAGAAAACAGCCCTGATACTTCTATTAATTTCAACGCTTGGCTGGGACGGTAGGATGGTTGCTATCGCAACACGCAGTCGTCGTGCTCTGAGCAAGCTCATGCGTGCGGCTCCTTGGCGTCCGAACCTCCGCTCGCTAATACTCGCTTTTGGTTCGCATCCTCTCTCAATCAAGTTCTGACATATGACCTTTGGCCACATTTCAGAACTTGGCTGAGCATACCGGTCTAGTACCTTATGCCAGGGGTTTCTAGCCCGTCTCAGTAATTGTAGTATAACACCGTAAAACGAGACGAATGAGACAGTACTCTCGGGCTTTCTAGGTTTGACCATAGATTAAAAATATGGTAATATATCGCCTGTTATCACAGAGGTAACACCAATTGTGGTCGCGTGAGCGACCGCTCGTTCTACACAAGGAGGCAGGAATGCCGCTCGTTGAAGTTCTGCATACCGGACTCTCCGACGAAAAGCAACTGCGTATCAAGCGGTTGCTCAAGGATTCGGTCGCCACGGAGCTGGATTGCTCCGATACCGATCCGGACAGTGCGCTGGTACCGGGCGACATCAACGTCCGCTTTCGGGCCTACGGACCGAATGACGATGCGGAGTTCGACATCGACGTCCTGGTCATCGCCAAGTGGTTCGATTCGCGTGCCAAGAACGTGGACGAGAGAACCGGCAACATCAGGAGCCACCTCTGCCGTAATCTCGGCTACGACATCAACGTCGTCGGCGTCTTTGTGACCCTGCCGGTATCCGGCTGGGCACAAGGTTACCCCGGCGACTGACGAAGGGAGCTGAGATGCCGCACATCATCGTGCAGTACAGGGCAGAGCTCACCCAGAGCACCGACACGGATGTCCTGAAGAACCTGAAGCGTGCGATTCGCTTGCGTGCATCGGGCGAGCTCAGCGTCTCTGAGCGCCAGCTCAGTGAGGCGGACTTCTCGTTCCAGTTCCTCAAGGAGGGACCGGACGACGAGCTGATCAAGGACGTGCAGGTCATCATCCTCGCCCATGCCGACGAGGCGCGGGTGAAGATGTCCGACGGACTGGCCGAATCGCTCGGTCATGCCATCGAGGAGGTTCTGGCGAACCTCAAGTGCTACCACCCGCGCGAGCTGACATACTCTGTCTCGCTGTTCCTCGGCGAGATGGGCTACCACGCTGACGGCGTGGATTCGCAGGGAAGCGTCCTGAAGTCGCAGACCAATCCGATCTTTCTGGAGGACATCCGAGGGCTTGAGCTCAATGTCAGACCCTTCACCTGCTTGAAGCGCGTGGGGATCGAGACCATCGGAGACCTCGTTGCGAAAAGCGAACTCGAGCTGATGGCCATCCCGAACTTCGGGCGACCCAGCCTGAACAACGTCGTCGAGAAGCTCGCCCAACACGCCCTGCATCTTCGCCAGGAGTAGCCTCCATAACGGATTGCCTACACACTTCGGTGTGTTCCGTCGGTCTTCCAAGACCGCTTAGGCAATTTTCCAAGCTTCATCAACTTTTAGTGGGTCTTGGAAAATAAATCAGTCGGTTTCTACCTATTGTGCGACGCGACCCCTGTTAGCTCTTCTTTCATCTAAAACATTATCTAAAACACCTGATGTTATAGTTAAACTATGAAACTAGAATTATGGGAGGGGTTGCTCTGGAATAAAACACCGGGAGGGCCTTATGCTTATTGTCCAGAACACCGTATGCGGCTTGATATACTAAACAGCTATGGAAAACCAATATCTCAGGATACTACCTCAGTTACAGCCCATTCTGGGCTGATTTGCCCGAAAGATGGACGACAATTTGAACTTCCGGATAATAGTTTTTGGGTCTTACAACGACGTTTTTTAGCTGCCATCGAGGCGGCCAATCTTAAAGATGCTGAAATTGTAGATGTAGACGGTTATCAAATTCCAATAGCAAAGTCCACTACCCCAGTCAAGGACTCTGATTACTGGGTGGAAGCTAGAATAAACGATACCAAACGCGGTAAACAGCTGGTTGTGTATGCGGGCAAGCGTGGTAACGATGATAAAACCCAAATTTTTATAGATCCGAAGAACGACAAGATATCTTTTGACCAGAATAACATCCACCCTAACGATGTGTTCGCTAAGATTGTCGCTGAGTTCAGGTCTGGCAAAAAAACTACGATGGAATAGCAGGAACGCGCCGACACCTCTCTGATAAACTAAAGGTGTGATTAGACTTCACCTTGTCAAGTCAGATGACTACGTCCGATTTCGAAAAATCAGGGTGCATCCTTTTAATCTCATATCGCATCATGACCAAAGCGCCTTTGCCTAATGCTCTAGGTGATACCCTTGCAGCTACCACCGTTTCTCTTAATAAATACGCTGCCATTTTGCCACTGGTTACCGGGCCTGGTTTTAAGCCGCTGGCTCCGCTCTCATAATCTTCTTTTATGTCACGCAGGGAGTCCAGTAGATATCCAGCGCGCATAGCTACAGTCAACCATGAATTAAATTTCTCGCGTGCTCGAGCGTCTTCTCTGTTTTCCGGTCTCAATGAAAGCATGTCGGCTAATAGATCAGCTTCCCTGCGTCTGACCGCGACCACTCCAGACGCTGTGGTCGCAGCTGCTTGCGCTTCAACCAACAATCTAATTTCCGTAAGCTGCCTATTTATCTCAGCCTGCCTTACTCCGGTTTGGCGCTCCAGCCACTCCCTGCAGTCATTACTGAACTCTTCGGGAATGCCAGGAATAGGCCTTCCAGAAAAAAGTTCCGGTGAGATATTTGACATGTGGGTATCTTTTTCAGCATCTAAATACTGGTCGATTACGTATGCCGCTCGACCCAAAGTCTGCCAGTCTTTCCGTTCTTGAGCAGTTAGGTTAACTCCGAATGAATTAGCGACTTCTGTCATCATACGGACACTACCGCTAAACTCAGTCTGTTCGTCGCCTAACTTAACTTCAAAAGGAGCGTTACTCGTCCTCGTTGCTTCGACCATACTCATTTGTTAAACAATATCATTATTGTCTGATAAGTCAATGTATCTGGCGGTCATGGAACCCGGTCAGCAGATTTAGTGTACAGGCCTTATGGGGTATTACGGTCACGAGTATTTTAGGAGTTTCTCCAAGGAGTAATAAATCAGGCCTTAGTAACGGTCTAGGAACCCGGTCTTTACCCCTGTTGTACAGCTTGGCTGGGACGGTAGGATTCGAACCTACGAATGCCAGGACCAAAACCTGGTGCCTTACCGCTTGGCCACGTCCCATCGAAAAATGTGAGCGCTGATTCTGAAACCCAATCGGATGGTTGAGTTCCAGAATTTTTTACTCAATTTTTCTCCTTAAGTTTGCCGTTCAGTCACATTCAGTTCCCTAGACCGGCAAACTTGATTAGCCCCTTTAAAAGCACACGTATCATAGCAAAAATACCTATGCTTTTCTAGGCTACAGGGGTTTTACAAGAGACAGGTTTTATCATATAATTTGTGATTGAGATGCCCAAAACTGCCAAAAATCCGGCAGACTACATTCTGCCGCTTTATATGAATGGACTTTCTGGCCGCATGTTACGCATGCTTCCTCCTAAAGGCAAAAAATTAGAAATTTTATTTATATACGGCCACCATGCCAGTTTAGAGCGCTACTTCGGCGTGGCCGAGCTGATGAATAAATACGGCGGCGTTACCGTGCCAGACTTGCCAGGTTTTGGCGGAATGGAACCGTTTTATAAAATTGGCGAAAAGCCTAACATTGACAACTTCGCTGACTATCTGGCGGCGTTTGTGAAACTACGCTTCCGCGGCAAAAGATTCGTGATCGCTGGTTATAGTCTGGGCACCCCCATAATTACTAGGATGCTACAAAAATATCCTGAGCTCACTGAAAGAATTAATATGATCGTTAGCATCGCCGGTTTTACCAGTAGCAAGGACTTCGCATTTTCTCAAAAACGTTATTGGATTTACCGCCTAGGCACAGCTGTTTTCTCGCGCAGACTGCCCGCCGCCTTTTATAAGCACTTGATTTTGCGCCCGATCTATATTAGATACATCTATCGACATATGTTTAATGCCAAACAAAAATTTAGCGACGTAAAGACTGATGAGTTGAAACGGGCGATCGAAATGGAGGTTGGTTTGTGGCGCAATAACGACCCGAGGACCTACATGGCTACAGGTAATATGATGTTCACGTTGTCGCTTCCGGGCAAGGGGCATATTGATTTGCCGATCTACCACGGCGGAGTGGTCAATGACCATTATTTTAATAACCTGCGGGTCGAACAACATATGCGCATGATTTACTCAGATTTTATATATGCCAAGATCAAAACGCCGACCCACGCCTATTCAACTATTGGTACTGCTAAAGATGCGGCACCTTTCGTCCCGAAAGAGTTTATTCGCGTTATGAACAAGATAAGCTAAACTGAGTATAATCGTATGAAAATTGCTTTAGTCTGTCCCTACAATATGTTAAATAGACCGGGCGGTGTCCCCCAAGTGGTCATACATCTACACGAGGGTTTAAAGAAAAAGGGCCATACAGTAAAAGTTATAACTCAGCGACCTTCTGGCTTTAAGGGAACTGTGCCGGAAGATTACATATTGCTGGGGATTACAAGAACTTTTAAAGTAAGTGGTTTCGGTACAGAAGGTAGTTGGGGGATGCCCACTAACGGCGAAGAGATTGCCAAGATACTCAACGAAGAAAAGTTTGATGTTATTAATTTCCATGAGCCGTGGCTGCCGATGTTAGCTTGGCAGATGCTAAAGCACTCGAATGCCGCCCACGTAGGCACTTTCCACGCTAACCTTGTAGATACCGCCGCTGGCAAATCTTGGACGAGCACTATTTTTACACCTTATGGTAGGCCGCTTCTTAAACAAATGGATGTTTTTACTGTGACTTCGCCGGCATCAGCAGGAATGTTGATTAGTCGGGCGAATATGCATTCCTCACGAGAAAGGGGTCTGATTGAGAATCTTAAATACATTCCATGTGGTGTGGAGTTGAGCGTCTATAAGCCACTGAAAAAGAGACAGCCTCTAAGCGGTCCGAATACTAAAACCATTGTCTATATCGGCCGGCTGGAAAAGCGCAAGGGAGCCGACTGGTTACTTTTGGCATTTAACGAGTTGGTCAAGGAGATGCCGAAAACTCATTTAATAATTGCTGGGTCAGGCCTACTAGCTAATAGGTTGCGACGATTCGTCGAGACTGAAGAAATTAATAACGTATCTTTTCCAGGCTATGTCTCTGATGAGGAAAAACGCCACTTGTTGACCAATGCCGACTTGGCTTGCTTCCCTTCACCATATGGCGAGGGATTCGGCATTGTGCTGCTAGAAGCCATGGCTACGGGAACACCCTTAGTAGCTGGTAATAATTTGGGTTATGCCAGTGTCATGACCGGCCACGGGCGTATCGGCTTGGTTGATCCACAGTCAACCAAAGACTTTGCTAACCGACTAGCAATTCTTCTATCGGACAACGAGCAAAGAAAGCTGATAACAGCCTGGGCCTTGAATGAAGTTAAAAAGTACGATTACCCAAAAATTGTCGGCCAGTACGAAGCCGCTTATAAAGAGGCTATAGTTCTGAAGAATAAATCAAGGCCAGTTGAGGAAAAGAGTAATGGTCAAAAACGGCGCCGGGTTATCGGTCGGCTTTTTATTCGACGACACGCTTGATAGTAATGACGGCGTAGCACAATACGTCAAAACACTGGGTGCATGGTTAAGCAGTCAGGACTACACTGTAGCCTATTTAGTTGGTGAAACTAAACTTAGGCAGTGGGCTGGTGGCCGAGTTTATAGTATGTCTAAGAACCAAAAGGTAGTTTTTAACGGCAATCGCCTGTCAATCCCCTTGCTTGCCTCCAGGAAAAAGATAAAGCAAGTGCTAGCAGATAACAACTTCGACGTTTTACATGTACAAGTTCCCTATTCACCTTTTATGGCCCAGCTGGTGATCAACGCCGCTAGCCCCAAAACCGCGGTAGTGGGCACATTTCATATCCTGCCAGCTAATAAGTTAGCTCAAGCTGGCTCGCGTGTCCTGAGAGTACTCTACGGCCGTAGCTTGGCAAGGTTTGACAACATTGTAAGTGTCAGCGCACCGGCTGCTGCATTCGCCAAAAAAGCTTACGGCATAGACAGCACAGTATTGCCAAACGTTGTAAACATTAAAAGGTTTGCTACAACCAAGCTCCGGGATTTAGGGGACACACCAAAGATTGTGTTTCTTGGGCGTTTAGTAGAGCGTAAAGGCTGCAAGCAGTTATTGTATGCTTTTAGGCTGCTGTATAAACAGCTACCGAGCGCACAGCTGATCATCGCCGGCGACGGGCCGCAGCGCAAGCAACTCGAAAATTATGTAGATAAGTATCGTCTTGGCGATAATGTTACTTTTCTGGGTTATATCAACGAGAAGAACAAACCGGGAATATTATCTAGTGCTGACATCGCCTGCTTCCCGTCACTCTACGGCGAGAGTTTTGGTATTGTGTTAATCGAAGCCATGGCCGCTGGTGCAGGGGTCGTTATCGGCGGCAACAACCCGGGCTACGCCAGCGTGCTGGGAGATAAGCCTGAGTTATTATTTGACCCGAGCAACACGGCGGCTCTAGCTGCTCGTTTACAAGAACTCTTGTCTAATAAAAAATTAGTCGGGTTGCTTCACCAGTGGCAGCAAGCGGAGGTCAAAAGATATGACGTACAAGCAGTCGGCGTGCCATTAATTAAAATTTATAGTCAAGCGATTGCCAAGCGCCGCAACAGCAGGCATAATTAGTCCCATGCAGTCTGAGCGTCATGTCACCGTTAATATCACCAATCGTACACTTCTAAGGGCTATTTTGTGGATGGCGGCGGCTTTTGTCGCTTATAGGTTTTTTGGGCGGGCTTCGCACGTCTTAACGCTAATTTTTATATCGTTTTTCTTGGCGTTGGCACTTAATCCGGTAGTCAGCTGGATGACCCGACATCTTAAAATTGATGGCCGTGCCCGCGCCACGGCTGTTTCGTATCTATTCATCGTGGTCGTTCTGGCCGGCTTTTTTGTTTTAATTATTCCTCCGCTAGTCAACCAATCGCGCGATTTTATTCAAAACGTGCCAACGGTTGTAGAAAATTTTCAAACACAAAATACATCTTTGGCCAGGTTCGCGCGTAAACATAATGTTGACAGGCGGCTAACTGATGCAGCTCACGACTTTGCATCGCACTATAGCAACTTTGGGAGTACGATTTTAAATACCACCAAGCGCGTCATCGGTGCGCTGGTATCGGTGCTGGTGGTAGTCGTCATGACGTTTATGATGCTGGTTGAGGGTCCGAACTGGTTAAAACTGCTAATTAATAATCTTCCTAAAAAGGATCAGGCTAGGTATCGTGAGTTGACTCGCAAAATGAGCCGCACTGTCAGTGGCTTTGTCCTTGGACAAGTCATTTTAGCGGCGGTTGCCGCGACGTTTTGCGCCGTTGCCCTGCTTATAGCCAGCAATATTCTTAATGTCTCTGTAAACCCCGTCGCTCTGGCCGGTATCGTAGCCTTGTTTGGGCTCATACCGATGATTGGCAACCCAGTATCGTCAATAACCGTCGTATTAATATGCCTGCTAAATTCGGCAGCGCTGGCTATAGTGATGCTTATCTATTTTGCCATCTACTACCAGATAGAAAATCTTACTTTGCAGCCCTACATTCAATCAAGGCAGAATGAGCTAACACCTCTCCTTGTGTTCATAGCGGCGATCATAGGTATCTCGGCGGCTGGAATTATCGGCGCCCTGGCGGCCATTCCGGTCGCTGGATGCATTAAAATTTTGCTTGAAGACCGTTATGGCCTCGACCGGCGCCAAGTTAAGGAAGAAGCGACTTAATAAAAAGGCTACGTCCGCGACCATATGGGGCCTCTGGACGTGTCATTGATCTCTATACCCTGCTCTTTGAGCTTATCGCGTAGCTCATCAGCCAATGCCCAATTGCCTGAGTCGCGGGCTTGTTCCCTTTGTGCGATCATTCCCTTCTGTTGAGACGCCAGGTCTTCTGAGCGAAGCCTTAGCCCTAGAATATCGTTCAGCCATTGAATCAAAGCAATAAATGCCTTACGGCTGGTATGACTGACGCCGCTCGTTTCAATAGCCGTAGCTAGAGAACTTAAGGCTACCAACGCCAACGGAGTATTGAGGTCATTTTCCAGAGCTTCCTGAATGGCCTGCTTATGGCTGTCGAGCGCTCCGGCAGTAATCGCCGTTTGGCTATCGGTGGTCTGCCACTGCTGGTCGGCCATTGACCGGTAGGACAACAGACGATTTTGTGCGGCCGCCAGTTCATCCCAGTTGAATTTGGACTGGGTGCGATAGTGCGATTGGAGAACCAGTAAGCGCAAGGCATCAAGACTGTAGCCTTTTTGCTCGATGTCTTCGAGAGTGATGAAATTACCCGCGCTCTTAGCCATTTTTTGCCGGTCTACGAGTATATGGTTGGTATGCATCCAATACCGAGCCAACGGCTTGCCGGTCACGGCTTCTGACTGGGCGATTTCATTGCTGTGATGGATCGGCACGTGATCTATGCCGCCGGAGTGGATATCGATAGTTTCGCCCAAGTATTTCATTATCATTGCCGAACACTCTATGTGCCAGCCGGGGAAACCCTTGCCCCAGGGGCTATCCCACTCCATATCGCGCTTACTGCCACGGGGCGAGAATTTCCACAGGGCGAAATCGGAGTGATGCTGTTTTTGCGGATTAGATTCTATCCGCTCACTTGACTGTTGTTCGTCTAAATCCAAGCGGGCAAAATCGGCGTATTTGGGGAACTTACTAGTATCATAATATAAGCCGTCGTCAATTTGGTAAGTATAGCCCTTCTCTTGCAGTTGTTTTATCAACTCAACCTGCTCATTTATGTGCTCGGTAGCCCGTGGCAGATGATCTGGCCAGGCGATGCTGAGGCGTTCCAAACCTTTTAGGAAATAGTCGGTATAAAATTTGGCGACTTCCCAGGCACTTTTACCTTCGCGTCGGGCACTTTTTTCCAGCTTATCTTCACCCTCGTCGGCATCACTGACTAGATGTCCTACATCGGTAATATTTAATACCCACTTGGGTCGGTAGCCGGCCAGCCTAAGCGTTCGGATAAGCAAATCATAGCGGATAAAGGTAAACCAGTTGCCGACATGGGGATAATCGTAAACCGTCGGGCCGCAAGTATAAACGGTTGCAACTGGCGGATTCAACGGCGCGAAATCTTCTACTTGTCTGGACAGTGTGTTATATAGTTTCATGAGGTGTTTTCAAGCTCATTCAACAGCTGTTTGGCTATATTCAATGTCTCATTCTTGATTTCATTATAGCTACGGCCGTCAGTTATCTTAAAGCCAGCGGCATATGGATGGCCGCCGCCACCAAAATGTTCACCTAACTTGGCAGCGACGGCAAACTTATAGTTGCAGCGAATTTTAGCTGTAATTTTGCCATCGTGGTATAACTTGAACGCAATAGCTACACGCGTGCCTTTAGCGAGCCGCATATCATCTAACACCAGCATCGGTGGGTTATAAAGCGGGCTATACTTTTCAATTTCTTCCCATGGAATGGTTACAGTAGCTATACGATCATTATCATGGAATTCCACGCGTTCCAAAAGCTGGCCTTTATAGTGGATAAGCTCCGGCTCGCGCTTCATCGTCTCGCGGCGCATATTATCAATCTCTGCCAACTTAACGCCGCCTTCGACAAGTTCGGCGATAATTTTAATAGTTCTGGCGGTAGTGGCTTCACTCATTAGACCCAAGCTGTCACCTAAAATTGCAATAGCCAGTAGCCGCTTAGCATCAAGATTCACCGGCCATTTTAGCTGCCGAGCTAGTTCGTAAATTACTTCTCCGGTTGCTACTGCCTCATGGTTGCAGACAACAGTAGCAAAAGTTATGGTGGGCTCGGTGCCATGGTGGTCGATGACAATGGACGGTCTGCTGGCTAACCAGCCCTTGGCGGCTTGCTTATCTAATTGCTCGAGTAATGTATCGCTACTAGTATCGACGATAATACTAAGGTCAAATTGTTGCGGCAGTTCGGTTGTCACCCTATCCGATCCAGGCAGGTATTTTAAGTAGCTAGGCAGATCCACGCCGCAGTAGAGATGCACTTTCTTGCCTTGCTCTTCCAGGATATGTTCGAGTGCTAGGGCGCTGGCCAGGCTGTCGGCATCAGGGTTATCCGCCTGGACTACTACCACACTACTTGCCCCCTCGAGCAATTTGGCAATTTTCTTAGCCTCTGGGTAGTTATTCATCAGTTTTATTTTAACACCTTATGAAGGCCGGCGGTTACATTGTTTGTCTGCCTTCCAACGCGCGTGTCAATGTGATTTGATCAGCATATTCTAAATCTACTCCCACTGGCAGACCACGAGCCAGCCTGGTAATTTTAATTGGTTTTTTACCTATTTGCTGACTAATTAGCAACGCGGTGCTTTCACCTTCTACGCTAGCATTGGTGGCTAAAATCAACTCTTTAACTTCATCTTTGTCGATACGTGCTATTAGCTCAGCAATGTGTAGCTGCTCTGGCCCGATTCCATCGATTGGCGATACCAGACCTCCGAGCACGTGGTAAGTCCCAGAAAAGCTATTAGTTTTTTCCAATGCGACAATATCAAATGGGTCGGCTACTACAGCTACAATTTTTTTACTGCGTCTGGGGTCGCTATATAAAGGGCTTAGCTTTTGCCCTTTTTCAATTAGCGCAAATGTTACCGGGCAGTACGATACGTTTTGGTGTAAGCGCTTTAAGCTGTCAATTAGCCCTAGGGTTTTATCAGGAGTGCTGCGCAGCAAATGATAAGCGTAACGCTCGGCAGTGCGCGGGCCGACTCCCGGCAGTAAACTAAAAGCGTCAATTACATCCTGTAGGGGCTGGGGTATCACCGTCATAAAATCCGACCTTTATAGCCCGAGGTTGCTAAGTGCCCCCATCATTGGCTGCATTTTTTCGGCGGCTAATTGTTGGCTACGGTTGATAGCTTCCTTGACGGCCTCTTCTAACCACATTTCTAGCTGGTGTATGTCATCAAGATCCACGGTTTCCGGGTCTATATTGATTTTTTTAATTTTTTGCTCGCCGCTAATTTCTACTTTCACTGCGCCATCACCGGCTTCTACGGTTATAATTTCTTTTTGCAGCTCTTTTTGCAATTTTCTGGCGCGCATCAAAAGCTTGGCCTGGTCAAACTTACTCATCACTAGTGTTCCTTTCAGTGCTTATTTTAACACGTAAAGTTGCTTGGTCGATGGCGTGTGTGGCCAGGCTACCAGAGAGTACTTGAGCCCATATAGTACTTGCAACCCGACAAGGCAGGCCATAAGTATGAGGGCGAAACTCAGAGGTAAGGGATTTCGTGGGAAGACGCTGCGCCATTCAATATACAAATAGCGTAAGCCTGCACCGATTAAAGTTGTCAAGGCCGGCAGACACAAAGTAAGCAGTAGAAAATTGCTATTAAAACCGGCAAAAATTATCGCAACTACAATCAGCGTCAGTAAAGAGGCCATTTCACGCCGCGCCTTAGTCCACATGGCATAGGTGCCAAACACTATCAAAGCAATCTGAATGATATCAAGAAGCGGTAAGCGCCCTATTATTAGCGGGTTGTGTGTACGTACTCGCCAAACTAGCGCCAAAGCCGACCAGCCAATTGATTTCATTGTATCTCCTATGCCCATCCAATGCGCGGGTATGAGCAGCAAGCCGCGGTAAATAGAGATGTCCCCCACTAACGCCCATACCAATGGCATGATCAGCAAGATGAGAATCAGCAAGCTCAAGATCTGGATCTTACGGCTAATCAATCGGATCAGATTCAAAAGCCGTTTGCGCAATAGTAAAGCCCCGATCAGCATTAGCCAGGCCATACCAGGGACATAAAAACTCAGGGCGCTTATTGCAACTAGTCCCAGCCAAGCCGCGTTAGGTTGGTGTCTCCGCCTGGTCAGCCAGACATAAGCTGCTATAACCATAACCGGCATCAGCAGCATTACATCGGGTGTAGCGGTTCTAGCCAACAGAACCATTAGCGGTGTGGTGGCGAATATTAAAGAACTAAAAACACCAATAGTCAGGCCAAACCAGGTTTTCATCAGCCAGAAAGTACAGGCTACAAATAAGATCGCTATGACTACCGAGGCCAGCCGCATGCTGAAAAAACCATGGTAACCGGCCTTTTGGGCAAGATATTGTAGCAAGCGTTGCGGCGCATTAATCGGATTAGACAACAGATTGTGTATAGATTGCGTACTTGATCTAGCGGCGGCTTCGGCTGGACTAAAACCAGGGGTTAAAGAAGCCAGCCGCCAGAAATAAATAATAAAACTAGCTGCTAGTAGCAACACGGCAACACTCAGGTTCTTTAGGTTTAATGTGCCCGCCCAACCTTTGATTTTTTTGAGCATATGCTAAAAGTATAACAGTTTAATTCTCGAACGGCTGTTGGTGTTTTTTATCAAGGTCGCGGAAACGCTGGCGCAACATGTCAAAGTAAATTTCTAGGCTGCCTGTGGGACCGTTGCGGTGCTTCTTAATATATAGATCGGTGATATTGGCCCTGTCAGTATTCGGGTTGTAGTATTCCTCGCGGTACAGAAAAATTACTACATCCGCATCCTGTTCAATAGAGCCGGATTCACGCAAGTCTGCCAACTGCGGTATTTGCGGTGAACGACTTTCTACTGATCTGTTCAGCTGGCTTAGTGCCACAATCGGTACGTTAAGCTCGCGGGCCAGAATCTTTAAATTCCGGCTGATTTCGGAAATTTCCTGTACGCGATTAGCCACTGTCGCGAAACGTGAGCCACCGCTCATAAGTTGGAGATAGTCTACCATGATGACCGCCAGCGGGTGCTGATGGTGCATACGGCGTGATTTGGTGCGTAAATCACTGACCGTGATACCGGAAGTATCATCAACAAAAATCGACGCCTCGGCAAGTTCGCCCATAGCGGTGCTAAGCCTTTCAAAATCTTTATCCTCAAGGCCTTCACCAGTTCTTAGTTTCCAAGCATCAACTCCCGCCTCAGCGGCCAGCAACCTATCCACTAGCTGTTCCTTACTTTGTTCTAGGCTGAAGATCAGGACGGCACCCTGCTTAGCTTTTGTAGCTACATCCAGAGCTATATTTAGCATCAGGGCGGTTTTACCCATAGAAGGACGACCGGCTATAACTATCAGATCAGACCGTTGTAACCCGGCTATTTTAGCGTCTAAATCGCGCAGTCCGGTTGGAATACCGCGTATGCCACCCTTATGGCGATGAAGATCATCAAGCCGGTCAAAACTGTCACTTAAGATCGACTCCAAACTAATCACGTCTTGTCGAACATGCTTCTGGCTGACTTCGAATAACTTGCTTTCGGATTCTTCTATCAGTTCCTGCAGACTTTTCTTCTCGTCGTTGCCAATGCTAGCGATATCTTTGGACACGGCTATCAAACGCCGCCGGATGGCTTTATCGGCTACAATTTGGGCGTACTGTTCCAGGTGGGCAGCTGTGGGCACAAAATTGGTTAACTCGGTTAAGTAACTAGCTCCGCCGATACTGTCTAGTTGCTTATTGTTCTTGAGCTGCTCGCTTAGCGTTAAGATATCTACCGGACTACGCTTATCGTGTAAGGCCTGCATGGCGTGAAAAATTGCTCTGTGGCGCTGGTCAAAAAAATCATCGCTACTGACTATATCGCCAATTTTAACTAGGGCATCGGTATCTATCAGTACGCTACCTAGTAAACTGGCTTCTACGTCCAGGTTCTGTGGTAAGTCGTTAGCAGCGGTTGTCGGATCCATAATACTTTTTCCGTCTCTCAGGATTCTAGCACCTCGGCGCCACCGAAGATATTGCTTATGTCATTAAGAGGGTCACCTGTGGGCTGCTCGGCTGCTTTCGGGTCGACTTGAGTTGGTACTTTGGGCTGCAACTTAGACTTATCGACCAAGGTTTCGATTTTTAATTTGACGCCGGTAGTCTCTTCTATGAGTTTCCCCAGCAGATCGGCATTAGCAGCTTGGGTAAGCTTTTTCTGGTGTAGCGGGAATTCAAAGAAAAGTTTTAGGGTCGAGCCTGATAGCTCGGGTTTAGCTAAGCGGAGCGCACTATAAAGTGTCGCGGCTTCGGACTTTGTCCTATTTACTATGCGATCCCAATCTTTTAGGTCAAAATTTGAGCCAGCTTTTCTTGGGCGATTGACCGCCGAAATGGGCTTAGTAGCCGTGGCATCTTGGGCGCTGAGCTCACTGTGCGATTTACTAACGGTCGCTGAGTTTAGCGCCCCGCGGGCATTATTCTGACTTGCAGCCTCTAGCAGGCATATCTCGAGATAATCCGCTGGCTCAGCGCTGGCTGGGACGGCAATCAACTCTTTAAGTAGAGCCGGCAGCCAACTAGCATCAAGACCGGCCAGAGCCTTCGATCGTAGCCCTTTTGCTAGTTGTCGGGCAACGACAGCCGGGTTAACTCCCTGTTCCCGCATACTCTCTAGAGTTGCCAGGACAGACGCAACGCTTCCGTTCTCAACCGCTTCGGATAGTTTGTCAATAGCTTCAGCGGGGGGCAGCCCCAGCATTTCTAGGACTTGTTGTTCCTTAATGGGTTTTTTGCTGGCGCTCAGCTGGTCGAGCATGCTAATACTGTCACGCAGGGTACCTTCGCCGTGTTCGGCTAAGAGCTCCAAAGCTTTGGTCGAAATATCAATCTTTTCCTTTTTAGCAATCGTGCCTAAATGCTCTATAACTTGAGAACGGCTGAGTGTTTTAAAACCGAAACGCTGCGTGCGGCTAACGATAGTATCCGGCAGTTTGTGCTCTTCGGTAGTGGCTAGAATAAAGATACAATGTGCCGGTGGCTCTTCCAATGTCTTTAAGAGTGCATTGAAGGCCTCTTTGGTTAACATATGTACCTCATCGATGATATAGACTTTATACTTGGCTGATGTTGGTGCAATATGAACGCGTTCGCGTAGTTCGCGAATCTCGTCTATACGGCGGTTGCTGGCGGCATCAATCTCGATTATGTCCAGATGGATGCTCTCATCGCTATAGGCTAAGTTATTAACTTCGTGAGCTAAGATCCGTGCTACGCTGGTTTTGCCGACACCTCTCGGCCCGGTAAAAAGATAAGCATGGGCAATCCGCCGGCTTTTTAGGGCGTTTTGTAGAGTCTTGGTAATATGTTCCTGCCCGACAATTTCAGCAAAAGACCTGGAACGGTACTTACGATATAACACTTGCCCCATACAACCATTTTACATTTTTCACTTGGCATTTGACATTTATTTACCATTGTTAAATGTTCAATGCTAAATTAATGTAAATTGAAAATTGTAAATTGAAAATTCAGGTCGCGCTTAGAGTGCGGCCTCTAAAGCGGCCCATTCGGCATCCACGGAGTCATCTTCGGGAATGTTCACGCTTACTTGGTCGCCTGGTTTGGCTTTAAAATATGTCACACTGGCCAGCAGCACACGGTATTGTTTATCACCAACGTCTACAAAATAGTGTCCGTCTTTCTGATTGAGAACACCAACCAGCTGTTTGCGCGGAATCGGGCCGATCTGTTTATACATAAAGGCGCCGTCTTCAGCTATGGTCAGCTTCAGGATATCGCCTTGCACCAATTTTGACTTGCTGGCGTAATTAGCCGGCACCGGATAGGTTTTACCATCGGAACCGACCATATTCTGGCCATCAAACACCCCCTCGACAATCTTGCCTAGGGATTTATCCTTAGCTTTACCTATCAACTCCGGTTCGTCGCCTACTAAGCTTACGATCAGCTCTTTGGCCGCCGCCAAGCTAGTTTCTGCTTCACTTATAAGTGATTTCAAGCGTTTAATTTGTTTTTCTGGTATGTCTGCCATTTTGTTTCTCCAAAACCCACCAGCCCTTAAAATCTTTGTTTGACTCTTCCGGGCTCGTTCATCCCCAAACCTAACATAGTCACGCGCTTAAGTCAAAGCTTGCCCTAATGCGTTTGTGGATAAGTGACTCTCTATATTGTTTAATATTCTGATGTGTCTCTAAGCTAGTTCTACGGTCGCGCCAGCTTCTTCGAGCGTCTTTTTGGCCACTTCAGCTTCTTCTTTTGACGCCTTCTCTTTAATGGTTTTGGGGGCACCGTCCACCAAGGCTTTGGCCTCACCCAATCCTAACCCGGTGATATCCTTAACGGCTTTAATGACGGCTACTTTTTGAGCGCCGGCATCTTTAAGAATCACATCGTACTCGTTTTTCTCTTCTGCTGCTGCACTTTCACCGCTGGCGGCCGGAGCGGCCGTGACGGCTACCGCCGGAGCAGCGGCCGAAACACCCCAGTGCTCCTCAAGAAATTTCACAAACTTACTGATCTCAAGAGCGCTAAGGTTATCTAGCTCTTTGACTAATCCGGCAAACTCTTTAGGAACCTCAACTTTGGTTTCGACTTTCTTGGACTCTGTCTTTGGAGTCTCCGCTTTAGGTTCCTCGGTTTTTACTTCGGTTACCTCGTTTTTTACTTCGTCGTTGTCTGCCATCTTATTCTCCTTTGCTTAATTTATTGGCCGAGACTATCGGCTCTGGCATTTAACACATTTAATATTCCGCGTACATTACCGGCTATAGTATTGACCAGTCCACTAACCGGAGCGGCAATTGCCGCCACAGCCATGCCCCTAAGCTGCTGCTTATTCGGCAGCGCGGCTAGGACTTTAACATCCTCAGCATCTAGAAAATTGCCGTCATTTGTCAGGGCGCCAACAAATTCTATCTGTGTCTGGGTTTTGGCGAAGGCCGCTAGATCTTGGGCTGGCGCCACCTCATCCTGTTCGTTGAAAGCATACATTAACTGCCCATGCAGAAAGCCAGTGTCAAGATCTTTATACTGCTCATTACCTTCTAGGACTTTCTTAAATAGGCGATTTTTTACCACTCTCACAGATGTATTATTAGCCCCAGCATCACGGCGCAGTTGTTGCATAGCTTTAACCGACGTACCCTGATATTGGGCGACGACTGTCAGCTTAGAGTCCGCCAATAGTTTAGCGACATCGTTGATGACCTGATTTTTCTTGTCTTTACTGAGCGCCATATTATCTCTTGAGCATTATTTTCTATAAAAAGACCTTGGCGATTTACCAAGGACTACAGAAGATGTCTGCACAACAATACATTGCGCGTTAACCTCGGTAGCAGATTAAGCCCGCTTGTCGCGGGCAGCTACTGTCTTTGGCAATCTAATAGTAGATTAGCACAACCTGCAACTTCTTACAAGTCCTATCAATTCGTCTTTTTAGAGCGTTGCCGGGGCTTTGTTTTTTTATCAGTTTTAGCCTGGGTTAAGCTTAATAACGCCTTGGCCGATTGTTTTTCTAGGGCTGCCGCCAGGAGAGGGTGTACTTCCCGGACTTTTTCCCTCAAAGCCGCGATTAACTTATCTAAACCGGAGGCTCGCTGAATTGGCGTGCTGGGAAAGAACAGCCTTTGGGCGTTAGTACTGAACTGCCAGCGCGATTTATGCCCTAGCAAGGCTGCATAAGCGGCCTCTCTACCCCTGTTGGCGGATTGCAATTCGCTAAATAGTTTCAGGCTCCCATCGAAACATTCGATGAATTCATTTTCCAACCCGACTCGCTCTACCGGTTCAGGTAATTCATAGCCATAACGGGGAGTAGCTGATTGCAACCTTGGGTCATCCACCAACCCGCTAGCTATAGCCTCGGATATTGTCGACCGGTCGCTCAAAGCATCCCAACGGTATCGTACTTGCTCCAGTACGCTATTTGATGAATCTGCCACCAGAGTACGTAGGGCTGTCTCTTTTCGTTCGTAGGTCCAGCGCTCAACTCCATCAGATAGCTCATTTCTCCCCAAATCGGTATACGGATAAATACCATCGACTAGCAGTGAAAATTCACTTCTGGGCCAAAATTCCAACAACTTAAGGGGTTCGCCGGCCAATGCTAAATTAGTGGGTAGATCAGTTGATTTGAGGAGTGCCGTCAGCTTGCTAGTTGACGGATGTGCATGAGGGACTGCCTCGGCCTTAAACGCAACCCTCAGTATCTTAGCTAAAGCCTTAAATTCCGGCAGCTGATTAGCTTCTAGTTGTAGCGCGAGTAAATTGATTGACGCAGAGCTGCCGACTACCGTACCAGATGTTAGGGCAGCCAGCGGTATAGTTGGTTGTAAGCAATGATGGATTAGATCTTCTAGTTTGGGAGTGTTCTGGCTGGCACTCTTCTTTTGCTGCTCAAAAAGTCTAAGTATGCCAGTTTGCATCTGCCGCTGTAGCACAATGAGTTTCTTCATAGCACTGTTAAAGTTCTTAGCAAGTAACGGGCTTAGGGTCGGCGGTAAGTAATATTGATATTTGCCGTCCTTTGCGCCCCAGTCCCATGGGTGTTTGAAACGTAGTAATATGCCTGGGGCAGCCTCAATTACGCTGGCGGCTAGTAAGCTTAGTTGGGTAATTTCAACCGTTAAATGGTCGCTTTCTGCCTCGGGCGCAGCGGCCGGATGGGTGTGAGGTCTTTCGTGGTCTTCCTCTAATTTAACCACTGTTTTTCTACCCTTATGAGGAGGGCTGGCTGGCAAGAGTGGCTGAATGACGTCCCAGATTCGGTTATTTATAGTTGGGATATCTAGCAAACGATTTCGCTCGGTACACTCGATGGCTACAAAATCCTTCGGAAATAGTTGGCAAAGCAAGTCATAGGCCTTAAGCGTTGCGCGCAAGTGATGGGTGTCTTTCTCGTGCTCGTCTGGTTTGATTCCTGTTTTATGCGCTCGAGTTTTAATTAAGCGCTCAGCCGTTTCAGTCGGTACTCGTAAGAATAAATTGATATCCGGCCGCGGGATACCCAGCAGGCTGAATTCCAAGCTGTCAGCCCATACAAAAAATCCTCTCTGTTCAGTCTCATCTTCAAATTTAGATCCTTGGTGGGCCATGTTAGAGCCGGCGTATCTATTGGAGAGAACGATTTTACCGTGCCTAAGCGCCTGGCGTATCTCTGGTGCTGCCTCATAGCGGTCTAGGGCGTAAAACATTGAAGCTGCATAGGGGTTAATTTGGCTCGCTGGTCCATAATGGCCGCCTAGATAGCGCTGTACGAAGTGGCTGGATGGTTGGTCGTACCGCGGAAAATCAAACACCTCGACTTCATAGCCGACAGCTCTTAGCCGCTCAGCAAGCAAGTTAAACTGGGTGTTCTTACCGGAGCCGTCAGAGCCTTCTAAAACGATGAATTTACCAGGGTATTCTTGCATGACGCTATGCTCATATCCCACTCTAGTAAGTTCTTAGCCCTTTGATTGCTTTAGGCATACTACGCTTGTCCATATAGGCTTTGGGCAGCATTTGCTCCGGCCGCCAGCGTTTAATAATAGTTTTTAAGTCACTACCCTGCTGGTATTTACCGCTAAATCCGTGGCTCCGCCCTTCGCCATATGTCCCCTTAACCGGCCCCGTGTGATGAAAGACAGCTTGACCGATACGTTCGCCCACTGGTAAAAGCACTATATCTTTATGATTAAGGTTATATATTTCAAGTGTTAGGCGGTTGATATAGCCAGGATCAACCCAGCCAGCGTCAAAACATACGGCGATACCGTTGCGGCCCCAGCTGGAGCGCGATTTTAGCTCGTATGCACCGGGGGGATGGATGCCAAAAAACTCGTGCGTATGGGCTAAGATGCGTTCGCCGGGTTTAAGTGGTATTACCGGCTGGTTAGGTGGGATGCCTTTCAGGAGCTTTATGCCATTTCCGTCGCACCAATCCTTGTGGTCTATGGCCACGTACGGCCCGCTGAAGTAGCGTTCTACGTCAAGCTCATCAAAGGGGTTGTACAGGGTGTGATCACCCGTGCGCTCGGTGCGGTAGTAATAATAGCCCAGCGTTATATCCAGGCTGGCATGGGCTACATGCTTTGGATTGAAAGGCTCACAGATTATATGACCTGTCTTAACAGCCTCTCTGATCTGTGTGTTGCTGTATACCCCCATGTGTCTAATCAAACCTCTTTAATAATAGTTTATAGAAATTGGCAATAGCGGGCAACCAAAATATGTTGTAGTTTAAGAGTTATTCAGATTGATTTTGATGGATGGGCCCATGGTTGTGGCTAGATAAACGGATTTTATATAGCTTCCCTTAATGCCCGCAGGCTTGGCGGCTCGAAGACTTGCAAGTATTGCCTCTACATTATTGGTCAATTTGTCGGCCCCGAAACTTACTTTACCGATTCCTGCATGAACGATGCCAGCTTGGTCGATACGGTATTCTACACGGCCAGCCCTGGCTTCTAGCACAGCCTTAGCTATATCCGTAGTTATGGTGCCGCTTTTAGAATTGGGCATTAAGCCTCGCGGCCCGAGCAAGCGGGCATATTTACCCAGTCGGGGCATCAGGGCGGGAGTAGTAATCAAGATGTCAAAATCCAGTTGCTCTTTGTCCAGTTGAGCCAGTATGTCTTCATTGCCAGCTAAAGAAGCGCCGGCTGTTTTTGCCTTAGAGGCATCTGTAGGCTCTGCTAGAACGGCTATGCGTAGTTTTTTACCGGTACCAGCAGGCAAAATTACTGTTCCGCGCACGTTTTGCTCGGATTGGGTAGGGTCAACCCCAAGATTGGCGTGCATTTCGACTGTGGCGTCAAATTTTGTAGGACTGGTATTTGTTATTAATTCTAGGGCCTCCTTGAGACCGTAGTTTTTGGTTCGGTCCACCAGCTTAGCAACCTCACGGTATTTCTTGCCGGCACGTTCCGTACGGCTGCGAGGTGGGGTTTTTTTAGTCAGCTTTTTAGCAACCTCGATTTCGGCGGCCGTTTTGGATACTTTGCGGGCTTCTTTGGTTTGTTTTTCTTCAGCTTCAGCTGTCGCCTTAGCGCTACGTTTTCCGGCTTTAGCAAAAGGTTTTATAATCTCTTTGGCCACAGCATCGGTTTTTGTGGCTCCGAGGACTTCCTTCGCTGCCTTTAGCTCTTTAGTTGATTTGGTTTTCTTGACCATAGCATCAGACTCAACTTGCACTGCGTCGGTGCTGGATTTCACTTTGCTAGCTTTCTCTACCATAATCTATCCTTCCGTGGTGCAAACGTCCGTCCGAGACGGACTCTCACAAATTACTTGACTTGTTAACTTTCTATCTCAATGCCCATGCTGCGGGCAGTACCAGCAACCATTTTTTTAATGGTTTCAATGTCTTCTGTGTTCATATCCTCGGCTTTAGCCTGGGCGATTTCGGTTAGCTGCGATTGGCTGAGCTTTTTCTCCAGCTTGGCTTTGTTGGGCTCACCAGAACCTTTCTCCTCTTTTAGGGCGGCTAAGATCAGTTCGTCTGTCGGCGTACCGACAACTCGCCAGCTCATACTCCTATCATCATAAATGGTTATATGCACTGTCAACATTTGCCCCATGCGGTCTTTGGTCTGCTCGTTAAAAGGATTTACGAAGTCCATTATGTTCACGCCGTATTGGCCCAAGCTGGATCCCACTGGTGGCCCGGCACTAGCCTGTCCGCCGCGGATTTTCAATTTTAGATTTGCTTTAACTTCTTTAGCCATCAAAAGCTCCTTTCGGTCGCTTTAGGAACTAGAAACAAGGAACTAGGAACTAGTTTCAGCGCGATTCGCTTGTTGCTTGTTACTTGTTTCATGTTGCTCGTTTAGACTCTTTTCACCTGAAGGCCATCCAGCTCTACTGGAGTTTCGCGGCCAAACATATTAACCAGTACTTTTAATTTACCTTTTTGGGCGTCAATCTCGTTTATAGTGCCGTCAAAGCCCTTAAATGGCCCGTCTATGATGTTGACCACTTCGCCGATCTGGTAATCAAACTTGTGCTTGGGTTCTTCGCGGCCCATGCGCTTCATGATTTTAGCAATTTCTTCGGGCTCTACGGGCGTCGGTTCGGTACCGGTACCAACAAAACCAGTGACATTAGGTGTATTGCGGACAATATACCAAGCGTCCTCAGATAACTTCATCTCTACCAACACATAGCCCTGGAAGATACGTTTTTCGACAATTTTGCGCTTGCCATTTTTGATTTCTATCATCTTTTCCTTGGGGACCAGCACCTGAAAAATTTTATCCCCCATATCTAAGCTTTCCGCACGTTGGCGGATACTCTCGGCTACTTTTTCCTCATAGCCACTGTAGGTATGGATAGCGTACCACTGCTTGGTTGAATCGTATCGTTTGGCCATGTTATTACTCTTTTAAAATCACTTTCTTGAATAGTGCATCCAGCCCCGTATCTACACCGTAAACTAAAGCACCAAACACGATGGCAAAAATAAATACCGCGCCTGTCAGCCGCCAGGTTTCGCGCCTGCTGGGCCAGGTAACTTGCCGTACTTCACGCCAGGCATTCACAAAATAGCGCGGCGCTAGCCAGCGAAGCACCCTGCCGATTTTAGCTACCACTAGTGCTATGGGGCCGGGTAGCTTAACCGACGGGGGTTTTATTTTTTTTAGAGGAGCTTTAGCCTTCGTTAATAGCGGTTTTACGCGCCCTGGCCTGGATTTTTTTTCAGCCTCAGCTTGCGCGATCTCTACCCGCTCGCGGATGGTCGGTGCAGTTTTCCTAATCCGCGGCCTGGCTTTTGGTGATTCTTCAGCCGGTGATTCTTCAGCCAAAACAAACTCTCCTCTTGACTTAAATAAGCCTACTTTATAAGTAGGCCACTGCTGTCAATAGTACCGTATATAGCTCACCGGCGCAAGGGGTAACTTAATTCCCGGGCTAAGACGGTGCGTCCGGTATAAAAATTCTGAAGGTACTGCCTTCGTTCAGCTCGCTCTCCATTTGGACAGTGGCACCAAGCAACTTGACCAGCTTTGAGGTGATGTATAGCCCCAGCCCGGTGCCACTGACTGTTTTAACTCGCCGGTCATCGCTCCTGAAGAATTTATCAAACAATTTTCCTTGATCACTTTTACTGATACCAATCCCGGTATCAACCACGGCAAATTCCACTCCGTCGTTAAGCCTAGAAGCAGAAACTACTATGCCGCCATCTTCGGTGTATTTTAGAGCGTTGGTTACGAAGTTTTGTAGTATTTCGCGCACGTATAGCCGGCTACTGCGCAGAATACTGCTATCTGGTGCGAGATTAGCCTGCAGCGTCAGGCGCTTCCTGTCGGCCTCCGGCTCGTAATCGTGGACCAGCGAATTAACCAATTCCGCTACGCTAATTTCTTCGACTGTTAGAGCTAATTTGCCGCGCTCAGCACGCGACAGCATCGATAAGTCGTTAATCAAGTTGCCCAAAAAAACAATTTGATCGTGGGCGGCAGATAGTGTTTGTTTGATGGTGTTGCTAGTACCTGTTCGTTCGGCCAGCAGCTGGGCATTACTGACATTGCCCTCCGCAATAGCTACGGGTGTCCGCAGCTCATGGCTAGCAACGCTTACAAACTCTTCGCGTTCCTCTTCCAAAGATTTTTCCTTAGTAACATCGCGGAAGATAAGTACGTAACTTTCCGTATTACCAGAGCCAAACCTTCTTTGCACTGGCGAGCAGCTAAAATAAAGATTGATGGAACTACCGTCTGTATATCGCAACCGCCAATTACTGTTGTTGAACGACGAGGCCTTATTAAGAATCGCTATCGTGATGTCCACTGGCCTGCCGGCTTTATCTATTAGATGGAAGGTATCACTCAGGCGTTTACCTAACAGGTTGTTAGCATCTAGCAGATCTAACGCTACACTGTTACTAAGTGTAATAATGCCGCTCTTGTCGACAGCCAGCACCGCATCAGTCATGTTATTGAGTAGGACGCTTAAGCGCTTGTGGTCTAACGTCCGATCCGTTTTAGTTGGCGGTAGCGATTTTCGAAATTGCATAATTTATCTACAATTATGCCATAAAGCTTATGCTAAAGCGCTTGTATAGTAGGTTTGTAGGCTCGAATTTGTTTTTGTAGTGACTTAGCATCTGGTAACACCCTCTTAAAGGCTTGCCAAAAATCTGGGCCGTGGTGTAGATGTTCGGTATGCACTAGTTCGTGCAGAAGCACATAGTCAACGAGCTCCCACGGAAGTTGTACTAGGTAATAACTTAGAGTAATTGTGCGGTTTTTTGAGCAACTGCCCCACCTTGAGACCAGTTTACGGACACGCACTTCTTGGTATTTAAAACCGTACTCTTGGGCCAGTGACTCTACGCGCTTAGGTAAAAAGAACAAAGCTTCTGACCGCAGAGCTTTGTTACAAGCCAGCTGTAATTTTTCCTGGACTTCCGAGCTATCAGCTGTTAGCTTGGTATTCACTTCTATAGCTTTGTCTTTTACGCGAATTTTAATGTTGTCCGATGTGCTGTTTTGGCTAAAAACTACTTTATGTAACTTACCGATCCGGGCGCCCGGCATAATCAGCTGTAACTGATGATCCGCCAGCTGTTTAAGTATCCAGTCTCGCTGGTTACCTGCAAAGACCACGCCCATGGAATAAGGCGTCCAAGCCGGGAGGCTCACCTTGATTTGGCCCCGGGTGCTAATACTGAGGCGCAGGTGTTTGGCGCCACGCCGTTTGGATAATAGCACCTTACCGACCCCAGGGATTAAAACTGTCCGGTTGGACATTAGCTAATCGTTATGTTGCGTCTGCTAAGGTCAACCCTTCCAGCGTGCGGATTGGGAATCAAATTAATAAGACCGGGCTTGGTCAAGGAGCCCTGCAAAGAACTGCTATTCGTCAGTCCCATCTGATAAAGCCGATTGATGATACTGGCTTTCTGGGTCGCAAACGAGTGTTTACCGCTGATCACTAAATAATCTTCAGTTTTCGGATTTTGCATACCGGCAATATTGCTGTCAAAAGTTGTACGTGTCTGTGGCTCAGCGTATTTATCGTCACTGGTTCGCCGATCGCGCTCCTGAGTTCGGACATAAGCACTATCTAAATCTATTTGCAACCAGATTAATAAGTATTCAGCATTGTGCTTGCGAGCTAGTTCGCGCAATTTATGGCGTTGGGCTACACGCACGGCATTGGCGTCGTAAACTACGCTCACACCGGCATCGAGGAATTCCTCAGTCATATAGTTCATTAGGTGAGCGATAACGGCATTTTCTTGATTGTCATAGCGCGGTCGTTCAAAAAGCTCACGCCTGACGCGGTCGGCGCTGACATTGATTATCTGGATTTCACTGGTCAGGTTACGCGCCACATAGCTTTTCCCTGAACCGGGAAACCCATAAAGGCAAATTAGAACTGGTTTACTGAGTGTTATCTTTGCCATCAGATTGATAGTATCATCGCCGTATCTTAATATAAAGTGTTAACGCTTCTCTGAATATGGCAGGGGCACGTGGAATCGAACCACGATCTAGGGTTTTGGAGACCCTTATACTAGCCGTTGTACTATGCCCCTTCGTCGGAATCGACATGTTAGAATTATACCTTAAAATTCTCTTGTGCCCGTTGCAGCCAAGGGAAAGGTAGTAGCACCGGTCCCGCCAAAGGCGGGATTCGGATCTACTCCAAAAGGTGCGTTGGCGAATGCAGCCGCGGAGGCAAAATTGTGTTTATGTAATTTTGCTGAGCAGCGAGGGAGGTCGCGGAGCAACCAGGAAAACCGCATGGTTGTCCTTCAAGTTTTACCTGCGGGGCTTTACTTCGTTGCGACCCAAATTTTTCTTTGTTTCTGATTGTTCAGCAATAGTATGTTTTATCGGGCAATATTTCTTAAGCTCCACTTTATCAGGCGTATTCATAGTGTTTTTAGTTGTATAGTAATGGCGTTGCCCGCAAGCTTCACATACAAGCCCAACAATTTTTCGCTTCTCGCTTTTTTTAGCCATAACCAATGGATACTAACAGATAACAGAGGGAAAAACAACACCCACAACTCAGAACCAGCTTATATTGTGCAGTACGACTGGTCGCACAGTCTGGCTATATAGGAGCCCACCGAAAAAAATATGATGTTGTTACAATACGCTTTGGCAATGCAAAACTAAGGGATAAAATAGTAGGGTAAGTTGCCGAGGTAGCTCAGTTGGCTAGAGCACGTCATTGGTAATGACGAGGTCACGGGTTCGATTCCCGTCTTCGGCTCCATTTAACTTTCTGACTTTATAGCGGCCTTGACCTTTTCGATAGCTTCTTCCACATTGTTAGCCTGGACTTTACCTCCGGCTGCAGGTCTATGGCCACCGCCACTAAACTTGGTAGCAATTTTTGACACGTCTTTAACTCCGCCAAGTGAACGCAGGGACACAGAGTAAGTATGTTCGCCATCTAACAGATCCAGATAAACCAAAAAACCCCACTTTCGGCCATCAATATTGCGGATATATTCATCGAGGAACGGCTTGGTAGCCATATGCAAGCTGGCTAGGGGTTTGCCGCTTCTTTGCCAATTTTCGACGAACTCGTCGTTTATGAATGAATACGAGTAGCCAGCCTCGCCCGTGACGTTGTTAGCCAGCTCGCTAATGACCTTCATTTGATCTCCGGAATACTGGTTAAGGTGATTTTTAATTTCCTCTATGACGGCACCGGCCGCGATAAGTTCTGCGGCCAGTTTAAATGTCTGTGCGTAGCGCGGATTATCGTAAGTAAAACCGCCCGTGTCGGCGTAAAGACCGAGCATCGTCGTGACAGCGTATCCTTGGGGTTTTTTAAGATTCATCTCATTAAAGCATAATTCATATACTTCTTGTACTGTCGCGGGATTACCGGAATTTAAATAGCAGTCAACCTTATCTTTTCCGTCTGGTTCATGATGATCAATAATGGCGGTTTTTACTCTATTCTTGAGCGCGTATTCCCTCGCCTGCTGGCCGTCATGGCGGCTGCAGCGTTCAAAGCTATTGGCGTCAACCAGTATTATCAAATCAGGTTTAAATTGTTCGATGTTTTGGGTGATATTACTGAAAATCAGCTGATCGTAGCCGTTCAGAAAATCAAGGCCTTCGGGCTTTTCTTCCAGAACCATCCGAATTTTCTTATCTGGAAAATTTAGCTGAAGTGTCGTACCAAGCAGCAGAACCGAAGCTGTAGCGTCCGGGTCCGGCGAGATGTGCGAGGTTATTAAAATCCGCTCTGCTGTGTCGATATATTGTTTGAATTTATCAATCATAAAGATGGTGCAGGGAGTAGGATTCGAACCTACGAAGGCGAATGCCAACAGTTTTACAGACTGTCGTGTTTGACCGCTTCACTATCCCTGCGTGGAGCCACCTGTCGGACTCGAACCGACGACCCGCTGTTTACAAAACAGCTGCTCTGGCCAGCTGAGCTAAGGTGGCAAAAAGACCATAAGAAGGTTACCATAACAGGGGTAAAATAGCAATTGTCTAACGTCAGGTCAAATAATAACCCGGCGAGGACGCAGAATGCGCTTGGATCGTCCGGCTGGCAAACTTAAGCGCCCAAGCTTTTTCTGAATTTTGGCAGCCTCTTCTGTCATACCCCGTGACTCGTAAGCCTTGGCCAGCAGGTTATAGGTCTCGGGGTTGGGCTCTAGCTCGGCGGCCTTTTCCAATTCCTGGATGACCAGTTTGTCGTTGCCCAGCTTCTCCTCGACTTTGGCGTAGGCAATATGCCGGGCGGCTAAACCATCCTCTAGCTTAAGTGCTTGTTCAAAGGCGGTAGCGGCCTTGTGATAGTTCTCGGTCTCGTAATAAATCAATCCCAGGTTATGCAAACTGGATGCACTTGGCTCAATACTACTGGCTATTTCGAAACAGTCGATAGCGTCTTTGTACTCGCGCTGCTTGGCGTATAAAATTCCCAGGCGGTTGTAAGCCGCGGCGTTTTTTTCGTCGATTTTCAAGATAGTTAACAAGGCTTTCTCAGCCCTCAGGAATCTGTTTTCGCGCATACCGTGGTAGGCAATTTCCCACAATTGGGTAAGGCGGTTCCCGATACGACGCGGAATAATAAGCATGTCTTTTTCGGCCAGTCGTCCATGGCGGAAAACTATCAATCCAAAAATAACTAACAGTACGAGTGAGTACATTATTAGAGCATATTATAGCATTCTTAGAGCTTTAGGTTAAGTGTCAACGACAAGGCAACCAGACGTAGATTGGTGTTAGCCTCTAGCTTAGTTTGCAAGGAGTTAATCAATTTGCGGCTGTCATTAATGGTTCTCGTCCGCCCTGATTGCTGTTTTCTGATGGAGTTTTGCTGTAAGGCCCTAAGGACTCGCTTGCCGCCATCCAAAAAATAGATAATGCTTGACTTATCGCGTGACAATGAATCGCAGTACAGCAGCCTCTCGTAGGTGTCAGAACTAAGAAACTTCTTAAAGTTATTAACACCGTCTTTGAGGGGATGGTTGACATCGTCTTTTAGCAATGAATCCAGCAACCCGGCTGCGCCGGCGCTTAACAACCAATTAGAAGCGACATTATCTTTGTTGTGCATCTGTTTGTAATATGTTAACGCGGACGAAAGTGTGATTGGATAAACGATAATGCCTTGAGCCCTAGAAACGATAGTCGGCGCTATAGCCCGGGCCGAAGGAGAAGTTAATATAAACGCGCTATCCGGGTTGGGTTCTTCCAGAGTCTTTAGCAACGCGTTTTGAGCTTCTTGGCTGAGGTTCTGGGCACCCTCTATAACTACTATCCGCCTCAGGGCGGCCCTTCCGGGTGCCTTGAGGCGTAGTTTTTCGATCATCTCCCTCACCGCGTCTATAGATATTTCCTGTTTGCCATCCGGTGCTTTTAGCTCCCAATAATATGGATAGGCCTCAAACCGGTGTGGATCATCGAGTTTCAACAAATTCGCGGCAATAGCTTTGGCTAAAGTGTATTTCCCGCTGCCAGTTGCCCCGGTTAGCAATAAGGCGTGTGCCGGTTGCGCTAAAAAATTTTCTATTTGGGCCTGTGTACGCTGATGCACCAGAAGATCATGTTTGAAACTAGGCATTTTTGATAAACTCCGATAAGTCATCCGGTACGCTGGCTTCAAATACTTCATGTTCTCTGTTGGGTAAAGTAATTTCCAGTTTATGGGCATGGAGTAGTAGTTTAGGGCCAGCATGACCATAAAGCGAGTCACCTACAATCGGGTGGCCAATATAACTTAGATGTACGCGGATTTGGTGTGTGCGGCCAGTGGCCGGTTTAAGTTCTAAGAAAGCATATTTCTGGCCGTTTTTAGTAAACACTTTAAGTGCCCTGTACGCTGTTTGGGCCGGTCTACCACTCGAGCTGACCTTGAATGTCTGCGGCTTTCTGGGGTTGCGGCCAATCGGTGCGTCAATTATGGCCGCATCCGGCTCCGGCCAGCCTTCAACAACCGCCAAATAGGTCTTGGCCGTCTTGCGGCCGGTAAATTGTTTTTGCAGATGTTTTAAGGCTGCATTTGTTTTGGCACCGATGATAACACCGCTCGTATACCTGTCTAAGCGGTGGACAATGCCCGCTCTGTTGCCGCTTAGAGCGTTGTCGGTTATTTTGGGTTGCAAAAAACTGGCAACCGTAGCTTCGTCGTTCATGGCGCCCTTGCTGTGCGTCAAAATACCGGCTGGCTTATCCACGACAACTACGTCTTTATCTTCGTATATAACCGGTAGATTGATTGCTCGCGGCCTGGCGCGTAGCAGGCGATCATCTACGCTTAGTATTTCGCCGTTTTTGAGCCTATGGGAGGCCTTAACGGTAGCCTTGCCAAGTCTAACCGTATTACTATCAAACAGCTTATTTAGCGACGACCGGCTAAACTCGGGATATTTTTCAGATACAAAAATATCTGCCCGTTTGCCGGCATCTGACACCCTAACCTTTAACTGCCTCATGGTTAGGTGCCTAATCTTTCGGCCGTAAGCCCACCGCCTTTTGTACTTTCAGCAGAGCTGCATTGGCAACTTCATTCATGGCTTTTTCATCGTCAGCTAGTTTTTGCATTAGCTTATCTTGGTTGACCTGGGCTAATTTAGCCTGGAAATCAGCCAAGAAAACTTTTACAGCGTCCGATACGGCTTTTTTGAGCTCGCTATAGCCAGATTTGCCCTGCCATTGCCCATTTACCGCTGTCTGAGGCTTATCTAATAACAGGGCTAAGATTTGCAGCAAGTTAGTGACGCCGGGCTGCTTTTCCCAGTCATAGCTAATTGATTCTAGTGAATCGGTAGTGGCGCCCAAAACTTTTTTGGCGGCTTCGTCTGGACTATCACTAAGCATAATCGTACCTGCCGGGTCTTCTACGCTCTTGCTCATCTTCTTTTCAGGGTTGCGCAGGCTGCGGATACGAACCGGCTCACTATGGCCGGCGAATTCCATCTGTTTGGCGTTATCCTCGGGCAGTACAAATAAATCATCGCCGAATTTATTATTTATCCGAATGGCCAGATCGCGGGTAAATTCCACGTGTTGTCGTTGGTCTTCGCCTACCGGGACCCACTTAGCGCCGTAAAGTAGGATATCCGCAGCCATCAGCACCGGATAATTAAATAGGCCTGCTGTTACGCCAGCCTTCCGAATTTTTACATCTATCGTATCTTCTTTATCGAAATCCACGTCGACAGCACCAGTTGACTCTATTAAGTTTAGCGACTTATCTTTGAATTCTGTCATGCGCGATAACTCACCAAAGTGGGCAAAGCAATCAAGGACCCATGTCATCTCGGAATGGGCCGGGATATAGCTTTGGCGGTAAATAAAGGTATTGGGCTCTTCGATATCCAGTCCGGCTGCTACAAAAACCTTCAAATTCTTGAGGGACTGGTCATATAAATTTCCGTGATCAATAGGCGTAGTAAAGCTGTGCAGGTCTGGTACAAACATGTTCAGCTGATACTGCCCAGCGTGCTTTTTTTGCAGCTCCACCATCGGTAGAATAGCACCCAAATAGTTGCCTAGGTGAAACTCGGCATTAGATCGCAGCCCGGTTAAAATGACCTCTTTGCTCATTACGATTCATTATAACTTAACTCATCGCGAGGAAGATAGCTTTGCGTTTGGGTGCAGTGCAAGGCGCCAGCGAGGAATGGACTGAGCTGTATTGTAATACTGCGAAGGAGTACCGTAGCTGGCAACGCCGCGATGCGCCAAAAGCCCGACGGAGCTGCTGGCTCCGCTAGCAGGCAGGTCGGGCGGCGCAAGCTATCTTTTGGTGAACTGGCGTTGCTTGCGGGCGCCGCGTAACCCAAACTTCTTGCGTTCTTTTTCGCGCGGATCGCGACCTAGTAGGTCGGCTTTTTTTAGTGTTCCGCGGTAATCTTCGTTTATCTCTACCAAAGCTTTGGCGATTCCGAGCCTGATAGCGTCCACCTGGCTAGCGTGTCCGCTACCAGTAACTTTGGCGCTGATAATATACTCTTCGGGATTTAGCTCCAAGACGGTAAAGGCTTTAAGCAGTTCATTTTGTAGTCTTTTGCTACCGGCGAAATATTCGTCGGCGGTTTTACCATTGACCACAAATGAGCTCTTGCCACGCGACAGTCGCACCCGCGCAGCCGCACTTTTGCGTCGCCCTAAGGCATAAAAATAACTGTTAGTGGCCATTACTTCATTTCGCCTTTCCTATTCAAAGATAATGTTTCGGGCGTTTGGGCGCTGTGGTTGTGTTCGCTGCCGGCGTAAACCTTGAGCCGCTTAAGCCGTCCGTCGAGCAGTTTGTTGTTAGGCAGCATACCTCTAATTGAATCTCTGATTACTTTTGTGGGGTCTAATTTCATTTGTTCGTCCAAGGTGCGCCTGTAAAGCCCGCCCGGAAAACCGCTGTGGCGGTAGTAGTGTTTGCCATCAATTTTATTACCCGTTACTACTAATCTGCTAGCGTTGATAATTATCACGAAGTCTCCGCCGTCCATATGGGCTGTAATAGATGGCTTATCCTTACCAAGCAATAATCTGGCAGCTTGGGTAGAAACGCGGCCCAGAGAAGCCTGTGAAGCGTCCAGAACATACCATTTACGTGTGATTTCCTTTGGTTTTAGGCTGTATGACTTCATCTTTTTGAGTCCTTAGCTGAGAGCTTAGAGTCCTTAGCTTTAGTTTTAGTGTCCTTTCTTGAATTGTTCCTAGCTGGGGACTTTGGACTAGGGACTGAGGACTTCGAAGCTTTAAGCTTCGATAGATCATCCACGAAACTGACTGAGGCCATTTGGGCACCATCACCACGGCGCAGAACAGTACGCTTTACTCGCAGATGGCCGCTGTCACGACCGCTTAATTTTGGGACCATATCATCAACCAGCTTATGGGCGGCCTCAAGGGTAAGCAACCCTCGGATAACCTGGCGGCGGTTATGCAAGCCGCCCGCTTTAGCTTTTGTGATTAGCTTCTCGGTGTAGCTAGATACCTCTTTGGCCTTCGGCAGGGTAGTTTCAATCGATTCGCGCAGCACCAAAGAATCAGCCAACCCCTTTATTAGAGCTTCGCGCTGGTCGCGCTCGCGGCCGAATTTTTTACCTTTGTATCCGTGGCGGTGCATTACGCGCTTCCTCCGGAGGCTATAGGAACTAGGAACAAGGAACTAGGAACTAGTTTTTCCTGTTTCCTGTTTCCTGTTTCCTGTTTCCTAAAAATGCTTTGCATTTTTATAGTTCCAGCTCGGCTATTTTATCCTTGACTTCATCCAAGGCTTTACTACCAAAACCCTTAAGGTCGCGCAGTTCCGCTTCAGATAAGTCCAGCAAGTCTTTAATAGTGTGGATCTCGTTGTTTACCAGAGCATTCGTGGTGCGGGCGCTAAGGTTCAAGTCTTCTATGGATGTCATCAGCTCTGCAGGTTCTTCACTGTTAGCGCCGCCAAGTTCAGCATCGGCAGCGGTCAGGAGCGAGGCAGCTTCTACGCGGGTCTGGCCGGCTAAAGCAGTGTATTGGTTAACTAAGATGGCAGCGGCTTCCTCGAAAGCTTCGCGAGGAGTTAACGAACCATCAGTATCTACTGTCAGCAGCAGCTTATCCAGGTCAGTGATTTGGCCAACACGGGTATTTTCGACTTTATAACGGACACGCAGAACGGGGGTAAATAGTGCGTCTAGCATGATCATGTCACTCAACTTTTTGCTGGCGCCTTGTTCATCTAGCATGCGATAACCGCGGCCCGTCTCTACCATGATTTCCATGTTCAGGGAAGACTTATCGTCGTCTATGATGCAGATCACATGATCGGGATTTACTAACTCTACATCGGCATTAAGTTGCAGGTCCTTAGCTTTTACAACCCCCTTGCCTTTCTTACTAAGGCGTAGGGTCTGCGGTTCATCAGAAAATACTTTAAAGCGGATCCCCTTAAGATTCAGCATAATGGTAACTACATCTTCCTTAACTCCTTTAATGGTAGTAAATTCATGGCTAACACCGTCTACACGGAAACCCGTAACTGCTGCGCCGGCGATACTGGATAGCAGCACGCGCCGTAAGCTGTTGCCCAAAGTCATACCGTAACCACTGTACAGCGGCTCGATCGTGAAAGTGGCGCTAGTGGGACTGTGATCGTTGATGTTACTTAGTGTTGGGGTGTGAATTGATTTGCTCATTTTATACTCCTCGCCTCCTTTAGCGTGAATAATACTCTACGACTAGTTGCTCTTTAATATCCGGTTCGGCATCATCCCTGGTTGGCATACCAGAAACGGTAATTTCCAGGTTTTTGCGGTTAACTTTCATCCAAGCTGGAATAGCCGGTGGCGCAGGGCTGGTTTCATCCAATCGCTTAAAATAATCGTTGCTTTTGCTTTTGTCCCTCAGGCTAATCTGATCGCCGACAGTTACTCTAATAGATGGAATATCTACCCGACGGCCGTTAAACATAAAGTGGCCGTGTGTAACCAGCTGGCGGGCAGACCGACGTGACGGGGCAAGACCGGCACGATAAATTACGTTATCCAAGCGACGTTCTAGGTATTGCAGCAAGGTGGCGCCAGATTGGCCAGTAGTTTTAGTGGCTTCGCTCATTAATTTAGCAAACTGGCGTTCTAGCAGACCGTAAAGCCTTTTAATTTTTTGTTTTTCACGCAGCTGCAAGGAATACTGGCTAGCCTTACCCCTGGGGCGGTAGTTGGCTGCCTGGCCCGGCAATGTAGTTCGTTTAACTAAAGCTTTGTGAGCCTTGGGGTGCAGCGCGTAACCTTCTCGACGCGAACGCTTAACTATGGATTGCAAATCTCTAGCCATTACAGACCTCCTTCGGAGGTAATTATCAATTTACAATTATCAATTCTCAATAATTTAGCATCTGTCATCTGCCATTGATCAAATGAAAAATGTGAAATTAATGGTAAATGGTAAATGGGATATGGTAAATGGATGCGCAGCATCATTAGGTTCTCCGAGCCTTTCGTGGACGCACGCCACCGTGGGCGATACTAGTTACGTCTTTAATCCCTTCAACCTCAATCTTCTGGTTTATCAGGGTTCTAACAGCCGCTTCACGGCCCAGGCCAATGCCCTTGATGAGTACTTCCAACTTACTGATGCCATAGTTTTGTTTGGCGGTATCTATAGCCTTTTCAGCAGCGATTTGCGCGGCGTAAGCAGTGCCTTTTTTGGAACCACGGAAGCCGGAACTGCCAGCGCTGGCACTTGACAAGACATTACCTTTGGGATCAGTGATGGTAACAATGGTGTTATTGAAGCTTGCTAAGATGTGGGCTTGACCCTGCGGCACAGAACGCTTAGCCCGCGATTTTTTAGGCTTAGCGACGGGAGTTGGCACTTCTATAGCTTTAGCATTATCAGTCTCAATAGTTTCTGCGACTGCGGGTTCTTTCATTTCTTTAGTCTTTACTTCTTCTTTAGCCATAATTTATGTCTTGCTTGGCGCTTTTCTCGCAGTACCACTAACGGTCACCTTCTTGCCGCGGCGAGTTCTAGCATTAGTCCGAGTTCGTTGGCCACGGCTTGGCAAGTTGGCGCTGTGGCGTAAGCCGCGATAAGTCCCAATGTCTTTAAGCCGTTTAATATTGCCAGTAACGATACGTTGCAGCTCGCCTTCTACCGTATAGTTATTGGTAATAACCTCCTGTAAACGGGAGATTTCGCTGTCAGTAAGGTCTTTAACACGTACAGTTGGTTCAATATTGGCGCTGTCTAGGATATTAGTGCTCAGCTTGGGGCCAATGCCGTAAATATAGGTTAAAGCTACCCACACTTGTTTGCCATCAGGAATCGTTACACCAGATATCCGCGCCACTAAAAGCCTCTCGTGGATATATTTATCATTGAGCATTTATCATTGAGCATTGATTTAACAGGTAGCATTTGACATTGTTCGGAATTGCTAAATGAGAAATGAGAAATAAATGGTAAATGTGAATTGGTAAATGTGAATTGGAGCAATTTCATTGCGACTTTAGCCTTGCCTCTGCTTATGACGCGGCTTTAGCTTGTTGATGATATAAACCCGGCCTTTGCGGCGGACGATTTTATCATCGGGACTAATTTTCTTTACGCTGGCACGCACTTTCATGCGGATCATCCTCCTTAACTTAGATGACACACTGCTTTATATATAGAACTAGTTTTCGCGGTAAGTTATCCGACCCTTCGTCAGATCGTAAGGTGTCAATTCTACCTTAACGCGGTCTCCTGGCACGAGACGGATATAGTGCTTTCGCATCCTGCCGGCGACATGAGCTATGATTTTATGTCCATTCTCCAGCTCGACTCGAAACTGTGTGCCGGGTAAGGCTTCGACCACTGTTCCGGTCAGCTCGATAACTTGCTTTTCCTTGGGCATAAAATATAACTTGTTGTAATTATAGCAGATACGAGAAGTGTATGTAAAGAGTTTTAGAAACGACCATTAACACGAATTGGGCCTGTTTATTTTTTGCGGCGGGGGAGACCAATATGAGGGATAAACCGCAGTCTCTTGGCGCCTAGCGCGGCCGTGCCACCAGGCCCCGGTTCGTAAAAATAATCCGGCTGTTCATACTGATCGTAGGTAATCATCAACGCGCGAGATTCTACCTGGCGCATAGTTTCCAGCGATACGGATACCAGGATCAAAATACTAGTACCGCCAATAGCAATATTTTGGTTGATGTACACCTGCGCGATGATGGGTAGTACTGCTAACAACCCTAGTGCAGTAGCCCCAAATAGCGTAAGCCGGTTAACTATATGGCTAAGATACTTTTCTGTTTGTTTGCCAGAGCGGACATCAGCAATAAATCCGCCTTGTTTTTGCAGATTTTCGGCAATCTCCTTAGAGTTGAAAGTAACACTGGTATAAAAATAGGTAAATACAAACACTAAAAAGAAGTAGGTGCCCGGATATATCCAAGCTTTCCAGCCCTCGGTTGCAAAAGTAAGCCTGGACGGCGTCTGGAATAGCTGGCTTAAGCTTACGCCTATATGTTGCCAGTGGGTCGTGGCCACAAATTCTATCCCCTTCCCGTGCGTTAAAATTTGCCCAAGAAAATTAGGTACACTCAAAAAAGCCACGGCAAAGATAATAGGAATAACACCGGCAGTAATAAGTTTAACTGGTAGGGTGGTAGTGACGCCGCCATAAGTGCGGTTCCCTTGCACGCGTTTGGCATAGTTGACAGTTAAGCGTCTGGAGGCCTCGTTAAGTTTGACTACCGCCCATGTCACAAATAGCGTAGCAAATGTAACGATAGCGAATACAAGCAAACCATGCCGGCTGAAATGGCGGTGAAAAATCGTAACTTTATCGGCGACAACGCTGCTACTATAGGCCGTGACGCCCCAGATTTCGTGAATCAAGGTTGGCAGCCGGCTGACGATGCCTACGGTAATCAGCAACGATATGCCGTTGCCAATAGACCGCTCGGTAATCAGCTCGCCCAGCCACATCAATACCATAGCGCCACCGGTTAGAGCGGCGATCATCAAAACCCACTGAATCATAGAGGTGCTAGACGTTATGTCGCCTAAGCCGCCCAAACTCTGAGCCTCCTGACGGATAAGGTAAATCATGCCGACTGACTGAATTACTGCAAGCGGGAAAGTCAGCATACGGGTGTACTGGTTGATTTTTTTGCGACCGTATTCGCCCTCCTTATTCATGTTTTCCAGCTTAGGAATAGCTTTGGTGAGCAACTGCATGATAATGCTGGCGTTAATGTACGGCGCCAAACCAACCAGCATAATAGAAAAGTTGGCTAGCGCGCCGCCGGACAGTACATTCAAAAAGCCCAGCAATTGGTTAGAATTGGTCTGGTTAAACAAATTCTGCAGAACTTGCTTTAGGGTGTGGGGATCACTAAGCGGCACGGGAACGTGCGCCATGATGCGGAAAACCAGCAGCATACCCAAAACCGCCAAAATGCGGTTGCGCATCTCTTTATGGCCCAACGATTTGAGAATTATGCCCCAGTTCACTGGCTAATAGTATACAGCAGGGGGTAGATTTTTGACTTAAGTTTTGGCGGTTTTTTGCTTGACGCGAGCCAAGCGTCCAACTTCGGTAAAACTGCCACCAGCCTTCCCGGCAGTAGAGCTTCGAGTGCCAAACGAACCAGACATGGAATTGTAAGAGCTTAACATTCGATTGAGTGATCTTCGTCCGACGCTAGTTTTAAAATAGCCCTCTCGTCGTTTGGCATCATCAAAGTTAAGATGTGCTTCATAGTAGATTAACTTCCAGTTATTTGGAGATTTAGTAGAGAAGTTTTGGCCAGCATTATGTTCCCTGACTCTCTTTCGCAGATTATTCGTCCGACCAATGTAACGGTTCGCACCATTCTCTAGTACGTACACGTAATACATAATGCTCTCGAAGTCTCACTGCCGGGTTTTTTTGGCTCTTGCAAGCTGTTGAGTGATTGTAAGTGTACCCCCAGCTTGCTCCACAGCCTTGCGGGCCGACATGCTGGCAGCTTGGAGCTTAACATCTTTATGAGTCTTAAGATCGCCCTTGGTAATAAGTTTGACCCTGACATACGGATTGCTTATAAGGCCAGCCTCGGCTAAAACAGTAGTATCAATAATGGTTTTTTTGATGGCATCCAGCTGCCCGGTATAGACGTCTTTAGTGAGCGCGCGATGACTTTTAAAGCCGCGCAATTTGGGTATGCGCATATAAAGTGGCATCTGGCCGCCCTCAAAGCCCGGCCGCACTCCACCGCTCTTGCGCGCGCCTTGGCCTTTTGTACCGCGGCCAGCAGTTTTACCCTTGCCGGCGGCAATACCACGGCCAGCACGGGTGGTATGCTTTTGGCGTTTTAAGATTAGTTCGTTATATTTCATGTCTCTAAGCCTTTGAGCTGGTCCTGGCTTCAGCTGTCTTAGACGCATTAAAGCGGCGGGTGATCCATTTCTCAGCCGGCTCCATGGATTTTAGGGCAGCCAGTGTTGCATAGGCAGTGTTCAATCGATTACCCGAACCCACAGATTTACTTAGAGCGTTCTCGAAACCGGCGACTTCCAGCACAGTACGCACAACGCCCCCTGCTATCAAGCCAGTACCCGGCGCAGCCGGCATAATCAGAATGCGGGCTCCACCAACCTTACCTAGAACTTCGTGAGTTAGCGTGCCGTTGTGCATGGGCAGATCTACAAGATTTTTTTTGGCTGCATCGGTAGCCTTGTTAACAGCAGCTGTAACGTCGGCGCCCTTGCCTATGCCGATGCCTACGCGACCTTTATGGTCACCGAGGGTTACTAGCGCCTGGAAGCGAAAACGTCGGCCGCCCTTAACCACGCGCGCTACTCGATTAACATGAACTACACGCTCATCAAATTGTTTTTCCTCAGCGCCTGGCAAAGTACTATCCCTGCGAGGTCGATTATCATAACTATTATTAGCCATGATTAAAATTCCAATCCCTCTGCCCGGGCGGCGTCGGCCAGACTTTTAATGCGGCCATGGTACTTGTGGCTGCCGCGATCCAAGACAACCTTTTTGACCTTAGCTTTCTTGGCTTTATCGGCGATCTCTTGGCCAACGAGGGCTGCCTTTGCGGTCATACTGCCGGTTAATTGACGACCAACGGTAGTGACATAAGCCAACGTAATGGCCTTACTATCATCTATAAGTTGAGCACTGATGTGCAGATTGCTAAAATGCACAGAAAGCCGTGGCCTCTCAGCAGTACCAATAATGCGGGATCTGACCCGGTGAGCCCGGCGCTGTGCGGTAAGTTGTTTTTTAGTTAGTGTGTCCATGATTTTTATGCCTCCTTACCGCTCTTACCGCTCTTGCGCAGAATGCGCTCGTCGATATACTTGATACCTTTGCCTTTATAGGGCTCGGGCTTCTTGAGAGCGCGGATTTCGGCGGCTACCTGTCCTACTTGCTGCTTATTTATGCCTGAAACTGTGATAACGTTCTGTTCTATGCCAATTTGGATGCCAGTTGGTACTTTATATACTACCTCGTGCGAAAATCCAAGATTAAACTTTAAATTGATACCAGCTTGCTGCACGCGGTAACCAACGCCGTTAAGCTCCAGCTTCTTTTCAAAACCCTGGCTAACGCCAGCGACCATATTATTGAGTAGAGCACGCATTAGACCGTGGTTAGCGCGGGTAGCAGCCTGGTTGTCGGCTCGCTCTACTTGCACTAGGCCATTTTTGCTGACCACAGAAATACCGGGAAGATTAAATTGTTTGAGTTCTCCCTTGGGGCCAGTTACGGTCACAAAATGCTGGTCAGCAGTCACGTTGACACCACCAGGTAATGTAATCGGCATTTTTCCTATTCGACTCATTATTCGCTCCTTTCAGTCGCTTGAGGTTGTAGGTCAGAGGTTGTAGGTAACAGTTCAACTATAGATTCTGTAACCCGTAACCTGTAACCTGTAACCTGACGATGAGTAAAGCGAGTCATCTTAATAGACCTGACATATTAGTTCGCCACCAATTTTTTTGGCGCGGGCCTGGTCACCAGTCATAATCCCACGGGAAGTGGATAGTATTACTAGACCACGGCCACCTTTGACCTTAGGAATGGCATCGGCTCTTACATATAGGCGGCGACCCGGAGTGCTAAGACGTGAGATCTCACTGATAGCCGCATTGCTATCTTCTGTCCGGATTGCTACCTCTAGCTGTTTGTGGCCCCCGGCCTCAACTACTTTAACGGATTGCAAAAAACCATTTTCTGCCAGAAGTTCAGCAACCGCTTGTTTGATTTTTGAGTGCGGCAAGTTAACTGCGGTCTTGCCTGCGGCAATAGCATTACGAATACGACTAAGCATATCAGCGATGGGGTCTGTCATACGCACCTCCGGTGCTCAATTTTCAATTTACAATTATATAGCTTCAAGCCAGGCTGGCTTTTATTTTTAAGGCTGGCCAGCTTGGTTTTGGCATATAATGCTTCCTTATCGGTCACATTATCAATTTTCAATAATTTAGCATTTA